>Ga0209447_10000375_pt1 | contig 11954 bp, 7 predicted proteins | sample BogFormECP04_OM3_FD_188243 | JGI IMG/M metagenome (GOLD analysis project Ga0209447, IMG submission 188243) | Bog forest soil microbial communities from Calvert Island, British Columbia, Canada - ECP04_OM3 (SPAdes) (version 2) | ecosystem: Environmental > Aquatic > Freshwater > Wetlands > Bog ... | reverse complement strand
TTCCATCGTGCCGCCGGGCGCACTGCCCGGAATCAGCGCGCACACAAGCAAACGCGCGATCGATGCGTTGCCGTCGGGGAAATGATAGATGTACGGCTCATCGTCCTGCCGCGTAATTTCCAGGCCCATGCCCGGCCCGTAATCGCCGGATAGATCCATGCCCGCAAAACCGGGATGAGAGCGCAGCTTGGCGAGATCTCCGGCGGGCACGGCATCGATGCCTACACCGTACAAACCGTAAGTGCTTTTCTGAAAAAACGGAATGACGTCCGCGTTCACCTTCGCATCGCGCAGCAGAAAGTCTTTGTAGCTGGTCTTCGCGAGATAAATTTTCTTTTGCTCGCGATCCATCTGCGGCAGGTGATCCACCTTTTCCGAATACAGCCTGGCAACGTCGGTTTGCGCGGCCTGCGAAAGCGGCGTCTTGGCGAGAAATTTCGGCCACGTCGGATGACCGACGCCGGCCACGAGCGCATCGGCGCCAAAGGTTTCTTTGGCGAAAAAAGCGCCGCGGCTCAATGCGCGGGAAGAAAAAAACTGGCTGTCGTAATATTTGCTGAATCGTTCCGGCTCGATGCCCAATGCGGCAAGCAAACCTTTTGCTTCCGCGCTGTACAATTTCGGGCCCGCGATGCTCTGCGTCCCGCCATAACCCAGCAGCAGCCGGCCGCCCTGTTGAAATTCATTGCGTTTGGCGTGGCCGCCAAAATCATCGTGATTCTCGAGGATCAGGATGCGGGCTTTTGCGCCGGCATGCTGACGAAAGAAATAAGCCGCCGCCAGGCCACTGATTCCTCCGCCCACGACAATCAAATCGTAGTGTTCGGGGTCGGGGGTCGCGCCGGGCCAGGTTTTGCCGTCGCGCATGGCGTGCGCCACTTCCCACGAGCCATCGTGGCTGCCGCGCATTCCGGTTTTCGCGGGAGGATAGTACGCCGCGCTGCTCTGATCGTCGCCAAAGCCTCCCGGCTCCGTCCCCGGCATGCCAAACGCTTCGGCGGCCCACGCCGCGCCCGGCAACGCTAGCGCTCCGCCAATCGCTACGCTAAATCCATTCACAAAATCTCGCCGCGTGATCGCGCGACCCATGCCCAATTCTGAATCTCTTTTATTTTCGCTCAAGGCGTGGCCTCACCGTGGTGACCTGCGCTACCGAAGTAAGAAAGGCATCAGCTTAACGCACACCGTGGCCTGGCCGTGCCAACTAAAAACTGAAAAGGACTTGAAGGTCAAACCGGCGATTGGCTGTGGTGGTTGAGAAGGGACGACCGGCAAGACCGTTCGCAAAACCGAAGATCGGCGACGTAACAATGCCTACGGGCGTAGCCACGTTAACGTTGTTGAGCAGATTTTGCGCGGAGACGCTGAACGTAAGCCCATATCGGCGATTCGTTGGATTGCCGGGGCCGAAGCCTCCGCCACCGCCGCGCCCGCCACCACCGCCCGGGCCGCGTCCAAACGTGCCGCCGCTGGGGCCGCCCAATCCGGCGTTGGCCGTGCCTTCTTTCTTTGCGCCGAAGCCGAAGGATTTGCTGAGCCGCAAGTTGAAGCTAAAGCGGCCAGGGCTGGTGCCAAAGTCGTAGGGGACAATAATGTCTCCTGCGACCGGGGCGGTATTCAAACAACCGACCCTCGTGGAAACCAGGTTGGAGGGCGCACCGGCGCCGCACCCGGTTGCAAACGCTGGGCGATCATTAAAAATCGAATCGTTGTTGTTATCCTCGCCCGTGGTGACGTTGTACGGAGCACCGGACTGTGCGATGACGAACGGGCTGAGGCGGAACGCATAGGGGAGGCCGACGGTGCCTCCGACAAAGAGACGATTGCGAATATCGTACGGAGTCCGGCCATAGTCGTCCGAAATATCGTTTGAGTCAGAGGCAAAGGTATTCGGGCCGGCTGTGTCAGCGTTGGCGTAGTTGAGCGTGTAGTAGCCGAAAAGCGAAAGCTTGCTGCCCACGCGCACGCTGCTGTTGATGATCAGCTGATTCTGCTTAAAGATGCCCTCGGATTGATATTGATAGATGTCGCCCTCGGCGGGATTGGGGCGGGGTTGCGCGGCGGGATCGCATCCAGCGACGGTGCATGGCAGCGGAGCGTTGATGTTGGTGGTGACGTACTGATGGACGCCGCGCGAGCTTAGATAAGTGACGGCGAGATTCGCGTATTTCGTCAGCTGCCGCTCGAGGCTGACGCCGGTCTGCATGATGTACGGCGTGCGCAGATCCGGATTGTTTTGGTACGTGGTTCCGAGAGAGCTGGTGGCGCCGCCCGCGGTGAGGCAGGTCGACGGACCGAACGGCGAGGGAGCGTCGTTCGGCAAATTCGGAAAGCATTCGGGATTGGCGATGGTAGTCTGCGTTTGCAGAACTCCATTGATCCGTTCTTGCTGTTCGATAAGCGTTTGCGTAAAACGATCGTAGAAAATTCCGAAGCCCGCGCGCAGAACGACGACGGGTGCCTTCTTCCCTTTCGCGCCCACGCCCCAGGCCGCGCCCAGCCTCGGCGCGAAGTCGTGGTGATCGCCAAGACTATTCTGCGTTTCGTACCGCAAACCAAAGCTTAACGTAATGTTGGGTCGAAACTTCCAGTCGTCCTGAACATAGGGCTCGATGTCGACATAATTGTCGAGCAGCGCCGGAGTGCCGGTGATCACGGAATATTGTTTTGCGCCGAGTCCGTCGGCGAGGATCGTCGCGGGCGTTTCGCCGGCCTGCAGTGCCGCGATGGTTTGCTGGTAGATCGTCAGCGAAGCAAACGTGAACTGCCCGTTGAAGTTATTCGTCACGCTGTTGTCATCGCGCGTAGCGCGCAGACGGCCGCCAAACTTGATGAGATGGTTTCCCGTGGTCACCGCGGTGAAATTCTGCACTTCGTAGGAATTTTGCAAGTCCGACTGATTGCCAAGATTGTTGGGGCCGCTGATAAACGCGCCCTGCACGTTGACCGTGGGATTGTCGATGGAAAAAGGCAGCCCTGCCGCGACGATATTCTGTCCGGTATCGTCGTGGCGATATTGAAAGCGCGTTTCGTTGACCACGCGCGGGCCGAGAATTTGCGTATCCACAACTTGCAAGGTGTGCTCGGTCTCCAGTTGGTTGAAGGCCTGTGACGCGAGATTGAAACCGCCGACGCCTTCGTTCTGTTGATTGTCTCGGAAGTATTGATAGCGCACGGAGAGCGTGTTATCGGGACCGAGTTGGAAATCGAAGCGCGGGCCGAGATTGGTGCGCGTCTGCGGAAACGGTACGGCTTGGGAAAAGGGCGTCGTCAGAGTGGGATCCGTGGGATCGACAACCGTGGCGCTAACGATATTCAGATTATTCTGTTGGCGGCGGTCGATGCTGAAGAAAAATGAAGCTTTCTTGCTAAGCGGCCCGCCGACGCTTGCGTTGTAAAATTCAGAATCGTAGCCGGGTTGCGCAGCGTCTCCGAGGAAAGGGTCGCGCGAGTTGAACGCGCTGGAGGTGCCTTGCACCTGCACCTGGCCGTGCCAGTTGTCCGTTCCGGGCTTGGTGAGAATTTCAATGCGCCCATAACCTAGCTTGTCGTACTCCGCGGAAAATGGATTTTGGTTGATGCGAATCTCGCGAATGGAAGATTTCGGCGGAAGCTGCCCAGCCGTGAATCCATCAATGTAGATTTGTCCGCCGTTCGGACCTGCCGAAGGCCCGGCTAGCGCTTGCAATTCGGACTGAAATTCGTCCGGGTCATCCGACAACGCTTCGAGATCTTTATCTTTTAGAACGATAGTGCTGGCGTTGTTGGCCGGGTTGACGTCTACCGTCGTGGTGGAATCATTGACGGTAACTTTCTGCTCCTGCGCTTCAATGGTCAGCGCGATATTCAGCTTCTGCGCTTGGCCCGCGGAAATCGTCACGCCATCTTGCGAAAATTGTGCGAAGCCATTGGCGACCACTTTCACGGAATATTTTCCGGGCGCCACATTCTTGAATTCATAGAAACCGTCTTTGTTCGTCGTGGTATCTGTGGCACCAGCGTCGGTGGAGAGCAGTACCGTCGCGCCGCCGACCGTGGCGCCGGAAGGATCGGTCACCTGCCCGCGCAATCCCCCGCTGGCCGCTTGTGCGCCGGCATTCCGCGCCAGCAGCGTGCCGGCAAGCATCGACACGATCATCATCAGCAATACTTGGACTGGCCGGGCTTTCATTCATTCTCCTAAAAAGATTTGTTGGGGAAGCATTTGCCGCGTGGGACGGCGACGACTACGGCGTGCCCGTGTCGCCACCGGGTGCGCCTCCCAGGCTCCATGGCGAGAGGATCGACTGCCCACCGGAACTTTGTAAAATTGGTTCGACTCCCGCGAGCAGAGTGATTGCCGTAACCGCGCCGCCCTCCGCGCCCTCGGTGCTCACAATCATGACGGCGTCACCTTTTTGCAAATCGCTAAGACTAGCGGCTGGCATTCTTCCGATGATCTGCTGCAAATCTCCGCCCTGGCCACGCCCAGCCCCGGAAGAGCCTGCGCCCGGACCAGGCGCCGACGCATTCGCGCCGGCTGGCGCGCCCGCGGCCCCGTTCGTTTTGTTCGCGGACGGCGCAGCGGCCCCACCCGCCGGCCCGCCGCCAGAAGATGCGTCTGGACTCTCACCTTTGAGCCGCGCGGCAATACGTTGCGCCACGGGCGGAGGCAGCTTGCGCAATTGCGTATCCGCCGTCACTTTCACGGTGACCGCTTTCTTGGTCGCCAAATCCTGCACCACCATCGTGCCTGCCGCGGCGTCCAGCGCGGATACGGTGCCGGCTATGTTTCTGAACGTCCCGGAAACCACCTCATCTGTCGCCAATGCGCTGCCGTCCGCGCTGCGCGTCCCTCGCGCGCGCAATTGATCGCCCACCTGTACCTTGTCGAAGGTCGACACCTTGGCATCGTCAAACTTCACCGAATCTGGCGCGTAGCGTCGCAGCACCGTAGTTTTACCAACCTGCACCACGACACTTTTCTTTTCGCCCATCAGCGTCGTAGAAATCGTAATCGTGGAATTCGCGGCATCGACGGCGCTGACAATCCCTCCCAAGCCGTGTTTCTGCCAGGCCTCGCGGTCCTGCGCCTGCTTGGCGGCGACATCGGTCTTGGCCATGGCGATCACAGAAGCGGCGTCCACTGATTTGCCATCCGCGTCGGTTTTTCCGCGTACTAGAATGCGGTCGCCCACTTGCAGGTCGCTCAGCGCAATCGGCGTGGCTTGCTTAATATCCGTTTGCCCGGGCGCCACGCGCACGATCTTGGTTCCCTCTTGAATCAGCACGGTCATTTCGCTGTGCGCGTCCGTCGTCAGCGTCACGGACTTGTCGGCGATGACCTTCACGGTGCCCACCGTGCGAACCACCGCCGCATCCTGAGTAGACGACGCGGGCGCAGCCGCTTGGGATGCCAGGGCGCGACCCGCAGACGCGGCCTGGCCCAACGCGAGTGCCAGCAACACTGCGATACGCACCGAAAACTTTGGCCCGACCATTCCACGAGTGCTCGGCGAAACTCGATCCTTCATTTGCAACCTCTCTCGGCGTCTTCCAGTGAATCTGTGGACACCAAAGCCCCAGTTGATAGGCTCCGCCCAAGAGCAGTTTAGCGCTCGAATCGTTGGACGTTGCCAAAACCCTAAATTGGTACAGCGCCGGGAAGGAATCGTTGCGTGGATGCCTCTAACCCGTTATGGTGCGACGGCCGTCCCGCTTAGCGTAACTACGTGCGGGCTTCCCGCCGCAGGAGACCATTCGCGTCCAGCGCACGGTGCGGGAAAAATTCAGGGAAAAAGCCTGGCGCAAATACGGCTTCGTCGACGCCTTCAATCTGCTCACCAACTGGTACAACGCCGACGTGCTGGGCATCGACGTCGGCATCACGCTGCTGATGGCGGAAAACGTGCGCACCGGTTTTGTCTGGGAACAATTTATGAAGAACGATGAAGCCCGCCGCGGCATGCAAATAGCCGGCTTCCAAGATGAAGGAAAAGAAACACCCGCCCCACCGAGTTCGCCAGGCGCGGGCTTCCCGTTCTGGCCGCTAACAGGGCTCCAGCCGACGCATTTCTAGGTGACTAGTGTTGTTGCGGTACGCGATCCGTAGGCTTCGGCGCCAGCGCTTCCTGCACTTCAGGAACTTTCAGATACGCCGCGAACACTGGATCGGCCTTGGCTGCAGCCATCGCGGTAAAGCCTTCATCCTTGGCTTTGCGCAGATAAATAATGCAGCGCTCCAAATTCCCGGCCTCGGCAAAAGACTTGGCCAGCAGGAAATAGAACCGCCCGCGATCATCCACGGAGCGATCCTGCAGCACGGAACCGGTCCGCGAGCCGCTCTGCTCGAAGAACGCCGGATCGAGCGTGAGCGCCTGCCGGAACGATGCCAACGACTGCTCGTACTTCTTGTCCCCAAAGTACGCATAAGCCAAATTGCTGTACAACACCGGCATATCCTTGCGCAGATTGATGGCCTTCTGATACGCGCGAATCGCCTTCCCATAGCGCTTGCGCTGATACCAGATCGTCCCAATATTGTTCTCCGCATCGGCGTACGTCGGATCGACCTTCACCGCGCGCTCGTAACACTTGATCGCCAGCGTGAGCGCCGCCTGCTGGTGCAGGGCGATGCCCAGCTTGTTCAGGTATACCGGGTTGCGCGGCTCCGCGTCCGAAAGCTTCTTGAAAACCTGCGTGGCTTCGCGATACTCCTTGCGCACCATATGCAGATCGCCGATTTGCTCGTCGGTCAGCTCCGGGCGCACGGTGATGACCGAGGGATCGGTCGCCGTGGGCACTTGCGACTGCGCTGGCGGCAGACTGATGCGCGGCGCGGGCACGGACGCTACCCCGCTACTGCTTTCCGTAAATGATTGTGCGGAAGATGAAATCGTAAAACTGAGGAGGAGCAAACCCGCGAGAAACGCCACCGAATTTCGCTTCATGGCGAACTCCTTTAGTCCGGAGTCGGTTTGTCCTTGTCCGGATCCTTCTTCTTGCCCCCAAAGATACCAAAAATCTTCTGTAAGGGGTTCTTTTTCTTTTCCGGGCTCTTAACCGATGGATCACCCCCGGCCTGGGTCTCGGCCGGCCCTCCGGCGTCGCTCGAAGCCGCCGGCTGCCCGTCCGCCCCAGTCTGCGGAGGCTTCGGCTGGCCCCCTCCTCCGAAAATGTGCGACAGCCAGTTTCCCGAGGTGCTGGCCGTATTGTGTCCGCCATGAATCTCGCAAAATTCCGTGGGCGCGGAGCCGGCTACGTACACTTCTTGTCGCGTCGTCGGGCAGCTGGGCGTGGCAAGTTGCAGCGACTCCGGATCGATCAGCACGGACTGCACGCCTTCCGGCATGCTGAAATCCTTCACATCTTTGTACGCGGGCAGCGCCGTGGCTCGCATCATGAAGTCCGCCCAGATAGGCGCGTCGGCCGCGCCTCCGGTCAGTCCCAGATCGCGGTTGTCGTCAAATCCTATCCAAATCACGCACACCAAATTGGACGTGAATCCCGCGAACCACCCGTCTCGCGACGTCCCGGTCTTCCCCGCCGCCGGCAAGGTAAAGCCCCGCGCGCGCACCGCGGCGCCCGTGCCTTTATTCAGCACGTCCTGCATCACACTGTCCACCAGAAACGCCACGCGGGCATCCAGCACGCCGCGCGTTTGCGGCGCGTACTGCTCCAGCGTGCTTCCGTCCGCGCGCATCACGCGGTGCAGAAATTCCGGTTCGGCGCGCGTCCCCATCGTCGCAAACGCCGTGTACCCCGCGGCCACATCCACCGGCGTCATTTCATACGCCCCCAGCGCCACCGCCGGCGTCGGCTGAATATTCGTCCCCAGCCCCATCTGCCGCGCAATTTGCACCACGCGCCCGTAGCCGATCAGCTCCGCCACTTTCACCGTCGCCACGTTCAGCGAATTCGTCAGCGCGTCGCGCACCGTCACGTGGCCCATGAATTTTTCGCCGTAATTGTTCGGCGTGTATTCCTTGCCGTCGAATTCAAACGTGGTGGGCTCGTCGTCAATGGTGGTCGCCGGAGTAATCACCGGCTGCACGTTGTTCACCGCATTGGCGAACGCCGCCGCGTACACAAACGGCTTGAACACCGAACCCGGCTGCCGGTGCGCCAGCGCGTGATTCAATTGGCTCTGCCCGTAGTCCCGGCCGCCAATCACCGCCTTGATCTCTCCCGTGCGCGGATCGAGCGCCACCAGCGCCACTTGTGCCTGAGGAATCGGTTCGTTGGTGCCCTTCTTGGCCTGCTCGCGCTTCCACTTGTCGTATTTCTTCGCCAGCAGCTTGTCGACGTTCACCATCCCCGCTTCTACCGCCGCACCCGCGGCGCGCTGCAACTCCGGATCGAGAGTGGTATATACGCGAAAATTTTCCGTGGTCAGCTCGCTCTCTGAATACTTGTCGAGCAGGTGATCCTTCACCATGTCCACAAAATAGGGCGCTTCGCTTCCCGAAACGGAAGTCCGCACGAGGTGCAGTGGCACGCGTTTCGCGTCCTGCGCATCCGCGTCTTCGATGTACTTGTTGTCCAGCATCTGCGTGATTACGCGGTCGCGCGCCTGCGCCCCGCGCTCCGGATGCCGGTCCGCCGACGAGTAATAATTCGGCGCGCGAATGATGCCCGCCAGATACGCGCACTCGCCCAGCGAGAGCTGCCGCATATCCTTGCCAAAATACGCCACGCTGGCCTCGGAAAATCCGCGAATGCCAAAGCTCCCGCGATTGCCGAGATACACCTCGTTGGCATACAACTCGAAAATCTGTTGTTTGTTGAAACGCTGCTCCAGCTCAAATGCCACCATGGCTTCGGCCAGCTTGCGCCGCCAGGTGCGTTCATTGGTGAAGAAGAAGGTCCGCGCCACTTGCATGGTGATGGTGCTGGCGCCCTGATAGTGCTGGCTGGTGTGGCGAATGTCCGCCCACGCCGCCCCAAAGATGCGGATCACGTCAAAGCTGCCGTGTTCGAAAAATCGCTTGTCCTCCGCCGAGAGAATCGCGTGTAGCAGCGTGGGAGGCAGGTCTTCATAGCGCACCGGCCGGCGCTTTTCCCGCGCGCTATCAAAAAGATTGGTAATCAGCTCCGGCTCGATCTGCGCCAAGCCCATCTCCGCCCCGCCGCCCAGCGGACGAATGCTGCGCACGGATTTCCCACCGAACGTTACGGCGAGCGCGTTGCTCTCGCCAAAATACGAAAGCTTCGAGGGGCGAATATCCACCGTGTTGCCCTGCACCGTGAACTGCCCCAGCGCGTTTTCGTCCTCCGTGGGGCGGTAGCCCACGCGCGTCAGGTAGGTGGTCAGCGCCTCCAGCGTCTCGCTCTGCCCTTCGGCAATCTCTTCTGGCGCCGAAAAAATCTGCGTGGTGTTCTGCAGCACGTGCCCGGAAAGCCGCGCCGTGATCGCTCGCGAATACTTCACGTAGTAATACGTGAACAGCCCGGCCGCGGTGAGCACCATGGCCAGCACCACCGCTAAAAGCGTCAGCCCTGCGATGGAGGTAAAAAATCCTTTTTGCAGACGAATGCGCAAACCACCGCTCCCCTCAGTTAGCCCTTAGTTTCTCGCAATAGTTGGCGCCAGCAAAGGCGCAATTAAGCCCAATTAAGTAGGATGCAAAAAGAACGCGGAAAGAGCGCCGGCACCTAGGCTGCGCGCGAATTTCTAGTATAAAGATTTATTCTCGCTGCTCGGCGAAAAGTGCATTTCCGTCTGATATACCAGCAAATCCACCGGTACGCGATAATCCACGCTAATCGTCACCAGGTTGTTGGTGCTGGTCACCTTAATATCGTCTTTCGTCGCCGGAATATCCAGATCCTGAATCACTTTGAAGATCGCGTCGCGAACCTGCTCCTCGTTCTGGTGGCTGACTACCGAGAATCGCGCCACTTCCTGCATCTTGTCCGCTAGCTGATATTCCGCCACGTACGCCGGAACCGTCTTAAATCCCACAAAAATTAAGGAGACAAACACCACCAGAAACAAAATTGCCTTGAACTTGCCTTCGCCGCGCTCCGCTCGCGCCACCTGCACGTGCCGCCTCGCTCCGAGGTCCGGCCGGCCCCGCGCTGCCGCGCGCAAAGAGCGCTCCGCAAGCCGCGCACATCTTCGTCTCGATAACCCGTCAGCAGGCAAGGGCGTCTCCAAAGTAGCGTCCAATCCGCAAGTTTCTCACTCGATTTACGTTAGCATCCGCGCGGAACAGTGTCGACAAGCATGCGGGAGGAATGTGGCGTTAATGCAACTGTCCAAGGGGCGGAACGACAGGCAAAAACCGCACAAATAACGGTCAAAACCCGGTAATTCGCGGAACTAATACGCCCGCGCAAAAACCGCCCGCTCCGCGGCAGCTTTCCCGCAAGCCACGCAATCGCCGGCGGCGCCTTCCTGCTCCAGCGGAATGCACCGCATCGTCGCGCGGGTTTCTTCCTTAATTTTCGCTTCGCAGTCGCCGCTGCCGCACCAAGACGCCATGGCAAAGCCGTTCTCCACCGCCCGTTTCAGCTCCTCGATATTCTTCGTATCGTGCGTATTGCTCTTGCGGAAGCTCAAAGCCTTGTCATGCAGCGCCTGCTGAATGTCTGCGAGCAACTTCTCAATCGTCACCGGCAAATCCGCCAGCGCCGCGCTGACCTTCCCTTCTCTTCCCGGCTTATCCCGCCGCGCCAGCACCGCAGCCTGTTTCGCCACGTCCTTCGGCCCTAGCTCGACCCGTACCGGCACGCCACGCATCTCCCAATCATTGAATTTCCACCCCGCGCTTTGCCCTTCGCGTTCGTCGAGCTTCACGCGAATCCCCGCCTTCGCCAATTCCCCATGCACCTTGCGTGCGGCATCCAGCACGCTGGTCTTCTCTTCATCCGTCTTATGAATCGGCACGATCACGCACTGTATCGGCGCCAATTTCGGCGGTAGGATCAGCCCCTGATCGTCTCCGTGCACCATGATGATCGCGCCAATAAAGCGCGTCGAAAGTCCCCACGATGTCGTCCAGCAATGCTGCAGCTGCCCGTTCTGATCGAGGTACCGCACCTCGAAGGCCTGCGCAAAGTTTTGCCCCAAAAAGTGCGAGGTCCCCGCCTGCAGCGCTTTGCCATCGCCCATCATCGCTTCAATCGAAAACGTCACGTCCGCCCCGGCGAACTTTTCGGCATCCGATTTCTTCCCGGGAATCACCGGAATCGCCGCATCATTCACCGCAAAATCCGTATAAATGTCCAGCATCTGCCGCGTTTCAAACTCCGCTTCTTCGCGCGTGGCATGCGCCGTATGTCCTTCCTGCCAATAAAATTCCAAAGTCCGCAAAAATAATTTCGTGCGCAATTCCCAGCGCACCACGCTGTTCCACTGGTTCATCAGCACCGGCAAGTCCCGGTAGGACTGAATCCACTTCGACCACATGTGCCCAATAATTGTTTCCGAGGTTGGACGAATCACCAGCGGCTCCGCCAATTCCTCCCCGCCGCCAATCGTCACCACCGCCAGCTCCGGCGAAAATCCCTCCACGTGATGCTTTTCTTTGTCGATGAAACTCCGCGGAATCAGCATCGGAAACGCCACGTTCTGGTGCCCCGTGGCCTTAAACCTTCTATCCAGCGCCGCGGTAATATTTTCCCAAAGCGCCCACCCATACGGCCGTACCACCATGCACCCGCGCACCGGCGCGTAATCCGCCAATTGCGCCTTGAGCACCAACTGGTTGTACCACTCGCTAAAATCTTCAGCCCGTGTCGGAAGCTTCTCTTCAGCCATGCCGCTATCGCCTCATTCCCCTGCGCAAAAAATCCGCATCACGCCAACACAAAAGCGTAACGGACGCCTCCAGCCAAGTCAATTATTGGGGAGTTGCTTCTAGCAGGTTGCGGGAAAAACTCTGGTTTTCAGGGGTCGGAGCTTTAGCTCCGACATGAAGTGCTTGGCTACCAATGCGCTTTAGCGCCTGAGGAATTGCTTTTGCTCTTTT
>Ga0209447_10000373_pt1 | contig 11960 bp, 15 predicted proteins | sample BogFormECP04_OM3_FD_188243 | JGI IMG/M metagenome (GOLD analysis project Ga0209447, IMG submission 188243) | Bog forest soil microbial communities from Calvert Island, British Columbia, Canada - ECP04_OM3 (SPAdes) (version 2) | ecosystem: Environmental > Aquatic > Freshwater > Wetlands > Bog ... | reverse complement strand
GTACCTGGAAGATCTCCGGCACGAGCGTCACCCACAGGTTGGTCGGCTGAATTGCCAGCACGAATACGCGCTCAGTCGGCCTCTGATAGGTCCCGAGGAAGCCGTCGGCAAAGGACACGCTCGTTACGCCCGGGATTGACCGAAGTCGATCGAGGTAGGAGAGCGGCAGCGGCGCTCCGCCGAAATCGGCGGGACCGACGAAAAGTAAGTCTGCGCGAGTATTGGCAACGGATCGGTCCACGCCCGTCTTCATGCCTTGCAAAACACCGAACAGTGCGAATGCCACCGCGACCTGCAGGAGCACTAGAGCGGTGCGCCCGGGCTTGCGCCAGATGCCGGACCAGATAAGAGGAAGGTATTTCACTTTGTATAGTCAGACCGCTCCTGCCAACCGCTCTCCCCCTTGCTCTTCGTCATGGTATTCATCTATACACCCGCCTTGCGGCGGCCGGCAAGACTGGTAATTCCCTCGTTTTTGGTTCCCGACAGCCGACGTTCGTCACTGACGGAAATGGGTCGAGGGCGCCAGTTCGTCGGTGATCTTCGGTCGTGGGGCGGCAGGCCAAAAGCGGTACTTCATCACATATAAGTCCATGCCGTGAAGCCGCCGTTCGCGGAGCGCAGTAAGCTCCCGCTACAGAAATGAACTTCAAGTGTCTGCAGAAAGGCGACCCTGAGTTAACTAAGAAGGCTTTGCAGTGAACGAGCGGGACGGAACTGTGGTGCTGAGCTCAAAGTTCGCACTGATCTGCAGCGTGGTTGCACTCATTGCAGCTTGCGAATCGACCGGCTATGTGATCACGTCCGACCTTACCGTGCCGAAAACTGTGACCCTGGCGAACTCACTCGACACGGAAGTCGCCCCATATGCGCCGAGGTTCATTTCTATTCTTGTGCAACACGGCTTCACGGTTGGCACTTCGAACGACCCCCACGCGATGGAGTTAAGACTCGACTTCAACGGCAACCCCTTCAACATGCGTGTCGGAGCGGCGCTGTGGCACGACGGGGCACCCATATTGACCGCCAGCGCCACGAATTCGGGTTGGGGCACAGCGCTCGCACGCGGTACTGCGGTTCAAAACTTGGCAGACTCTTGCGCTACCAAGTTTGAACGCGAGCTGTCGCAGCTGCAGCCTCATCTCCGAATCGTCGATCAGCCGACGGCAACGCGATAGGTAACTCGGGCGTCGGCAGGGCCGTCAATTGTATCCATCCTGGGGAAATCTTAATGCCGCTTAATTTTGCGCGATTAATAGTAGCCACATTACCGACGCTGATGGTTGGTTGCACCACGTTGGTGGTTGCGCCCGGTGCCGACAACGTTCGGCACACTGTCAATCCAGCGGATGTGACGACATGTAAGGCGGTGGGCAACATTAAGACTCCTGAAGTCTCGCCAGGGCTCGTCAACGGTTTCTATGCAGAAAAACAATTTCGCAATTTGGCTGTTGGTTTAGGGAGCGATGTCGCGCTGATGGCGGAAGGCACCGTGAGTATTCCGGTCACGGGTATTGGCTATCATTGTTCCTGAGTTCGCCGTCGGCGGCCGGCCAAAAGCGGAATTTGGCATACATGAAAAGGTTGCCACAAAGCCGTCACTCGACCAGGCCTGCTGCGACGATCCCTAACCAATCTATTCGTTGATCACGTTTTGCCCCATCCTGAAAGACCCTATCTAGCTAGTCAGCTGATCAGGATCGCAATTTGGGGAGGCCTCGCTGCACTGCAATCCCTTGTTGTGCTGACCAAGGCATTCGTCGAATATCTGTCAGGCCGACAAACATCCACGATACAGGTGACCGTCATGCCCGCTAAGACCGACAAGACTTCCAAGCTCGCTGGTTGGAAGCCGGCCAAGCGTACGGCAGCAAAGGGCAAGCCTGCCACGACTCTGCCGGAATCCATGGCGACCGGCAAGGCAAGCCCCGCGAAGGCTGCGGTCGGCGACAAGCCGGTCTTCGCATACATCGCCAGTCTGCCGCAGCCGCAGCGCGGTATCGCGGAACGCGTCGATGCTCTTGCGGCCAAGACGCTTCCCGGCCTGCAGCGCTCTGTGAAATGGGGCATTTCGTACTATGGCGTTGGTGACGGCTGGTGTTTCTGTTGCGGCGGATTTGCCGACCACGTCAAGCTAATGTTCGTAAACGGTGCAGCGCTCAAGCCGGTACCGCCAGTGACGCCGGTAGCGATGGGCAAATCTACTCGGGGAGTGGAGGCTAAATCAGCGGACGACCTCGACGAACGCCAAATCTCGGCATGGATGATTCAGGTCGCGGCTGTGCCAGGTGTCGGGGGGAAGAAGGGGTAGGTCCGAGAATGAATGTCGATTGCGTTGGTGTAAGGCGGCGCGCGACGCGCTGTGGATGCTGAGCGTTAGCCTTCCCGAAAGCCGCCGTTCGCGACAGGCCATGGGGTCGATCTGAGTCATTGAGCGGCTTAATTGCCGGTGGTGCCGCCGAGAGAACTCCGCAAATCGGATCGTTCCGGCATCCGCAATGGTGCAAAGAAGCCTTTTGCAAAGGCTCTGCGTCCCGCTGGGTCATTGTGCTTGAAGCGTGGTATAACCGGGGTTATACTGAGTTCATGAAAACCGCGATTTCCATTCCGGATTCCCTCTTCGAAGAGGCTGACCGACTCGCCAAAACGCGGGGCTGGTCACGTAGCGAGCTTTATGCGAATGCCGTGACCGCATATGTCAACAGTGAGAGATTTTCCGGTGTTCGTGAAAAACTCGATGCCGTGTATGGAAACAAAGAGGAAGACTCCGCCATCGATCCATTCCTTGCCGATGCGCAGGCTCGATCCCTGCCAAGAGAGAAGTGGTAATGCGGCGCGGCGAGATTTGGTGGGCATCGCTTGGCGAGCCTCAAGGGTCTGGGCCGGGGTACCGTAGACCTGTATTGATAGTGCAGTCGAATGAATTCAACGAAAGCGCAATCCGCACATCAATCTGCGCGGCGATGACGTCGAACATGCGATTAGCTGACGCCCCCGGCAACGTTCGCGTGACGCGCCGTGCCAGCGGCCTGCCACAGGAATCGGTCGTTAACGTGTCACAGCTGATTACGCTGGATAAGCAGAGGCTGACCGAGAAAGTCGGTCGTCTGCCTGCTGAATCACTGCGCGATGTGGAGGCGGGGATAAGACTGGTGCTTGCGCTATAGGCTCAGCTCGACACGCACATCTGCGAATGAATGGATTGAATCTACGCGCTTGCACGAACCACCGCGTTCTCCGCTTGCGCCGGCCGCTATCGGAAAAGCTCAAGTGTGCGTGGGTCCGACCGCGAAAAACGGAAGGCAAACAGAGTAGTTGTCTTGCGTTGTCCTACGTTGCCCCTCATAACGCGAAAATTCGCACGCCAATCGCACGCTGTCGCCAGCACTTGACGAAAGGCCACATTTTATAGGCTTTGGAGGGCCGTCCGTTTGGGTTCGATTCCCATCGCCCGCTCCAATTCCAGCCGGCGCCCGCCAACCTGGCATCTGAACTCGTCTCAGAAGGACGTCGATAGACATTGGCTAGCACGCGCGGTGGTTACACGCGCAGCCTTGTCTCCTTTGCCCTGAGTTGACCCGAGGACATGGCCGACCGCCCGTTCGATCAGGTCCGCCGCGTGAGTCAGCTCGCCGAAGCGCGACACGCCAGAGGCAAAAGATCGGCTCGCCGCGCGCAAGGCTTCGTCACCAAGCATGTCCAGGATCGCGCTGCTGATCGCGGCGGGTGGCGCGTCCGGCGAGAGCGTGCGTCCCAACCCCAGCACCTCCACGCGTGCGGCATTGTCATTCTGGTCGCGCCCGTTGGGTAGGCAAAGTGTCGGCTTGCCGGCCCCCGCGCTGTACATCAACGTGCCGAAACCAGCGTGCGTCACGACAAGGTCAACGCACGGTAGAACTGCGTCGTGTGGAACAAAGGACCGTGCCTCTGCACCACCTGAAACTGACAATGCGTCGGGCGCGATACCTCTGCCTGTCGTCACGAGAGCCTCAATCGGCAGGACCGAGACTGCTTCGCAGATATTCCGCAGCGTCGATTCCTGTCCTTGAAACATACTGCTGAGACTGATGAGAATGAACGGCCGATCCGGAGACCGCCGCGGCCAGGGATCACGCGCGACTTGCTCACGGATCGGGCCGACGAAATGGATGTGAGAAGCGGTCTTCTTCTGGGTTCCGAATTCTGGATAACTGGTCGCCAATACCAGGGGAGCGCGCTCCAGAAGATCGAAGAACGTCGAGCCGGCCGCAGCTCCCGGCAATGTGGCGATGATCGAGTTCAGGAATCCCGCGCATGCGCCTTCTCTGATCCAGGCGATGTGATTGATCGCGGCAAATGGCAGTCGTCGTTCAATCGCGACGTTCAAGGTGCTGATCAGCATGGCGTCAATCAGGCAGATATCCGGGCGAACCGCATCCCGGACGGCGAGAAAATCTGCGGCGAAGGCGGACGAGCCGACCACGTTCTGCACGACGAAGGCACCTTCTTCTTCATTGGTGCGAGGCTGGGCGGGGTTCCATTGCGGGGCGCTCGGCAGTGCATGGAATCTGCCGCCATCGGCGATGACGGCCTCGGTGAGCGTGTCGTGACTCAGCACATGGACCTCATGACCGCGCCGATTCAACTCACGCGCCAGTGCACGCTGCGGCGGTGTGTTTCCGCTGCCGTCCCAGTGTGCCATGAGTACGCGTAACTTCCTTGAGCTCTTCACAATCGGGTGTAACTCGCCGACCGCAGGCGCGACCGCGTGTGTCATGTGACTTCTCCTGTTTCTTTGTTGATGATGCCGACCATCAGATGCAAGACCTCGTCTTGGCTCTTGCCGAAGTCCCGCCGCAATAGCTTCCAGGTGTAGATATCCGTGGCGACAATGAGGCGGGTGATCTGCTGCTCCCGCTCAAGCTCGCTCAGACCGCGCTGCGTTGAACCAAATCTTTCCGCAACCCATGCTCGATGCTCGTGACGCCCCTGCGCCAAGAGTGGTCGCAAGGCCGAATGCCGTTCCTCCTGGGCGAGGAAGCGCACAACCATGTCGCCCATGGCTTCGTAGTGTGCGATTAGCGCCTCAAGGGCGGCTCGCGCGGAAACATTGGCGGGCATCGAAGTGCGCGGTACAGCTTCTGCACGGACGAGATCTATGACGGCCTCAAGAAGTCCGTCCTTACCGCCGAACAGGCGGATGACGGATTGTCGCGTGGTCCCAGCGGAAGCGGCCACCTCATCCAGGGTAATCTCGTCTATCCAGCGCCTCAAAAGGAGGTCGTTAAACGCCGTCGCAACTCGCTGGCGAAGGCTCTCGGCGGCAGCGGCGCGGGCAGTCTGACGGTAGGGACGCGTAGCGACGGACATTTAAAGGTACTAGAAGTTATTCAGATAACTTATAGTAACATGAAATATGCATCATGCAATAGAGAGTCGTGAAAATTAGACTAGCAATTCTGTGTTACATTTGCGCCATATGGGTAAGACAGTGACAATCCGACTCACCAAGGAGCTTGCGATCTGGCTTGAGCAGGCCTCAAAGCAATCCGGGGTGCCAAAGGGACGCATTGTCCGTGAGCAGCTCGAGAAAGCACGCGACGGCGGCAAGGCTCCTTCATTCATGAGGCTCGCCGGTTCAGTTCGCGGAGTGCGCGATCTCTCGATGCGCAAGGGATTTTCCCGGTCTTGAAGGGTATAGCTGACACGGGTTTCTTGGTGGCATTTGCGAATGCCAACGACAAGCATCACCAGTGGGCAGCGCAACTTGCGGCCGAAGTGACGGAACCACTGTTGACTTGTGAAGCGGTAATCGCGGAGACGGCATTCCACCTGGAGAGTGCGGCGGTCGCTCTGGCGATGATCAATGAAGGACTCGTCGCGCTGGCATTCGATTGCCGAGAGCATCTCGTCCAGCTCGCGCGCATGGCCGATCGCTTCTCGGATCAGAAGCCGGATCTCGCCGATCTGTGCTTAGTCAGGATGAGCGAACAGTTTCCGAGGCACTCCGTGATTACCATCGATCGAAAAGACTTTCAGGTCTATCGACGAAACAAGCGAGAGGCGATCCCGTTACTTTGCCCGCCGGAACGTTGACAAGCGCTAGCCTGACCTGTGATAAACGGGAGATCGAATGTCTGCATCACGCCTCTGGGTCATCATCCTTGCCCTACTCTCGGCTACTGTTTCGGTAGCGGCGGATCCATCGTCAACTCCCGTCAAGTCCACCGACTTAGGCAAGGAATCGCCGCTCGACGGACTCAAATATCGACTAGTCGGTCCCTTCCGCGGCGGTCGTGCCACGGGCGTTACGGGCGTTATCAGCGAGCCCAACACTTATTACTTCGGCGCTGCCACCGGCGGATTGTGGAAGACCATCGATGGAGGCACCAACTGGAAGCCGTTATGGGACGATTTCCCCGAGGCCACGCCCGCCGTCGGTGCCGTCGCCGTGGCGCCATCTGATCCCAAAATCGTCTATGCAGGCACTGGCGAGATCAACATTCGCGGCAACGTCGCCACGGGTAATGGCCTTTATAAGTCGACTGATGCCGGAAAAACCTGGCGTTTCTCCGGGCTGCGCGACGGCCAGGTGATTGGCCGCATCATTGTCGATCCCTCCGACTCCAACATCGTTCTCGTGGCAGCGCTCGGGCATACTTTCGGCGACAATCAGGAGCGCGGCGTGTTCCGCTCAAGCGACGGCGGCGCCAATTGGAAGAAGGTGCTTTATGTCGACGCCAAGACCGGCGCTTCGGACGTCGCCTTCGATCCAAATAATCCCAAGATACTCTATGCCGGCATGTGGCAGGCATATCGCAAGCCTTGGATCATGGAGAGCGGCGGACCGGGCAGCGGCCTCTACAAGTCCTTCGACGGCGGCGAGCATTGGCGGCGTTTGAGCGGCGGCGGATTGCCGGACGGCATCCTAGGCCGCATCAATGTCGCTCCGACTTCTGACTCCAAAGTGGTCTATGCGATGATCGAAGCCAAGAAAGGCGGGCTCTTCCGCACGAATGACGGCGGCGAGACTTGGTCGCTCGTCAGCGACAAGAACAGCATCAAACAGCGGGCCTGGTATTTCAATACGGTCTTCGCGGATCCCAAGGATGCGAATATCGTCTATGTACTCAACACCTCGCTCTACCGTTCGATCGATGGCGGCAAGAGTTTCAAGACGCTGAAGACCCAGCATGGCGACAATCACGAATTGTGGATCGACCCGAGCAACCCTAAGCGCATGATCGAAGGCAATGACGGCGGCGCCAATATCTCTGTCGATGGCGGCGAGACTTGGACCTCGGAGATGAACCAGCCGACCGCCCAGTTTTATCACATCGCCGCCGACAACGAGTTTCCGTTCCGCCTCTACGGCGACCAGCAGGACAATTCCAGTATTTCGATCGCGACAGCCGGGCGCTCAGGCGGAGTCGGCATCGAGGATTGGAACCCGGTCGGCGGCGGCGAGAGCGGCTTCATCATTCCCGACCCCACAGACGCCAATATCGTTTATGGCGGAGGCTACGACGCCGAGCTGACCCGCCACGACCGGCGCACCGGCCAAAACATCCAGATCACGCCGTGGCCCCGCAATACCATGGGCTGGGCTGCGGAGAATCTGAAGTATCGATTCCAATGGACGGCCCCGATAATGATCTCGAAATTCGAGCCCCACGCCCTCTACTTTGCAGCACAGGTGCTATTCCGCTCGCTCGACCAGGGCCGCAGCTGGACAGTGATCTCGCCCGATCTGACCCGCGACGACAAATCCAAGCAGCGTTCTTCGGGCGGACCGCTGACCAAGGACAATACCAGCGTCGAGACTTATGACACCATCTTCGCCGTCGCGGAATCGCCCGCTGCTAAGGATTTGATCTGGGTAGGCAGCGATGACGGGCTGGTGCATCTGACCCGAGATGGCGGAACCCACTGGACCAATGTGACGCCCAAGAGCATGCCCGATTTCGCCACCGTGCAAATGATCGAGCCCGATCCTGACAATCCCGCTGTCGCCTATGTTGCCGCCGACCGTCATCGGCTCGATGATTTCAAGCCTTATGCATTCCGCACCGAGGACTATGGCAAGAGCTGGACTGCCATTACCGAGGGGCTGGCGCCGGATGCGTATCTGCACGTCATCAGGCGTGACCCGGCCCGGTCGGGTCTGCTTTATGCCGGCACGGAGAGCGGCATCATGGTGTCCTATGACGACGGCGCTCACTGGCAGAGCTTGCAATTGAACCTACCGGTGGTGCCCGTGCATGACCTTGTGGTGCATGGCGATGCCCTAGCCGTCGCCACACACGGCCGCGCCTTCTGGATGATCGACGATTTATCACCCGTGCGGCAGTGGGCACCCACGATTCCGACTGAGACGGCACATCTGTTCAAGCCGGCCGTCGCCAACCACACGATCTTCGGCGGCGGCGGGCAACTGCGCTATTTCGGCGCGTCGAACCCGCCGGCCGGCGCGGTGATCAGCTACACCTTGTCGTCGCAGATCGGCAAACCGCGACCGGCCAAGGATGCCGACAAAGATTCTGACAAGAAGGACAAGGATAAAGATAAGGATAAGGTTGACCCGCTCGATCAGCGCATCAGCCTCGATATTCTCGATGCGAGCGGCAAGCTGATCCGTCACTTTCCGGAATCCGAAGACGCCAAGAGTCCCGGTGAGGACGAAGCCAAGTTCGAGCCGGAAGAGGAAGAGGACGAAGAGGGGGGGCGTGCCTCCAAACCACTCAAGCCGCCGCATTTCGCTGGTTTCAACACTTTCGTTTGGGACTTGCGCACAGACAAGGCGCGCGCTATCAAGAACGCGCCTTTGTGGGCGGGTAGCGTGGCTGGTCCCAAGGTGCTGCCAGGCCATTACCAGGTCAAGCTGACCGTCGATGGTACGAGCCAGACTCAGCCGCTCAAGATCGTACCGGATCCGCGCGGCACGGCGACTCTTGACGAACTGGCCAAGCAGTTCGCTCTGCATAGTGCGATCAACGCCCTGCTGACCGAGGTGCATGACACCGTACTCGACATCCGCGCCACCCGTGTCAAGATCATGGCGGCAAAGAAGGCAGCCGCTGGACCGCAAGCAGCCAAGGTCGCGGCCGCTGGCGATGCCCTCGACCGCAAGCTGACCGAGGTTGAGGAGATCTTGATACAGCCGCGTTCGCACGCCTCGGAGGACGCGCTCAACTATCCGGTACGTCTAAACAACACGCTGGCGGCGCTGGGATCGCTCGTGGGTTCTGGCGATGCGGCGCCGACTGCGCAGGACGAGGCCATGTTCGCCGAACTGAAGAGCGAGGCAGTCTCGGCCTTGGCTCGATGGCGCGAGCTCAAGACCGGAGAGGTTGCTGCGTTCGAGAAGCTCGGTATGCGAAATCGAGATTGTGAAGTCGCCTGTGCTCTTGCAGCGACGAATGAGTGGGGGCCCGTTCGGGTCGACAGCGAAAATTCGATGGCAAACGGAGGAGTTGTCTCACGTAGTCCTACGTTGCCTCTCATAACGAGAAAATTCGCACGCCAATCGCACACAGCAGTCCAAGCTTCGCAAAACCCTGTGTTTTATAGGGTTTGGAGAGCCGTCCGTTTGGGTTCGATTCCCATAGCCCGCTCCATTCTCGACTTAGATTCCTGATAGCAAAAAATCAACCGCGGCGATGATCTTATCCCGATCAGATGCCAGATCTCCCGCAAGAGGACCAAGCTCCCGCCCAAGGATACCGGCGACTTGCGGCGTCAGCATCATAAATTCCTTCCCCTCGAATTTCAGGATCGGAGTCAGGGTCCGCATTGAACGCGCCCGGGCTGCACTTGCCGGAGCGAGCGGCACAACAACGCGTGTGGCCAACCCTTCTAGCAAGTCAGACTGGATGTCGAGCAGCAGCGGAAAGCGAGTTCGCGACGCTGGATTGCGATTCCGATACACAGCAAACTGCGGCATCAGAACGTGCGCACACCATCACTGAACGCGCCTTGCTCATCGACATCGCGGTTGTAGGCTTGAATCGCATTCTCGTTCTGCTCTAGCCATTCGCGTTTGCGAAGCTGACGCAACTCATGCTCAACGGCCGCCTCAAGGGTTGCCGACAGATTGAGTTTGCTGTTGCGGGCGGCTTGCAGCAGATCTGCAGAAATAGAAACATTGACGGCCCTCTTACTGCGTGGCGCGGTGGACATCTGATGCTCCATTGATATGTGCAGATTGTATGCGCATTAGGCGTGCGCATCAAGAGTCCACGAGGGACATCCGCGGGTTCATTCGAAGCGCTGCTCGCGATCGGCGCGGTTGTACGGCCCTGCCGCCCGGCACCTACACGGTAGCATTCACCCAGGCCGCGCAGGACAACCCGGTCCAGGCGGATCCCGCCGTGACGTTCAGCCCAGTAATAACCGGCATAGTGGTCACCGCCGACAACACAACGACGGTCAACATTTCTTAGCTCGCGTCCCTGGCACTCGGGCACCACTGAAATTGAAGACGATCACACTGTGTCGATGACAGCGATTCGGCATCAACGCGAAGAGGACTACCATTGATGCGTGCCGTCAGTGCATCAGGCGCAGACGTTGGCACGCAGGACCGACCATCAGTCGGGCAAATTGCCGTTCTCGATGAATTCGCTGATCTCCCCCAGCCATCGCAACTGCGCTTTCCCGAGGAGTAAGCCGCGACGAATCGTAAGATAGAGGATTTGATCGTGCTCGGACCATCCTTCACGGCCGCGCAGGCATTCCCGCCGCATTGCACGAAGCTCCTTGACCCATTCCTGTGCGCGGGCGCGTATGCGCTCGAGTTCGCTATGAAATAAACCTCGCTCAACGACGTGGCATCCCAGCAGCTTGACGAGTAGATCATATTGAGGACGCGGGGGCTCGGTGGGTGCCGCAATCCACCGCTTGAGCTCATCTAAACCCCGCTTGGTGATCGCGTAGACCTTCTTGTCGGGCCTGCTCTCTTGGGCGACGACCTTCACAGTAACCCGGCCGTCCTTGTTGAGTCGGGCAAGTTCGCGATACACCTGCTGGTGTGAGGCGCGCCAGAAGTGCACGTACACCGCCTCGAAGTCCTTGGTGATCTCATATCCAGTCATCTCGCCGCGCGCGAGTACCGTCAGGATGACTTCTCTCAATGCCATGGTTGTCCTGCGAGCACTGTCCTATGCATATGGTTGCATAAAGCCAGCACGCCGAGTAATACTATGCACCTAGTTGCATAGGTCCGTAAAGATAACGGAGGCGAGATATGGTGCGTAGCGTACTCGGCGTCGTGGTTGGCATAGTATTGTGGGCGGTGGGGTTCTACGTCCTTGCGATAGTGCTGGCGCAGCTCTGGCCTGACTACGCAATCCACGGACGCCAGTGGATGAAAGAGGGCGTGTTTGCTTTCACACCACCGATGGCTTGCTGCAACCTAGCGTTCTGGGTGCTCGCCGAGATTGGCGCCGGTTGGGCGGCCGGGAAGATCGTGAGGCGCCGCGAAGCGGTGTGGGTGTTGGCTGGGCTGCTGGGGATCTATCTCGCCGCCCTGCATCTGCTCTTCTACTGGACCCGCTTTCCATGGTGGTACAACCTCGGGGTCGTCGTTTCGGCTGTTCCCGCGGTGCTCTTCGGTGGCAAACTCGGCAACTCGCTCCGCGCGAGGCCGGCGATTGCAAGCGCGGGATAGTCAGGTCCAGGTGGAGATACACCATGAGGCGCACATGGACAATCATCGGCGTCAGAGACGTTCCGTTCAGCTTCAAATGGTATCAGTCACTCTTTGGGCAGCCCGATACCGCTCCAGCTCACGACTACTGGGGCCAGATCTGCGACTCAGACGGAACCGTGTTGTTGTGTCTTCACAAGTGGGGTTCGCACGAGCATCCATCCTTAATGAGCCCGGACAAGTGGCTGCCTGGAAACGGATTACTTTTGTTTTTTCGTGTCGATGATTTCGATCTGGCACTCCTTAGGGCCCGCGCTCTTGTAACCAAACTCGA
>Ga0209447_10000371_pt1 | contig 12044 bp, 14 predicted proteins | sample BogFormECP04_OM3_FD_188243 | JGI IMG/M metagenome (GOLD analysis project Ga0209447, IMG submission 188243) | Bog forest soil microbial communities from Calvert Island, British Columbia, Canada - ECP04_OM3 (SPAdes) (version 2) | ecosystem: Environmental > Aquatic > Freshwater > Wetlands > Bog ... | reverse complement strand
GAAATTGTCGCAAGATATCCGGCGCCGGATATCTTGCGACAATTTCGCTGCCGCTGTCCGAAGCCCCTGCCAATGCCGCAGAGGCCTGCCGCCGGCTCAATGCGCTGGAGCTCAAACAACCGGATTTCGTACCCCGGCTCGGCGCCTGGGGCCTTCACGGGTCGAACGATTTGCCCGGGTATAGCTGCTTCATACCTTGCGCAGAGCCCACCGAGGATCTGCACAAGACCATCATGTGGTGGTGCGTGCTGCGCGCCGGGTGGCTCAGGACACGATTTTGGATTGCCAAAGCGGGCCTTGATCTTGCAGCGCTGCTGAATAGGTGACGCAGTGAAGCTCTGGCACTGCAAAGGTTCGCGCTCGCTTCGCCCGCTGTGGGCGCTGGAAGAATTCCGCTTGCCGTATGAGTTGGAAACCTTGCGGTTCCCACCGCGCGTCGAACACAAGGATTTTCTCCGCATCAACGTGCTGGGTACGGTGCCCTATTTCACGGATGGCGAGATTCGCATGACGGAGTCCTCCGCGATCTGCCTTTACTTGGTCGAGAAATATCGGCGCCATGAATTCGGGCTGCGGCCGGAGCATCCGGAATACGCGGACTATTTGAATTGGCTGTTTCATAGCGATGCGACATTGACTTTCCCACAGACGCTGGTGCTGCGCTACAGTCAATTGGAATCCGAGGATCGCCGGCAACCGCAGGTCGCAGCGGACTATCGCCGCTGGTTTTTAGCAAGGCTGCGCCTGCTCGATTTTCACATCAAAAACCGGGAATATCTCTGCGACAATCGCTTTACGATCGCCGACATCGCGATCGGCTTCGCGCTGTACCTGGGCGAATTGCTGAACATCAGCGAGGAGTACGCGCCCGCGGTCGGCGCCTACCTGACCCGGCTGAAAGCCCGGCCGGCATTCATGCGCGCCATCGCCCTGGGGTAATCGATGTGAGTACGGCGAGTTGCGCGCGTGAACGTTCCGGCCGAGAATGCTGATGGCTTCACTTTGACAAAAACAGGCCGGTAATGAATTTACGGCGCCGCGTTGCTTCAATTTCTTTAGTGGTCGCTGCCGTGATTGCGCCGCCCGGCATAGCGAGCACGTCCGCGAGCAACGCACTGGTTGGAACGTGCCCGGCAGGATATCAAGTCAAAGCGGGCCTCAATGTGGATTTCCCCAGCGACGGCAAAATGCGTGCGTTCGTGGTTACACCTCCCGCGGACTTAAGCAAACCCGTGCCCGTCTGGGTCTCGTTGACCGGCTCGGTGGAGTCGACCAACGATAATCTCCATGTTGCACGCAGCGGTGCGAACGCGCTGCTTGCCGGCAATGGCTTCATGGTGATCGGTCCGGTTCGCTACTGCGCAAATCAGGATGCAGACCTGCGCGCCGGGGTCTGCAACGGTCCAGGCATTGACGGCTGGAATTGGCGGCCATGGACTGAAGGGCGCGCCGCTAATGCGAGCGGCGACAAATTCAAGGGCGACGAGGGACCGGATTCACGATTCCTCATTGCTGCTGTGAAATGCGTGGCGACGCAATATGCGCTGGATTCGCGCCGGCTTTTCGTCGGCGGCATCTCCTCGGGCGGCACAATGAGCAATCGCGCGCTGACGTTCCGGTCCGATTTTTGGGCCGGTGGTTTGCCGATTTCGGGAGAATGGTATGTGACACAGGATGATGGGACCGCGCTCTCATTCGAGGCGGCGCGAGCCGCGGTTCAGGCAAATCCCGGTAAAATCTTTCAAGGCCGCGTGGCACCTTTCCCGTTGCAGACCAAACTCGACCCGATGATCGTGATCGTGGTGTGGGGCGGAGAAAATGACCTGTGGAAATGTTCCGGAATCCTATGCGCCGACTACCGGCCGTCGACGCAGGCTGCTGCGAATTATTTCAGTTCGATTGCGGATGTTGTTGAAATTTCGTGCTCGAGCAGCCACGGTCACATGTGGCCTCAAATCAACACTCAGGCGTTCAATCTGTGGGCGTTGACCACGCTGGCATCGCATCCCAAGGGTACTCCCGCATCGCAATTCAAGCTCACGCCGCCGCCCGAGGGCTACAGTTGTAAACCGGGTCCGTACACAGACCACTACTAAGAGCGCGTCGAAGACTGCTAATCTTATAACCGGGGATGCACCACGCCAGCGGAGGGGAACATGAACTTTACGGACGCGATAAAAACCTGTTTTAACAAATACGTGGATTTCGACGGCTGCGCATCGAGGCCTGAATTTTGGTGGTGGGTGCTGTTTACCGTGGTTGCGTCTGCTGCTCTGCAAACCTTCAGCTGGAACCTGTCGGGGTTGTTTTCGCTGGCGACCTGTCTGCCGAGCATTGCCGTGACTGCGCGGCGACTGCACGATACCGATCGCAGCGGCTGGCTGCAGCTGCTCTGGTTCATTCCGATTATCGGCTGGATTCTGTTGATCATTTGGTGCGCTGAAGCTGGGAAGCCCAATCGATACGGCTCGGCGCCCGGGCCTGCTGCAGGCTAAGAAACCTATGAGGAAGTAAGTATGTGCGAACATGACGATCTGGATGAGTTTGCGCGGCGCTCGAGCGATGTGACGCGCAGGCAATTTGGCGCAATGGCACTGGGTGCCGGTTTGGCGGCGGTATGGCCTAAGCTTGCCAATGCCATGGAAACCAAGGGCGCGGATGTCGAAATAAAGACCCCCGATGGAAATTGCGATGCCTACTTCGTGCATCCGGCGAAGGGCAAATTCCCCGGCGTGCTCATCTGGCCGGATATCTTCGGCCTGCGACCGACTTTCAAGCAGATGGCCACGCGGCTCGCCGAGTCCGGCTATTCGGTGCTTGTCATCAATCCCTTCTACCGCACCAAAAAAGCGCCGACCGCGCCGGATCATCCGGATTTCAATGATCCCCCAACGCGTCAGGCCCTCATGACTCTCGCCGGTACCTTAAATCCCACGACCGCGGTGACCGATGCCAGGGCATTCGTCGCGTATCTGGACAGCCAGCCTGCCGTCGACAAGAAGCGCAAGATGGGCACCACCGGATACTGCATGGGCGGGCCCTTCGTGCTGCGAACGGCAGCGACTTTTTCGGACCGCATCGGCGCAGGAGCCACGTTTCACGGCGGCGGTCTCGTTACCGACAAGCCGGATAGCCCGCACCTCTTGATTCCCGAGATGAAGGCGCACTATTTGATTGCGATCGCCGAAAACGACGACATGCGGCAACCGGAGGCCAAGACTGTGCTGCGCGATTCATTCGCCAAGGCACAATTGCCGGCGGAAATCGAAGTCTACGCAGGCACACTGCACGGCTGGTGCCCGCCTGATGCGCAGGTTTATAACCACGATCAGGCGGAGAAAGCCTGGAGCCGGATGCTGGTGCTGTTCAGCAGTTCGCTCGCGTAAAGCAAACCGAATCCGAGAGATCGGTCGCGGTTTTAGGGTGCAAAGCGGCGGTACATTCCACGGGTACGTTCCCGCGGAGGGTATCGCATGCGCTCCTTCATGGCTCTTCTCTTTGCCTTATTACTGGCGCTGCCATTCGCAGCGGCGACGTGCGCGGACTTCGGTCCCATCTCGATCACGGTGCCGCCGGGATTTGATGGGCCCATCGGCGGCGGAAAAGGCAGTGCAAAGACGGCCGCTTGGATTAGACGCCACGCTGACTCCCAAGGTGGGACGCTGCTGCAAGTGACGACTTATGATGACGGGCCGGACCTGCGAAGCATTGGTTGGCAAGCTCGAGCCCAGAGCGCAAAGAAGTATCTATTGGAATTCGTCGCAGGCGTCGCGCAACAGCGCGAAAATTTCCGACTGGGAGAGGTTGAATCCCTTTCCCTGGCCGGCGAGCCGGCGGCCCGAGTCAGATGGACAGGGACCGTTGGCAGCGCGACGGCGACTGGAGTGATGTACTGCGTCCTCCTCGACACTTCCATCGTGAGTTTTCACACCCAAGACACGGGATCGGAAATCACGGATGCGATGAAAAGCGCGATGGCAGCCATCGAAAGCATGAAGGTTCGACAGCAGCGCTTACTGGGCAGCTGAACCCTGCTGATGATACGGCCTCATCCGCCGCATGCCCTGCTCGATCTGGCTGTAGCCCTGCTGCTGTTCCGGGGTTAGCAGCGCGTTGATCCTGGCGTCGCTGTCCTTCATGATGACTTGTACTTGGCTCATTCTCTGCTGCGGCGGCAGGGAGGCATCGTTGCGGAGCGCTTGAATCTTCTGCTGGCGCTCGGTGATGATGGGTAGGATTTGCGATTTCTGTTCATCGCTGAGCGAAAGCCGCTTGCCGAGCATCTCCACAACTTCAGTGGGACTGTGTTGGGGTGCGGCGGGCGCTGCGCCGGGCGCTTGCGTCTGGGACGGGGATTGAGCGTAAGCCGACATTGCGGCTGCGCCGCCCAGCAGAATTAGCAGCACAAATAGCGGTTTCATGAGTGTCTCCTAAAACAGTGGGTGGGCAACATCGCCGCGGTACCACAAGGCGTTAGGATCGATGCTACGCAAAATAGTTCAATGCAGCGCCTTGGTGACCGCCGCGAAATACGCGTTGCTGATCTCGTAGTCCTTGGGCTCATCCGCTTGCGGCCAGGCGCTCGAGGTAACGATGATGAGATCCTCGCTCGGGTTGATGAAAATGGCCTGACCGAAGATGCCGATGGCTTCGTAGATGCCGTCGGCGTACACCCACCATTGAAAACCGTAGCCGGGCGCCTGCTGCCGGGTTGCCTGCGCGATCCAATCATCTGGAAGTATGCTGGTGTCTCCGATCTTGCCGCCACGCATGAAGAACAATCCAAAGCGCCCGTAGTCCCGGAGCGTCATTGAAATGCAGCAGCCGCCGAGTTCCTCGCCGGCGCGATCCATCATCCACACCGCATCTGTTTCCATGCCGAATTTGGACCAGATCTTCTCTGACAGATAATCAGCAGGATGTTTGTGCGTGGCGCGCGCAAGCAACACGCCGATCAGGTCGGATTCGCCGGTCTTGTACACCCACTTGACGCCGGGGGAAGCTTCCCGGGGGAGCCTTGCCATGTAGGCGACGATCGGATTCTCCCCATCCGGTCCCGGCGTACCCAGGGCAAATAGGTTTACATCGGATTTCGGATCGGCATAATCCTCGTTCCATTTGGCGCCGCTGGTCATCGTGAGCAGATGCCGGATCGTGACTCCCTCGTAGGCGCTGCGCTTCAGTCCCGGCAAGTAATCGGTGACCTGGGCATCCAGTCCCTTGATATAGCCGTCCTTGATAGCCGCGCCGATCAGCGTCGAGGTGACCGATTTACCCACCGAAAATGAAGTCCATCGGTCATGGGCGGTTTCTCCCAATCCATAACGCTCGAGCACGATCTTGCCATGCTTGATCACCAGCAATCCGGCGACTTTGTTCGCCCTCATGAATTTCGCAGTGTTCCAATCCGCGCCCTGATACTGATATTGCACCTCGGCATCCCAGCGCTTAACGATCAACGGGAACACCTTTGGGCCGCGCTTGACGATCCGAGTGGGAAATATTTTCTCGATATTTCGATAACCGATGCGCTGCTGCGGCGGGGTCCAGAACAGGAACCCAGTTTGCGGCGGCAGTGCCTCACCGCCGAACGCGGTAGTGGCAGCCGCGATGGCGCAGAGCAGCGCCATTTGGGCAAGCTTCGCGGCTGCCGAGCAGGGGTGTCGAATCATCAGGCACCTTGGCACTTTTGTAGGCCTGTGGCAAGAATAGACCACCGGGGTTGGCGGCACGCTACAGGGTGCGACGCAACTTCCAAGCTTGCCAAACTCCGTTGCAACTTTTGGCGCCCCGCCGTGTTTTGCCGGTAGTCGAAAAAGCTCGGAGCCAAGAAATGCGCAAAATTATTGCTGCGATCGCCATCGCGACGCCCCTCGCCATGCTGCCCGGCATTGCAGGCGCCAAAGGCTGTTTGAAGGGCGCGGCGGTCGGCGGGGTCGTGGGGCACGTGGCCGGCCATCACGCCGTGGTGGGAGCGGCCGCGGGATGCGTCATCGAGCACCACCGGGAGAAAATGAAAGATAACGCGGTCAAGCAGAATAGCGCATCTCAAAACAGAACCGCCGGCGCTGCAACACCGGCCCCCGCTCAGCAGTTCATTCCGTAGCCCGCGACAATGCCGATGCTCATCAGCGCTCGGCAGTCGGCCGCCGCAAGCTGTCGAACATCGAGAACACCCACGGCCGCGCAGCCAATAGGAAGCCCATGCTGCGCTTCTCGCGGGCAGGCAGCGAGCGGTCCAATTCGGCCAGGTCGCGAAACTCCGCAGCCAAGCGATCGAGCTTGCGCATCAGCACTTGACACGATGCATCCGACATCTCGGCAGAGCGAAAATGCATCGCCTCGAATGGCGCGCTGAAAGTTGACTGCAGATATTCCTGGCGGACTTTGGCCTCGTAGAGACGCCACATCGGCCCATCGTGTCTCCATGTGATCGACGAACTGGTGCGTGCCCGGGCGCGCATCTTCGCGCGCAGCTCGACCAACCCGAAGGAGTGCAACTTAACCATCCAGCGGCGCACCTTGATTTCCTCAACGCCCAGTTCCTTGCAGATCTCGAGACCTGTGCGGCCGTTGGCGATCAGGTAATAGCAAGCAAGCAGATTCGGATCTGCCGCAAGCGCCGACTCCTGTTCCAGGGAGACGGATTCGGTTGCCTCTGCCGTCTGCTCTCCCGAGAGCCGCGCGATCTCCTGGATGCTGACATCGAGCGCCTGGCATATCTGCTCCAGGCGCGCGAGACTCAAGGATGACTGCGAGAAAATTCGCTTGATCGACACCTCGCTTAAATTTATCCGACCCGCCAGCTCCTTGTAGGTGATCGCGCGCGCTTTCATCAGGCGCTTCAGGCCCACTATGATGCGGGCCGCTTCGCCAGCAACTGCTACTCTCATGCCGTTCTCCCGGTCAGCTTCGGTATCCTGCAATGATACGTTTTCATTTGGTATTGAATTGTGCCTGAGTAATCGATCCGGCCGTTAGTGTGAAATCGCACTGGCACAGACGCAATGACCCGCGCACGGGTATCGCCTCGCGAGACTTCGGGTATCATTTTTCCATACGATAGGTGGCGCAAAGCCCTGGTATGCGCGGGTCGAGAGGTTGCAATGAAGACGCGAACGAAAATCCTGACCGCGACAGTGGCGGTCGTGGTGCTCATCATCGGTGTTGCCGTCGCCACGAGCTGGGCGCCTGACCAGCCGGTCGCGGTGCTCGCGGCGCGCTGGGCGCCGCCGCCATCCAAGTTCGTGCAAATCGCGGGAATGAACGTGCATCTGCGCGACGAAGGGCCCGCCGGCGATCCCGTGCCGATCATCCTGATTCACGGCACCTCGGCCAGCTTGCATACCTGGGAAGGCTGGGCCAGTGCATTGCGCAGCCGGCACCGCGTGGTTTCTTTCGATCTGCCGGGATTTGGTCTTACGGGTCCCGCGCCCTCCGGCGACTACAGCGCCGAAGCCAACGTGCGCTTCATGGGTGCGCTGCTGGAGCGGCTGAACATCCAGCATTGCGTGCTGGCCGGCAATTCGCTCGGCGGTAATATCGCCTTGGAGACCGCATATGCCATGCCGGACCGGATCGACGGGCTGGTGCTGGTCGATTCGGGCGGCTACCCGACCGTGTCGACATCGGTTCCCATCGGCTTTCGCGTGGCGCGGATACCCGGGCTCAATCGGCTGATGCAGACCATGCTGCCCCGCGGCCTCATCGAGTCGAGTTTGCGCAACGTGTATGGCGATCCCGCCAAAGTAACGCCGGCGCTGGTCGACCGCTATTTCGACATGACGCTGCGCGCAGGAAACCGCAGCGCGCTGCTACAGCGCTTTGGACAGACCAACTTTGGCAGCCAATCCAGCCGGATTGCCACGCTGAAGCTGCCTACGCTCATCATTTGGGGCGGCCGCGACCGCTTGATTCCGCCCGAAAACGCCGAACATTTTCACCGCGACATCGCAGGCAGCCGTCTCGTTGTATTCGGCGATCTCGGGCATGTGCCGCAGGAAGAAGACCCGGCGCGAACCGTAGCGGCTCTGGAAAATTTCCTCGACACCGCGGGCAAGTGACAACGCGCGCTCAAGTGCCGCCAGGGGACGCGGCCGCCGCCGCTTGCCGCGCATTCGCGGGCTTTGCCGGCATCGCCGGCATCGCAGCGAAGGACTCGAACTTTAGATTGATCACGGATCCTGATTCCTGATAGGGCACGCAGGTCGTATGACTGTCGACGTTTCGCGTGGCGAACATCGGCAGCAAGCGCGAATGAAACTGCTCGATGAGTTCACAGTCGCCCAGGCCGAGTTGCCGAGGCGAGCGGACCGCGAATTTGACGGGGCGCCAGGTGCCGCTGACCGGCGTGCTGCCGGAGCTCGAGTCTGTGCCCGCAGGCACCAAGGTATAAAAGGTCAGATTCGCCTGTGCAAATTTGTCGGGCCGTCCCCAACCCCGCGAGCAGACGCCTGGCTGGGACTTCGAATCCGGACGCGCTCCCGCGGCGATCAACAGGACTTTAACTTTGTCGGCAAGCCCATCGCAGGAATAGGTGGTCGTAAAGCCCATAAATTGAAAGGTATAGACATGTTTCTGCCAAATGCCGGGATCCCCAGATGCCGAGGCATCGAACGCATACGCGACATTCCATGCAGCGGCGCCGCACAACAGCAGCGCACCGCTGACAACCAGCATCCGAAGCGACTTCATGTACGTATCCTTCCCGACAAGGGCAGTGGCAACGACCAGGCGATCGACGATGGCCCGACAGAATCTTTACCACAGTATAAAACTGCCGCGAGCGCTTCGTCATGCGGCGGCGCGTGGAGCGCCCGCACGCCGGACGCGGCGCCCTAGGTGTTCGCGGCGCGGTTCTCCGCGAAGGTCAGGGTATCGAAGCGCTTAGCTGCGGCTTCGCCCAGCTTCTTGTGCGCGCGAATCTCGTTCACGAGCTCGAGCGCCGTCTTCGAACAGGGTGGCAGTTCGGCATCGCAGGCGTGGAGCGGCGTGATGCGCTCGCCCCAGCGAATCAAATGTGCGGACAGTGTCAGGCCGCCGCCAAAAGCAGGCATCAGCACCAGGCTGCCGGGCGGCACGCGGCCTTCCTCCACCGCCTCCACCAGCGCGACCGGCGCAGTGGCCGCGCTCATATTGCCGTATTTCTGTACGGTCAAAAAAACCTTTTCCGGCCCGGCCCCCGCGCGTTTCGCGACAGCGTCGATGATGCGCAGGTTCGCTTGATGCGGCACCACCAGCGCAATGTCTTGCATCGTTACACCAGCGCGGCGCATCACGTCGAGGCTGGCGTCGCTCATCCCTTGCACCGCCTTGCGAAAGATTTCCTGACCGTCGAAGTCCCACTGGGTTTGGCCGAACTGCACCCCCAAGTTGGCGTACATGGTGCCCATGCCGCGCACGCGCAGAATCTGACGCGAGTCGGCATAGCATTGCAGTTTCTCGGCGATGACTCCGGTCTCGTGCTCTGAGGCCTGCAGCACCATGGCCGCTGCGCCGTCGCCGAACAGTACAGCGACATTGCGATTGTCCCAGTCCATGTACTGAGAGATCAGTTCGACGCCAATCACAAGTGCGTTTTTGACCATGCCGCTTTTTATCATCGACGAGCCGATCGAAAGTCCGTACATGAAGCTGGTGCATGCAGTATTGACGTCGAATGAGGCAGCGTGGACCGCTCTGATGCGCTGCTGCACTCCGGAGGCGCTATTGGGCACCGTCTCGTCATTGCTGCAGCTGCCGTAGATTACCAGCTCGATGTCTTCACCGCGCACACCGGCACAGGCCAGGGCGCGGAGCGACGCGGTGATGGCAAGCTCGATGCCCGGTACGTGGGAGATGCGCCTCTCCTTCATACCGGTCCGCGACGTGATCCACTGATCGTCCGTGGGCAGGAATGTGGCCAAGTCCTGATTCGTAAGTATGGACGGTGGCAGGCACTTGCCCCAGCCGACGATTGCAGCATGAGTCACGGCAACTCCCCAACGGCTTAGTAGTTGTGCCGGCCATTGTCGCCGATATGAGCGCCGCACGCACGCCCGGTCGCAGCTTGGGGTGAAACGCTAGGTTTGCGCCGCTGCCGCGGTGTCATCCGTAGCCGGCAAACGCAGCTTGGCTTCACTTCGCGCAAGCAGCGCGCGATCGTCTTCCTGCCAAGGGTGAAAACCGGGGCGGAAGAACGCCAGCCAAGCCGGAAATATTTGCCGCAACAGCCCGGGATAAATCAAAAGATACCAGAAGGTTCGCAGCCAGGTGGTCGGCTTGTTGATGCCGTCCTGATCGAAGAAGTGAGCCATGTTGCGCACGCGCGCCCTCAGGAATTGGTTGGTTGACTGCAGCATCACCAAGCTGCGGAATTTCCAGCGCTTGAACGACGACAAGTTCTTGGTGGCCGCCAGAAATGCGTCGAAGGCGACGGCCTTGTGCTCTATCTCCTCGATGGCATGCCATTTCCATAGCCGCGCGGCATCGCTGGTTGCACCTTTGAAGTGGCGATCGCTCTTGAGCGCCGCGTGCGCGATGATGGCGGTGAAGTGCTCCAGCGCCACGGTGGTGGCGAGGTTGATCACCGGCGGAAATTCCCTCGCTTTTGCCAGCTGCTCGGCCAGATCGGCTTCGATCGACTCGACTTCGTATCCCGCCTCGTGAACTTGCTTGTTGAAATGGATGTGTTCGCGGCTGTGCGCGGCCTCCTGCTTGATGAAGGCATCGATTTGCGCTTGCTGGTCCGCGGGCGCCGCATCGCGAAATTTCCTCACGCTATCGATGAAGAATGCCTCGCCCAGCGGGAAAGCCACCGACATGCCGTTATAGAACGCGGTCGCGACCGGATCGCCGCCATTCCACCAGCGCATCATCGCCTGCCCGCGTCCGATCATGAGGTTGCGCGGATGGATGACGAGATCGGCCGGGGTATGAGACGCGTGTTCCATGACAGGGCTCCTGTGGGAGCCTGGCACACTAGCCATTATTTATGCATCCGTCAATATATTATTGATGCACCCATAAATTGTTAATTGCGCAGCGCCGCAAGCGCCTCCGCGAAATACCGCCGGCGCGCGGCCGCGGAAGCGCCCAACACATCGCCAAGCAAGGTGCCTACGGATGATTCCGCATAGGCGCCGAAAGACACGATGAGCGCCGCCCTGGCGATGCGCCGCGCCTCGGTCTTGGAGCGGCCTCGTGAGCGCCCGGCAATGAATTCCGTGAGCAGCTTGTTGACGGGTTTCAATCGCGAGGTTTCGCCCGAACGCACCAGCCATCCCAACACGCGGCCCAATCCACTGCGATCGAACAGGTCGAAGACGCGATCGACGAGGGCGCGATACTCGAACTCATCGGTATCCATTTCCCGGCCAAGTGTTTGCAGACCGGCCAGCAACTCCCGTACCAAATCCTCGGCGATCGCTGCGTGCAGGCCCGCGGCCGATCCGAAGTGGTGGCTGAGATTGGGGTAAGTCACTCCCGCCGCATCGGCGACGGCACGCATGGTGAGAACGTGCTCGGGACCAGCTACGATCAGCCGCCGCGCCGCGGCGAGCGCTTGCGCCCGCATATCGGACGCAGCGCGCCGGATGCGCCGCGGGTTGCTGTGGTTGCCTGAGCTTAGGGTCACGAGTTTGTAGTCTGCGTGATGCGCGCTCGCCCAGCAACTTGCACCTTTGAATCGTAGTAGGATTAACCCATGCCCGTGGACCGCAAATACGACATTACGCTGTATGGCGCCTCGGGATTCACCGGCAAGCAGACGGTCGAGTACTGCCGGCAATTCGCTCCGGCGGGATTGCGGTGGGCCATCGCCGGACGCAACCGTTCGAAACTCGAAGCCGTCAACACAGCGGGCGTGGACATTCTGGTTGCCGATTCTCAGGATGACGCTGCGCTCGACCGACTGGCCGCGCAAAGTCGGGTCGTGGCCACGACGGCCGGGCCGTTCAGCCTCTACGGGACGAAGTTGGTCGCGGCCTGCGTCCGCAATCGCACTCATTATTGCGACATCACCGGCGAGACGCCGTGGATCCGCGGACTGATCGATCGTCATCATG
>Ga0209447_10000370_pt1 | contig 12044 bp, 10 predicted proteins | sample BogFormECP04_OM3_FD_188243 | JGI IMG/M metagenome (GOLD analysis project Ga0209447, IMG submission 188243) | Bog forest soil microbial communities from Calvert Island, British Columbia, Canada - ECP04_OM3 (SPAdes) (version 2) | ecosystem: Environmental > Aquatic > Freshwater > Wetlands > Bog ... | reverse complement strand
CCCACCATGAGCCAGGTCCTGCTGCTTTGCCTATTCGCGATCTTTTGCGTAATGATATTGGCGCTGATCGATCGCTACCGGCTGGAGCTGCTGCGCAATGAAGCCGCCGAACTGAAATTTGAAATCGAATCGCGCGAACTCGACGCAGCAGACGGCGCAGCAAACCCTGCGCTGCAAAAAGGTGGACTATGAAGAACTTCGAATTCCTCTTCACCGCGTGGATGGTCGTCTGGGCCGTCTTTTTCGTTTATGAAATCAGCGTGGCCACGCGCATCGCGCAAACCCGCGAAGAAATCGAACGCCTGAAGCAGCAATTGCAACAGCGCTAGAAGAATCGGCAAGAGGTGCACGAGGTAAACGATGAGTGGGCCCAAAAAGATCGCAGTGGTGCTCTTCCAACTCGGCGGCCCCGATAGCCAAGCCGCGGTCGAGCCATTTCTCTACAATCTTTTCTGCGACCCAGACATCATCAATTTCCCCGGCGCCTTCCTCGCGCGCAAAGCTATCGCCAAACTGATCTCCACCACGCGCTCCAAAGTAGTCGGCCAACATTACATGGAAATCGGCGGCGGCTCGCCCATTCGCCGCCTCACTGAGCAGCAAGCCCGCGCCCTCGAAGCAGCTCTGCGCCCGCACATTTCCGCTCGCACGATTGTCGCCATGCGCTACTGGCATCCCAACACCGCTGAAGCCGTAGCCGCGCTGAACCGCGAGCCTTACGACGAGCTCGTCCTGCTCCCGCTCTATCCCCACTATTCCTTCGCCACCACCCGCAGCAGCCTCAACGAATGGAATCGCCAGTTCAAACCGACGACACCCGTAAAAATCATCGACCATTTCTACGATCACCCGGACTACATCGCCGCCATCGTCGAACGCATCAACAGCGTCCTGGCAGAAATAAAACACCCCGACGACATCCATCTCGTCTTCAGCGCCCACGGCCTCCCGCTAGCGCTGGTAGAAAAGGGCGATCCGTACCCGAAGCAGATCGAAGAAACCGTGCAAATGGTCCGCGAACTAGGCGCGTGGCCTAACCCGCACGTCCTCTGCTACCAGAGCCGAGTAGGCCCACAGAAATGGCTGCAACCGTCGCTCACCACGACCATCGAGCAAATGGCCCACAACGGCATCAAACGCATGCTCGTAATTCCCATCGCGTTCTTGACCGAACACATCGAAACCCTCCACGAAATCAATATCGAAGCCCGCGAAGAAGCCGAAGCCCTCGGCGTAACCGAATTTCGCATGATGCCCGCGCTCAATGATTCGCCGCTCCTCATCCGCGCGCTGGCAGACCTGGTGCTGCGCTCCGTCGGCATGCGCAGCGGCGTCGCCTCTCTCGCAAGCTAGCGCTGGCCCGCGGGCTCGGATTTGTAGCGGCCGGTTCAGTTTTATCGAACCGGGCAGCCGTCGCCGTTGGTTTTGACGGTGGCCTTGGCCGGGCCGTGGTAGCGGCGCACTTTATTGCGCCATGGGCGGCGCTAGCACCACGATCGACCTTTCCATCACCGAAATACGCCCAGAAATTTTCAAGCGAGAAAGCCTTGACACAGCCACGCGCAAATCATATAACTTTTTGTTGATTAGCAACGCTTCATACGGGAATTCTCGACTCATAGATTTGCGTTTGCCGTAACAGCAGCACACGGGCCTATGGCAGAAATTCCGGAAGGGAAGTCGGGTCAAGCCGCACCGTCGCCTGTCGCGTCGGGAGCGGTTGCATCCCAATCGCCGGAAGGGCATCTTGCGGCCAAAACCGTCAACACCGGCCGCCGCAGAATCGTCTGGGCGCTCATTTGGGGCTACCTGGGCGTCAACTTCCTGATGTTTCTCCGTTTTTTCTTTCCGCGCGCGCTATACGAACCCAACACCGTCTTCAATATCGGCTTCCCGGCGGATTTCAGCCTGGGCATTGACCAGCGCTACCTGATGACCAACCGCATCTGGGTCGTGCGCGAGCCCGATCGCCTGTTCGTCATCTTCGCTCGCTGTACGCACCTTGGCTGCACTCCGGAATGGAAGCCCGCTGAAAACAAATTCAAATGCCCCTGCCACGGCAGCGGCTACGACAGCGAAGGCGTCAATTTCGAAGGCCCCGCGCCGCGTCCCATGGACCGCGCCAACGTGCTGCTCGACCCCACGGGAAAAATTTCCGTCGATACCAGCCGGCTCTACGTGGACGACCCGCGCGCCGGCGTAAACCATTTCAACGATCCGGGGGCGTTTCTGAACGTTTAGAATGTGATAAACGCTCCGCAATTAATTTTCGTGCGGTAATTGCAGCGAGCAACGCAGGCCACCTAGATTTGGGTTCGGAAGGGGTAACACCGAATGCCTGAAGAAAACGGCGGCAGCAAAGAGAAAACCAGCGTCCTGGAAAAAGTCCAGGACAACGCTGCCGCTCTGCGCGACGCGCTGAAGGAAAAGGCCAAGCAGCAGGCCGACGGGTTGAAAGAGCCGGAGAAGACCCAGCTCTATCGCTCCATGTTTCGCGTCAAGCACGACGACGAGCCGCGCAACCGCGCCCTCAGCGTCCTCTCCAACGTTTTCTTTCACCTGCATCCCGCCAAAGTCAATCGCGACGCCACCAAATACAATTTCACCTGGGGCATGGGCGGCATCACTTTCTATCTCTTCATCGTCCTCACTTTCACCGGCGTCCTGCTGATGTTTTATTACCACCCCACCAAAGTGCAGGCCTTCCGCGACATCCTCTATCTCGAGAACGACGTCCCCTTCGGCAAGCTGCTGCGCAACATGCACCGCTGGGCCGCGCACTTGATGATCATCGCCGTCTGGCTGCACATGTTCCGCGTCTTCATGACCGGCTCCTATAAGCGCCCGCGCGAATTCAATTGGTGCGTCGGCGTGCTCCTGATGGTCTTGACGATGCTCCTCAGCTTCACGGGATATTTGCTTCCGGACGATCAGCTGGGATTCTGGGCCGTCACAGTAGGCACGAACATGGCCCGCGCCACTCCATTCTTAGGACACGAAGGCCCGTTAGGCGGGTTGCTAGGCATGACGCCCTACAACGACGTCCGCTTCGCCCTGTTAGGCGGCTCCATCGTGGACGCGAACGCATTGCTGCGCGCCTACATCTGGCATTGCATCGCGATTCCACTAATCGTTTCCATATTCCTAGGCGTGCATTTCTGGCGCGTCAGAAAAGACGGCGGCATCTCTGGCCCAGCTCCGGTAATGCTAGAAAACGAAATCAAAGATGAACGCAACCCGCGGCCAGTAGTCCTAAGGCCCAGCGGCATGAGCCAGCACGACAAGTGAGTCAGTACCGCCGGTCCCGCAAAGCGGGACCGCCAGCCTTTGTCTTGGTTTTGAACGGGTAGGGGCGCTGCTTGCTGCGCCCGCCGTTGACGTTGCCGTTGAATTTGCTGCTGACGTTGCCTTTGTAGCGGCCGGTCCCGTTTTTTGGGACCGGGCAGCGTTTGTCCTTATGATGTTTTGGTTTTCATTTTTGTTTGTGCTTTCGTACTCGTAGGAGCCTAGCAGATGGATTGGCATCAGCTCTGGGAAATCGCCTCCGCGCCGGACAACGTGCCCATCGTGGCCATGTTGTTCCTGATCCCGTTCTATCTCTGGTACGCGCTAAAACAAGGCATCGAGAACGACAAACTAATCGCCATCCTGGAATCCGACGCCAACCTGGCCAAAACCAAATACCGCAAAACGCAGGAATGGGACCCCACTTGGGACCGCGAGGTCCACACCTGGCCCTACCTGATGCGCATGGAATTCCTGGTAGCCATTATCGTCACCGTGCTGCTGATGGCCTGGTCGCTCACGCTCAACGCGCCGCTCGAAGAGCCCGCCAATCCCAACGTCACCATGAACCCCGCGAAAGCCCCGTGGTATTTCCTGGGCCTCCAAGAAATGCTGGTCTATTTCGACCCGTGGATCGCCGGCGTCGTGATGCCCACGCTCGTAATCGTCGGCCTGATGGTCATCCCCTACATTGACGCCAACCCGCTCGGCAACGGCTACTACACCTACAAGCAGCGCCGCTTCTCCATCTGGACGTTCATGTTCGGCTTCGTCGGCCTCTGGGTCTTGATGATCGTCATCGGCACCTTCATCCGTGGCCCGGGATGGATGTGGTTCTGGCCGGGCAGAACCTGGGACGCCGAGCGCGTGGATTACGCCGTGAACCGCAACCTCGATCAGGTTTTCGGCATTGACGGCTCGTGGTTCTCCGCCATTTTCCACGTAACGAAAGACCAAGGCGCCATCTGGGCCCGCGTCATCTTCGGCGTGTTTCCGCTGATCGCTTTCTTCATCGTTGCGGCGATCCTGGTCCACTGGATCTGCATGCGCACCGAATTCAGCCGCAAGATCTACCAGCGCATGAGCCTGGTACAACTGGTAACCATGTACACCTTCCTGATTTTTATGTTTTCGTTGCCGGCAAAAATTGTGCTGCGCCTGGTTTTTACAATCCATTACGTCTGGGTGACGCCGTGGTTCAGCATATGACGATGCGACGAGCATCGTCATGCCGCGGCACTATCGCGGGATACGAGCTGTTGCGACGAGCATTTTCCTCCCGCGGCCGTATCGCGGGATACGTATCGTGTTCTAGTCTTCTGCCAAATAAACTGAAGGAGGCCCTTGGTGCCTGATCGTTCTCCAGGATCCGCCCCCGACGATCCGATCAAGAGCAGTTCCTTCGCCCTTCCGCTTTTGATCGCTTCAGTTCTCCTGATGCTCACCGTCGCCTGGTCCTTCTACGTCGAATTCTACGGCCTGCAACCCTGGCGCGAATATCAAAACCACTTCGCCAAAGCCTATTCCACCTACCTGCAAAAGGAAGTCAAAGACCAAAAGAAAAATGAAGACGCGGTGTACGCTTCCGCCGATTACAAAGCTCTCCTCGCAAAAGTTGACGCCGCCGAAAAAGTCGCCAAAGCCCAAGACGACCAGATCGCCAAGCAAATCTCTCTCCTCGACGACCAGCGCGCCGCTCTCGGTGACGCCTTCAAAGACGCTCGCGGCAAAATTGGCTCGCTCGTTTACCAATACGAGATCGTTCCAGATTCAGACAAAAACACCAAAGCCGCGCGCAAGAAAGATCTGCTGGCCGGCCGCGCCAGCATCTGGAAAGTGGATTGGCCTCTCGGTGATGGCAAAGTCCAGAAAGACAAGCCCTTCACCGGCGACGAACTGAACGACGTCTTCACCGGCATCATCGCCCAGCGCGCCGCGCTCGTCGGCCAGCGCGGCGATGTGGACAAGCCCGCGAAAGAAGCGCGCGAAGCTCTCAACCAATATGCCTCCGAGCATTTGCCCGGACTCAGCTCCACCTCCCTCGAGCTGCTCCAGCACTCCATGCGCGATTTCGATGCGCGCATCATTCAGATCAACGTAAATCCTCCCGGCGCATCTCTGAACAATCTCGGCGGCGCGGGCCTCGTCGATCGCTGCCAGTCCTGCCACGTCGGCACGGAATCGCGTTACGTTCCGCCGCAAGTAACTCTCACCAAAGCCGACCTCGGCATGGCCAAAAGTAAAGACGCGCCCTACACCAGCCATCCCGACCTGCTGCTTCTGCAAACGCATCCTTTGGAAAAATTCGGCTGCTCGCCTTGCCACGGCGGCAATGGCCGCGCCGTAAATTCCGTCGAACGCGGGCACGGCCGTTACGAGCACTGGCTCTATCCACTCTACTATCCCGAAAATTACAACGCCGGTTGCCAGCAGTGCCACGCGCTGGACATGGTCACCGAGCACGCGCCCGTGCTCAACGAAGGCAAGCAGCTCTACCGCCAGAAGGGCTGCATCGGCTGCCACCGCTTCCAGGGCTTCGATAATCAAGACGAACAGCTCGTCAATGCGCGCCAGCAAATCCTCACGCTCGCGAAATCTAAATCCGACGACCTCCTGGAAATTCCGCGCCTGCAGAAACTCGGCGACACCGCTACCAGCAACGCCGCCGCCGAAGCCTTCTACGCGCAAGCCACCAACCTCACTGTGGACATCTCGCGCATGGATGCCACCGCGGAATCGCTCGAACAGCGCAGCCACGATCTACTGCAAGAAATAAAGAAAGTCGGGCCCGACCTGAAAGAAGCCCGCCAGAAACTGCGCAAAGAATGGATCCCATACTGGATCGGCCACACCACCGAATTCCGTCCCACCACAAAAATGCCGCAGTTCCGCATGTCGCAAGACGAAATCCAGGCCATCTCCGCTTTCATCTGGCAGGATTCACTCCCTGGTCCAGCAATCGAAAAGCAAGCGCCCGGAAATGCGGCCAACGGTAAGGACCTCCTCAATGAACGCGGCTGCCTCGCCTGTCACGCCATCGGCGAAGGCTCGAGCGCCGTCGGCGGCACGTTCGCCGCGAATCTTAGCCGCGTCGGTGAAAAAGAAAATTACGATTACCTCGTTCGCTGGGTGCACAATCCGCGCCAGCGTACCCGCCCCTATTGCCCCTACGAGAAAAAAGATCTCGGTCCGGAAGATTACGCGAAACACAATCTCCCGTACGTTTTCGATCTGGACCACTCGCGCTGTCCCAACGATGGCCACGAACTTCTCGTCCAGCAGCCGACCATCATGCCTGGCCTGCGCCTCTCCGACGCCGACTCGCGCGACATCGCCAGCTTCCTGATCACTCAGAAGCATGCCGACGCCACCTACGCCGCCGCGAACTACATGGACGACCCGCAAATGGCCGCCAAAGGCAAAGACCTCGTCCGCCACTACGGCTGCGCCGGCTGCCACGAAATCAGCGGCCTCGAAGACGAAGGCCGCATTGGCACCGAGCTAACCAACGAAGGCAGCAAACCGATCGAGCGTCTCGATTTCGCGCTCTGGACCGAAGACGCCAAGCGCGGCGAGCAACCGGACGGCAAGCCGTACCTGCGCGACGGCAAACAGATCGCCTGGTTCGATCCCAAAGGTTTCTTCGAGCACAAACTGGAAAATCCCGCGCTCTACGACCAGGGAAAATATCACGCCAATCCCATGGACGCCCTGCGCATGCCCAAGCCCAACCTGCAATCGCAGGACGAAGTCCAGGCGCTCGTGACGATGCTGCTCGGCAGCACCGATCCCACTCTGCCGCCCGAATATATGTACAGGCCCGCCGATCGCCGCAGATACATCCAGGACGGCTGGTGGATCGTCACCAAATATAATTGCATCGGCTGCCATCAGATTGACGTCGCCCAAAAATCCGTGCTGCAGACCCTGCCGATGTATCAAGGCGATCTCAAAGGCAACCTGCCTCCGGTACTCACCACCGAAGGCGCGCGCGTCAATCCCGAATGGCTGCGCGGCTTCCTCGCCAATCCCGCGCTCAGCACAACCGACACCAACCGCAACGGCGTCCGCCAATATCTGCAAGTGCGCATGCCCACGTTCTCTCTGTCGAACGATGAAATTCGCAAGCTCACTTTATTCTTCGAAGCCATGTCCGCGCAGCCCGACCCCTTTATTCCGCCCAAGGTCGAGCCGCTCAATGATGCCGAGCGAGCCATGGCTCGCGGCCTGTTCACCAGCCCGGCCGCACCGTGCCTGAAGTGCCATATGACCGGCAACGAAGCGCACGACAAAAACGCTTCCGCCCCCAATTTCCTGCTCGCGCACGAGCGCCTGCAACCGGCATGGACCGCCCGCTGGATCACCGATCCCGCGAAAATTATTCCCGGCACCGCCATGCCCTCGGGCCTCTTCCGCAAGGAAGGCAACATCTGGGTATTCGCCGGCCCTACGCCCGGCGCCATGCAGAATTATCACGGCGATCAAGCCGACCTCCTGGTCCGTTACATGTTCACCCTAACCCCCCAGGAACAAGCCGCCCTAACAGGCCGCACGCCCTCAGCTAGCAACAGCGGCAGCAGCGCAGCAGCAGGGAAGCAGTCCGGCGGCAAATAAGTAGCGCCGGCGTCCCGCCGGCTCTTCGCAGTTGCTGTTGCTTTTGAATTTGTAGCGGCCAGCTTCAGCTGGGCGCCTTTGAAGTTGATTTCGACCTTGTAGAGGCCGGTTCAGGTTCACCGAACCGGGCAGCCGTTGCCGTCGGTTTGCGGTTGCCTTTCGCGGCGCTGCCCGCAAGCGCGTTCAGTCTCGCACCAGAATTCCCGCATCATCCGTACCCAATCTTGTTAGAATACGCAGTTCCGCTAAGGAGGAATTTTCCAACATGGTTAACAGATTCTCGCACCTCGCTCTCGCCGCCCTAATGGCCATCGCCATCACCGGCTGCGGCAGTAAAGAAAGCACCACCACCGAGCAGCCCGCAGCCACCGCCGCGCCTGCCGGAAAAACGGTGGACGCCTCCACCACCGGCTCCGTAGCCGGCAAAGTAACTCTCGACGGCAAAGCCGCCCCGGAAAAAGCCATCAACATGAGCGCCGAGCCCTATTGCCAAAAAGCAAATTCCGGCCCGGTAGTACCGCCCACGGTTGTCACCGACGACAAAGGCGACCTGGGCAACGTAGTAATCTTCGTGAAAGACGGCCTGGGCGATTATGTCTTCACTACACCCACGGATTCCGTGCCGCTAGCCCAAAAAGGCTGCATGTACTCCCCGCACATCATCGCCGTAATGACCGGACAAACCTTCGAAGTGAAGAACGAAGACCAGACTACTCACAACATTCACCCCATGCCGAAAGACAATCGTGAGTGGAACAAATCGCAAGCTCCCGGCACCTCACCGATTGACGATTCCTTCGCCCGCGCCGAGCTCGCCATCCCGGTGAAGTGCAACGTCCATCCCTGGATGAAGAGCTACATCTTCGTCTTCAAGAATCCCTACTACGCCATCACCGGCAAAGACGGCGCCTTCGAGCTGAAGAACCTGCCTCCCGGAACCTACACCATCGAAGCCTGGCAGGAAAAATACGGCACCCAAGACCAGACCGTAACCATTGGCCCGAAAGAATCCAAATCAGTCGACTTTAAATTCAACGCCGCCGCACCAGCAGCGCCACCAGCAGACTAATCCAAGCATCAAACGACTGCATGGGCGGTTCCCGCAGCACAGCGCGGGACCCGCCTCAGCACTTGACGTTGTAGCGGCGGTCTTCAGACCGCCAGCATTCGCCGTTGCGGTCGCTCTTGACGTTGCCGTTGACGTTGCCGTTCGTAGCGCCGGCGTCCCGCCGGCTCTTCGCACTTGCTGTTGCTTTTGAATTTGTAGCGGCCAGCTTCAGCTGGGCGCCTTTGACGTTTCTGTTGCCGTTGCATCTGTACGGGCGGGTCCCGCAGCCGCGGGACCCGCCCCTGCAAAATTTGCAGAAGGTCCGAACGCATGAATTGCAGCCGCATATGTGTTAGCTTACTTTTCTGAAAAATATGCCGGAAATCGCCAAAAACAAATCGTCACTCACCCCCGGCCTCCACCGCTTCGCCTTCGTCACCTCCGCCGCCACGGTCCTGCTACTGATGGCCGGCGCCCTGGTCACCAGCAACGACGCAGCCGACTCCGTACCCGACTGGCCCCTAGCCTACGGAAAAATTATCCCGCCTCTCGTAGGCGGCATCCGCTACGAATACGCCCATCGCCTGATGGCCGGCACAGTAGCTATCCTCACGCTAGTTCTAGCGATCCTCCTAGCCCGCAGCGGCTCGCGCTTCCTGCGCAATCTGGGCTTCACCGCACTGATCCTGGTAATCGCTCAGGCAGTCCTGGGCGGCATGAGAGTCCTCTTCCACAATCCCGCGCTCACCGCCACCATCCACGCCATCCTCGCGCAAATTTTCTTCGTCACGGTAGTCAGCCTCACCCTCTTCACCAGCCGATGGTGGAATAGCAATCCAACAAAACTCGACGACCCAGCCTCACCGTCGCTGCGTACGCTCTCAGCCGTCACCGCAGCCGCGATATTCGTACAATTAATTTTGGGCGCGGGCTTCCGCCACGGCGCATTCCAGATCCTCCCGCACATCATCGGAGCCTTCGTCGTCCTGTTCCTCGCTATCTGGACCAGCCGCACCGTCCGCGTCCGCTTCGGCAGCGTCGCGCACCTCCGCCGCTGGGGCATCCTCCTGACGTCCTTCATCGGCACCCAATTCCTGCTAGGCATCGCCGCCTACTGGGCGGTAGTCCAGGAAATAAAAGCCCAGCAACCCACGACGACCTACGTGATCCTCACGGTCGCGCACGTTCTGGTAGGAGCGCTAACCTTGGCGGCCAGCGTAGTCCTCGCGCTTTCGGCCTTCCGCGCCATTCGCGGAAATGCTACAGTCTCCGCCGCAACCAAAGTTCCAGGCGAGAGCGCCGCGGGCTCCCGCGCATGAGCATGAACACGAAAACCATGAGCGCCGTCAGAACGATGACCACAACGGACACCACGCCATGAGCAGCAACGGCCGCGCCGAAGCCATCGCCGCATACGAAAAGCCGTGGGCCTACGTCGTGCTCACCAAGCCAGACGTCACTTTCCTGGTAGTCATCACCACGGTTGCAGGCTTCTACCTCGGCAGCACCGGCCCCATGGAATGGGCGCGCCTGATGAACACCCTCTGCGGCACGCTCCTCGTCGCCGGAGGCACCGCCGCGCTGAACCAATACGTCGAGCGCCACATGGACGCCGTAATGCGCCGCACCGCCTCGCGCCCTCTGCCCCTCGGAATTCTGCAGCCAAAAGAAGTCCTGCTCTTCGGCGTCGCCACCATAATCGCCGGAACCATCTGGCTCGCGCTCGCCGTAAACGGCCTGGCCGCATTCATCGCGCTCGCCACCAGCGTCTCCTATCTCGGCGCCTACACTCCGCTGAAGACGCGCACCACCCTCGCCACCGCCGTGGGCGCCATTCCTGGCGCGCTGCCGCCCTTGATCGGCTGGGCCGCCGCCACCGGCACACTCTCCGCCGGAGCCTGGATCCTCTTCGCTATCCTATTTTTCTGGCAGTTCCCACATTTCATGGCCATCGCCTGGATGTACCGCGAAGACTACGGCCGCGCCGGCATCCTCATGCTCCCGGTCGTGGACCGCTCCGGCGACCGCACCTTCCGCCTCATCATCGTCACCTCCGCCATCCTGATTCCGGTCAGCCTGCTGCCCGCGGTGCTCGGCATGGCCACCATTAATTATTTCTACGGCGCACTCATCCTCGGCCTCCTTTTGCTCCTCGTCTCCTACTGGGCCAACCGCCTGCGCACCAACGTTCGCGCCAAGTGGCTGATGCACGCCACCGTCGCGCATATTCCGCTGCTCCTCGGCTGGATGATTCTGGACAAAGTCTCCCGATGACCGCCGCGGCCGCAACAGGAGGCGTGTACATGACGTCCAAAGCGCACCGCATTGAAATCGGTGCCATCTGTACCGCCGCAATCCTGATTTCGCTCTGGGGAGTCGTGTGGGACGTCACCAGCGGCCTCATCACCAGCGGCATTGATGGCATCATGCTGTTGCTCATCGCCCTGATGGTCGCGGGAATTTTCAGCGCGATGTTCGCGCACATGCTCTGGCAGGCTGGGCTGATTCCGTTCTTCAAGCCCGCACCCGCCGCGCCGCCAGCAAAGGTCGCCGCGCCCGCCGCGAAGCCTGCAGCAACTGCCGCGACTCCTGCGGCAGCTGCAGCACCGCCGAAGCCTCCAGCAGTTCCAGCCGCGTCCGCCAGCACTCCAGCGGCAACTCCGGCCGCACCAGCTCCCGCGCCGAAACCCGCGCCAGCCGCTCCAGCCGCAGCCCCGTCGACAACCTCGGGCGAGCCACCCACAAAGTGAATTCCGGCGCAGCCCCGCTCACTCGCGGCAGCAGATGAATTCATCAGCGCCCACTTCCGCTGCACCAAACGACGCCGCCAAGCCGCAGAAATCCTTCGGCGGGCGCTGGGCGCTAGCCATCGTAGTCCTCACGCTCTCCTTCGTTGTCATGCCATTTCTGTTCTGGAACGCCACCTGGTTCGGCCGCCCCTTCACCGACGCGCAAATCGCAAAAGCCCTCGCCGACCGCTCCCACCCCCGCGAAATCCAGCACGTCCTCTCGCAGTTCGAAACCCGCATCGAACGTGGCGACCCCTCCGTGCGCAAGTGGTATCCGCAAATGGTCGTGCTAGCCAAAGATCCCATTG
>Ga0209447_10000369_pt1 | contig 12086 bp, 10 predicted proteins | sample BogFormECP04_OM3_FD_188243 | JGI IMG/M metagenome (GOLD analysis project Ga0209447, IMG submission 188243) | Bog forest soil microbial communities from Calvert Island, British Columbia, Canada - ECP04_OM3 (SPAdes) (version 2) | ecosystem: Environmental > Aquatic > Freshwater > Wetlands > Bog ... | reverse complement strand
CTGGACCATGTGGATGAGGACGATGGCTACCATGAAATCCGAGCCCCAGCCGTGGAGACCGCGAATGAACCATCCGAGCGCGACGTTGTGATTGAGAGTCTGGAGACTATTCCAGGCTTCGCCGGCCGAGGGGACGTAAATAAAGGCAAGCATGATGCCGGTGACGATTTGAAGCATGAAGATTACAAAAGCGGCGCTGCCGAAAACGTAGAACCAGCTGGCGCTTTCTCGCGGAACGGGATGCTGGGCGATCTCGCGGATCGTCGCGCCGAGTTGAAGGCGGGCGTCGAACCACTCGCCGATGGCGGCGATCAGACGCATGGGCGAATCTCGCGAACTATGTTTGAGGCGTCACCGGGCGTGGGCATCTCGCCGGCTTTGATCAGCAGCTTGCCGCTTTCGATTTTGTAGGAGTATTCGAACAGTCCGCGTTCTGGCGGGCCTGACGCGCGCGAGCCGTCCTGGTAATACGCGCCGCCGTGGCACGGGCACATGAAGAGATTCGATTGCGGGAACCAGCGGACGGGGCAGCCTAGATGCGCGCAATTGATGGCGAAGACCTGGAAGGATTTGCCGTCCACATTGCGAACCCAGCAGGCGATATCTGCGGTGGCGCCATCCCAGGGATTTACGATCGGATTTTTGTAGGTGGCGAAGCGGGTTTCGCCGGACGGGAATTGTTCGAGATTGCCTAGGGGAATCCAGGCCTCATCGGCTCCTTTGCGCTCGCGGACGACCGGGGAGAGTAGATAGCGCACGATCGGCACGGCCAGGATCGCGCCGACTACGACATTGACGAAAATTCCCAGCTTCATGAAGAGATCGCGCCGGCTTACGCCGCCCGGTAACGTCATCGAGTTTCTCCCGTCGATTGCGCGGTTGCTGAATATGGTTGGCCCGGAAATTTCACGCGCTGCGACGCAAGCCAGGCCACGACATCGGAAACTTCCTGGGCCGACATTGGCTTTCCCGGGATGTTGTTGCGCCAGTCGGGAGCGCCGAGCTCGGGTCGGCCTACGATTACGATGGTGCGCAGTTCTAGATCGTTGAGTAATGCGAGGAATGAGCCATCTACGATTGATTTTGCTTTTTCGCCGCCTCGGCCGCCGGCACCGTGGCAGGACGAGCAGTAAATTGCGTAAGCAGCCGAACCGCGCGAGGCGTCGCCTGGTTCGGATGCTGCGTACGGAGGCGGGTTCGCGCCGCGCAGAACATCCGGCTTCGCCCAATGCTCGCGGATTCCGCTTACTAGGATCTCGATTTGTTTCGCGGGGAGCGCGCCGCCGGCGCTTTGCGCAAAGGCGGGCATGGACGTTCCGCGAATCCCACTTGTGGCTACGCGACGCAGCGTCGCGTCGTCTGCAATCGCCAGGTACACGGGATCGCCGAGAGCGATTGCGGCTCCGCCCTTGCCTTCTGCGCCGTGGCAACCGGAGCAGTTCTGCGCATAGAGAGAGCTGAAATCGGCGAGGTCGTTCGGAACGATTGGCGTATCGCCTGGACGCGGCCGGCCTGGGGCGCCGGCACAGGCGCACAGTGCGAGTGCGGAGAGGGCGGCAGGTCCGAGGATTAGCGCGCGGAAATTCATCGGGATCCATCCTCGCGGGGCTTTTCTCCCGAGATTCCTGGAGCTTCGATGCCGGCGCGCATTATGAAAGGAACGAACTGGCCGACGGGCACGCGGGCTTGTCGCATCACTACCAGGCCCGCGACGATGCCGAAGGCGAATTGCGAGGCGATGAACCAACGCCAATCGATGCGCTCGTTGAGCAGCGGATTGATTAGACCGAGGATGCTGTGAAGCAATCCTGTCCAGAGTATTGGCGCTATCAGACCACCGAGAAGAATTGGCCGGCGCGGAAGCATCGGCAGCATGGCGCCGTAGAGCAGCCCGACCACTAGTGACGTGAATAGGTGAATGAAGAGCGCGATGAAAAATCCGCTCGGATGGAAAGCGTCGAGAATTGCGGGCGATGATGGCGCCGATGCAGGGTAGGTCGTCGCGGCCAGCAGGTTGATCGGATACCAGATGCTGCCTTGCTTGAGTAAGCCGTAGAGACATGCGAGTACCGCCATGGCCACACCGCCTGCCAGGCCGCCTTTGATTCCTGCCGAGATGGGATAGGTCTCGAGAGGAAGCAAAGCGCGGGGCAACTCCGGCGCTACTTGCAGCCTTTCGACTTCGCGGCGCTGCGTGGAGACCACGGTCACTTTCGCTTCCACTCGCACGGTCTCTTCCTGTTCATGCGGAAGAACATCGCGGAACCAGCCGACGGACGCGGTGACCGCCAAAATCGCCCCGAGAATGCTGAGCGTCGCGCTGGTGAGGAGTCCGGCCAAGAGCAGAGTAATGCCGAACGCGAGAACTATGGGCCAGGCAGTCGGCGCCGGCAGATTTATTTCGCGCGGCGCGGCCTTCGGCGATTGTGATGATGAACTTGGCGAAACCATTTGATTCTGCTTTCCTCAGCGACCAATTACGTAAACAACGGTGAACACGATGACCCAGACGACATCAACGAAATGCCAGTACAGCGAAAAAATATCGAGGCGCTCGCTGTGTTCCGGCTTCACCTTGCCAAAAAGAGTGAAAATCATGGTGAGGGCGATGGCGAGCAGGCCGGCGGTTACGTGAAATGCGTGCAGGCCCACGAGCGAGTAGTACGTGGTGCCGAAAAGATTCGTGCTGATGGTGAGACCTTTTTCGGAAATCATGCGCTGCCATTCGCGGCCCGTGCCGATCAGAAAAATCGCGCCTAACGTCAGCGTCAGGAACCACCACAATCGGAACGCGCCGAGCTGTGCGTTGCGCAATGCGCGCACCGCCAGATGAATCGTCAGGCTGCTCGAGAGCAGGCAGATGGTGATGAAGATGGGAGTCTCGAGAACATCTTTCGGCATCGGACCCGCCAGGCTTTTCCCGATGTAGAAAATGTAGGCGACCACGAAAATCGTGAAGACCGCGGATTCCGCGGCGATCAGCGAGAACATGCCCACGCGCCCGCGAGAGGGAAGGCTCCACTCTGGCTCAATGGAAGGCCGCGAATAGGCCGCTTCGCTCAATCTAAATTCTCCCGTTTACTCATACTTCCAATCCGGATCTTCGGGGTGCTTGAGGTCCCAGAGCGGACGGCGGCTCTGCACGACGGGGATCGTTTCAAAGTTGTAGTCGGGCGGTGGTGAAGTTGTGGACCATTCGAGAGTCCACGCATCCCAGGGATCGCTTCCGGCGATTTTTCCTTTCATCATCGACCAGAGCATATTGAAAACGAATACGAGCACCCCGGCGCCCTGAAAGAACACGCCGATGGTGACGATCAGGTTCCAGATATCCCATCCGCGGCCGGGCTCGTAGGTGTAGATCCGGCGCGGCATCCCGAGCATGCCGGGGATGTGCATGAAATCGAATGTGAGATGGAAGCCGATGAAGAACAGCCAGAAATGCCATTTCGCCAGCGCCTCGTTGTACATTCGCCCGCTCATTTTCGGGAACCAGTAGTAGAAGGCTCCGAACACGGTGAACAGGATTCCGCCGACGATGACGTAATGAAAATGCGCCACAACGAAGTAGGAATTGCCGAGTTGCCAGTCGAACGGGGATGAGCCGAGCATGATTCCCGTTAGGCCTGCGATCAGGAATTGGAACAGGAAAGCGACGGCGAAAAGCATGGGAGCGCGGAATTCAATTTTTCCGCCCCACATGGTGCCCAGCCAGTTGAAGATTTTGATTCCCGTGGGAACGGCAATAATCATCGTGGTGACGGTGAAGAAAGTGTTGCCGCTGGCGCTCATGCCCACAGTAAACATGTGGTGAGCCCAGACGCTGAAGCTAATGAATCCGATGCAGAGGGTCGCCGCGACCATTACCGGATATCCGAAAATCGGCTTGCGCGAAAATACCGGAATGATTTCCGAAGCGAAGGCGAACGACGGAACGATCAATATATAGACTTCCGGGTGTCCGAAAATCCAGAAGAAGTGCATCCACAGGACCGCGGAACCGCCGGCCTGCGTGTCGAAGAAATGGCCGCCGAGATAGCGATCGATGCACAGCATGATCTGTGCGGCGGTAAGAGGCGAGACGGCGAGGATGACCATGCCGCCCATAATCAGATTGAGCCACGCCAAAAGCGGCATTTTGCCGAGAGTCATTCCGGGGCAGCGCATGGAGACAATCGTGGTTATGAAATTGACTCCAGTTCCGATGCTGCCGATTCCGGAGACGAGCAGGGCGAGGGCCCAGAAATCGGTGCTATGGCCCGGGGAGAATGCGCGGGCGGTGAGCGGGGCGTAGGCGAACCAGCCCACGTCGGGGGCGTTCCCGGCGCCGAAGAGTCCATTGCCGCCGATGAAGCTGAAATAAAGGAGCAGGCCGCCGAAAGCGTTCATCCAGAAGCTGAAGGCATTCAAGCGCGGGAAAGCCATATCGCGTGCGCCGATCATCAGCGGGATTAAATAGGTGCCGAAGCCAAACAGGATGGGCATGGCTACGAAGAAAATCATGGTGGTGCCATGCATGGTGAACATGCGGTTGAAAACCTGGGGCGAGACGAAATGTTGGTGCGGGGCGATGAGCTGGATGCGCATGATCGTGGCTTCGATCCCGCCGATCACCAGGAAGAAAAGCGCGTAGAGGATGTAGAGAATTCCCAGCTTTTTGTGATCTACGGTGACGACCCATTCGTGCAGGCGTTCGCCGATCGAACGTGCGCCGGGGGCGGCGTCGCTGAGCGCGATGGTTTCTGAGGCCATGACTATGCTCGTGCTCTCATCGCAGCGTCTCGAGATAATTCGTTAGCGCGTCGATATCGTGGTCGCTCATTTGCATTGCGGGCATTAGCGAGCCCGGTTTGATCGCATCGGGAGTTTGAATCCAGAGACGCAGATTTTCGTGCGTGTTCGGAGCGGCGCCTGAGGCGATGGTGTCGCGGCTCATCAGGTGAGTTAGATCGGGGCCGAAGTGTCCGTCCGCTATTGTTCCTGAGACTGCGTGGCAATTCACGCATGCGGTGGATTCGAAGATTTGGCGGCCTTCGTTCGCGGCAGGATCCGTCAACGCCGGCATTTTTTGTGCGCGAATCCATTCATCAAATTGCTGCGGTGAATCTACGTACACGCGCAGGAGCATCTTGGCGTGCTGCGTGCCGCAGTATTGCGCGCATTGGCCGACGTAGAGTCCGGTCTCGTGAGGATCGATCCAGGTGTGATTGGGGTGATTCGGAATCAGGTCGGTCTTGCCCGCTAGCTGCGGCACCCAGAAGCTGTGATCGGTATCCGCAGAAAGCAGAGTGAGAAATGTAGGCGTGGGTTGTGAAGGATCGCTCACCGGAACGTGAAGCTCATTCGCGGTGACGACGCCTAACGCGGGGTATCGAAATTCCCACCAGAATTGATGGCCGATGGCGACGACTTCGATCGTGCCGGGGGGCTTGGGAGCATCCTGGATGGAATGGATGACGCGCGCGGTGGCGAGGAACAGCACCAGCACGATGAGAATCGGGATCACCGTCCAAGCAAGTTCCACCTGAAGGCTGCCGTAAACTTGCGGGGGCTCGCGGCTATCATCGCCTTTGCGCTTGCGGAATTTTGCTACCGAGTAGGCGAGCAGGCCGAAAACTACGGCAAAAATGGCGCCCGTAACGGCCAGAACCAATCGCGATAAAATAAAGATCGAATCAGCAGGGGTTGAAGCCGGTTTGAAGATATTGGGAATCGGCGCGGGATTAGCCGGAGCGGCGGCGGAGAGTTGCGCGGCGAGCAAGACGCACACGAGCAACAGAGCGATCGCTGTTGCTTTTCGCGCGAGGCCCCAAGGTTGCCCGCTGCGTTTCATTTGGTTCGAACCTGCGTCGCGCCGCTGCTCGCGATGGCCGCCTGCGCGGCCTTCTCGCCTTTCGAGCGCGCGGCCTGCATTCTAACAGCATGGTCAAGCGAGCCACGAACGAATATTTATTTGCGACATTAGGGTTCGATGGACGGGGCAGCGCTCTGCGATCTCGAGCAGCTTCAATCGTTGCTCGGGAGTCAACGGTCCGGTGAATTCGAGTTCACGATCGATGCGATCTAGAAATACTTCTTTCGTTTCACAGTCGGCGCAGTCCTTGGAGTAAACCCTGGAATGTTGCAGGCGCACCGCGATTTTTTCGAGCGGCCAGCTTTTGCGCCGGGCGTACATTCCGACGGTCATGGAGGTGCACGCGCCCAGGGACGCTAGCAGCAGGTCATACGGCGCCGGGCCAGTGTCCGTGCCGCCGGCGGAGAGCGGCTCGTCTGCGCGCAGATGATGTTGGCCCGCAACAATTTCCTGGGCGAAACTTGCGCCGCTGCCGCGAACGATCACGCGCGGATCCTTCATCGGTGCATGTTCGGGAACTTTTGGTTCGCTCATCGGGCCCTCCGCAGTGGTAGCGACTCGAATTGTAGTCCAATCCGTTGAGGGGTGAGTATCCTTACAAATGTTACGAGCGTCCGTGTGAGGCGCGTCGGCCGACTATGCTAAAATTAATTCGAAAGGGAGAAAATGCACGGAGCACACATAATTTCACGCTACGGATGGATTATCTTCGCAATATTGTTATTGATTGCGCCGGGTCTCGGGCGCGCGCAGTCGCGCGGGGCTTCCGCCGGGCTATCGCCTGCTGCGCAGGGCCAGGACCATTCCCTGCTGCTTTACAACACGCATACCGGCGAGCGGATTGGCATCGTTTACCGCCGCGGCGAGCAGTATCTTCCTGAAGCGCTAGCGAAACTCGATTATTTCCTGCGCGATCACCAGACGAACGACGTTCGCCACTTCGACCCGCGGCTTTACGATATCCTCGCGGATCTCACCTCGTCGGTCGGGCATCCTGGAGCCGAGATTGACATCGTTTGCGGTTACCGCACTCCAACTACGAACGAATCTCTTCGCGCTCATACCACCGGAGTTGCGAAGAACAGCCTGCACATTCAGGCGGAGGCGATCGACTTGCGCATGCCCGACGTGAACACGCTTGCACTTCGTCGAGCGGCTCTCTCCCTGCATCGCGGCGGCGTGGGCTACTATCCGCACTCCGATTTCATTCATGTGGACACCGGCCGCGTCCGGCAGTGGTGCTTTGACTGTCCTGCCAGCCTGATCACCGGCAATTAATCAAGGATACGGATAGCCTTGCGCCAGGACTTCTTCGAGCGAGGTATCGTGCCCGTAGATATCGTCGTAGAAGTGAACGCGGCCATCTTCCGTGACGATTACCGTAGCATAGACGATCAATACCGGAATCGGATGCACGAGATTCACTTGATTATTCGGGGTACCGTTCATCGCGGCGCGCACGCGATCTGCGTTCCATCCCCCGGGATTATCGCCTAGCACCCAGACCGCCAGATCGGCCGGCTTTTCGAGGCGGATGCAACCATGGCTGAAATCGCGGCGGCTCTTGGAGAAGAATTCCTGCTCGGGAGTGTCGTGCATGTAGATGTTGTAATCGTTCGGAAAGATAAATTTCACTAGGCCGAGAGAATTTTTCGGTCCCGGATTTTGGCGGATGAAAAGTTTGCCGGCGCGTAGCTGCTCGAGCACGTCGCTGGTGACTGTTCCGGAACTGACCACCTCCTGGCGGCTGCTCACCACCTCGAATCCCTTTTTCGTCAAGTAGTCGGGATCTTTCGCGATGCGCGAAAAGAATTCCGCCTTGCCAATGGAGTAGGGAACGTTCCAGTAGGGGCGGAAGACGACGTATTGCAACATGTTGCTGAAGACCGGCGTGGCGTGATTGTAAGCTTTGCCGACGACCACGTTCATGGTCACAGTAATCTTGAAATTTTCATCGTAGGCGCGCAGGCGGAATTCGGGGACGTTTACTACGATGGGCGCCGTGTGAAGAATAACCGGCAGCCAGCGCCAGCGTTCGAGAGTGAGCTGGATCTGCTCGACGCGCCTGCTTAGTGGCACATTCAGGTCGGCCAAGGTTTGCGCGCTGATTTTTCCATCGGGGTCGCGGCCAAACCGGCGCTGAAAACTCTTAACCGCATCCACCAGCGGGGCCTGATACACCGTTGCATCGGCCGGAACATTTGCGTCCGCCGGAAGATCGCCCGTCAGCCGCAGCAAGCGGATTAGCCGCGGGACGCCGGGATACGAATCTCCTGGCGCAATCGTCTTTTTCACCGCGGGGAACTGTTCCCCGTCATCTTCCTTCGCGAGTTTCATGTAGCGTTGCAGCGCGCGGATCGTTCGTTGATAGCCCGGATACGGAGGCTCGATTTGCGCCAGAGCGGCCGCGATATCCGGGGCATCCACGACGTCTTCTTTCAGGAATCCGGGTAAATCGTATTTCTTCGCGTCCGTGTCGAAACCAAAAGCAAAATGCTTGGGATTCACTTTGCCGATGTGAAGGTCGGAGATATAGCGCATCACGCAGACGGTGAGCGCGGCATCGAATCGGACGGCATCGTCTTCCGAAGGTTGCGCCGCGGCGGGTTTCAGTTTTGCCAGCCTGGCAGCCCAGCGCGGACCGTCGTAATCTTCCGGCGAGAGCCCCTTCTGATCCGCTTGCAGGAGCAGAGCAATCACTTGTTGCGCCTGCGCGGTCGGCTCCATTCCCCTCACCCACACCAGAGAATACCCGTAGGAGTCGTAAAATTTCTGCACGTGCTTGACGTAATCGGTGAAATTGGGCCAGCGGAGGTCCGGCAGGTTTCCTGACTGTGCGATGGTGCGCAACGAGGCTTGGCCCTCGGCACTCAGCTGTTGCTGCGGCGCTGACGACTTCGCGTTGGTTTCCGATAGAGAGCGAGCGAGCGCTGCGGGGACGACGCCTCGAGCGCAAATTAGCGCGGCCATTACCGCTGGCAGCAGGACCAAGAGGAATTTCGCGATCCGCGGTCGTTTCACTGGATTGCCTCCCGCTTCGTGGCAACTTTCGACGGCGCGCTGGGAAATGGAGAAAAATGCCGGCAGCTAAAGCGTTTAGCGGAAACCGTCTGCCGCACATTACCACAGGTGGCGCGAGTGGGGGCCGTCGGATGCCGCCCTTAAGGGCGCCGCTACGAAAGCTGCGCAAAATTCCTTGCGTTGATCCGCGAGCGGCACTACCTTAGCTGCTTCTTTCTGCGTGTCCGGAGAACTGACGACTGCTCTGCGACGCCATTTCGCCACCTCACTGCGTCGCCGCCTCTGGATCGAGACTGACCGAAGCTGGAAAACGGGCCTAGGAATTTGCTCATGCACCGCACAGATAAATGCGAATCCCCCGCGATTCCCGGTCATCCAAACTTCCACATCGCACTTAGTGCAGTCACTTATTTAAATGTGCTACAAATGCTGCTCCTTCGGCAACGAATGGCATCCGGCCGGCTCTGGTTCCTGAGCGCGGAGGCCATTGAGGATCGAAGGAGTGGGGCACAGAAATCTGGTAGATCGTTTTCAGGGTAAGCGCACGTTGCCGGGAGAAAAGATGAATACGCTTTCGAAATATAAATTCTGGATCGGCGGGGCGATTCTGCTGATCGTCGTCGGGGTGTTTGTGGAAGTGCTGCGCCCGAAGCACGTGGCGGGCGGGCCGCCGCCAACGCCGGACGTCCAAGTTGTGCAAGTGGAGCAGAAGGATGTTCCGATTTACGGCGAGTGGATCGGCACGCTTGACGGCTACACGAACGCGGATGTCCGCGCGCAAGTGGCGGGCTACCTGGTGAAACAGGGGTATCAGGAAGGCGCGTTCGTCAAGGCGGGGCAACTGCTTTTTCAGATCGACCCGCGTCCCTTCCAGGCGGCGCTGGATCAATCGGAGGGGCAACTCGCCCAGGCAAGGGCGCAGCTTGCGAATGCGAAAGCCGTGCAGAAGCGGACCGAACTTGACGTGAACCGCTACACGCCGTTGGCGAGGGAGCAGGCGGCGAGCCAACAGGACTTGGACAATGCCGTCCAGAACGACTTGGCGGCGAGAGCTACGGTGGCCACGGCTGATGCGCAAATCAAGACCGCTGCGGCGGCCGTCGAAACGGCGCAAATCAATCTCGATTTCACACGGCTTGTTGCGCCCATCGATGGCATCGCCGGGCAGGCTCAGCTGCAAGTTGGCGCGCTGGTGAATCCCAGCAGCGGGCCGGTGACCTCGGTTTCCACCGTCGATCCGATCAAAGTTTATTTCACAGTCAGCGAGCCTCAGTACCTGGCCTGGAGAAAACGGTTCCCGACCGATGCATCCCGGCAAGAGGCCGACAAGAATCTGCGCCTCGAATTGGATTTGGCCGACGGTTCCAGGTATCCGGAAGACGGCACATTCTTCTTTGCCGACCGCCAGGTGAATGTGGGCACAGGAGCGATTCGGATCGCCGGACTATTCCCCAATCCCGGAAATATCCTGCGGCCCGGCGGGTACGGCAAAGTCCGCGCAGTGATCCGCATGCAGAAGGACGCGTTACTGGTTCCGCAGCGCGCGGTCTCGGAGCTGCAAGGCGGCTATCAAGTGGCGGTGGTGGATAGCGCGGACAAAGTAAGCATCCGGTCCATCAATGTCGGCGACCGCGTGGGCACCCAGTGGGTTGTTCAGGACGGATTGAAGGCCGGCGAGCGCGTGGTGGCCGAGGGCATTCAAAAAGTCCGTGCGGGAATGCAGGTGAACCCCAAGCCATTTGCGCTAGCAACTCCAGGAAGGTAATTTCATGTCAAAGTTCTTTATCAATCGCCCGATTGTGGCCATGGTGATTTCCATCGTCATGGTGATTGTTGGCGGCATCACCATCCTGGCTTTGCCCGTCGCGCAGTTTCCCAACATCGCACCGCCCGAGGTTCAAGTAATCGCGACGTACGTCGGTGCGGACGCGGAGACTCTGGAGCAGGCGGTTGCCACGCCCATCGAGCAGCAGATGAACGGCGTGGATAACATGAACTACATGTATTCGTTGAATGCCACCGGCAACTCGACCACCAGCCTGATCGTGGACTTCGACGCAAAAACCGATCCGAACACCGATTACATTCTGGCGCAAAGCCGCGAGACATTGGCTGCATCCCAACTTCCCATAGACGTCACAAATTATGGAGTGACCGTTCGCAAGTCGGTAACCGCGCCGCTGATGTTGATCTCGGTGTTCTCGCCGCATGGAACCTACGATGCCAGATTTTTGGCGAACTATGCGTATATCAATCTTGCGGATCCGGTTTTGCGATCGCCGGGTATCGGTAACGTTCAGGTATTCGGCGCCGGCCAGTACGCGATGCGCTTGTGGGTTAGACCTGACAACCTGGCAAAGCTGGGCATCACGGTTACGGACATCGTTAGCGCCATTCAAGCACAGAACACCGTGAACCCGGCCGGGAAAGCGGGCGGCGAACCGGCGCCCAAGGGCACGGAATTTACATATTCGGTGCTGGCGCAAGGCCGCCTTACGTCTCCGGAAGCATTCGGGGAGATCGTGGTGCGCGAAACGCCGGACGGCGGGATCGTGCGGGTCCGCGACGTGGCGCGCATCGAACTGGGATCCCAGGACTATACCGTCGCGGGTCGTTTTGATGGAAAACCCAGCGCCGTCATTGCCACTTACCAACTGCCGGGATCGAACGCGGTGGATGCCGCGGCCGGGGTCAAGAAGCTCATGGCGCAAATGAAGGAGCGCTTCCCGGAAGATCTGGATTTCGACGTGGCTTTGGATACCACGCGGGCGGTCACGGAAGGAATCAAGGAGATCGTAGAAACGCTGTTGATAGCGCTCGCTCTGGTCATCGCGGTGGTGTACCTCTTTTTGCAGGGCTGGCGAGCTACGCTGATTCCGCTGCTGGCCGTGCCGGTCTCACTCATCGGCACGTTCATACTCTTCCCTGTTTTTGGTTTCTCGATCAACACACTTTCACTGTTCGGTTTGGTGCTGGCCATCGGCCTTGTGGTGGACGACGCCATCGTGGTGGTCGAAGGCGTGGAACGGCACATTGAGGAAGGAATGACGCCGAAGGATGCGGCGTTGAAGGCGATGGATGAACTTTCCGGTCCTGTTGTGGGCATCGCGCTGGTTCTCTCCGCTGTGTTCGTCCCGACAGCTTTCATTCCCGGAATTACCGGCAAGCTCTATCAACAATTCGCGGTGACCATCGCGATTTCCGTTCTTCT
>Ga0209447_10000368_pt1 | contig 12087 bp, 16 predicted proteins | sample BogFormECP04_OM3_FD_188243 | JGI IMG/M metagenome (GOLD analysis project Ga0209447, IMG submission 188243) | Bog forest soil microbial communities from Calvert Island, British Columbia, Canada - ECP04_OM3 (SPAdes) (version 2) | ecosystem: Environmental > Aquatic > Freshwater > Wetlands > Bog ... | reverse complement strand
CGCAGATCAGCCGCGCGCAGCAAGCGCGGCAGCGGAAAGCTCCTGTTCGATTTTTTCGTTGAAGCGCGAGCGGCAGAGTTCGCTGGCGACGCGAATGGCGTTCTTGATGGCGACGGCATTGGAGCGGCCGTGCCCGATGATGGTGATGCCGCGGACGCCGAGAAGCGGCGCGCCACCGTATTCGGAGGAATCGGTGCGTTTGCGGAAACTGTCGAACGCGTCTTTGGAGAGCACGTAGCCGACTTGCGATTTCAGGCTGCTCTTGATGGCTTTTTTCAACATGGCGCCGATATGCTCGACGAGACCTTCGCTGATTTTCAGGGCGATGTTACCGATGAAGCCGTCGCAGACGATCACGTCCACGTCGCCGCGGAAGACGTCGCGGCCTTCGACGTTGCCGACGAAGTTGAGCGAAAGCTGCTTCAAGCGGGCGGCCGCTTCGCGGGTCAGCTCGTTCCCCTTCATTTCTTCTTCGCCGATGGAAAGCAGGGCGACGCGCGGGCGCTTGGTGCCCCAAATGGTGCGGTAATAAATTTCACCCATCACCGCGAATTGCTCGATCTGCTCGGCCTTGGAGTCCACGTTCGCGCCAACGTCCAGGATGACGGTGACTTTTTCTTTCATGTTGGGGAAGGCGGCTGCGAGCGCGGGGCGATCCACAGCGGCAAGCGTGCCCAAGACGAAACGCGCGACAGTCATGACCGCGCCGGTATTTCCCGCACTTACGAAAGCTTCCGCTTTGCCGTCGCGCACCAGGCGCGCGGCAACGTGCACCGAGCTTTCTTTTTTCCGGCGAAACGCCTGCGAAGGCGAATCGCTCATGGTGATCACGTCGGTGGCGTTGACGACTTCGATAGGCAGACCGCGATGGCCGTGACGGCTGAGTTCCTGCCGCACGGTGGCTTCAATGCCCACCAGCAGAATGCGGACGCCTAGCTCACGGGCGGCGAGTATCGCGCCTTCGACTTCGGCGCGCGGCGCATGGTCGCCTCCCATAGCGTCAACGGCAATGGTGGTCATCTATACACCCATGGGCACCCAGAGAGCACCGAATCGAAAGGAAGGCGATGGAAACTTAGGCTGTCTTGGCAGCGGTGTCAATCACTTCCCGGCCCTTATAGAAGCCGCAATGGGGACACGCATTGTGGGGCAGCTTTTTCTCGTGGCAGTTCGGGCATTCGGCCAAGGACAAGGGCGTAAGGAAATCGTGGGCACGCCGCTTGTTCTTGCGCGCATGCGAGTGACGGCGTTTTGGATTCGGCATTGCAGCTCCTCAATTGACAGGCCGCTACTAGAGCGGCCGAAATGGAAAAGGTATTGTAGCGTCTTATTGCTTTTTGAACCAGTCCTGCTTCAGACGGGCCAGCGGGGCAAGCCGGGGGTCGGATGCATGCTTTTCGCAGCGGCATTCTTCGTTATTCAGGTTGGCGCCGCAATGCGGGCAGAGGCCGCGGCAATCGCTGCGGCAGATGACCTTCATGGGAAGCGCCAGATTCACCTGCTCGGCCAGAATATCGGCGAGGAACAGGCCGTCACCTTCGAAGAACGCGACTTCAGTGTCGTCCAAATTCAGGTGGAATTCCTCGTCCACGGCCATGGAAGTCATGGGGCGGTAGAAGAGATCGAAATCGCGGCTGATTTCTTCGACCACGGTATCCAGGCAGCGCGCGCAGATCAGCTCGACGCGGGTGTGCAGATTGCCGTAGATGCGGATCTGGCCTTCGACCAGCTCGGCGGTGGCGCGAATTTCCAGCGGCTCGATCTGGTGGAATTCACCGGAATGGAAATCGAGCGTGCCGGGGGTATAGCTCTTCCGGATGCGTATCTTGCGCAGCGCGAGTTCGTTTACATCCAGAAACATTGGCTTTCCCCGTGGTTATAGAGCAATTTCAATTATAAGTCCAGTGACTGCGTTGTCAAGGAAGGCTCCTGTGGAGATAGTTTCGCTGACACTAAACGGACAATGACCATTTTACGCTGGAGAGCGGCAAGCCCGATCCAGTGGACGCGGCCCTTCGATCCCGCACAGCGGGATCTCAGGGTGAATCGCGCTGTCGCGCGATTCAGGGAATGCCGAGGAGATCGTGGTACTGGCGCAGGAGGAAATGATCGGTCATGCCGGCGATGTAATCGCAGACGACGCGGTGGCGCGGCTGGCGCGTGGCGAGCTCAGCATGCTGCTGGGGCATGCGCTCGGGGTGCTCGAGGTAAAAACAGAAAAGCGCGTCGAGCGCGGCTACGGAGCGGTCGCGGTCTTCGACGATCGTTGATTGCGAATAGAGGCGGGCGAATAGGAAGCGTTTCAGGTCGCCGTTCAGCTTGGCTACGGCCGGCGAAAAGCCTGCGAGGCGGTGCGGCTGGCTGCGGATATCTTCGACACTTTGCACGCCGGAATCTTCCGTGCGGCTGCGCGTGGTTTCAATCAAGTCGGTGGCGAGCAGATCGAGCACTTGTTTCAGCGTTTCGTTGAACTTGAGCTTGTGCTTTCCGTGGGGGTAGTGGCGATCCACGTCTTCGTACGCTGAATTGAAAATGGGAACTTCGGCGCGCAGCAGATCGAAATCAATCAGGTGAGCCTCGAAGCCGTCGTCCAGGTCGGCGGTGTTGTAGGCGATCTCGTCCACGAAATCAATCAGCTGGGATTCGAGTGGGGGTCGCTGGTCCAGCAGATATTCGGCGAGCTGCGGAAATTCGGCCGCAGGATAATCGCGCGAATGCTTGATGATGCCTTCGCGCACTTCGAAGGTGAGATTCAGACCGGTGAAATCGAGATAGCTCTGTTCGAATTGTTCGAGGATATAGAGCGCGTGGAGATTGTGGTCGAAGCGTTCGCCGAAGGTGCGCATGCGCCGATCGAGTTGTTTTTCGCCGGCGTGGCCGAAGGGCGGATGGCCGATATCGTGGGCCAGGGCCAGCGATTCGGCGAGATCGGTGTTGAGGTGCAGAGCGCCGGCAACGGTGCGGGCCACTTGCGCGACTTCCAGAGTGTGCGTGAGGCGATTGCGGAAATGATCGGAGTAGCGCGTGGTGAAGACTTGGGTTTTGGCTTCGAGGCGGCGGAAAGCGCGGGAATGGATCACGCGGTCGCGGTCGCGCGCGTAGTCGTTGCGATAGGGATGCTGCGGCTGCGGGAAGCGGCGGCCGCGCGTGCGGCGCACGTCCATGGCGTAGGATGCGAGCATGCTTTCAGCTCATTCTAGCCGCTAACTGGGAAATATTCAGCGGGGATTGGGAGGGCGGGTCTGAGACCCGCCCCTACAGTCACACTTGAGGGCGCCGCACGGTGTGCGGCGGAATACGGTGGAAATTGCTATCATGCGCGGATGCTCTCCGAGGACGCGATTCTGAAGCGGTTGCGAAAAATCTGTCTGCGGCTGCCGGCGGCAACCGAGGGAATAACTTTTGGCCACCCGACGTTTCGCGTGGAAAAGAAAATGTTTGCGGTGCTGGAGGAATACAAAGGCGAGCTGGGAATTTGCCTGAAAGTGGGGACGCTGCTGCAGGGAGTATTCCTGGACGATCCGCGATTTTTCCGCACGCCTTATATCGGCAAGCACGGCTGAGTTACATTGCGCGTGTATGCCGCGCCACTGGACTGGAACGAAATCCGCGAGCTGGTGAAAGGCAGCTACGATTTGGTGGCGCCGGCGAAATCGCGAGTGCGCGTTAAGAAAAAACGCAAGAGCTAGAGCAACACAAAATCAGGATTTGCCGGGCAGGAGATTCATTTCCTGGGTGGCTTGCTCGGCGATGGGCGTATCGGGGTAGTCGGACTTGATCTGGGTGTAAAGCTTGGTGGCTTCCGCGGGGTTTTTCGCGCCGTAATGTTCGGCGAGCGCCATCATCACCACCGGCTTCGGCACCAGCACGACAGGCTTCGCAATCAATTGCTGGTAGAGCTTGACGGCCTCATCGCTCTGGCCCGTGCGATCGTTCAATTGCGCTAGCTCGAAGCGCGCCATGGCGGCAAAATCCTCGACGCCGCTTTCGGACAAGCCCTGCAGCCACTTTTTGGCTTCATCGTTCTTGCCGAGCTTTTCATCGCTCAAGCCGGCGTAATAGGCAGCGAGCTGGCCGGGACGGGTGTGGCCGTATTTCTGGTTGACGGCTGCGAATTTCTGCGCCGCGTCGGAATATTTATTTTTTTCGTCAATGTAGGTGGTTTCGCCGGGCTGCGCAGGTTCGCCGGCGGTGCGAATGCGCGCCTGGAAGGATTTCATGGCGTCGTCGTAGCCGGCGGCGGCCTTCACGGTCTGGCGTTCACTGTAGGTTTGCCAGCCGAAAACGCCGAGAGCCACCACCACCGCGGCCAGCAAAATATAAAGGGTCAACTGTTTGTGAGATAGGACGGCGTCGGCGCCGTGCGCCAGTGTTTCGCGGACTTCGTCCTTTTTCAGTTCTTTGCGGGAAAGATGCTGCGCCAAGTGTGCCCCCGTGCGAATTCGTGAACGTAAATATTAGCATAAAGGCGGGGGCGCCACGCGGCAATTGGAGGAGAGGGTAGCGAGCCAGTCTGAGATTACCCGACGCTACGAATCGGAACTTGGCCCTCTGATTTCGTTGTAAACTACCCGACTTCACTGCCTATCTGACCGGCACTCGCTGCAGAGTCCGCCGATGTTTCGTCTCGCGGATTGGGAGGCGTAACCATGGTTGAGCCCGCTGATCTGCGGATGACGAGAATTCCACTCCGCCACGGAGCCGGCCAGATACCCGCACTCGGCTTCGGCACTCTCATTGCCGACCTGGCCGTGACGATAACTGCGACCAGAGACGCACTGGAAGCCGGATTTCGACACTTCGATTGCGCGGAACGATACGGGAACGAGCGCGAGGTGGGCACGGCGTTGCAGGCAGGACTTGCCGCCGGCGGGATCGCGCGCGAAGACATTTTTGTTACGACGAAACTGTGGAACTCCAATCACCGGCCCGAGGGCGTCGAACCGGCTTTCGAAGCGAGTCTGGAGAGACTCGGGCTCAAGTATCTGGATCTCTATCTGATTCACACTCCGTTTGCCTTTCAACCCGGGGACGACCAGGATCCGCGGGATCAAGGCGGAAATGTCATTTACGACCGCGGTGTGACTTTGCTCGACACCTGGAAAGCGCTGGAAACTCTCGTGGATCACGGCAAGTGCCGGGCCATCGGACTTTCGGACATCAGTTTGAACGAACTGAAGCCCATCTATGCATCCGCGAGAATCAAGCCGGCCGTGGTCCAGGTAGAATCACACCCGTATCTGCCGGAAACGGAGCTTCTGGAATTCTGTAAAGAAAATGGCATCGTGTTTTTGGCTTTTGCGCCGTTAGGCCACGGGATGAAGCCGGGACTGCTGGAGGATCCGGTGATTGCAGCGATCGCCGCTCGAGTGGGAAAGACGCCGGCAGAGGTGCTGCTGGCTTGGGCCGTGCAGCGCGGCACGGCGGTGCTTACCACGCCCAGGAGTGCGGCCCGTGCCAGAGAGAATTTCGACATCGCCGCTCTTCCGCAAGACGCGCTCGACGAAATCAATCGCATTCAGACCAGACAAAGGTTGAATCAAGTGGTGAGCACCGGCGTTCCGGGTTTTATTCCGAAAGGAGGATGAGCAATGACGAAACTGACGAGCTTTCAAGCGGACATTCGCCCGCTTTTTACGGAGCGAGACATTGAAGGCATGAAAAAGGGGTTCAACCTGGCAAGCTACGATGAGGTCAAAGCGCACGCGGCCGCCATCTACGACCGCATTCGGGGAATCGGTGGCACGGTAATGCCGCCGCCACCGCCAAGAGGAGAAGGTCCTTGGCCTCAATCTCGCATTGAGTTATTCGCAAAGTGGATGGCGGATGGGTGCCGACCGTAGGCGGCCTCAAAGCGCCTGGGCCGTGCTACTTGTCCCCTAAAGCGAAGAATCCTTCAGGCCAGACAGAAGCTGAATGAAGCGGTGAAAACCGGCATACCGGGTTTTATTCCGAAAGGAGAGCGTGCATGAGTGCAAAACCGCAGCCCGAGCAGTCCATGCAAGACCAACAAATCCGCGCAGCACTGGATCAGCATTGGGCGGCGTCCGATGCCAGCGATTTTGAGACGGAGCACCGCATCTATCTCGAGGACGCGGTGCTGGAATACCCGCAGTCAGGCGAGCGAACCCGCGGTCGAAGCAACATACAGGGCCAGCGCGCCAGTCAGCCGAACAAAAAGCGGTTTTCTATCCGACGAATCATTGGCAGCGGTGAGCTTTGGGTCACCGAATTCATCCTGACGTATGACGGCAAGCCGTCCTACACCGTGAGCATCATGGAGTTCAAGGGCGACAAGGTTGCGCGGGAAACACAGTACTTTGCGGATCCATTCGTGGCTCCCGCATCGCGCGCTCAATGGGTCGAACGGATGGACTCATAATCTCGATGCGGCGGCAAGCCGCCACAATCCAAAATGAGCTCGACGTGAACGGTGGGGGGCGATTACTTGAAGCTGCGGATAGCGGCGCCTTCTTCGGACTGCACGTCGAAGACGGTGAAGAGCCGGGTGATCTGCAGAATGTCGTGAACGCGCTTGGTGAGATGCAGGAGCTTCAGTTCCCCGCTGGCGTTCTTAACCGTGGTGTACGCGCTGACCAGCTCGCCGATGCCGGAGCTATCAATGTAATCCACGTCGTACAGGCTGAGCAGGATTTTCTTGTTGCCGGAATTGATCAGCTCGCGCACGGTATTGCGCAGCATGGCGCTGCCTTCGCCCAGCGTAATCTTGCCGCTGAAATCAACAATCGTTACGTCGCCTAGCTGACGGCGGGTTCCTTGCAGAGCCACGGATACCTCGTGTATTGATTCTACTCTGGTTTGTGTTTTCCGTTGTCAGAAACTGGCTGGGGCAGTTTCTTTACCATTATCAGATGGGCGCCGCCCTCGGGGCCGCGTTCCACCCGGAAATCGTCCATGAAGGCGCGCATCAGGAACAGGCCACGGCCGGACGTGCGCAGCAGGTTTTCTTCGGCCAGCGGATCGGGGATTTCGGTGAGTTCGAATCCTTTGCCCTGATCGAGCACGCGGACAACCATGTTGTCCGGCTGCAGCTCGACGGTCATCATGATCTTCTTCTGGCGATCCTGCTGGTTGCCATAGTTGTAGGCGTTGATGACGCCTTCGCGCACGGCCATGCCGATCTTGTGGACTTCTTCCTCGGGAAAGCCGGCGGCTTCGGCTACGCGCATGGAAATGCTTTCCGCGAGGTCCACGCTCTCGAGAAGTGTCTCGAGCATGACTTCGATCCGTTGAGTTTTGGCCGCCATCCGAGGTCGGGGAAAATCCTTTAAAAGAACGCGAGTATGGTTATCACAGCGCCGGAGTGCAAGTCAATGAACTCTGGGTACCCCGGTGGACCGCCGCTCGGCTCTGCCGGAGGGAGGCTGCTGCCCGTTTTGGCAGGCGCGATGTGCACAGCGCAAGATATTGTTGGACGATCGTCTCCGACTAGGTTGTCGCGGGCTGATCGGCTTTGGCAGGTTTGGCTACTTTGGCGATAACCAGGCCTGCTACCAGCCAGGTGAGCACGGAATCGGCGAGGTTGACGGCGGTGTAGGCGCCGGAAAAGCCCCACCAATTCCAATTGGGGAGATCCACGATGACGCTGGCGGCGAGGCCCACAACTGCGAGAAACGCCACCCTCCGCGCGTAGCTCAGCCCTGAGGTTTGCAGCAGCAGCCATGTAAGCAGGAATGCTGCAGCCATCAGGCTAAGCAGCTGAACGATCAATCCGCGGCCGTAGGAGCCAAATCCCCCGCGACGTACCGCTGCGACCATGATGGGGCCTGTTTGCATTTTCTGCATCAGCGCGGCCTGCGCGCTTTTCTTTTGTTCTGGCGTCATTCCGGCGGTGGGCGGCATGTTAGGCAACAGGTAGGTGCCATCCTGTCCGGCGTGCGAGGCGATCACGGCGGACACTTCGTCCTCATTGTGGAACGCGACCATGGTCTTTTCGTGCCAGCCGATAAGCTCCCACGAAATCGAGCTCCATACGAAAGCCACCAGGCCGCCCAGGATAGTTCCGAGGACCAACGATTTTGTCATGGCTTCTCCTTGCAAGTTGCGGGCGATGCCGCGGAATAGGGTACGCAGCGCCTAGACGCTAACCGCAACGGCTGCCTGGTTCGGCGAACTTGAACCGGCCGCTGGGAAATCAACGGCAACTTCAAGGTCCAAGACGCCCGCCTAAAAAGCAAAAGCAGGCGGCCGCTACAAATTCAAGAGCTACGTCAAAGGCACCCAGCTGAAGCCGGCACAGAGGCAAAACCTCCGGCTCGGCACTTCAAACATGCTGGGAGAGCGAAAGGACGTTGCCGTCGGGATCTTTGAACCAGGCGACTTTGTCGCCTCCGGGGGCCGTCCAGATGCCGAGTTCGGGATCCTGGATGAACGGGTATTTCTCGAACGCCACGCCGCGGCTTTTGAGCCAGGCGACGACTGACTCGATATTTTGTACTTCCCAGCCCAGGATGGTGAACGCGGCCGGCGTGGATTCCTTAGGAACCTTGGCGATGCGGATCTTGTTGTCGCCCGCGCGCACTACCAGGGCGAAGGGATCGTCGCTGATGAATTGAAAGCCCAGTTTGCCTTCGTAAAATTCCCGCGCTTTTTGGGAATCGTGGGTGGGAACGAAGCCGACCATTTTGCTGGAAGCTAGCATGGTAGCCCTCCGGAGCGTTTTCGGATGCGACGAGATGAGATGCTCAGAAAATATTCACGGCGCGCGCGGCCAGCAGCACCACGATCGCCAGCGAGATCAGCGACTGCAACATCGTGCCGGCTTTGGCCCAACGCGAGAGCACGGCGGTGTCCGTCGGTGAAAAGGCCGTGCTGGTATTGAACGCCAGGAACAGGTAATCCATGAATTGCGGCGACCAGTCGGGATCGCGGCCTTCCTCGTTCAACATCTGAGGAAATAGAAAGGAACTTTTCAGACGCCCAGTCCGCGCTTCGCGCCGCGAAGGGCCTCCAGCATCGAATTTCCAGTACCACAGCGCGAACACCACGATGTTGGTGACCCAAAGCGCCAGCGCGCCACGCAGCAGGGCCATCGGCGACTCGCGATGTTGCGGGATGCCCTGAATCAGCCAAATCAGCGACGTAATCATGCCCACTGTGATGGCGCCGTTGGCGACGACTACCAGAGGTCTGGTGATGTGGTACTCGCCACGACGGTTCGACACCGCGATCGGAACCATCAAGACGACAATAATCGCGAGCAAGCCCCAGCCGGGGCCCACCGAAAGCCGCTCCGGCAGCGCCAGGTACACGCCGCCCGCCGCCAGCATCGCAACGAATGCGGGCCAGCGAGGCTCGGGAGTAAATTTGGGGCTGGTAGCCATGGTGGCGCGGCTGGAGTTTAGTACAGATTCCGCCGCGGCTCAAAAGAGATGCAGACGTGCGGAGATGCGTTTGAGATAGGCGATGGTGCGCGAAACTATCAGGACGCGGTCTTGCCGTGGCGCACTCGGAGCGCGGTCGCGAGGGTCAAGCCGACAAGCAGGGCGGCTAGCAGACGCAGGGCGATTAACCTGGCGCGATTCGTTGTAGGCTTTAGCGGGAGACTCGGGGCGTCGGGCACACGAAAGGTCCAGTGCGAGGTGAGCTGCGAATTCAGCCCGCCCTCTACGAAGCGAGATGTTAGTTCTTCGTTCACCCGCTGCGCGACGCGAGGGTCTGAGTAATCGAACTGAACGACGAAGGTGAACGCATTCCCGTTCTCGGACGATGGCACAGGCACCACACTGATGTCCCTTCTCATGCTCTCAACTACGTCGTCCAAAGGCATGCGGAGGCGCTCGCGCCAATATAGATTGTGCTCGTGAATGACCGCCGTTAGGAATTCACGGCTGAAGACACTCTGCTCCATCGTGCTTACGAGCTGGAGTGTAGATTCGTTGGCAGGCGAAGACCCGTCAGCAGGCATCAGAGTGACGAACGAGTGGGACAAATAGTGGGCCGGTAACGCGACTGAGAATGCGGCCGCCATAAGTATTCCGGTTACTACACCTGCGAGCACGATTCTCCCAAAGGTCCACGTTGTTGCTTGCATTTTCAATGCTCCGCTGAAAACGTCGAAGGCGTCGCGGGCAGACGGGGCCGCGTCTTCGAGGAGGGCATCGAACTCAGCGCCGTAACGGCGGCGCCAACTTGACGGATAGAGCCGCGCAAGGAATCTAATGGCGCGTTTCATGCGTTCTCCAGCCTGCGCATACCCGCTCGGACGACACGGCCGAGGTTTGCGAGCTGGTCTTGAAGGTGCTCGCGTCCCGTGCCAGTGATGGTATAGGGCTGGCGGCGGTCTTTGGAATTCACCTGACGAATCCAGCCGCGTTGTTCGAGGCGCGTGATCGCCCCGTACAAGGTTCCGGGACCAAGGCGAACACCAGCAAAGCGCTCGATGTCCTCCATCATGGCATAGCCGTGTTTGTCGCCTCCGGCGAGGCTCGAGAGTACGAGAAGTGTCGGGTCAGACATGAGTACTACGTCTCACGTAATATATCGTAGGACGTAGTAGGCTGGCTGTCAAGGCAGAGTTTCCGGCCTGCGCCAAGCCCGCTGGAGATTCCGCGACGGCTCTGTCGAGAAACCTAGGCCCAGTAAGTGCGGTCGAGGGTGCGGTATTGGATGGCTTCGCTGAGGTGTTTTGGCGCGAGTGAGCTGGCTCCTTCAAGGTCGGCTATGGTGCGCGAGACTTTCAGGATGCGATCGTGGGCTCGGGCGGAGAGGCCGAGGCGCTGGATCGCGGTCTCCAGGATTTTTTCGCCTTCGGCGGTGATGGCGCAGTGTTTGCGGATCAGCTTGGGCGGCATTTGCGAATTGGCGTAGGTTGATTTTTCACTGCGGTAGCGCTCTACCTGAATTTCGCGGGCGCGGACTACGCGACTGCGCACGCAGGCCGAGCTTTCGATTTCCACGTCGCCGCGCAGTTCTTTATATTGCACGGCGGGGACTTCGATGTGGATGTCAATGCGATCCAGCAGCGGCCCGGAAATTTTCGAGACGTAGCGCTGAATCTGCACCGGCGAGCAATGGCATTCGCGCTTCGTGTCTCCGAAAAATCCGCAGGGGCATGGATTCATGGCCGCCGCCAGCATGAAACGCGAAGGAAAATTCACGGAAAGCGAAGCGCGCGCGATGGTGACGTTGCCGTCTTCCAGCGGCTGGCGCATCACTTCCAGCACGTTGCGCTGAAATTCCGGCAGCTCGTCGAGAAATACCACGCCGTTGTGGCCGAGTGAAACCTCTCCGGGGCGCGGGATGGCCCCGCCGCCGATGAGGCCGGCATCGCTGATGGTGTGGTGCGGCGAGCGGTAGGGGCGCGTGCCCACCAGGCCGCGCGAATCTTCCAGCACTCCAGCAACGCTGTGAATGCGCGTGGTCTCGATAGCTTCTTCGAGAGACATGGGCGGCAGAATCGTGGGAATGCGTTTCGCGAGCATGGTCTTTCCGGCGCCGGGCGGGCCGATCAGTAAAATGTTGTGGCTGCCGGCGCAGGCTACTTCCAGCGCGCGCTTGGCGGAGAGTTGCCCGCGCACGTCGCGCAGGTCCACGGAATACTGGCTGGCTTCCGTGAGCATTTGCGAAGTGTCCACGGTAACAGGCTGAAAGGATTCCGGCGCGTTGATCAAGTCCACGGCTTGCGGCAGAGACTTCACGCCGAAGACGCGAATGCCTTCGACGACGGCGGCCTCGCGCGCGTTGGCCTCCGGCACGACTACGTTCTTGATGCCGCGTTCGCGCGCTGCGAGAGCTGCCGAAAGCGCGCCGCGCACGGAACGCACGCCGCCATCAAGCGAAAGTTCGCCGAGAAATACGTGCGTATCGAGAATTTTGCCGAAGAAACTTCCCTGGCAGCCGGCCAGGCCCAGCGCCATGGGCAGATCGAACGCGGAGCCTTCCTTGCGGATATCGGCGGGCGCGAGATTGATGGTGACTGCGTGGCCCGACGGAAAATCGAAGCCGCAATTGCGCAGAGCGGCGCGAATGCGTTCGCGGCTTTCTTTCACGGCGATGTCCGGCAGGCCGACTACGGTGAAATGGCCCTCGAAAGCGGGCACCACGTCCACCTCGGTTTCGACCAGA
>Ga0209447_10000367_pt1 | contig 12087 bp, 11 predicted proteins | sample BogFormECP04_OM3_FD_188243 | JGI IMG/M metagenome (GOLD analysis project Ga0209447, IMG submission 188243) | Bog forest soil microbial communities from Calvert Island, British Columbia, Canada - ECP04_OM3 (SPAdes) (version 2) | ecosystem: Environmental > Aquatic > Freshwater > Wetlands > Bog ... | reverse complement strand
ATTCGACGCCCGCTACGTGCGGTACGGACCAGCCGCGCCGATTGCCGGCACACTGGCAGACGGCCACGAGTTCCACGGCTTCGAAATCGCGCTTCAATTCGTCCAGGCCGATTTCGAATCCCCGCGGAGCGGCGTCCCCGCCGACATCGAGCCGCCAGGAACGCGCATCGACGCGCGGGATGTTCGCAACGTGCCAGCGAACGAAGAATTTGTCGTTGGGCGTGAGGACATCATCGAAGAATTCCACCGGCGATTCGTAGTTGGGGGGCCGGAACGAGCGCTTGATGAGCGGCTGCTTGCCCGGCAGCGTTTCAAGGACCTCCGAATCCAAGGTTCCCTGCGGTAAATCCGCCCGTGCCCAGCGCCCCGTCAATGCGCCATCGGCGAGGGCGATGCCGCCGGCCACCATGCGCATGAACGAACGTCTCGTCTGCATCGGAAATGCCATCCCCCGTCGGTATCCGCTGTTAGGTTTATACCGCACAACGAGGCAGTTAAGAAAGCCTCGACGGACCACAACTGCAGCCGCGGCAAACGGCACATTTTGCCGTTTTGGTACTCAGTCAGCAGAAATTGCGGGTTCGCGCGCCGACAATGTCGGCGTCTGCAAGAATGGAGACTGCTGTGACTGAAGTGTTCATCCGATTCCCAGTGCACTGCCCGGTATGCCAGCAGGAGTGGACCTCCTCGCGAACCAAAGCCGAGATCCTGGACGCACTCGACAACAACAAACCACTCAGCGTTTATGCCGAGTGCCACGACTGGCGCTGGGACCTGAGCCGGAACGAGCGCTCGGAACTCTCCAAGAAGATCCGCCCCGCGGCTTAGCGGCCGCGATTGCCGCCTTTATTTGCCACAACTGCGCCTCCCGCGCGCCCCAATTGCTGCGTCTAATGCTCCTTAAGACTAAAGAGGGATGGGAGCGAACAATGCAGGGCGTGCGCAGTCGATTCGATTCGGTTTGGGCAAAGTCCGGAATTATCGCGGCATTGACGGTGCTGATGCTGTGGCCGCTGGCCCGGGTCGAGAGCCTGGTGAACGAGAGACAGGCACTTCAACACCAGGCCGAAGAAGTCGTTTCGGCGGGTTTCGGCGGCCCACAAATTCTGGGCCCACCCATTCTCAAGGTGGATACTCAACAGCGCTCCGTCATTGTGGACAAGGCGACTAGCAGCAGCGCGGAAGAATGGTCGCCCGGCGCCCCGCTGCACCTCGCTCCGGATGATGTTCGGATCGCTGTCGATGCTGCCGTCGAGCTACGCAGTAAAGGCATCTATGCCGTTCCAGTCTACGTCTCGAAAGTGGCAATGACGGGCGAGTTCAAGGCTGATGCCATCGCCGGTTTGCTCGCCGCGAGCGCGGACACCCGTGCACTGCCTGCACATGCCGTATTGCAGCTGCCCCTGTCAGGGGTTAAATATTTACGGGCAATGACACGTACCGAAGTCGGCGGCCAGGCGCTGCGCCCCGCAAGCGGCGAGGTCGCGGGATTCGCGGCATTCACCATCCCCATTGATCTTAAATCCGTGGATCAGACGGGTGCGCTTAGGTTTAACTTCGAGTTCGAAGTTGCAGGCAGCGAGTCTCTGCATTTCCTGCCTTTGGGATCGAATACGATCGTGACGGCGCGAATCGGCTGGCCGCATCCGGACTTCGACGGAGCTTTCCTGCCGGTCTCGCATGAACTCGATGCTCAGGGCTATTCGGCGAAATGGCAGGTACTGGAATTCAACCGCGCCATTCCCCGAATCTGGCGCGGCACATCCATCACGAATTCGACCGTGCTTGGCACCGCGTTCGGCGTGCGCCTGTTTCAGCCATCCAACATCTATACCCGGAATTATCGCGCTGTGCGCTACGGCATACTGTTCGTCGCGATCACCTTCGCCTGCTTCTTCGCCTGGGAACATGTGGTGCGGGGCTTGCGTCTGCACCCAATGCAGTATCTGTTGGTCGGCCTCGCATTGGCGACCTTTTACCTGCTGCTTCTCGCGTTTTCCGAACATATCGGATTCACAGCCTCCTACGCGATCGGCGCCGCGGCGCTGGTTGCGCTCATCACCGCCTACATCGCAGGCGCAACCAGTAACCGCAGATTCGCCCTGAGCATCGGAGCGGCGCTGGCCGCCGCCTATGGCGCGCTCTATGTGATTCTACTTTCCGAGGACTACGCGCTGCTGCTCGGCTCGCTGCTGCTGTTCTTGATATTGGCGGCATTGATGCTTGCCACGCGACGACTCGACTGGGCGAGGGTGGGATTGAGGACGGACGACTGACTTTAAGGATGGCCGTTGGGCCGCCGAGTTCCTATACTCAGCGAAACTCAAACGGAGTGATCATTGAGACGCAATCGCCTACCCGCAGATCCCGCGGCGCATCCGGAAAAACCCGAATCGGCCGGCGTGTCGATTTCGCGGCGTGGATTCGTGACGGCCGCCGGCGCGACCGGTCTCGCCGCGGCGACATCTCCCCTGACGCTTCTCGCCGGCGACGCACGACCGGCGCCGCCTGCCGGCGGCACTCCGGAGCAGATCCATCTCACCTGGGGCGAAGACCCCACCAGCATCGTGTACGTTTCCTGGGCCTCGCTCGCCCAGGCGGTCAATCCACGCGTCATCCTCCGGCACTCGCCGAGCGCGGACAAAACCATTCACGCCATTCAGCGTAGCTACACCGACGGGTTGAACGGCCAGACGGTATTCACCTATCACGCCAGGCTCGAGGGACTTAAATCTGGTTCGACCTACCGCTACGCGGTGACCGCAGGCAATGACCGCAACCGTGCGCAGCCGTTCAGCGCGACGTTTCAAACCGCGCCGCAGGGCCGCGCTCCCTTTCGCTGGACCAGCTACGGCGATCTCGCGACGCCGGTCACCTCCTGGGTACTATCCTCGCCCCAGAGCCGCCATGCGGTGCGCGCGGTGGAGCAATTCCAGCCGCTGTTTCACTTGCTCAACGGCGATCTTTGCTACGCCAACTTGAACCCCGCGGTTCAGCCTACGGTGTGGGCGGACTTTGCGAACAACGTGCAAGTCTCCGCCGCAAATCGTCCGTGGATGCCGTGCCCGGGAAATCACGAAATCGAGTTTCACAATGGCGCGCAAGGATTTAATTCTTATCTCACCCGATTCTCCCTGCCGCATAACGACACGCAGTTCCCGGGCCTGTGGTACCGCTTCAAGGTGGGCTCGGCACTTTTCATTTCGCTGTCGGCCGACGACGTGATCTACCAGGACAGCGGCGCGTTTGTCGCCGGTCCCGCGCCGTTGCAGCCGGCACCCAGCACCGGAAATGCGCCGATTGCGCCCGGCACCTCCTTATATGTTCATGGCTACAGCGGCGGCGCGCAAACGCGATGGCTGGAAGAAACGCTGGCAGCGGCTTCGAAGGATTTGGAGATTGACTGGATCATCGTGCAGATGCATCAGGATGCGCTCAGCTCTTCGAAGAACGGCAATGGCTCCGACAAAGGGCTTCGGGAATCCTGGCTGCCGCTGTTCGATAAATATGGCGTCGATCTGGTTCTCTGCGGTCATGACCACGACTATGAGCGCAGCTGGCCAGTTCGAGGCTGCAACCACAATGTTGGTCGGGACGCAGCCACAGGCGCAACGCTCGACACCTGCCAGCCCAACCCGGTAATGACCGCGGATCCCCCGGACGGCAAGTTTGACACCGGCCGCGGCACGATCCATCTGATCTTGGGCGGCGGCGGCACCAGTGCGCCGCTTAACGCCTACGGCGTCAACTTCGCAAATGGACAACCGCAGGCCAGGGTGATAACGCGGGCGAACCGCCCCGTGCCCGGCGCTGTTGCGGGCACGTTTACCAAGGGCAGCGCCGATGCGTTGGAAGACGCCATCTGGTCGGCGCGCCGCAACACCATGACAGGCTATGGCATCGGCGTCTTCGACCTCGACCCCGGCGCCGCGCACGGCGAAACATCGATCACAATTCGTTACTACCATGCCCGCGGGGCCGACACGCTACCCACCTCGAACTACGAGATTTTCGAAACCGTCGTGCTCGCCAAAGAGCGCCGCGATTCGCGAACATGATGCAGATGCGACTAAGTGGGGGCGGAGATGAGGTCGAAAAAATTGGCCATATCGACGTTGCCTCCAGAAACAATCGCGACGATCGGGCCCTGCCCCGCCCTGCCCGTCAATGCCGCTGCAAGGGGTAGTGCGCCTGCGCCTTCGGCGATGACGCGCGCCTTGTCGGCCATCAAGCGCATGGCTTTGCGCGTCTCATCGAGAGTCACCACGATGCAGCCATCCACCAGCGGCTGCATGCGCTCCCACATGCGGGGGAACACACTTTTGCCGCCGGCGCCATCCACAAACGAGTGCTTCCAGTCCTTGAACACCTGGGGTGAGCTTTTGCTGATGCTCAAGGCCATCGGCGCAGCCGTCTCGGGTTCTGCGCCCCACACCTTGATGTGAGGATTTAGTGCCTTTAAGGCACTGCCCACGCCCGTGATGAGACCGCCGCCGCCGATCGCGGCAATGACCGCCACGGTATCCGGTGCGTCCTCGAATATTTCGAGTCCCATGGTTGCGTGTCCGGCAATGAAATTCTGATCATCGAACGGGTGCACGAATGTGCCATTCGCGCCTGGAAATTCGCGATCGCCCAGCGCCTGCCACGCCGTTTCGTACGATACTGGAATGAGGTGGGCGCCGAGCGCGCGCATTCTCTCGATCTTTGCCTTGGGTGCCGTCTCGATCGCGACCACCGTGCACGGCACACCCGCTTGGCGCGCCGCATAGGCGATGCCCTGCCCGGCATTTCCCGCGCTGATCGTCCACACGCCGCGGCTGCGATCCGACTCCGACAACATTGCGACGGCATTCACCGCGCCACGCAGTTTGTACGAGTTGGTGGGTTGCAGATTTTCCAATTTGAGAAGGATTTTTGGGGAATCCGGCCCCAGATCAAGCCGAACCAGTGGGGTTCGCATGATGGTCTTGGCGATCTGCGCACGCGCCGCTTGAATCTCGGTCAAGGTGATCGCGCGTACCGCTTCAAGTGCCTGGGGCATACATCTCATCTTATGGCCGCTGCCTCGAATATAGCAGCACTGGGGTCAGGCATCGACGCAGGCAATCCGGAATGCCGGAGCGAATCCCGCGACCGTTGCGGGCAGTTCCATAGTTAGGTCAGGGCCGTCCTGTATAAGACGTACCGGCGCACCGTCCTCGAGGCGCGTCGCAGCCCCGCTGACATCGAGATTACGCACTGTTATGCGCCGACCGGGACAAGTGCCCAAGATGACCAGGTAAAGATTCCCGCCTTTATGCGTGAAGCGAACCGGCAAACCATCTGCGGTAGATGTGTCCGCGCGGATCCACGGCTGAGTTGCGAAGATCGCCTCGCCATTCGCGTGCAGCCAGTCGCCGAAGAACTTCAGACGTCGAAGCTGCGGCTCGGGAATGAGACCGCTGGGCTCAGGGCCGACATTGAGCAGCAGATTGCCATTCTTGGACACCCCATCGATGAAATCGCAGAGCAAGGTTTCTGCAGGTGCATAGTCGGCCTCACTATCGCGGCGATTGAATCCAAATGAATGGCTCATGCCGCGGGTTGCCTCCCACTTTTTGGCTTGGATTTCCGGGAAGCGCGCATATTCGGGGGTGCGAAAATCACTGTGCGGCACGGGTGCAGGAACGATGCCTTCCATGCTTTGCGGACGGCTGCGCAGCCGCCGCTTGATGCCCCAGTCAAGAATCCGGCGGGCAGCAGCGAACTTGGCCAGTTGGCCCGCAAGCCCATTTGTTAGCCAGCGGTCATTGACCACGCCCTCGGGCACCGCTCGATAATAATCTGCGAAGAGTGCGTTGAGGCGGCTCTGTCCCGTGGGCCAGGAAATGTCATTCCAAAGGACACTGGGGTGGTAACGCTCAATCAGCTCCCGAATCTGCGCTTCAGCATAGGCAGGATAAGCGCCGCCCGGCTTAGAACCAATTACGTCTGCGATCGTCTTCATCGGCCGTCGGTTGAATGTCCAATCCATTCCGCCGGAGTAGTACACCCCGAATCTTAAGCCCGCAGCCCGCACCGAGTTGGCCAGTTCAGCAACCAGGTCGCGGCCGCTGCTCCAGTCAGGCTGGTTGGGATTGCGGATGCCGCTCGGCCACAGACAAAAGCCGTCGTGGTGCTTGGTCACGAGGACCACGTAGCCTGCTCCCGCATCACGAAAGATTTCGGCCCACGCCATCGGGTCCCACGCCTTCAGACCGTCGAGAAACGGTTCTCTGAACGCCTCGTAGGGCGCGTCTCCATAGGTCTGCTGATGAAACTGCGCGGAGGGCGTGCCGGCAACCTTGATCGCATTTGCATACCACTCCGTATAGGGAATCATTGCCATCGCGCGATCGTAGTCCGCCTTGACAGCATCCGTGATCGACCCGAGGCGGGCGGCGAAAGCAGGGATGGCCCAGAGGCCCCAGTGGATAAAGATCCCGAATTTGGCCGCGTCGTACCAACTCGGCAGCAGCCGCGCATTCAAGTCCGCGAGGTCCGAGCTCAATTCAGTCCGGCTGCATGGCGGCGAGTTCATTGCCGGCAGGATCTCGGAAGTGAAAGCGTCTGCCACCCGGAAAGCTGAAGGTCGCTCTTGTGACAACCCCGCCCGCACGCTTGACGAGTTCTTCGGTATCTTCAAGCGATTCGACTTGAATAACGGGAAGCGGAGCGCGCGATGCTTCCTTGGCATCGCCCTGAAGCCCGAGGTCCACGTCACCCGTCATCGTGCACGAATACGTCGGTCCAAAGTCCGTCATCGCAAAGCCGAACGCACTGGCGTAAAAGGATTTCGTGGGGCCCGTGGATCCGGCTGGAAGTTCGACGAAGCAAATTCGATTGGCCATTGCAATACCCCTGCGTGCTTTGCTGCTGTGTATCATAGGCGCATGCTGAAAAATACACTTCTCGTTCTGGCGACGTACTTGCTCGCATGTCTCGCGGCTGCAGCTAATTCGGCGGGCGTCATCGCTCTGGTGGGAGGCCGCTTGATCGACGGGTTCGGCGGCACGCCGCTTGACCACAGCGTCGTGCTCATCGAAGGCGAGCGCATAACGGCCGTTGGCACGGTGGACAGCTTGGCAGTGCCAGCGGGCGCCACAGTGATCTCGACCGCCGGCATGTCGGTGCTGCCGGGATTGTGGGACGCTCACGTGCACACTTATCTGGCAGGCCATAGCGACTACACTCATTGGGACAAGACCTATGGCAGCAGCCCGCGTCTGGCCAAGGAAATCATGCCGGCGTCGGCGCACCAGTTGCTCATGGCAGGCGTCACCAGCGCACGCGATCTGGGCGCGCCGCTGGAGGCGATCATCTCCGTGCGTGATCGCATCAATCGAGGGGAGATCCCCGGTCCCACTTTGTATGTATCCGGTCCGTTTATCCAGCACGCCCCTTATCCCGGTACTGAATATTTCCGCTGGGGAGTAAACGGGGTCGAAGACGCCCGCAATAAAGTCAGGAAGCTGGCTGCAGCCGGCGTGAATATCATCAAGCTCATCGATCAGGATTTGATGCAGGAAGAAGAGGTCAAAGCCGTGGTCGAGGAGGCTCATGCGCACCACCTGCCGGTTGTGGCGCACGCTCACCGTCTCGAAGAAATCCGGCGTGGTCTCAAATACAACGTGGACTGTTTCGAACATACGGGCCTTGCCACCGCCCCCGGCTATCCCGCTGATATTTTGTCGATGATTGCGGAGCGCAGCGCGAAGGGCAATCTTGGCCCGCTTTTTTGGACGCCGACGATCAGCGTACTTTTAAATTACGAATATTTGCGCGACAACTCCATGCAGCTCGACGATCCGGCCTGGCAGCTGGACCTGCCTGCCGACATCGTGGCGGATATCAAGTCATCGATACGCCACCCCGGACAATTAAGCTACTTTCAGAGCATGCCGCTGCGGCGACCCACCTTGGACACCAAGTTTCATCAGCTTCAGCATTCCGGCGTTGTCATGCTGATCGGTACCGATAGCGGCGTGCCGATGAATTTTCACAGCGCTTCGACGTGGCGCGAGCTGGATGCGTGGGTCAACAAACTGGGCGTGGACTCGATGACTGCAATTCGCGCCGCCACCTACTGGCCGGCGGTGCAAATGAAAGTCGACAACGATTACGGATCGATCAGCGAAGGCAAGTATGCGGACATCATCGCCGTCGACGGCGACGTGCTCCGCTACATCGACCTACTCCAACATGTGAACGTCATTGTCAAACACGGTGTTCGCTACAAATAGTGCGCTGTCACTGAGCCACCATTGAAGTCATCTGGCCCACGCCCAGTCGCTCGCGGAGCGCCGGCAGCCGCCGCCGCTGGCACCAGTCCATGCGCGGCCTCTCACCACTTTGCCGGTTGCCGCGCCGGTCGCCTTGCCATCCTTCACTGCCAGCTTGCCGTTGACGATGACGTAGCTGACCCCGGTGCTGAGTTGATGGGATTTTTCGAATGTGGCGTGATCTTGAATCGTGTTCTGATCGAATACCACGAGGTCGGCAAACGCTCCCGGCCGCAGGCGTCCGCGATCCTTGAGCGATAGATTGTCGGCCGGAAGCGAAGTCATTCTGCGCACGGCTTCTTCGGTACTCAAGGCATGATCCTCGCGGACATACTTGGCGAACACCCGGGCAAAGTTGCCGTACGCGCGCGGATGCGCGGCCGACAGCAGAAATACTCCTTCGGGAGCATCGCCTTGTTCGTCCGAACCAAAGCTCACCCAAGGCAGGGTCATTTGACGGCGCACGTTGGCCTCGCTGATCAAGAAGTACGCCACCCCAACGCGCGTGCCGTCCTCGATCACCAGGTCGATGGCCGTATCCTCCGGCGAAACGCCTCGCGCCTTGGCCACCTCGGCAAGCGTCTTGCCGGTCAGCGGCTTTAACTTCGGATTTTTGAAACTGAGGAAAAGTATGCCGTCGGGACCTGCCGCGCCGTAGAGGTTTTCCCAGGTACCGGGATGCGGGTTGCGCATCTCGGCGATCACCTTCGCCCGAACCGCAGGATCCTGCAAGCGCTTGATCCACGCCTCCAGTCCACCATCCTGCACCCACGGCGGCATCGCCGCATCAAGTCCGGTAGCACCGGCCGTATAGGTATACATGTTCGCGGTGATGCGCACACCGGACGCGCGCGCCTGTTCAACGGTGGCAATGACCTCGTCGATTTTGCCCCAGTTGTCCTTGCCTGAGATTTTCAGGTGATAAATTTCAGCCGGCGCACCGCTCGCCTTTGCAATCTCGATGGTTTCTTGCAGCGCCGACTCGATGTGGTCGCCCTCGCTGCGCATATGAGCCGTATAAATGCCTCCGCAGCGCGCCGATTCCTGAGCGAGCGCAATCAGTTCGGGTGTCTTGGCATAGGTTGCAGGCGCATAGATGAGCATGGTCGTGAGGCCCAGGGCGCCCTCCTCCATGGCCTGGTGAACCAAACCGCGCATCTGCTCGAGTTGTTGCGGCGTCGGCTGCACATCGGCCTCACCGAGTACATAAGTTCTCACCGTTGGCGCGCCGACAAACGATGCCACGTTCGGCGCGATGCCTTTGCGCTCCAGACCATCCAGGTACTCGCCGAGCGTGGTCCAGGTGACCGGGAATTTGATGTCATCCTGACGCGCCACCATCAGTTCCTTCATCTTTTGATTGAGCGGACCCATGGAAAATTCGCCCATCACCTCCAAGGTGACTCCCTGCGTGAGATCGCTCAACGCACGGCCATCGACGAGCAGCGATTCCTCCGGATGCGCCAGCATGTTGATGAATCCCGGTGCTACGGCCCCGCCATGGACATCGATGTCCGTGCGGCCGACCAAATCCCGCTTCGGGCCCACATACGCGATGCGATCGCCGTCGATCGCGACATCCCCGAGATAGGGCTTGCCGCCGGATCCGTCGTAGATCGATCCACCATGCAGCACAACATCATGGACTTTGCCGGTTTCGGGCGCAGCCGCTGTTGCCAGGGCCAGATTCGCGGCGAAAAATATGATGGCCGGCATCACGAACTTTGATTTCGAAAACGTCATCGCCTCAACCCCTTTGAAAATTCATGTTGGCTAGTTCGCCCCATAGTATTGGGTGAGGTAATCGACGATCGGCGCCACTTCGTTCTCCGGAATAGGGGCGCCCATGATCTTCGTCATCTTGCGAACCTCCGCATCCCAGGCCGCGCGCGTCAAGAACGGCGAATTCATCACAATGTAGTCCAGACTGTGGCACGTGGAACAGCGCAATCGAACCAGCGCGGCCGTTTCGCCACCCGCGAGTTTGATCGACGACTCGCCGCAATGCGCCGATGCCGCGACCAGGCTGAACAACAGCCCCACGCCGAACCGCCTTTTTATGCTCACAGCAATCCTTTAGACAATCTCGAGCGCGATTTTTTGCACCACGTTGTTATGATAACCCGGTCCGTTGAAGATGAGCTCCGCCGGCTGCACGGTGCCCTGCGTGTTGCTCGCACGCGCCATCACGGACAGGCGGCCGGCAGCCCGAGGCGGACACGTGAATTGCCAGGTGCGGAACGAATACTTACCCAGACTCTCGCCCAGCGTGGCGCTTTGCCAGGTGGCCCCATCGTCGATGGAGATCTGCACTTCGCGAATGCCGTAGCCGGCGTCCCATGCAATGCCTTTGCAATCGAGCGGTTGGCCTGCCCGGAAACGCTGCCCGGCGCTCAAATTGGTGATCAGGGAATTGATAAGGATCTCGGTGATTGGTGTCGTGGTGGCCGATTCCTGCGATGTGAACCGATCGATGATGGGGAATTTGCCGAGCGGAATTCGATAGGCAGTATTCATCCAAAAGCTGGCCAGCGGCTGCGACAATGCGCGAATGCTGGCCACCTGTTTCATCCAGTAGGTTGCCGACCATCCCGGCACTACAATCCGCGCCGGAAACCCATTCCAATGCGGAAGCGCGGTGCCGTTCATTTCGTACGCCACCAGCGTGTTCTCATCCATCGCCTTCCAGGCCGGCAGGCTCTTGACGAATGCCGGGGTGGCGTCGAGCGGCGCGCGGTCGCTGCCATTGAAGGCGATCTCCACGGCATCCTTTTTCAGGCCAGCCCGCGCAAGAATGTCCTTCAACCGCGCGCCCTTCCAACGCGCATTGCCCATCGCGCCGGATCCCCACTCCACACCCGCAACGTGCGGGGCGGATAAGCCGCGCCGGTTGCCGGCGCATTGGCAAACGGCTACGAGTTCCGCAGGTTCGAAATCGCGCTTCAATTCGTCCATGCTGAGTTCGAAGCCGCGTTCGGCTGCGTCGCCGCCGACATTGAGGCGCCAGGTACGAACGTCGATGCGCGGGATATTCGCAAGGTGCCAGCGAACGAAGAATTTATCGTTGGGTGTGAGGACTTCGTCGAAGAATTCCGCGGGCGATTCGTAGTTCGGCGGCCGGTACGTACGCTTGATGAGCGGCTGCTTGCCCGGCAGCGTATCGCGAACCTCCGAGACCAAGGTCCCCTGCGGCAGCTCGGCCCGTGCCCAGCGCCCAATCAGGCTGCCTTCTGCGAGCGCTATGCCGCCTGCTGCCATGGCTACGAACGAGCGTCTCGTTTGCATGGGCATTGCCATCCCCTCTGTTGTCTGCCATTACGAGTATAGCGCCGCGCCGTCCCCTAAACGCCGGCGACGATCCGCATATCTCGCACCGCGCCGCCGTGCAAGGCCTCCAAGGCCTTCTGATAGCTCGGGCCATCATGCACAGCGAGCGCTTGGACAACCGAATCGAATTCGATGACCACCGTACGTTCCAACTGGCCGGCCTCATAAGCATGAGCGGGAATTCCCCGCGCTAAAAAACGCCCACCGCCGGCCTCGATGGCCGGACCTGCCAGCTTCGCATAAGCAGTAAGCTTGGCAGGATCCGAAACCTCATGATAACAAGTGATCCAATACGCCTTGGCCATAAAACCTGTCCTCGTTGTGTTATGAAAACAAAGCCCGCGATGTCGCGCGTGGCGTTGAATCCCGCGGCGCCGAACATCAGCTGCAGCTGTCTCACACTGAGCGTGGATTTTCACGCTACTTGTCAATATAGCCGGGAATACCCTTGGCGTGG
>Ga0209447_10000365_pt1 | contig 12113 bp, 7 predicted proteins | sample BogFormECP04_OM3_FD_188243 | JGI IMG/M metagenome (GOLD analysis project Ga0209447, IMG submission 188243) | Bog forest soil microbial communities from Calvert Island, British Columbia, Canada - ECP04_OM3 (SPAdes) (version 2) | ecosystem: Environmental > Aquatic > Freshwater > Wetlands > Bog ... | reverse complement strand
TTTCGTGGCGCCCACCGTTCCGCTTACCGGCGCGGAGAAAACCCGCGCGATAGCCGCGCCCGTCTCGACTCCGCCCAACCGCGATATTCACCGCGTTTTGCGAATCCCCGCAGTCGCCGTGTTGCTGCTGGCATTGATCTCAATGCCGATGAGCACCCGGGAAATCGAATTTCGGGCGCCTGCAACGCTTACAGAAAAAGATTTTGTGGTGGTCGCGGATTTCGCGAACACCACCGGCGAAGAGGCGTTTGAGGACTCGCTGACGCAGGCGCTCGCCATCGAATTGCGGCAATCGCCGTTCTTGAACGTACTGGCAGACGCCAAAGTCCGCGAAACGATGAAGCGAATGGGCCGGTCGAATGGCGAGAAATTGACGCCCGACGTCGCTCGCGAGATTTGTTTGCGTACCGGCAGCAAGGCGGTTCTTGATGGAAGCATCTCCAGATTGGGCAGCCACTACCTCATGAATCTGAATGCTATCGCCTGCGAAAGCGGCGATGCCTTGCTGAGCGAACGCGACGAAGCCGCTGGCCGCGAGGAGGTACTAACGACCTTGGACAGAATCGCGACGCGACTTCGCACCGGCTTGGGCGAATCGCTGCGCTCGGTGCAGAAATTTGATGTTCCAGTCGAGGTAACCACCGATTCGCTCGAAGCGCTGAAGAGCTACGCCGAAGGGCTCAAAGTGTTGCTGTCCCAAGGGGAGGCGCCAAGTATTCCATTCTTCCAGCGGGCGGTGGACCTTGACCCCAATTTCCCCATTGGGTATGCCGCTTTGGCATCGCGATATAGCAATCTTGACCAACCATCGATAGCGCTCGGCTATGCCACCAAGGCTTACGAGCTTCGCGACCATGTTTCGGAGCGCGAGAGATTGGTGATTACCGCTCGCTATCTGCGCCTTACCGGCGAATTGGAGAAACTCACCCAGGCCCTCGATATGTGGATCGCCGAATACCCTCTCGACGCCCGCCCACATGGGAGCCTAGGATCGAACTACGATTTCATGGGGGAATATACCAAGGCGTTGGTGGAGTGGCAGACGGCGCTGCGTTTATCGCCCGACGATGTATCCATGTATGAGAACCTCGGCTTGATTTACCTGGCACTGAATCGACCGCTTGAAGCCCAAGAGACCTTGAATTCGGCGTTTGCCCAGCACCTGGATGGCGGCAGCCTGCGCTGGGCCACCTACTATCTGGGCTTCATGCAAAAAAATGCCGAGCTGATGCAACTGCAGGTCCAATGGGCTGTTGGCAAACCGGGCTCGGAGGATGTTTTACTATCGGCCCAAGCCGATACCGAAGGCTATTTCGGCAGGCTTGGCAGAGCGCGTGAGCTGTCGCGCCGAGCGGTAGATTCGGCAATGCGATCCGACTATCCCGAAGCAGCGGCGCTGTGGCAAGTGAGCGCCGCTCTCAGGGAAGCGGAATTCAACGAAGTCCGGGAAGCAAGGAACGACATTCGCCAGGCTTTGGCGCTCTCCCAAGGAAGAAACGTGAAAATGCTGGCGGCACTGGCGCTGGCGCGCATTGGCGATGCCGATCAGGCCGAGATGATGGTCAATAAATTGCTGAGCGAAAATCCCCGCAACACCGTGTTCTCCCAATTCCGGCTGCCAAGCATTAGAGCCGCGATTGCGCTGAGCAGGGGAAATCCGGCGCGAGCCCTGGAATGTCTGGAAATGATCCGCCCGTACGAACTCGGCCAACCCTCCCCTTCAGGCTTGGCGCCGCTCTATCCGGCCTATTTGAGAGGCCTGGCGTACTTGTCGATGCACAACGGAGCCGCCGCAGCGGTCGAGTTCAAGAAGCTGCTCGACAATCCAGGAATTGCGCTCAATTTTGCGCCGGGAGTTCTTGCGCATTTGCACCTCGCCAGAGCCTACGCGCTGGCGAATGACGCGAGCAAGGCATCGAGCGCATATGAAGGCTTTCTGAACCTGTGGAAAGGCGCCGACTCGAACATCTCCATTCGTGCCGCTGCCGAGCAGGAGTTCGCTAGAATGCGCCGCAGCCAAAAAGCCTACGCGCAGCGCTTGCAGCTCCACAATCAAACTCCATCGCTCGCTACCAACGCACTTCCCAGGAATTGAGTCGAGGCTGCCGCCCGGCGGCGCCCGCCTGCGCGCTTACAGCAACGGCTGGCGCGATGCGAACAGCATCAAATATTGGCGGTCATCCAGAACCGCGACCGGCACCGGCCGCGGTTTAGATCCATGCCGCAAGCGGAAGATGGCGCGTTTTATCTTTGAACTCTTGCGCGGCATGCGCGGCCGTTCGCAGGAATATAGATGGACGAATCCAAGCGATCGCAGGAACTCGAGAGTCGCCTCGGCACCGATACGGTCGACCTCGGGGTGCGCTTCAAACATCACCACCGGATCGTGCCTGCTCAAGGTCCGCTGCAGGCCCTTGAGCACCGCCAATTCCAAGCCCTCGACGTCGATCTTGATCAAGCCGAGGCGCGGAATATCGAGCGACTCGACCACTTCATCGCCAATCCTGATCTCGAGTTGCGGGCAATCCTTCGCAGCTGCAGATTCTCCGGCGATAATGAACTGGGATGCACCTAGATTTGCAGAACTCGCCTGCCGATAGGCAAACCTGCCTGCCTCGGATCCGAAGCCGCATTCAAATAGCTCGACGTTCGTCAATCCATTCAGCGCAATCGTCGCGCGCAACGCCAGGCAGAATATGGGATTTGGCTCCGCCGCAATCACCCGCGCAAAGCGGTCGGCGAAAAACAGCGAGTGATTGCCGATGTTCGCACCGATATCCAGGCAGGCAGATTCAGCGAATTGCTGCGCCCGTCCCGCCAACAGGGTGGCAAAGGCGCTCTGCAGGAGCGCGCCTTCGTACAAGCCATCGATGAAAATGGAATCGCCGATATGATCGCCGGGCACGCAGAAAATCGGCCTGCCGCCGTAGCGGCGCAGCCGCGGCAGCGACCTCTTAACAATCGAGCGCAGCAGTGATCTTGGCATTCACGGCACTAAATCATATTCGCGGCATTGTTGTATACGAGTCCCGTCGCTGCGCGCAACCCCGAGGCGGTGATACATTAGCGAAACCATTGAATGGGGAGAGATTCGAATGAACCAGTGGAAGATCGAATACATGAATCGCCGCGGCTTGTTGCTGATGACCGCGGCGGCCGGCGCCACCCTGGTGATGCCGCGCTGGGTTTCGGCAGCAGGCTACGCTTCCGACCGCGAGTTCGGCGGCGATCTGAACTCCGTCAGAGCCGCGATCGAGAAGCAGCGTCCGCAGGCCATCAAGCGCCTGCAGAATTGGATCGCCCTGCCCTCGATTGCCGCCGAGAATCGCAACATGAAGGAAGGCGTTCAATTGATGATCGAACTGCTGAAGGAGGCTGGGTTTCAGACTGCGAAAGTGATGCCGACGGATGGTCAGCCTGGCGTATTCGCCACACTGGACGCCGGCGCAAAGCGCACCGTAGGCATGTACTTCATGTATGACGTCAAGCAATTTGATCCCAAGGAATGGAGCTCGCCGCCGCTGGAGGGCGCCATCGTCGAGAGGGCGCCGTTCGGCAAGGTGATGATCGGGCGCGGCGCAATCAATCAGAAGGGGCCGGAAGCGACTTTTCTGGCTGCGCTGCATGCGCTCAAGGAGGCCGGCCGCAAGCCGCCGGTGAATATCGTGCTGGTGGCCGAAGGCGAAGAGGAAATTGCCTCGCCGCATTTCAAGCAGGTGGTGCATCAGCCTGAGGTCCTTACACAGCTGGCCAAATGCCATGAAGTCTTCATGCCATTCGCCTCGCAGTCTCCGCAAGGCGACGTGCAAGTGGCGCTGGGTGCCAAGGGAGCGGTCGAGGTCGAGTTGGTGTGCTCCACCGCCAGGTGGGGTCGCGGCGCGAAGGACGACATTCATTCGAGCTACAAGGCTGAGCTCGACAGCGCGGTGTGGCGCATGGTGAAAGCGCTCTCAACACTGGTGTCGGAGGACGGCAATGATCCGGCGATCGACGGCTGGTTCGAGCATGTGAAACCGCTCACCCAGCGCCAAAAGCAACTCATCGCCGAACATGTCGCCGGCACCAACGAGGCCGACGTCAAGAAACTCCTCGGGGTGCAACACTGGGTGCATGATCTTTCTTACCGCGAGGCGCTGGAACGACTGGCTTCGCAGCCCACCGTCAATATCGAAGGCATGTATGCCGGCTACACCGGGCCGGGCGGCAAGACCATTCTGCCGGCAAAGGCGACCGTCAAACTCGATCTGCGTCTGGTGCCGGACCAGACCGCCGCCGAGGCCGAAGCCAAGTTGCGTGCGCATCTCGACAAGCGCGGCTATGGCGATATCGAAGTCACGGTCACCGGGGGCTACGATCCCACGCAGACGGACGAGAATTCACCTTTGATCAAGGCATCAATCGCCGTGTACAAGCATGAGGGCATGCCGGTGAGCTTGTCGCCGCGGCTCGCCGGTTCCTGGCCGGGCTTCATCTTTACCGGTCCTCCGGTCAGCTTACCCGCAGGTCATTTCGGCACGGGTCACGGCAGCCGCGCGCATGCGCCCGACGAGTACTACGTCATTGAATCGAGTAATCCGAAGGTACAAGGCATGGCGGACGCGACGCTTTCCTACGTGATGCATCTGTATGCGTTAGCCGCAATTTAGCGGTCCCGCGCTATTTCGGCGCTTCGAAGCGGATGGTATTCAGGAATTCGCTACGGCGATTAAGATCCCTCTGTCCCGCAGGATAGCCGTTGGACTTCAGAATGAAGGACAGGATGTCGGCATACTGGTCGCGGCTCAAGGCCGCGGGATTGTTGAGCGGCATCGTGGTGCGAATGCGGTCAAACAAATCGCCGACTGTCAGTCCGTTGAAATCCGAGATGAATTGCGCCCCGCTGAGTGCCGGGGCTTCCCCAAGACCGCCAAGCGATGCACCGTGACACGCCGCGCAATACTGCCCATAGGCGGCGGCGCCGCGCGCCGCCTGCGCATCGGTGTAGATGCCGTCGAGCACCGAACTCGAGACCTCCTGCGCTGAAACCCCGCGATCGGCGGCGCTGAGCATCGCGGCCGCGGCCAAAACAGCCGCGGCCAGCGGCCATGCTATTCCCCGCCTCAGCCGAGCGCCTTGATTTCGACGAGCGCCTTGTTGAGGGCCACCTTCTGCGCAGCGGTTACGTCGCTGTACGGCGGGCGCTGATACGTTTGCGGTGTGCCCATCTGCACGCTGAGTGCGTACTTCATCGGGCCATAGCCGCTGACGCCGGTCTGCATCTCCTTCATCACCTTGGTCATCGCCACATACTTGTCATATGCGGCGTGATAGTCCTTGCCGGCGCGGAAGGCGGCGAACACATCGGCGATCGGTCGCGTATAGACATTGCCGTCCATGCAGATCGCGCCCATGCCATGCTCGAGCGCGTACACGAGATTGTTTTCAGTGCCGGTCCGCATGTTGAGTTCCGGGAAGGCCTTGACAAACTCGGCATACTCGTCCGCCGGGCCGTTCGAATCCTTGATGCCCGCGAGATTTGGATAGTGCTGCAGGCTGCTCAGCAATTCGTGGCTGATCGGCACGCCGCTGGTCCCGGGGATGTGATACAGATTGATCGGAATCCTGACTTGATCGAACAGCATCGAATAATAGCGGACCAATCCGTCGGTCGGCGGCTTCTTGTAATAGAAGGGCGGAACCACCAGCAGCCCATCCGCACCGTTGTCCTCGGCATGCTTGGAAAGCTCGAGAGTCTCTGGAAAATTCGATGTGCCGGGACCCACGATGATGTTCATGCCCAGCTTGTTCTTGAGGGCAACCTCGGCGATCTGCTTGCGTTCGGCGACCGAGAACGACGGAAATTCTCCGGTCGTGCCCAGCACGACGATGCCGTCGGCGCCATTGTGCTTGAACCATGCGAGCACATCCTTGAAGGCACCGGGATCGAATTTTAGATTCTTGTCGCAGGGCGTGACGCTGGCGACCCAGAAAAGAGTTTTGGACGAACTCCCCAGATTAGGCGCCGCGACCGCGGATCCAAGCGCAGGCATAATCGCCGCAACTGCGGTGGCGCCCATCATGCCGATTACTTCTCTACGTGTCGTTTCCACGGGATCTCTCCTTCAGCTACTTCTTCTCGTATTTTACAACATCCTTCGGTCCCACTTCCGCGCCGTATACGGCGCCATGGCCGTCCGCGCTGATGCCTTCGGCGCCGGTGGTGCTTTTGGTCTCCGCATCGCGATCTGGGTCGGGTATGAACGCAGTAACCACGCCGTCCTTGGTGCTGCCGATGCGGATTCCCCGCGTCCATCCCGGATGATGCCCATAGCCGTCGGCGTTGCGCGACTCCGAATCGGTGACGTATAGGACGTCGTCCTGGTCGACGTATAGGCCGCTCGGCCGGCTGAACTGGGTCCATGTGTCCAGCAGCTTGCCGTCCTGGCTGAAAATCTGAATGCGGCTGTTGCCGCGATCGCCTTCGAACAGCCGGCCCCGAGAATCCATCGCCAGCGTGTGCGGCACTTCGATCTGGCCAGGGCCGCTGCCGTGTGAGCCCCACTGCATGAGAAACACGCCGTGCTTGTCGAACTTCACGATGCGCGCATTGCCCTTACCCTCCTCGTGACCATCACCCACGAAGATATCGCCGTTGGGGGTCACCAAAACTGAGCTGGGTTCACTGAATGTGTCGGGCCCGCTGCCGGCAATCCCCGGTTTGCCGAGAGTCCGCAGCAGCTTGCCGTTTTGGTCGAATTCGAGGACATCGTCGCCCTTGCCGTCGCCGACCTGGGCGTCGGTCACCCAGATGTGATCGGCCTTGTCGATGAAGAAGCCATGCGGGAACACCATCATGCCGCCGCCGAACGCTTTGATGAAATTTCCGCCGGCATCGAATTCCATGATGGGATCGAGCTTGCTGTTCGCGCAGCTGTTGGCGCCGCAGCGTTCCGCGACCCAGATATGGCCGTGGTGATCCACCGCCACCGCGCTGCTCGAACCCATGGTCCGGCCGGGAGGCATCTTGAAGAAATTGTCGATGCGGCGGTACGGATTGGGCTGCGAATTGGGCGCAGCGGCATCGGCCCACGTAGCATTGCAGCACAGGCCTGCGATGGCAGCACCTAACAACGTAACCCATCGCGCAGCCATTTTCATCGGTTCGCTCCCAAGTAGTTGTCAGCCGATTTTGGATTTATGATCCCGGCCGACTCGTCGGCGGGCAGCGAGTAGCAGATGTATTCACCCGAATAATTACCGCCGCTGACCGCGATGATGATGTATTGCTTGCCGTTGACCATGAAGGTCATGGGCGAGCCGCTCTGCTGCGCCGGCATCCAAACAGCGCCGACTTCCCTGCCGCTGTTCTGATCGTAAGCGCGCAGCATGGCGCCGCGCGGGTGATCCGCTGTGGTCGTCACCATGCCGTCGCCGGCGATGACCAGGTTCTTGGTAACCAGCGTTCCGATGTTGAAAGTGGTCTGCCCGGTGCGCGGAACATCCACACCCTTCAGTGCCGGATTGTTCCTGACATAGTCAGGAGTCTCGCCGTGCGCGATCTGCCATTTGATCTCGCCGGTGTCCAGGTTGATCGCGCTGATCGTGCTGTACGGCGGCTTGATGATGGACAGGCCGTTCACGGTCAGGGGCCGGAAGCCTTCGTCGCCGCCGCCTCCGCCGGCCGGCGGCTTTACCTTGGGCAGTGGCGCGTCCGATGATGAGTTTGTGCCCGCGGCGCTTATCATGGTGGGTTTTTGTCCTGCTTTGCCGACCACATAGCGCGCGTCGGAGAGGTCCGGCGGCGGCGGTACCAGACCGAGCGGCTCCAGACATGAATTGCACGCATACACATAAACGGTATGGTTTTCCGGATTAAAGGATCCGCCGGGCCAGTTCGTGCCGCCGTTCGCCGGGCCGAGCATCAGCGTTCCAAGCGGACCCGGCAGCCGGCTCACCACCGGCGGGGTGTAGATCGGGCCCATCTTGTAGTTCTTCACCAAATCCAGCGCCTGTTGGTGCATCGCCGGCGTGAAGTCGATCAGTACGTCGGGAGTCACGCCGGTACGCGCGTAGGCGGGGGGCTTGGTGGGGAAGGGCTGGGTCGGGGCGTACCATTCACCCGGTACATCGCCCTTCGGCACCGGTCTTTCCACGATGGGCCAAACCGGCTTGCCCGTAATCCGGTCAAACACATAGAGATAGCCCTGCTTGGACGGCAGCGCCACGGCCTTGATGGGCTTGCCGGCAACGGTGATATCCATGAGCAGCGGTATCGCGGAGAGGTCATAGTCCCAGATCTCGTGATGAATGGTCTGGTAGTACCATTTCATCTTGCCGGTCTTAAGATCCACCGCGACCAAGGCATTGCCATACAACCCATTGCCGGGGCGATGACCGCCGTAGAAGTCTGAGGTCGGAGACTCGACCGGCAAGTAGGCAAGGCCGGCTTCCGGATCGGCGCTGATCTCGGTCCATACGCCGGTGTTGCCGGTATATTCCGCCGAACCGTTGAGCCAGGTCTCATAGCCGGGTTCGCCCTTCTGCGGAATGGTGTGAAATTCCCAAAGCTTCCTGCCGCTGCGCACATCGTAGGCACGGGCCGAACCTTTGTTGTTGCGATAGCTTGCCGGAGTGAAGCCTTCGCGGAAGGCCGTGCCGATCAGCACCAAATCTCCCGTCACGGTCGGCGCCGATTGCCAACCGATCTCGCCGGTCGTCAAGTCCGGCTCGATTTTCTGATCATCGTCCGCCTTCATGTCAACGACCCCGTTATCGCCGAAGGAACTGATGCGCTGCCCGGTCTTGGCGTCCAGCGCAATCAGCCGGAAGCCCGGAGTCACGTAGAGAATGCGAGCGTCTTTGCCGTCGCTCCAATAACTGAGCCCGCGCCCGGACAATTGCCTTGGGGCTGCGGCGCCCCGCGCACCTTCGCGCTCTCCGTGCACCCACAGCAGCTCGCCGGTCACTGCATCCAGGGCAATCACTCCGCGGCGCGAACCGGCCGTCGTATAGACAACACCGCCCACTTCCAGCGGCGTCCCCTCCAGCTTGAACTCGGGTCGATTGCCGATGTGATCGGTCTTGAAGCGCCAGACGATCTCGAGCTTGCTGAAGTTGGATGCGTTGATCTGATCCAGCGGCTTGTACTTGCTGGCATCCCAATTACCCGCGTAAGTCGGCCAGTCCACGTTGGGACCACCCGTGGAGCCCGTCGTTTGTGCCGCCGCCATCGAACCTGCCATCGCCAGCGCGGCCAGGCTGAAGCCGTGCCCGACCATCATAGAACCTCGCATTTTTTTCCTCCCCGATCCCCGATCTCGCAATTCTCAGTGGTTATTGTTCTCCCGATCGGCGATGGTACGCGCCGAAGCGGCATTTGACACGGGGCGGCGGCAGCAGCGAAGTGGGTTGCCGCTAATAGGGCGGCAAATGAAACGGCCCCCGGAGCTCGCGCGCCGGGGGCCGTTTCTCTAGTCGCTGCTCACTCAGTGCGAATAGCCATTCCAGTTTCCACCCTGGTCGCTCAGCATCCAGCCCTGGATGCCACCGAAGTTGGGCGTACCCCAGCCGGTGGAGAGGTCGTACCCCGGCGTTGCGGAATATCCCGTGATTGTTACAGGGTTTCCGTTGACCGTTTCGGTGACCGTGTTGTTGCCGATGGTGACATCATGGCTCACATGCTTCAGGAAGCCTGCGCCGCCTAAATTGTACAGCTGCGGATTGATGAATCCCAAGTTCCCGCCCTGCCCCTGAGCCAGGTCGGCAACGATACCCGACATTTGCGGCGAGCCGGCGCTGGTGCCGCCGAAGATGAAGAAGACTCCGGGACCATACGGGATGCCCCACGCAGCAATGACGCCGCCGACAACTCCGGCGTTGTACGCGATGTCAGGCACGCCGCGGAAACCGTGCAGCGTCTGGTTCACCGATTTTGGCACGTTGTCGCTCTGATAGTCCGGCTCGGACATGAGGATGCTCATTCCGCCGCCGCCTGCGCCATATCCATCGTTCCACACCTCTTCGGCCTGGTAGCTACCGGTTGGCGGCGGTGCCGCACTCGTGGCGGTGCCAAACTGCAGGTTGGTGCCGCCCACGCTGGTCACAAGCGGCGAGGAAGCGGGAAACGAAACGTTGGGGCCGATGCCCACGAACGCGGTGTCAACACCACTGTCGGCCGAAGAGACGAACAGCGTGACATGCTGGTGACGCGCCTGCTGGAAGGCGGCCTGCCAGGCAGCCACGTCGTCCAAGCCTGCTGGGCTGGAGAGGTCCCACTCGCTTTCGCCGAAGCTCATGGATACCACCGTGGGGTGGTAGGTTTCGAGCGCGTAAATCAGCGCCGCGGTGAGATCAGAATCCTGGTCGCTCTTCGCGGCGATCAGGACGATTTTCGCATCCGGCGCCATGGCGTGCGACCACTGCGTGTCGAGGGCGATCTCTGCGGTCCAACCGACCATGTCGTTATTGGTGGGATCGAAGGGCGGCGGATTCAGCGAGGTGTCCTGAATGAACACGGGATCCTTGAGTCCGTACACCGAATCAAACAGCTGCAGGTCCGACAACGCTGCGGGACTGCCGAAGGCATCGATGATGACTATGGTCTGGCCCTTGCCGGTCAGATGAGCGGCCTGAAGCGCGTCCACTCCGTAGGCGGCGCGGATCGCCGCCGGTCCGTAGCAGTAGAGCCCTTGGCTGAGATCGAATGGCACGATCTCGCAGCCGAAGCGCGCTTTCGTGGTGGGGTCGATGGTGGCCTTCGGACCCGGAATTGCGAATGGCCTTTGTTGGCCGGCGTTCGCCGCCGCACCCAGCAGCAGCGCAGCCGCGACCGCAACAACACTAAATTGCTTCGAGCGTTTCATACATTCCCCACTGTTATTGATGATTCTTGACGCGTCCGTTTCAAGACAGGCGTCCCGCACGCACCTTACAGGATGCTGCAGACCAGCGCCCGACTAAGAGGGATTCCCTTTAATCCACCTTAGTCCAAAAATAAATCTCAAGTCAACAAAACGTGCATGAGAGAAACACCGAAACCCGCGCGACGCATTTTGCATAATGTGGTTGCGCGCGCGCGCAACACACCTGTCATATGTACCGCAACCACCACGTGGAGTTCGAGATGCACGCTAGCCGCGTGCCGCTGCGATATGCGCCTCATTGATTATCGGCACCTCGACCGAAGCCGATTGGTCATCGGTCGTCCTCGCCGCCATCCACGCCGTGAATTCCTGTGCAGGCAGAGGCTTGGACACGTAGTAGCCTTGGATAAGATCGCAACCCAGACGGCGTAGCGCCTTCCAGCTCGAAGCGACTTCCACTCCTTCCGCCACCACTTTGAGATTGAGCGCGTGACCCAGATTGATCGTCGATCTCACGATCACGTCATCGTCGCGGTGTGCTTCGAGCTCCTTGATGAAGGATCGATCGATCTTGACCTCGTTGACGGGGAGCCTCTTGAGATGCGCGAGCGACGAATACCCGGTGCCGAAATCGTCGATCGAGAAACGGATGCCGAGGACGCGGAGTTGTTCCATGATCCGCAGCGTGGCCGGCAGGTCCTTCATGGCACCGCTCTCGGTGACTTCCAGCACGACACGGCTGGCGTCCGCGCCGGTCCGCGCCAGCAGGTTCGCGATGTTATCGGCAAAGCCCGCATCCGCAAGATCCACCGGCGACACGTTGATGGATACGTCGATTTCGAATCCCGCTTCTTCCCAGCGCCGCAGCTGCTTGAACGCAGTCAACGCAACCCACGAGGTGAGTACGCGAATCGCGCCGGTCCGCTCCGCGTGGGGGATGAATTCGCTCGGCGGAACATACCCTTGTTGCGGGTGCCGCCATCGAACCAGGGCCTCGCATCCGGCCACGCGGCCGCTCGCGGCATCGACTTTCGGCTGATAATGAAGTTCGAGCTGATTCGCAGCAATCGCCCGGCGCAGCTCGCCCAGTATCGAGAGCCGGTGCCGGTGGCTGCTATCGTCTCCCTCGAGATACATGCCCACGGCGACGCCCGCCTCCTTGGCGCGATACAGAGCGAGGTCGGCGCGCTGCAGAAGCTCGGCTGCGCGGCTGCCGTCACTGGGAAACACCACCACGCCGACACGCATTTCAAGCTGAAACGACACGCCTGC
>Ga0209447_10000364_pt1 | contig 12115 bp, 12 predicted proteins | sample BogFormECP04_OM3_FD_188243 | JGI IMG/M metagenome (GOLD analysis project Ga0209447, IMG submission 188243) | Bog forest soil microbial communities from Calvert Island, British Columbia, Canada - ECP04_OM3 (SPAdes) (version 2) | ecosystem: Environmental > Aquatic > Freshwater > Wetlands > Bog ... | reverse complement strand
ACTACCACAAATAGCTTGCCTGCCGCGGCAGCATCGGGGCGGCCGAACACCGGCGCGGCGAGAAAGTGCTGGCCAGCGGCCTCGTGGACCTCCGCCAGTCGTTTTGAAAGCGTCACACTGATAGTGCTACACGAAATATGCACGGCATTTCTCGGCAGACTCTCAAGAACACCGGAATTGCCGAAAACCACATTCTCGACTGCCGCGTCATTTGCAAGCATCGTGATCACGGCATCACTCATGCTCACAACCGAGATCTCGCCGGGCGCATTTGCGCCCAGGCGCACCAGATCTTCGGTCTTACCCGCGGTGCGGTTATAGATCGATACTTCGTGTTTCGCCTTGAGCAGATTCCCGGCCATCCCGGAGCCCATTTGCCCCAGCCCTATGAACCCAACTTTCATGTGTTCACCCCAAATGCGTCCTCATAAACTCAATCGCGCTACGAATGATTTCTCGCGAACGTGCATCGTCGTTCTGATTGTCAAAGCCATGCGCTCCCGATGGATGGTTGATGACAGTAATAGGCGCATTCACCGCCAGCGCTCTCGCCGTGAATCGATCCAGTGCGTCATTCAACATCGGAAACTCGTCCCGGCCCGCGCGTGCAATCCACATGGGTATCATGGTCGCCGAATCTTCCGCGAGAGCCGTGATCGCCGAAAACTCCTTGAAAAGTTGCAGCGCCGTGGCGTCCCCGGCCGGGGCATACTGCTGCAAATCGAGCATCGCATAAAACGCCAGCACGCAGCGCACGGACACGGGCTTCTTTGTTAGCAGCGGACGCAGCAATGCGCCGCCCGACGACCAGGCGCAGACCCCGATGTGATCAGCGTTTGCGTGAATAGACTCTGCGTTTGAACGAAGGTAATTGATGGCACTGTCAACGTCCGACGCCGCCTCTGCAAGGAGGGACTGCGGCGGCGGGCTGAACCGATGCGTGAATGCCGCAGCAACCAGTCCCGCGGCAGCAAGCAAGCGGCCCCAGGACTGAAAGATGCCCCAATCCTTTGCTTTATTCTCAGGGCCCGCGCCGCCGTGAATGAACATCACAACGGGGCGGCGTTCCCGCGGCTCAAGATCCGGCGGAATGTAAACATCCATCAGTAGATGCGGATGGTCTACCTCGGTGTACTTGAGATTCGAGACTACCCGGACCTCGTCCATACCCGGCAATCGATACACGACCGGGGGATTGGCCCTCTCAGCCAAGCTCTTGGCGACTGATTGGCTCGAATCTACCCTCTCGTTCACTTAACCGCCCCCACGCAACATATTCACCGCCGTTTCGTCGAGTCCATTCCAACAATGTCGAGCCGCGACCCGGGATTCTTGCCCGGTCCCTCACACGCTGGCATGTTTTCCATCATTGGAAAAATTTGGGGACGGCCGGCTTATGTCCAAGAAAAAGAATGATAGCAAATCCAGTATCGGTCGCCCTACGGACGCTGAACCAGCTCCGCCGCTCCTGAGTGAAAAGCTGATAGCTCAACTGCAACACGCCGTAGGCGCCGCGCGGCGCGAACAAATGCCGGAAAGCAACTCTGAGTTCGCAGGCAAGCCGGCCGATAGCGTCTAACCAGCTACATCCGGGTCCGCCTTGAAGTCCGGGTGTCTCGTCGCCAGCTCGCGCAGCCGTTGTAGCCCAATTGCCGGAAGAAAACGCCCGGCATCCTCATGGGGGATGTCCACCGGGTCGTCGGCTGAACGCAACCCAGACAATAGCGCCGCGACTCGCGAGTGAAACGCAATTCGCCGGCCGAAGAGTCGCGACAGGAATCGCTGCTGCGCGGTTTCCGAGTGGCCGAAAAGCCCATAATTGTGCGGAAACTCGCCATACGCGGAGACGAACTCTGAAAACGTCAGAGCGGAGTCAACGCACGCCTGCAGCAGTGCATCGTGCGCATCCAGCAAAGCATTAATTTCAGCCTCGGTCATCACGATCCAGGTGTCATTCATGGAACTTGAACGAAGTTACCAGGTCATCCGAATACTTACGGTCGCGCAGGAGAATGGACTATGCAGGGGTTCTTAAGTGCCGCGACGACCTCTATGGCAGCGCTCATCACCTTGAGCGTTTTGCCGATCGCCGCCCCAACCCCTGAACGTCCAACTCGCCCAGCGACCGCCGTCGTGAATCCCCACCTGGCATACTTTCGCGACTATCCGCAATCGCAAGTCAAACCCTGTCTGATCGGAATTGGAATCTGCGCCTCGACGTACCCTCCGCCAAAACCATGTCTGGCATCAACACAGCGTTGTCCGGGCGACGGCTACTTTCAATTCATCCTTGCGGAGTCGCGTTAGCCCGCCGGCCGCCAGCGCGTGAACCGCACGCGGATCATCCAGAAGATGAGCAATCCCAACGGCAGAAACTGAGGAAAGAAAAACAGCGGCGGTACATGATAGGGACCGGGCAGAAGCCGTGCGAAACCATTGGTGAAGGCCGAACCTGCGGCTAGTGTGAGCCCAGCGCACATGCGCCACAGATGGCGCGCAATCCGCGGCGCGCCCGATACGCCGCCGCCAATGACGACTTTGGCGTCGCCAATCGCCGCGATGGCAAGCACCGACGTGAAACCATAGATCGCGATGAGGACCGGGCCTTTGAACGGCACCGCGCTTTTAAACATGGGGGCCAATCCGGTCGCCAACTGGAAAGCCAAAATCGCGAACGGCGCGCAAAGACAAGCCGAGACGAGCAAGGCGATCTTTTCGGCAATACCGATGGTGCCTTCTGTTCGGCGGGCTGTCACCCAGGCGGTTGCCACCAGGTAGGCGGCGAAAGCGCTGATAAACAGATTTACGAGCTGGTCCGGAACAGCAACTGCAAGATAGGCGGCGAACGCTGCCATGACCAGCATGGATACGACAAAAATGGTTCCGGCCCTGCGGTGGACATGGCCCCCCTTGCGGGCAAACGCGGCTACCGCCCCCGAGCCGAGAGCAATGAAGCCTGCGACGATGTGAACGACAAAGGCGAGGATGGTGATGTCGTGAAGCAATGGACTCTAATGTGGCGGGGCTTGGGGTCCGCGCACTAATCTTCCTGCCAGTGCGCTGGTTGCGACGCCATCGCGATAACTGATCTCGCCTGAAACCACCGTCGCGACATAGCCGTCGGCGCCCTGCATCAATCGCTTACCGCCGGCAGGTAGGTCGAATGTCATCTTCGGTCTGCCAACCCTTAGCCGATCGAAATCAATGACATTCAAGTCGGCCTTCATGCCCGGCGCAATCACCCCGCGATCCTGCAGGCCCACCGCACGCGCCGTATCGGCGGTCTGGCGCTTGACGAGATACCCGAGATCGAAACGGCCTTTCTCACGATCGCGGCCCCAGTGAGTCAGAAGGTACGTGGGATAACTCGCATCCGAAATAATGCCGACATGCGCACCGCCATCACCCAGGCCCATGACACAGTCGGGATGTCCAATCATCTCGCCGCAACAATCCAGATTGAAATCTGCGTAGTTCGCGAACGGCGCGAATAGGAATGATCGGCCCTCGTCTTCCAGCAGCATGTCGTAGGCAAGCTCTGCCGCCGCAACGCCTATGCGCCTCGCCTCCGCCCCGATGGAACTGTCACGTGCCGGTTCATAGTTCGGGGGATTTCCGAGCGGAAAGATCTGGTCGAAAGCGCTCAACCGGCGCGCCAGCGGGTGGGTTTGGGCAGCGCCGTTTTCAGCCATCATGCGCGTCCGAAATGAAGGGTCCCGCATCGCGGCGACTTTCTCGGCCAGCGTCTGGTCCTTGATCCGCGCGAAACTTTCATGCGCCACAAAAGGATTGAGCGTGCCCTGTAAGCCGAGCAGCAGGCCGATGGGCCGCGGCGCCACCTGTGCCCGGATGGGCAGCCCGTCGCGACTGGCCTGTTCAATCAGCGCCAGCAAGTCGCGCCAGCTATCCGAGGATTGCTGGGTCTGCGCCAGGGACACCGACAATGCTCGGCCGCTCTGCGTAACCAGCCCGCGGATCATCGCAAATTCCGTGATGGGATCAGGATGGTTGAAATCGGAGATCAATTCGATCACGCCGCTGCCGGCATCCTTCATGCCGAGCCCGATGCCCATTAACTCGGCCTGTGTCGCGCGCAGCGATGGAGTGGGATCACCCTTCACGGTGCGATGGTTCAGGGTGCGTGACGTGGTAAATCCCAAGGCGCCCGCGCGCATCGCATCCGCCGCAAGGACGCGCATCTGCGCAATGTCAGATTCGGTCGCCGGCTCCAGCGCGACTGCGCGCGCCCCCATCACGTAGACTCGCAGCGCGCCATGCGGAAGCTGCGCGCAAACATCGACGTCGCGGGGGTGCTCGTCCAACGCGTTAAGATATTCCCCAAAGCTTTCCCAGTTCCATATCAAGCCTTGATGCAATACCGCCCCGGGAATATCTTCCACGCCTTCCATCAATTCGATCAGCTTCTCGCGATCGTCGATTCGTACCGGCGCGAATCCTACGCCGCAATTGCCCATCACCACCGTGGTCACACCGTGCCAACTGGACGGCGCCAGCCTGGAATCCCATACCGCCTGGGCATCATAGTGCGTATGAATATCAACGAAACCCGGCGTGACGAGAAGTCCACGTGCGTCTATTTCTTCGCGCCCGGAAGTCGGGATTTTCCCCAACGCCGCGATCTGGCCCTGCTTGACTCCCACATCGAGCTCACGCAACCCGCCGCCCAGCCCGTCGGCCACATTGCCGCCGCGGATCACCAGGTCAAAATTCGCAGCCATCACGGATTCCTTCGTCGCGGACGAGGCCTAAGGCTTCGCGTTGAATGCTCCATGATACGAGACTACGCCGTGCGGCCTCGATGAATCAAATGAGATGGCTTGGAAGTATTCAGCCGGAACATCCAGAAGAATCAGGGTTGGATCCGCCCGGAAGCCAAAGCGGCCGTAGAACTCGGGCTCCCCAAGCAATACACAGCCCGCCGCGCCTCGTTCACCAAGAATCCGCAGAGCCTCGCGCATTAGGCGCGAGCCCACGCCACGACCCTGATGCTCTGGTGTTACTGAGATTGGTCCCAGCCCGAACCAACCCGCCGCACCGTCCGAGATGGAAACGGGCGACACCGCGACGTGGCCGATAATGGTGCCATTCGCATCCGCAACCAGCGAGAGCGTGAGTTTTCCAGCTTTGCGCAGTGCACTAACGATGAATTGCTCGGTGTGGCCGGTGTGCGGTGCGTTCAAAAACGCGGCAATCGTCACCGCCTCGATGGCGCTCACGTCAGCCGAGGTCTCATTTCTGATTTCCATATCAAAAACCATGATGAATCGTATCTCAAATTTGCATTGGGATGCCGGCGCCGGCGGCCCGCTGCTATCCTAGTGCGATGACGATCACAGCTGAAGACCGGGTCGCGATGACGGATGCGGTCAGGCGTCTGTTCGCGGACCAACACGACGAGAGCGTGGTGCGCGCGAACATGGAAACGCGGTCGGGTTTCAATGCCGCGTTCTGGTCGGCACTGGCCGATCTCGGCGTGACCGGACTGATGGTCGACCCTGATCACGGCGGTCTCGGCGGTGGGCCGCTCGAAGTCGAAGCCATCATGGAGGAGGCAGGCGCGGCGCTGCTTGGCGCGCCGCTGCTTTCGAGCTTCATGGCAACGGCGCTGATCGAGGGCTCTGGCGACAGCGACGCAAAATCCCGCCTGCTGCCCGCCATCGCGCAAGGCAGGATTGCGGCGCTCGCATTGACGGGCGATGCCGGCACGTGGACTGAGGATGGCGTGGCATTGATCGCGGACCGCGAGGACACCGCGCTCAACGGCCACGCGTCCTTCGTGCTGCATGGCGCGAATGCAGAACTTCTGTTCGCGATTGCGCGCACCGTCGACGGCTTCGGCGTCTTCGAAGTCGCACCCGACGCAGCCGGATTGAAATCGATGCCGCTGCCGACTTTCGACCGCACTCTTCGGCTCGCGCGCCTGACCTTTGACAAGGTGCCGGCGCACCGCCTCGATGCTGCGGGTTGGAGCGCGGTTGCAAGAACTCTGCAGCTTGGTCTGGTTGCGCTTGCCGGTGAGCAGGCAGGCGGTGCTCGTCGCGTGCTGGAGATGACCACCCAGTATGCCAAGGTTCGCTACCAGTTCGGCCGTGCGATCGGCAGTTTCCAGGCTATCAAGCACATGGCGGCCAATCTGCTGCTCGAGACCGAATCGGCGATCAGCACCGCGCGCGCCGCGGCCGCGGCGCTGGCCCACACTGCGAACGACGCCGATGAGCTCGTCGCGCTGGCCGCATTCACCTGCGCCGACGCCTATGACAGGGTTGCTGCCGACGCCATCCAAATGCATGGCGGCATCGCCTTCACCTGGGCCCATCCTGCGCACCTTTATCTGCGGCGCGCACGCGCCGACGTGCAGCTGTTCGGCACTCCGGCAGCGCACCGCGAACGCTATCTCAAGGCCCTGGGAGCTTAGATCCATGACTGCCACCGCCACATCGATGAGCGACGAAGATCTGCGCGAGGAAGTCCGCGCGTGGCTGACGCAGAACTGGAAAGATCATCTGCCGGCGCCCACGCCATGGACCACCTCGCCCGCGCTGCGGGCATGGCTGGGCAAAGTTGTGGATGCAAGATGGGCTGTGAACCGCTGGCCGGTTGAATGGCACGGTCGCGGCCTGTCCGATACGCAGGCAAAGATCGTGGAGCAGGAGTTTCACGCCGTTCGCGCGCCGGGCGCCGGCCAGGACAAGACGCATTTCTATGCCATCAGTGCGCTGACCTTTGGCACCGATGCGATGAAGCGCCAGCTGCTGCGCGGGATGCTCGCCGGCGAAATCACGATGTGCCTTCTCTACAGTGAACCGGGCGCCGGTTCTGACCTCGCAGGCGTCCGTACCCGCGCCGAACGGGATGGTGATGACTTCGTCGTGAACGGCCAGAAAGTATGGACGTCAGGGGCCGCCAGCGCCGACTACGGTATGCTGATCGCGCGCACCGACTGGAACGCGCCCAAACACCGGGGTATCTCGTTCTTTTTTCTGCCCATGAAACAGAAGGGTGTGGAAGTGCGTCCGCTGCGCCAGGTAACGGATGAATCGCATTTCAACGAAGTGTTCTTCACCGATGCGCGGGTGCAGGCGGAAAATCTCCTCGGCGAGCTCAACAATGGCTGGCGCGTACTGCAAACCGCGCTGGCCTATGAGCGATCCGTGATGGGCGAAGCGGCGCGCGGCCCGCGTCGCAATTCAGGCCGAGCGGCCAATGATCTGATCGCGCTCACACGCGAAGCGGGCCGGCTCAGCGATCCGGTGCTGCGCCAGGATCTGGCGCGGGTGATGAGCTATCGCCGCGTCAATGCGCTCAACAATGCGCGCGCCAAGGCCGACCTCGAAACCGGCACGTCGTCGCCGATCATGTCGCTGGGCAAGCTCGCGATGTCGCGCATCCTGCACGAAGAGGCGCGCTTGCGCACCGCGCTGCTCGGCGCCGGCTCGCTGCTCGACGGCGCCGCATTCCCGCGCGCGGACGACGCGAACTTCCTGACGCTGAATGCGTATTTCACATCGATCGGCGGCGGCACCGACCAGATCCAACGCAACATAATAGGCGAGCGGGTACTCGGCCTTCCCAAGGAGCCGGAAGTCGATCGCGACATTCCATTCCGCGAGGTGCGGGCAGGCTGAGACGCACATCACGTTACGGCGCGCGCGCAAATCCCCGCAGGCCGAAATTGGTCTACCATCAGGCTGGGAGGATCGGGAAATTGACGAAATTCGCGCTTGCCATGCTGGCCGCCGTTGCGCTCGTGCAACCTGCGCTGTGCGCTGCTGTCGCACCGGCAAACTCAGGCGCAAAGCCGAGTTCCTTTGTTCCGCACTCTCATACGAATAGCCACGTTTATGGTTCACCCATTCAGCCGGCTATCGTGGGCCATGGAAGAACATCTCATCAAAGGCACTTGCAGAAGAAGCGATCGTTGGGCGGCGCGAAGCGAAATGCGCACTAGAAACCCCACCCCCCATTTTCCATTTTTTACAAACAAACAGATTGCCGCCTTAAGAGCCGTGTCGGCGCAACGCCGACACCGGTAAGCGACTTTTGGGTCTTGTAGCCGCCGCGCTGTACGGCACACTTAAGCACGCTGAACGTACATGGGAGGATTCCTATGAATCGTTTGCTTACCGTAGTTGCTACGACCGGCGCGATGGTCATTAGCTCGCAAGCCCACGCGGTTGACTCCACCGATGAGTCGACGATGAGCAAGCGTCAAATGATCGCCCAGATGGTCGATTGCATGAAGAAGCGAAAGGCCGCTAACAAAGACAGCTCCTACAAGGAAGCGTTCAAAGCCTGCAAAAATCAATTGAACAAAGGAGGCGACACTGCGGAGTCCGGCGCTCTGGTGGCGTCCGATCCTCAGGTGAAGCCAGAACGCTGACAACGATGCCCTTAGTGCTTCAGGTGCGCGGCAAATCGCAGCCGCACGTAGTCGGCAGTCCAATTTCCATGTGCGTCGCAAAGATAGGGCATGATGCGCCCTCGTACGCACTCAAGATACTCCTCGCGCGCCGACTGAGGCAGCACCGCGGTAAAGCTGCCGGAGAAAGTGGTGAGCCAGCCCATGAGGTCGCCCGGTAATGGCGTGGGCCGCGGGATCAGCGCGATATAGCGTACCTCGAATCCGGCGGCAACCAGCCGCGCACCGTAGTCCTCCGCAGTCGGAAAGTACCAAGGATTCGCGGCTTGCCCGTCATAGCCCCGACGATTGAGCTCATCGATCAATGCGGACTGTATGGTCTTCACGCAATCGTAGCCGCCCATTTCCGCAACAAACCGCCCTCTTGGGCGCAGCGCTCGCGCCACTCCTTCGATCACCGCGTCGGCATTCTTCATCCAATGTAAGGCGGCGTTGCTGAATACCGCATCGAAGCTCGGGCCAAAGTCTAGAGCAGCGGCGTTCATTTCAATTACATCCAGCCCAAGCTTATTCGCAGCCGCAACAAACTCCGCGCTCAAGTCGACACCCACGACCTTGCAGCCGAGCTCAGCGATCTTCTTGGTTAACACGCCGTCGCCACAGCCCAGGTCCAGAATGCGTTCGCCGGGTCTCGGATCGAGCAGTGCAAGCACCGGTGCGCCGAGATCAGTGACGAAGCGTGCATTCTTTGCATAGCCTGCCAAATTCCACGTTTGTGCGGTCATGTCGCTTTCCAGCCCCTTGCCACTCACCGATTATTCCAGGCAAACCCGGTCGCGAGCCTCATTTGCTCATTCACGGGGAACATCCGCGGATAGAAGCCCGCGGATTTTGCGTGACCCGCTCTAACGGCCGTCAGTGCTGCGTCTAAATCGCGCAAGTCGCTCATCGACAACCACGGCGCCGACACACCCTCATTCTGGCGGCAACAATGCGCGGTCCACAGAACTGTGTCCGCCGGCAGAATCTTAAGCAACATCTGCGCCGTCGATTGATAGGCCGACAGGCTGGCACCCGGCAGGAAGGCATAAAGCGTCGTCGGGTAGATAAAATCGCCAATAAATAGTCGCCGATTCGCGGTGTCGAACAGTGCCGCCGAGCTTGCCGTGTGCCCAGGTGTGGAGAGAATCCGCAGCGAGCGACCGCCAAGATCGATGGTGGCGCCCGGCGCCAGCCATTCGCCGACCCGAACCGACGGCGCAACACGAGCATCGACGAAGCCCATATATTCGTAGCGGCGTGGGCGGAAGAACTCGCCTGCCATATCCGCGCGAGTCTCCGGCAAATCGATCATCGCCACATGCTCAAAGGGAGCAATCCCACCCAAATGATCGAAATGCAGGTGCGACACGATGACCGTGACGGGCAGTTTCGTTAAGTTCGCCACAACGCCACTGATGTCGCGGGTCCCCGAGCCTGAATCGAACAGAATCGCGCGAGTCGTCCCGAGGATCAAATAAGAATAGTTTTGCTGGTAGTAGCGCGGCTCGCCGATGGCGAAGGTCCCCTCTCCCAGATCTTCGACGGCGAAGTAGTCGTCCACCATTCGACCCTTGGCGATCTTCGCCGCTGCCGCATCAACGATCGCATGGGGTTCGAGCCATACCGCCAGTTCGCCGTCGACAAATGGCGCGTACCATGCCGCGAAGACGACGATCAAGAAAATCGTGCTCAGGATGATTGCTGCAGACTTCTTCATCCGGCCTATTCTCCCCGTGCAATGCTGGCGTTCGACGCTCGTTTTGACAGTGTCTGGGACCCCGCATAGGATCGCGGAGTGAAGTTTCCCATATTCGTCGCAATTCCTTTCGTCTTTGGATCGATCGCCTTCGCTCAAAATGGACCGGTCACAGGTTCGGCAACGGCGACGACCGCGGCAACTGATCCAGCAAGCATCCTGGTCGGACGCCTGGAACTCGAGAGATATAAATCGACGATCAGAGGCCTCACGCAGTTCGGCGATCGCCGGCAGGGCACCGACCGAAATCGCGCCGCGATCGATTGGATCGAGGCCCAACTCAAAAGCTACGGCTGCACAAACACCGCTCGTCTGAAATATGACTATTCATCCAGCGCCCCGCGTGCGCCGAGTGGGCCGGCGATTGCGCGAACACCTGACGCTGCTTCCGGTGGCGGGCGTTATCGCGGCGCGCGTGCTCGCACCGGCGTCAACGACGATCCGCTGCGGCAGCCGGATGAGAAACTGCGCGCGCTGAATTCCCAACCCAGCGTCGACGGCCCGCGCGAGGAGGTCTACTGCACCAAGATCGGCGCAACACATCCGGAGGAGATGTACATCGTAGGGGCGCACATGGACGGAATCGGCTGGGGCGAGGCCGCCAATGACGATGGGTCAGGCAGCGCGTTAGTCATGCAACTGGCACGCATTTTTTCGTCGTCCGACGTGCGCACGGAGCGATCTATCCGCTTCGTGCTATGGAACAACGAGGAGACTGGCCTCAACGGCGCTCGGGCCTACGTCGCGCAGCGCGCCAGCCTTCAAGGCCAAGAGAATCCAGCCGGATCAGGGCAATACCCGGAGCCGAGATGGCTCGGCATGATCCAGCATGACATGGTGCTCTTCGATCATGGAATGCCTCGCCCGGATGGCACCGTGCCGGCACAGCAGCGAGCGGAAGCGGACGTCAACATCGAATTCCAGTCGGCTGCGAGATTCGCGGACGATGCGCAGAAGCTCGCATGGGCGTTTTATGCTGCGAACGAGGCCTATGCAACCGACTATCCGGCGGCGGTTGGCCCGCACATGACCAATACCGACAGCACTCCGTTCATGGACTTGGTGCCCGCAATCAGCGTCCGCGAGAATGAGCGTGGCCGCGAGATAGGGGCCGGCTGGGATCCGCAGTGGCACCAGCCAACGGATCTCTACGCCACCTTCACCGAACAAGACTTCCGTCTAGGCTTGAACGCGGCGCAAACGACACTCGGCGCGGTCGCACGCCTGTCCGGTGCGTCGCTGCGCCAGTAATCACAGCCTTAAAATAAAAGTACCGTCATTTTGGGGGACCGGATGTTGAGAATTCTCGTGGGGATTTCCATTGTGGCGCTGGCGGTATCCCACGCATTCGCCGATGTTCCGTCTCCCGCCCTAACGATCCAAAACGTCACGCTCATTGATGGCACCGGTAGTGCTCCGCGAGCGCACATGACGGTACGGATCCAAGACGGACGAATCGCCGAGGTCGCGCGCTCTTCAGGTAAAAAGGTTGACGGGGAAGTCGAAATTGACGGCTCTGGTCGCTATCTGGTCCCCGGCTTTTTCGACAACAACGCACACCTCACGGTCTACGGTCAGCCGTCGCGACGCGACACCTCCGCCAAATACGGCGATCGCAATGAAGAATTGGCGCTGGAATTCGCGCAGCGAACGCTCAAAGCGGGGGTGACTACGTTGGTGGACAGCTATGGCGTGCTGCCTCCCTCAATCGTGGTACGCGACAAGATCAATCAGGGTGGCGCTGTCGGGTCGAGGCTGCTGCTGGCGGGCAATATTCTTGGCTGGGGCGGACCCTTCTCCATCACATTTTCCCTGACCAAGGACGCCGATCTGTCGCTGTTTCAGGAGAAATGGGACGACCTTCTAGCTCAGGGCATGGGCGAGGAATTGACGGACATGACGCCCGAGGAACTGCGCGTGGCGATGAACGGTTACCT
>Ga0209447_10000363_pt1 | contig 12116 bp, 9 predicted proteins | sample BogFormECP04_OM3_FD_188243 | JGI IMG/M metagenome (GOLD analysis project Ga0209447, IMG submission 188243) | Bog forest soil microbial communities from Calvert Island, British Columbia, Canada - ECP04_OM3 (SPAdes) (version 2) | ecosystem: Environmental > Aquatic > Freshwater > Wetlands > Bog ... | reverse complement strand
CCAACCGCCATCGCGATTTTGCATGCTGAGCAGCCACTGCAATCCGCGGCGAATTGCGCCTTCCATGCGCGCGGGATCGGGAAATTTCACGCGTTGCAGAGCCATCAACACAAACGCGGTGTCATCCACATCTGGGTAATAGTCGTTGCGAAATTCAAAGGCCCAGCCACCCGGCTCGGCATCCTTATTCTTGATTTGCCAATCGCCGGGACCGAGCACCTGCTTCGAGAGCATCCATTCGGCGGATTTCACCAGAGACGGATGATCCGGCGCTACGCCGGCCTCCTCGAGCGCCACCATGGCGATGCACGTATCCCATACCGGCGAAACGCACGGCTGCAAGCGAATCGTCTCTTCCTCTTCAATTTCAAAATTTGCGAATTCCTTTATTTCCCGCCAGGTAACCGGATCGTCAGGACCGTGCCCCAAGGCGATCAGCGCGAAAATCGAATTCATCATCGCCGGATAGATCGCCGCCAGACCTTCGGTGCGTTCCATATGCTCGATCATCCATTGCTTTGACTCGCGCAGCGCCCGCGCGCGCAGCGGCTTCCAGGGAAACTTTTCGTACAGTTTTAATCCCCGGTCGACGGCCAGAAAAAAATTCTTCCAGGAGATGAACCGGTCGCTCCAATCGAACGCCGCCGTTTTGTGATTCAGATCCTTGAAAAGTTCATCGACGCGCGCGTGCGCCGGCAGGCGAAAGTCCGGGCGAATCGCGGAAAGAATGCCCATGGGAATCACGATGCCGCGCGTCCACGAAGACATTTCGTAAATGTTGATATAGAACCAGTTCGGCAACAGCATCAGCTCCGGCGGAATCGAGGGAACGAGCTCCCAGCCCACCGCGCCCACCAGCGCCAGATAAAAGCGCACATAGGAATTGGTCAGTTCCAGCCCGCCATGCCGGTGAATAATTTCGCGCGCGCGTGTGAGGTGCGAGGAATCCGGCGAATCGCCGGCCAGCTTCAAAGCAAAATAGGCTTTGCAAGTGGCGTTTAATTCGGAGGGACCGCCGGGGTAAATACTCCAGCCGCCATCGGGAAGTTGCCGCGCGCGAACGTAGTTGGCTAGCTTAGCGATGCGCTCCGGCGCAGCTTTGCCCAAAACAAAAAGGTAGTAGATGTAATCGGATTCGAGGGTGGTGTCGGCTTCGAGTTCGCCTTGCCAATACCCGCGCGCATCCTGCAAAGAGACCAGATGCGAAGCGCCGCGTTCAATCGCCTGCTCCAGGCGCGTGGCGAAGTTCTGTTCTTTCCACGGTACCGGCGCTGGCGCGACGGGTAATTCCTCACCCAACCTTGCAAATGATGCCATCTAGGCTCCCCCCGGAGCGGAGCATCCCCAACTGTCAGATCTGCCAGACCGCGCTGCTTAGCGGCCATCAGGTCAAGCCGCGCACTTGCTGGCGGCTTATTACGGATGCCCTAACTACTGTGGTTCCCAATACTTCCGAACAAACCGCTGGCCGCGAGGCCCAAGGGTAACACCAGTACTACTCAATTATCGCCCGCCTTGAGACTGCCGGTCAACGATTAAGATGCTTTTAAGTAGACCCTCGTGCACATGAATTGTTACCGGGGGCGCTGGAAAGGCACGGGATCGGGCTTGTTGCCCCAAACAGCGGCGTGCGCCTCAGATGACCACGTCTGCGGGAGCTTCGAGCGCGCGTTTCACAAGAACCGCCAGAGGCGCGGGCAGCGGATCGCCTTCACACTGCCTCACCGACGGCTTCTCTCGCAAAAGTTTGGCCGGCAGCCGCATCCATGCCGGTTCGCCGGAGGGTGAAATGCCGTCGCCGCGAATCACCAGCGCATCGGCGCGGTCCAGCGCAGCGCGTGCAGAGTCCTTGAAATCTTCCTTTGCGGGATCGAGCACCGCGAAAAAAAGTGTGGGCTTGACGAACTGCATCAGCGAATTGCTCTCCACGATGAGCGCCACCGGGCTGTCCCCGTTTTCACTATCGTGCGAGCTACGCGAGGGCACCGATTCGCTCGCCTCGCCGATCGCTTGACGAAGAATCGGCAATCCCTCAGCCAGAAAACCCTGCTTGGTGCGCAGCCAGAAAGAGCGCTGCGCTCCAGCCGCCAGAAACCGCGAGCTGTCCGTCCCTGTGCTGGCAGACTCTTCCCAACTGATGGCGCAGATATGTTCGTCGGGAGCGCAATCGCAATCGTGGCCATTCTGCGCGCAAACGCCGTGGCCGTATTGCGTGATCTTGCCGGCAATCCAGCGGGCTTCCGGAAACGCCGCGATAATGTCGCAGACGAGTTGCGTCTTGCCGATGGTTCGCGTGTGCCCGCCGACCACGACTACGCGCCAAGGATGATCTGTTCTGGTCATAACAATTCACTCGTCATCGCAATTCCCGTACTGCGTCACTCCGAGGCCCTTACGGCGTCATTCCTCGCGTAGCGAGGAATCCGCTTTCTTCAGTTTCGGCCAATCCTTGTCGTCCCCCTCGATCACGGTTGCAACTCCTCCTCAAGCTTTTTGATGCGTGCCGCAAGCTCCGGTAATTTCGCTTGCCACGCGAAGGCTACCTTAAATTTATCGAGCCCCCTGGCAGGCGTACCCCACACGGTTTGCCCCGCCCGGATGGTCTTGCCGGTGGGAATGCCGCATTGCGCGCCGGCGATGGCGCCATCTTCGAGGGTGCAATGGTCGGCGATGCCGACCTGCCCGCCCACCACGACGTGGTGGCCAATCTTAGATGATCCAGAAATGCCCGTCTGCGCAGCGATTACCGTGTGCGCGCCGATCTGAACGTTGTGCCCAACGTGCACCAGGTTGTCCAGCTTCACGCCCTCGGCAATGCGCGTATCGTCCAGCGAGCCGCGGTCGATGGTAGTGTTGGCGCCGATTTCGACGTCGTCGGCAATCTCCACAATGCCGAGTTGCGGAAACTTCGTGTAACGACTTTCGCCGAAGGCATATCCGAAGCCATCCGCGCCGATCACCGCGCCGGCGTGAATCTCCACGCGATTGCCAATGCGTACTCCGTTGTACAGCGTAACGCGCGGGTGCAGGCGACAGTGCTCGCCAATCCAGCAGCCCGCGCCGATCACCGAGTGCGCTCCGATTTGCGTGTGCTCGCCGACGTGCGCGTCTTCCCCGATCACCGCGTAGGGGCCGATACTCGCCGTAGGCGCAATTTTAGCTAATGGCGCGACGATGGCGCTGGGATGCACACCCGTGGCGATGGGCGCGCGCTCCAGCAGGAAGGCCGCCGCGCGAGCGAACGATAATTTTGGATTTGCCACGCGCAATACGGTCTTTCCAGCAAGCGGAATCCCCTGCGGCGCGATCACGCAAAGCGCCGCCGAGGAAATTACGCGTGCGGCATGCTTCGGCGAATCGAGATATACCAAATCATGCGCGCCAGCGCGTTCGGGTGCGGCGACGGAATTTATCTCTACGTCGTTGTCGCCTTCAACTTCCGCAGCGACCGCTGCCGCCACTTCTCTAGCCGTTCGATTCACGGTGCACCACTTTCTGCAAAGCTTTGTATTTGTAGCACAGGCACTCTTGCCTGTGCGCTTTGTGGCGGGTGGTATGCGGCACCGGCAAGAGTGCCTGTGCTACCAAGAACCAGCCCACCATTCCGCCCGGCCCATCACAAAAATGGATAGATATTCGCTCCTACTTCAGGCCGCGTCTTCCAGCGCGCGTGCAGCCACACCCACTGCTCAGGGTGCTGCCGAACGATCTCTTCAATAATCTTAGTGAAGCGCGCGGTATTCTCTTGAATGTCGCGCGCAGCATCGCCAGTGCGGCTCAACTCCACCTGCGGCTCGAACCGCAAGCGATACTTGCGAATGCCCGGATCCCAAAACACGTAGCCGGGAACAACCGCCGCGTCCGTGTGCAGTGCCACGCGCGCAATGCCCGTGGACGTACACGCCAGAGTACCGAAAAAATCCACGTACACGCCTTCCTGCGGCATGGTGTTCTGGTCAGCGAGAATCCCCACCGTACCCTGCTCTTTCAGGATTTTCAGCATGGCTCGCGCCGATTCATTCTTGAAAATCGGCTGGTTGCCGGAAAGGCAGCGGTAACGATTCACAAACACATCGATGCGCGGGTTGTCGATCGGCCGCGCCATGTAGTGCAGCGGAAAGCCGTACAGCGCGTGCGCGAAGGAAGAAAGCTCCCACGCCCCGATGTGGCCCGTGAGATACAGCACGCCTTTGCCGCGCTGCTTGCCCGCCAGAAAATTCTCGTGCCCATCAAGAATCACGAACTGCTCGATATTTTCCTTGGTGTAATAGGGCAGGCGCGCGAATTCAGCGGCCATCCAGCCGAGATTGCGAACCATTTTGCGCCGCACAGCGCGGCGCTGTTTTTTATCCCAATCGGGAAACGCCAGCTGCAGATTAAATTCGGCCGTTTTGCGAAGCTTCGGCAGCACCGCGAATGCCGCCCGCGCCACGCTGGAAGCAACTGCGCGCGCCACGGGCCTGGGCAGAGCGCCAAGAAATTTGACGACCGTCCAAACTGCGGCGAATTGAAGCCAATCCTTCACAGCGTCAGTATTCCACAACATCGCGATTGCTGACGCTGCTCTCTCGGAATGCTAGACTCACTCTTCCGTGAACGACACCCTCGCAACTCCTTCGCCCTCCGCGCCAGACTCGCTCGCGGTCAAAATTACTTGGACAGCTTTGCTTGTCGCGACGCTGGGCATTTGCTATTTCAGCCACTTGGGGGCCCTCGGATTTGTCGGCCCGGATGAGCCGCGCTACGCGTGGATTGCGCGAGCCATGGCGGAAACCGGGGACTGGGTCACCCCGCGTCTCTATGGGCAGCCGTGGTTTGAAAAGCCGGTGCTGTATTACTGGGGCGCCGCGCTAAGTTTCAAGATTTTTGGCGTGAGTGAAGCAGCGGCGCGGCTGCCGAGCGCATTGTCCGCTCTGTTGGCCACGCTCACGCTGGCTTGGCTGGCGCTGCGAATCTATGGCGCGGCGACGGCCCGCTGGCTGCTCCTTCTGCTCCCTACCACCGTCGGCATGATCGGTTTCTCACACGCCGCGGCCACCGACATGCCCTTCAGCGCCATGCTTACGATCGCCATGGTGTGCGCTGCGGTGATCCTCGGGCTCACCCGCAACGATAAAACGCCCATCCTGCCGCGCACGCCCTGGGCAGCGCTCCTGCTCTTCGGATTTTTCCTCGGGCTAGCGGTCCTGGCCAAAGGACCCGCGGCAATCATCCTCTCCGGTGGCGCTGTTTTCTTTTGGGCGGTCTTCACAAAGCGCTGGCGCGACGCGTTTCGCCTGCTGCACCCCGCCGCAATCCTGGCGTTCTGCGCCACCGCATTGCCCTGGTACATTTCGTGCGCGCGGCGCAATCCAGGCTTCCTTCGCATCTTTATCATCGAACACAATTTCAAACGCTATCTCACGCCTGAATTTCAGCACATCCAGCCATTCTGGTTCTATGTTCCGGTTTTGTTGGTGGCGTTTCTCCCGTGGATCGCAACATTGTTATGGTCGGCCACAGTGGGCCTGAAGGCCGCATTCCGCAAGCGTAGTGTGAATGATACGATCTGCTTTCTGCTGTGTTGGGCAACATTCTGCGTTCTATTTTTCTCGACTTCACATTCTAAATTGCCAGGCTACATCCTCCCGGCAATTCCCCCGATTGCCTTGCTGATGGCGCGCGCAATCGTTGAAATGCCCGGGTCCGATAGCGCCTCGTTTGGCATCGCGCATTTTGTCGATGCTGCGATCGTTTTCGGCTTGGTTGTCTTTATGGACCTGATCACCCGTGAGCACATCGGCGCGGTCTCGAAACTCGAGAACGCAGCCGTGCTCGTAGTACTGGCATTGGCCTTCGTAAATTTACTTTCTGGGATGTTCGCTGGTGCGTTGCCGGCACCCTTGAGAACGGGGATTCTAGTGTTTCCAGTCTTGGTAGCGACGTTGTTTGCGAATGCTTTCTTGCCGGAAATATTTCGCCATGATCCCTCCGGCCGCAGCATCGCACACGAAGTGCAGCAGCAGCGAATTCCGGCGAAAGCCCTGAGCGTGAGCGGAATGAATCGCGCGATGCAGTACAGCCTTAGCTTCTATTTGCATGAAGAGATCAAGAGCTGGGATCCGCAGTCGGAAACCGGGGGTTATTTGCTGACGTCATCGCAAAATTGCGGGCACGTCGTCGGCCCGGGTTATTTTTGCGAGGCGCAGCCGTTTGATTCGGCGAATACCGGCAGATTCCTGTATTTGGTGATTCCCATCGCCCGCGGGAATTAGCCGCAACCGTAGCGCAGGGCGAAGCCCTGCGGCTCTTTCCGCTCGGCGTTCCAGGTTGAGTGATCAATCGCCAATCGGGAGATTGGCGTTCCCAGCAAACTAGTGCAAAGCTTTGCCGGTAGCGGGCAGATGCAACAGAAAGAACGTCACCACACGATTTTCGTATACGCGTTTGTCGTCGTCATTCATGCCCACGAAATTCCCGTGCGGAATGATCGCTTGTTCGCGCGGCTCAGGAGCCTTCAAGAACATTTGCCGCGTGATTTCAGCCAGTTCCGGATCGTCGATAGCTTGAATAAAAAGGATAGGCACGCCGATCATGGCGCCGAGCTTTCTTGAGAGCGGAAGTTCGCTGCGATACGAATAATTCATGTAGTCGAAGCTCATCTCCGCCGAGCTGACCATCAACGGAAACCCGCCCAGACCGCTACGTTCCACGCCAATTTTTACCATCTGCTCCGGCTTGTCGTACACCGAATCGAGCACTAACGCCTTTACGCGCGTATCGTGCTCCGCCTCGCGCAGCGCGGCGTAAGCACCAAGGTTGTAGCCCCACACGCCAAAGCTCATGGGGTCGACATCGTTACGAGCGGCCAGCGTATCGATAGCGGTACGCAATTCGTCGGCTTCTTTGTAGCCGAAGGTGGTGGTGCCAGAACTGCCGCCGTGACCCGCGAAATCAAAAACAAACACATTGTATTGATGGTCCTGCAGCGCGGAAACCAGGGTAAGCAATTCCCCGCGGCTCGATTCGTAGCCGTGACACAAAATAATCGTGGGCGCGCCCCGCAATCCTGGGAAGAAGTAACCCTCCCGGGTACCGCGGCCCGGCACGGTAAATTCCACAACTTCCGGCCGGCCGGGAAAGCTTTGCAGATTGATTTCGCTGCTGGTGCGCTGTGGCTTGATGATGCGATAAACCAGAAATCCGGCAATGGCCGAGGTAGCCAGCACCGCAAAAAAAGCCAACGCCAAAATGGCCATGGCCAATTTGGTGTACCAGCGCGTTGGGTAGCGCAATTCAAACAATATCGAGAAGGGTCGAGCCATGGGGGTTCGGGTGCGGCTTGGTCTCCTTGGTACTGCGCTGCCCTCAGCTACGCAACGAAGCCGAGTAACGACTATTGCTATTCCGCTGCGGTGCGGCGCTTCGCCAGCCACCGCCATAATTTCCTCGTAAAATTCTCAGTAACCAGATGTTAGCACGGGGTCCCGACCACGATTTGGGAAGCCGGAGCGCTTGTGTCGCATCAATATCGTGTCTCTTGCGAAAAAATGCCTCGCCTCCGTTTTACGTCCGCGAATCGGCTATGATGGAACTGGCGTGGCTTTCCTCGCGTCACATCCTGCGATGAATATCGTTGATCTCCGGCAGACCACCGCCCGCCAACTCGATTCGCTACTGGAAGAAGAGGCCCGCCATTGGCGGGACGAATTGCATTGGGACTATCGCGGCGCGCTAGACCTGATCAAGCGGTTCCTCGAGGCACACGCACTCTCCGGTTGCGTAGCCTTCGAAAACGGCGTCGCAGCCGGTTACTGCTTTTACGTTTTGGAAGAGCAAAAAGGCCTAATCGGCGGCCTGTACGTGTCGGCGAGATTCCCGCAAGAGACCATCGGCCGCCGCTTGCTGGACGAGATGCTCTTCGGCATGCGCGCCATTCCCCATCTGGTGCGTATCGAAGCACAGCTCATGCCTTTCAGCGGCCCCGTCGACGAGCCGCTGCGCGATCAGGGATTTCACCTTTACACCCGCCAGTTCATGCTTCTGGACCTGGCGAGGACCAAGCCGGTCACTCCCAGTGTTCCTGGCGGCATGCGTTTATCACGCTGGAACGACCGTTTCTTCGACCCCTGCGCTAAGCTGATTTATCTTTCCTACGCAAATCACATTGATGGAGAGATCAACGATCAGTATCGCAGCCGCGCGGGTGCGCTGCGCTTCCTGAAAAATATAATTCTGCTGCCAGGATGCGGAAACTTCGTACCAGGCGCATCATTCGTGCTGCACCAACCCGGCAGCGACGACCTAATCGCCACCGTCCTCACCAGCGAAGTCTGCCCCGGTGTGGGCCACACCACCCAAATTTGCGTCCTGCCGGGCTACCAAGGCCACGGCCTAGGACGAATGCTCATGCAAGCCTCCGCCGAAGCCCTGCGCGCGCAAAAATTCAAGGAATTAACGTTGACCGTCACCGCGCAAAATCGCACCGCGGTTGAGCTCTACGAAAAATTGGGCTTCACTACCATCCGGTCCTTCACCGCGGGCGTTTGGCCCAGATAAATCGCCCGCGCCACATCCCATCGCGTTTCATTTCTTGCGCGCGGCCTCGAACTCATCGCCGGGCAGCCATTGCACTTCGGCAGGTTGTGAAGCCGCTTCCCCGCCCAGCGCGAAGCCAAACTGCGTGATCTTCGCCAACCCATTGAAATTCCAATCATCGCGAAATTCATCGCTGGGCTGATGATAGTGATTGTCCACGTAGTCCTTCGCCTCCGCCGCGCCCCACGCCGCATCATGCCCCGCAAATAGCTCGCCCTCGCTAACCGAAAACGAAGGAATCCCGACGCGCGCCAGGCTGAAATGATCGGAGCGGTAGTAGTGCCCGGCTTCCGGCCGCGCGTCCGGCCGAATAGCCAACCCGAAGTACTTCGCGGTGGCCTCCACCGTCGGGTAGAACGTCGTGCGCTCGGCGCCGCTGACCTCTACTTCCTGCGGCACCCCGATCGGCGGCAGCGCGTCAAAATTCAAATCCAGAGTGATTTTCGCCGCCGGAATGGGCGGATGCTTCCCAAAATATTCCGAGCCGAGCAGCCCTTGCTCTTCGGCAGTGACCGCGGCAAAGAGTATCGAACGTGGTGGCGAGGCGCTGGACCAGATGCGCGCAAGCTCCAATAGAATGCCGCAGCCCGTCGCGTTGTCGATGGCCCCGTTGTAAATATTGTCGCCCTTGCGGCTGGCATCAATTCCCAGATGGTCGTAGTGCGCCGTGTACAGCACCGCCTCGCTCTTGAGCGCAGGATCCGCACCCACGCGCTCCGCCACGACGTTTCGCGAAACGAATGGCCGCAAGCGGCTCACCACGTGAGCCTTCAGATTCACGTGCAAGGCGATTGGCTTAAAGTCACGAGACTGTGCCTGCTGAAAGAGGGCGTCTAGATCAAGCCCGGCCATATGAACCAATTTCCTTGCCACCTCAGTGGTGATCCAGGACGCGGCCTGCAACTTCGGCGTGCCATCCAGTTGCAGATACGATTTTTCGTTGCCCCACGAATTGCGCACCACTTCCCAGGGATAGCTGGCCAAATCGGTGCGATGAATGATCAGCGTAGCCACCGCACCGCGCCGCGCCGTCTCTTCCAGTTTGTAAGTCCAGCGTCCATAGTAGGTGAGCGCTTTGCCCTTGAAAAAATTGGGATCGTCGGAAACCGGCTCGTTCACAAACAGCAACGCGACCTTGCCTTTCAAATCCTGGCCCTTGTAATCGTCCCATTTGTACTCGGGCGCCATGATGCCGTAGCCGATAAACACGATCGGCGCATCGATATCGGAAATTTCTTTTTGGCTTTCGTTGTTGGTCACGTAGTCGTCGAGCAGGTTCAACGAAAGTGGCTGGCCATTCGCAGGCACTAACTGAAATGTCGTACCCGGAAGTGTTTTGATGGCCACCATGGAAACGCTCTGAAAAAAGGTGCCGTTGTCGCCGGCCGGCTGCAAGCCATAGGACGCGAACTGTTTGCCGATATAGTCCGCCGCAAGGTCGCCTCCAGGCTGGCCCATGCCGCGTCCTTCCAGCGCGTCGCTCGAAAGATATTTCACGTGCGCGCGAATGTTTTCCCCGTTGGCGATGGGCACCGCGACCGCTGAACTGGGGTTCGGCGGCGTTGGTGACGTTTGCCCGCCGAGCCCGACGCTCGCAAGCAGCGCCATCCCTATCGTGAAACTTGCCAAATCCCTTGCCAAAACGAAAAATACCCGTCCGTTTGCCACCTTGCTCCCCCAGTGCTCGAAGTTATTGCCCCAGTTATTTCTTTGCGCGGTCCTTCAGCAGATTTTTCAGCTCGCTCATAAATTCCTGCACGTCCTTGAAGTCCATGTAAACGGACGCGAACCGCACGTAGGCAACTTTGTCCAGCTTTTTCAGGCCGCGCATAATCATCTCGCCGATTTCCGTCGTAGTGAGCTCGCGCTCCGTGGCTTCGTGCACCACGCCCTCAATCTCATCCACGATGGCTTCCAGCTTTGGCGTGGCCACCGGACGCTTTTCACACGCTTTCAACAATCCTTGCAAAATCTTCTGCCGCTCAAAGCGCTCGCGCCTGCCATCTTTTTTGATGACCATGTACGGAATCTCGTCGATGCGCTCATACGTCGTAAAGCGCCGCGCGCACTTCAGGCATTCGCGCCGGCGGCGGATGGTGTCGCCGGTCCGGCCTTCGCGCGAATCAATTACTTTGTCGTCGATGTTGGCGCAAAACGGGCACTTCACGAGCGATTGTCTCCTCGCCGTCGTCTACCATCAGCTGCCGCGGGCACTTCGGGCGACCGTCCGTTCTCCAGCTCTTCAAGCGTGGCCTGTGTCGAGCCTGCGGGCAGCATACCCGCTTCTTCTCGTTTTTCTTCCTCGCCCATCTCGCGCAGTTGGCCCAACGAAAACCCTTCGTGCAACAGCAGCGGCACGCCAACAAGCGACGCGCACGCAAATGTTACCAGCCACAGAACCAGCGCCGCCACCGTGGCCGAAGCCGCGTCCACGTTAAAGATGGCCCTGAGCACTACGAAGGAAGCAAGCTGTGAGCCGCCCCCCACCGCGGGTAACTGTATCGCAGACCCGACCAGGGAGAAAGCCACCACCAGCATGGCGTCGCCGAGAGTCAGTGTATGCAGGTCGCCGCCAAAACTGTGAATCGTTAGGAAATAAACCACCACGATCAGAAACCAGTGCACCGCGGAATAAAATACCGTCAGGAAAAGATCGCTCCAGGATTTGATGCTCTGTACGCCGCCAACAAAACCGATCAGCATGCGCGCCACCGCGGAGCGCCAGCCCGGAGCATGCCTCCATCCCGTCAGGCGCGCCTCCAGCCAAATCGAGCCGTGCACCCGCAAGTAAATTAGAAAGCCGATGGCGACGAGGATTCCTGCGAATAGCAGCGTTCCCGCGGTGCGCGCCGCAGCCTCCAGTCTGCCGGCGGTGTCGCCGGTGTGTGCCTGGGCTTGGAATAAAATCAGCGCTATGGCAGCGATCACCGCCGTGCTGGCCGCGTCAAACAACCGCTCCAGAATGTAAACCCCAAAAATGTCGGCGACCGGGAGTTTTTCTTTCCGCGCGATCAGCAGCGGGCGCACCGGTTCTCCCGCGCGACCCAATAAAAATATCGCCCCAAATCCGGCGACGGTCATTTTGAGAATGTTTGCGTAGTGCGAAACGCCGAGATTCCGCTGGAAGACTTGCCACCGCAGCGAGCGAACGCCATAGCAAACGTAGATGATCACCAGGCCGGCAGCCAGATAGAGCAGGTTGGCGCTGCGAACGGCTTCAAGCAGCTTGGCGGCACTGAAATTACCGGCGTGAGAAAGACCGTGCACCTGATGGACGACAAATGCCGCGACAAACACAACCAACACAGCGAACAGAATTTTTCTCGACCTGGAAGACATGCCCAACGAGCCTACTGACCGCCGAGGACATCGTCAAGGCGAGCGGTAGAATCTCTCCCATCGGCTTGTGAACCGCGCTTGTGCACCGCGTCAGGTGTGGTTAAGATGCGAGGCACAATGACCGTCAGGGCCGTTGGCAGTTTCGCGGAACTTTTCGACTGCACTTTACGTTCCATACATTGCAGGCCGAGGTTGACGTG
>Ga0209447_10000362_pt1 | contig 12126 bp, 9 predicted proteins | sample BogFormECP04_OM3_FD_188243 | JGI IMG/M metagenome (GOLD analysis project Ga0209447, IMG submission 188243) | Bog forest soil microbial communities from Calvert Island, British Columbia, Canada - ECP04_OM3 (SPAdes) (version 2) | ecosystem: Environmental > Aquatic > Freshwater > Wetlands > Bog ... | reverse complement strand
CGACCCCAATTTGAAAAGATATTGCGGGAACGCGCTTACGGACGTGTTTGCGGATGCGGCTACCTGGGCGGACGACGAGCGCGCCGTGCAGCCCAGGACGGCAGGCTGGCATTTCCTGGACATCCCCTTGTCGGTCACGCAAGAGAGCCAAGTGAGCCAGTTTTGCGGCGCGGGGGGATGCGTGACGCAGGCCATCAACGATCAGCTGGCAATTCTGAAGGACAAGACAGCCTCGGCGGCCAACCGCGCACAGGCGCTGCGATTCCTCATCCATTTTGTGGGGGACCTGCACCAGCCGCTGCATACCTCGACGAATTCAGACCGGGGAGCAAATTGCGTTCCGGTGAAGTTTTTGCGCAGGAATCCGCACGCTGCCTCGAGCGGATCGTATTCGCCGAACCTGCATGCCATCTGGGATACAGACATCCTGGAACGCCAGATGGAGGGGGCGGACCCATCGGATTTCGCGGACACGCTGAACACCCAGTTTGCCGGGTCGTTCACGGAGTGGCAGCAGGGCGGAATGCAACTGGAAAGCTGGGCGTGGGACGGACATCAGCACGCGGTGGCGACCAGTTATGGGGCGCTGCCGGTAAAGATTGCCCTCGAGCCTAACGTGGCGGTGGATAAGTGCACGGACAACAACAACATCGGGAGCCGCATGCTGCACCTGCACGAAACGATTGGGCTGAGCTATGAGGATGCCGCCGTGCCGGTCATCGAGGAACGGCTGGCGCAAGCGGGTATCCGGCTGGCGATGATCCTCAACGATGCGGCAAAAACAACCCCGTAGCGGAATGGGGCTAGGGATTCGCATGTGGCGGTGCATCGGGTTTCGCCGGAGAACGACCTAGCGATTTGATGTAAGCGACCAACTGCCAGCGCTGCGGCTCGGGCGGCTTGGACCATGCGGGCATCCCGCGACGGACGACACCGTTAGTCAAAACCCAGAAGAGAGTGCTGTCGTTAAAGGTGTGCTGGGCATCGAGGTAGAACTCGGTGGTCCACCAGGCGGCAGCGCCGTACTCGAACTCAGTCCAGAAGGCGTGGAAGCCGTTTCCGTCGCGCTGGGGGCGGAAAGTGGAGAAGTATTCGATCTCGAGGTTGCCGGGTTCTTCAAGGTAATGGTGGTAAGCGACGATGTACGGATTCTCCTGGGTGAGAGCAGGAGAGGGGAAGAAAGAAGCAAGAAGGAAGAACAGAAAGAGTAGAAGGAAGTGGGAGCGAGAGAAGCGGGTCAAGGTGTTTACTTACAAATAGTTTGCACCAACGAGAGAAGACTACCTTGGTCCGGTTTTACTTGCAAAACGCTTTCAACTACGAATCGCTCCTTTCCTCCTCCGGGGCCAGCAGGTGGTTCCACGGGGCGGGGGGTGTTATCCCTTTCGTAACAGGCAAGACTGCAGGCTTGGCTCCCAGAGCATCCGGAGGTAGAATCGGCAGAGTTTGGATGCGAGGAGCCTCGCATTCTTGAAGCCCCTGCCGGGCCGACCCTCTCCCTGGCCGGAAACAGATCGCCGAACCGCGAACGCCTTCCCCGTTCCGAGAAATCCATCAGGACGCAATGCCGCACCCGCCGCGGCCCGAGCAATTGCTCGCGGCCCTATTGGAATCGGCCGAGGAAGCTATCCTCAGTTTCGCGCTCGACGGCACAGTACAAACCTGGAGCCGTGGTGCGGAGCGGATGTATGGATATACGGCCGAGGAAATGATCGGGCAACCGCTGGCGCGACTGTCGCCTGTGTATGAAGTGCCAGCGCTGGAAGCCCTGCTTCATTCAGCGGACCATCAGGAATTCCCCCAATGGGAGACGACGGAAAGGCTACACAAGAACGGTGCCAAGCTGTGCGTCGGGCTTAAGCGGATGCCGCTGCGCAACGATGAGGGAGAGATTGCCGGAATCCTGGAGAGCGGAAGGATGACTGGCCGCATTGTTGGCGGCACTCCCGAGGAAACACAATTGCGGCTCTTGATGGAACAGTTGCCCGTCATACTGTGGACGACGGACCAGAACCTGCGGATCACTTCGAATTGGGGGTCGGGATTAAGAATGCAGCGGGCGCAACTGGGAGACCTGGCCGGGAAAACGATCTTTGAGTACATGAAAAGCGCGGACCAACGCGCCACGCCAATTGTGCAGCACTACGAGGCCCTGCATGGAAAGTCATCACATTTCGAATATGAAAGGGAGAATCGTGTTCTGGACATCCAACTGGAACCCTTGCGGTCCGCTGCCGGTGAGATCGTAGGCTGCATCGGAGTGGGACAGGACATTACCGACAGGAAGAGAAGCGAGGAACAAATTCGCTATCAGGCCACGCACGACGCGCTGACGGGCCTGGCGAATTACCGGGAGTTTATCGATACTCTGGAGCGCGAACTGCACCGCGCGGAACGCAGCCACGATTCGTTTACGATTCTGATGCTGGACCTGAACGATTTGAAAAAAATCAACGACCGGCTGGGGCATCTGGCAGGTAATCGGGCGCTGAAGCGGCTGGCGGAAACGATGAACGAGCAATGCCGTTCGACGGACCTGGCGGCGAGGTATGGAGGCGACGAGTTTGCGGTGGTGCTGATCGATTCCGACCAGGGTATGGCGGAACAGGTGGCCCGGCGTATTGAGAACAGCCTGCAGAAAGACCAGGAAGGCCCGATGCTAAGTGTGAGCATTGGAATCGGAGTGTATCCGGATGACGGGCGGACGGCGCAGGAATTGCTGGAAGCGGCCGACCAGCGACTTTACAAACGGAAGAAAGAATCACGCAGCCAGGGCGTGACGGCAAGTTAGAGCAACGCTTCCCTCCAATAATCCCGCGGATCTCGAAGGCGTTGACACGGCTGTGCACGAGCGCGATGCTTACGGGGTTTTCTCATCTGCGGGTACGACCTCGAGGCCATCATGCGAACTTCGGAATTGGTATTGGCGTTGCTCGATGAAGGGTATGAGAAGAAAACATGGCACGGACCAAATCTGAAGCAGGCGATTCAGGGCGTGACGGCGAAGCAAGCGGCGTGGCGGCCGGGGCCCGGACGGCACAACATCTGGGAAGAGGCGCTGCATGCGGCGTACTGGAAATACATGGTGCGAAGACGCATCGAAGGTGGCAAACAAGGAGCGTTTCCGGTGAAGGGCAGTAATTTTTTCTCCCGGCCGGAAAAGGGAAAGCTGAACGAGGCGGCCTGGAGCGAAGACAAAGCGCTATTGGAGAGAGAACACAAGGCCCTGCGGGAAGCAGTGGCGAAGGCGCTGCACAGAGCGGGAGGAGCACAGCGGCTGCCGATGCTCTACGGGGTGGCCTTGCACGACGTGTATCATGCGGGGCAGATCCGCTTGTTGCGGCGAATCATGGAGAAAGACTGATGCTGCGGATTGTTCAGAGCCTGGAGGCAAAGCGCGCAGGACTATAACTCCCGCAACGCGTTCACGATGGAGGAAAAGGTTGGGGCGTCCTGGAAAAGGCGGATGGCGGCGATGCCCGCGGCGCCGGCGGAGAGACAAGAGGCGGCGTTCTCCAGCGTAATACCGCCGATGGCGAGAACGGGAATGGAAACCGCGCGGCAGACCGCGGCCAGAGAATCTAGTCCTTGCGGGGGGCCGTAGACCGCTTTGGAGGGTGTGGGGAATACGGGACCGAACATGACGTAATCCGCGCCGTCACTGGCCGCGGAGATGGCCGCTTCGAGAGAGTGACAGGAAACTCCGATAAGAAAATCCGCCGGTGGAACGCGCGCTTCAACCAACCTTTGGGCGTCCCCGACAAAGACTGAGTTCTCAGCAAGATGGACGCCGCCAGCGCGCTCGGCGAGAGCCACATCGAGCCGATCATTGACGACAATGCGCGGCATTGTGGCGCTCCCCGATGAAGATTTCGCGGCGCGGTTCAGGGCCTGCTGCACGAGCGCGGCACATTCCTTGCCAGAGAGATCCTTCTCGCGGATTTGAATCCAGTCGATGCCCGCTTGAGCGGCCGATTCCACGAGGCGAAGGATTGGCTCAAAAGGAGCCGAAGGAGAGAGGAGCGGGAGCGCCCGCCGATCCGTGACGTAGCACAGGATCGGTCGACGGCGCGAATTACCGGGGGGGGACACGCACAGGATCCGGACGGGAACCGATGAAGCCGAAGGCCACCAGAATATCCAGGACGCCCAGGCCGCTGACGGCGCCGCGAAACGAGGGGTTGAGCAAGACCGGCATGAGCGAAGGAAAATGGCTTAGAAAGTAGTTTTGCTCCCAGAAGGCCGACCACGGGAGATAGAGCAGCAATGCTCCCAGCTCGAAACAGAGCACCACGGTCAACGCACGAAGAATGCGGTTCATGGATAAAAGGAAGCCCGCCCCGTCGGGAGAAACCTGGCGTCAGCGGATGGGCTTCTGGAGAGCGGCAATGCGTTCCGCCACGTCGCGATAATCGATGTTCATCGCGTAGACCTGGGAGAAACTTTTCAACGCTGCTTCCATCTCGCCCGCCGATTCCTGAGCCATGCCTAAATCATACCGCAAGGCGAGAATGCTTTCCGGGTCCAAGTTGGGGGTGAGGAGCGCGCGCTCGTACCAGATGGCGGCAATACCGGGCTGGCCCTTTTCGATGAAAGCGAGGCCGAGAAACGTGGAGCACTGCATGGTGTAAGGAAAGGGGCGGCCGCGCTCGCTGGCTTTGGCGACCTTCTGGAACTCACTGATGGCTTCATCGAGAAGACCCATTTCGCGGAAGGCGATGCCGAGATTGTAGTGGGTCTCGAGGTCTTCGTCCTCGGCGCCCATTTCGCCCAGCTCGGCGCGAAAGTCGTCGAAGACTTCCTTGAGGGGGCTGGATTCCCCCAGGCCCTCGGGTTTAAGTTCTGCGACAGGCTCGCGCGGCGGGGCGGGTTGCGAGAAAGCGGGCGTGAGTTCGCCGATGCCGAGCTGGTCGATTTCTTTGGCCAGGTCGGAAAGAAACTGATCGGAGGCAAATCCGCTGCCTGCTGGTGCCGCGGGCGCGGCATTCTGGGCGACGGGCTCGGGTTCGGGCTCAAGGGGAACGATGGGGTGCTCGGGAGGCTTTTGGTCGTAGGCTGGAACGAGCGGCTCGGGGTCGAGCACGAGTTCATATTCCTGCTCGACATCGAATTCCAGCGCGGGCTTGGAAGCCACCGGCTCTTCGCGCGGAATTTCGATGGGGGGAAGTTCCGGTTCACTGGCGTGAATTTCAGGCGCGGCCACTTGCTCCAGCGCCTGGAGTTCCGGCGCGGGCAAATCTGCGATGAGCTCCTCGGAGATTTCTTCTGGTACAGCCAAAGCTTCCGCCTCCGCAGGGACCTCCTCGGGAATTTCCGCGGAAATCTCGGCGAAGGGATTAAGCTCTTCTTCCTGGGGCGCAACTTCCGCAGGAACCTCAAACTCGGCGAAAGCCGGCACATCCTCGGGAGGGACAATGGCCGAGGGAGCGGCTATAGGCTCTTCCGCAATGACAAATTCCTCGATTGCGGCGGGTTCTTCGGGGAGTTCGAAAACAGGCGCAGCATCAGCCGTGTGCGCAGGAGTTTCCTTGGCAACGGGCGCCGCGGGCCGGGTTTCCTCGAGCAGCGAGGCCCACTCATCGGAAAGGTCCACCTCGTGGACTTCATCCTGCACGGCGGGAACGAGCTGGGAGGGGCTGAGTCTGGCAGTCGGAGGATCGGCTGGTGGCGCAGGAGAAGCAGGCACCGCAGTGATCTCCGGAAGCTCCACCTCGACAGCGGCATCCTGGGAACCCAACTGGGCCGGGGCAGCGGGTGCGGCAGTTAAGTCCTCATCGCTGAGACCGGCGGCGCGCTGAAAACGGCGGCGCAATTCGCCGAAGCGTTCGGCGCCGCGTTGATCGCCGCGTTCGGTGTGAATGTGTTCAAGCTGGGCGGCCAGCTCGGCGGTGCGGCGGTCGTCTCAGGCGCCCAAAACGAAATCGAGGAGCTTTTCGAGCGTGGGAGTATGGCGCGGAGCGCGCCGCAAAATGGCTTCGAGCAGACCAATGGCTTTCTGCGTGAGGCCATAGCTGGCGAAAAGATCGACGTCGGTAAGGGATTGCGCGATGAATTTCTGGGTTTCTTCATCAAGCGGAGGCTCCGCCGGAGCTGGCGCGGGCTTGGCGACAACTTCCGGAGTGGGAGTTTCGACGTGCTGACGCAGCTTGGGTGCTTCGGGCTTGGGAAGTTCGACAGGGTGATGCTCTTCGGCGGGGACGGGGGAAGCCTCCGGAGCAAGGAGTCCCATTTTTCGAAGCAGATCATTGAGCTTGCGCTTGGCGGAGTCGCTTTCCGGTTCGCGATCCACAAGCTGCTCGAAAACAGTCTTTGCACGATCGAACTGTTTGGCGGCCACCAGGACATCGCCGAGTTGGGCCAGGGCGTCCGGCAAGCGGAAGGAATCGCTGGTGCGGCCGTAGGTGTCGACGAGCCATTCATGAGGCTCGATGCGGCCGGGGAGCCGCGCGGCGAGATCATTGAGCAGTCGGCCGACGACCTCATGCTCTCCGGCATCAATCATGGGGATGCGCGTACGGGCCAGGAGGGCCATGGCCTTTTCGCCGTGCCCGGATTCGAGCAGGGCTTCGGTGACTTTTTGCGTAGGGCCGTAGTTTTTGGGGTCGCTTTCGAAGACGCGCAGAGCCAGGTCGCTGGCCTGGTCCCATTTTAGGTTTTTGAGATAGAGATCGAGAAGCAGCTCGGCCTGCTCGCCGCCCTTTTCGAGCTCAGCAACGCCTTCGAGCAGCTCGGCAGCCTGCGTGAGGTTTCCTTGCGACGAGAAGGAGCGTGCTTTGACGATAACCGCGGGAAGATTGTGGGGATCGAGCTTGAGCGCTTTATCGGCCAGCTTTTCGCATTCGGACTGATCGCCGCGGGCCAGGGCGCGCTGCGCCGCGGAGACGTAGGTTTCGATGGCATCCTTGTTCTGGCCCATCGCGTGGTACAGGTCGGCGAGGCGAATCTGGATGCGCAGATTGTCGGGCTCGGCCAGCAGGAGTTTTTTGAGCAGTCCGATGGCTTCCGGCTGGCGGTTATTTTTCAGGTGGATTTCGGCAAGCTGCAGGAACAGGGGCCGTGCTTCGCTCATCACGCCCTGCTGGACGTACAGATCAGCCAGTTTTTCAAGTGGACGGATCTCTTCGGGCGCGAGCTTGGCGATGCGTTTGTAGACGGCGATGGCTTTGGTCAAGAAACCGTCGCCGACAAAGATCTGGGCCAGGCGCTCGAAGTAGTCGATGGCCTGAAACGTTTCGCCCTGGCGGATGTACAGTTCGCCGATGGTCATGAGCGTGACCTGATCGCGCGGCTCGAATTTCAGGATTTGCTGGTATTCGGCGATGGCTTGGGCGACCTTGCCCTGGTTCAGCAGCTTTTGTGCGGTTTCGACAAATTTGCTCTTGTTATACGCCATGCGCGAACAGGGACAAGTTGGATGTCCGGCCGTTTAGCGGCCGGCGGGCACTCCAGAGCTTCTCCGAGACGTTCTCCTCTATTTGTTGCGGTGGAGAGGCCCGCCGCAACGCTACTTCGGTACGCTAGCAGGCGGCAAAAAGACAAGTCAATGAACCCAGAATCGCGTGTGAGCAGGCAGTTATCCCCGTTCGAACCAGGAAACTCCCCGGCGAAGACAAGGCGAACCGCGTGAGAAGGAAATTTCCTACAGTAATTCCAGCGGCAGGGCCGTTTGCGTCGCACCCGTGGCCCAGCAAGCCGCTTCGCGCACCGGCGCGAAGGAATGCCGATGCAGCGGCGAAGGTCCGTGCTGGCGCAGCGCTTCAAGATGATCCGCGGTGGCATAGCCCTTGTGCCGCGCCAGTCCATAAAGCGGATAGACGGCATCCCACTCTTCCATCCGGGCGTCGCGATGCGTTTTCGCGAGGATCGAAGCAGCGGCGATGGAAACGCTGCGGGCGTCGCCTTTGATGAGGGATTTCTGCTCGACCATCACATCGAGTTGCATGGCGTCGATAAGCAAGTAGTCCGGCTGAATCGTGAGCTGTTGCAGCGCCGCGGTCATCGCCTGCCGGCTGGCTTGATAAATGTTCCACGCGTCGATACGCTGCGCATCGATCTCCGCCACCGCCCAGGCCAGCGCATGTTCGTGGATGCGCAGGGCCAGCTCGCTGCGCCGTTCGGCTGCAAGTTTCTTCGAATCGTCCAGGCCGACAATGCGCCGCTTGGGATTGAGAATGACGGCGGCGGCGACAACCGGGCCGAAGAGCGCGCCACGCCCGGCTTCATCAATGCCGGCGATGCGCGTCCAACCCAGTTGCCGCGCCGCGCGCTCGAAACGGGAAGAGCAGAGACGGCTCATGCGATTTTGGGCGTCCCCGGTCGTGCCCCCGGGGTTGCACGGATGAGATTCTAGCATGCGGATGCGAGCGAGACTTGCCGGTCCCATCTGGCAGCTTGTGAAAAACCAAGCGGAAAGGATCGCGCCGGAAACTGCAGGTCACTCATACCGCAGCGCGACTATGGGATCAACGCGCATGGCGCGGCGCGCGGGAATCCACGCTGCGAAAAAGGCTACAACGAAGAGCAATCCTACGGCGCAGGCTAGAAGCCAGGGGTCGTGTGCGCGGACCTCGAAAAGCAGCGACTCCAGGAGGCGCGTTACAAACCAGCTTCCGAGCAAACCGAGCAGAGCTCCGGCGGAAGTCCACCGGAGAAAGTGGAACAAGATCATGCTCAGGACATTTCGAGGATTTGCGCCCAGCGCCATACGGATGCCAATCTCCTGGGTGCGTTGCGTCACGAGATAGCCCACTACGCCGTAGATACCGATGGCTGCCAGAAGTAGACCCGTGGCTGCGAAGAGAGAAAGCAGAAGAGCGTTGAACTTGGGTCGTTGTGTCAGATTTCCGACGCGCTGGCTGAGAGTTTGGACTTCGATGGGCAGCGCTGGATCGATGGCGGCGGTTTCCGAGCGCATCCAGGCTGCTGTCGCCTTGGGATTCATAGCGGTGCGGACAATCACGTGGGCGGTTTGGAAATTGCCCACGGGATCGTTCTTCCAGGGGATGTAAAACTCTGGGTCCGCGGTTTCCGTTAGACCGTTATTTTTCACATTTTCGGTGATGCCGATGACCGTTCGCCAAGGTCCGGTCATGCCGAACCGCATGCTTTTTCCAAGAGGTTCTCCGTTTGGAAAGAGGCTTTGCGCAAGCGCTTCGTTGAGGATGATGGGATTCTCGTTAGGAGATCGGTCTTCTTCGCGGAAGCCACGGCCGCGGAGAATTGGGATGCGCAGCGCGGAAAAATAATTTGGCGTGACTTCTCTCCAACCCACCATTCCGCCAGTGCCTTCGGCGGGTTGCGGCTGCCCAGCGACCTCGATTCTGGCGTAGATGGTGGAGCGCATTGATCCAGCGGGAGGAAGGCTGTCGCTGAGTGCGAGGGAAGAAAAGCCGGGAGCGCGCTTCAGACCGGCTTGGAGCCGCTCGAAGAACGCCAGTTGGCTTGCCGCGTCCGGATAACGATAGTCGGCGAGAGAAATTTTTCCGGTGACCACATTTTCTGTTTCCATACCGAGAGAGACACTCTGCAGATTCCATAGGCTGCGGAGCAGAAGTCCTGCGCTGGCAAGAAGCATCATCGATGCGGCGATCTGCGTGGCCACAAGCAATTCACGGAAAATATGCCGCGGAGTGCCGCGAATTTCCTTGCCCGCGAGCAACTGGGGAGCGGGGCGACGCAGAGCTGGAGCAATGCCAAAGAGCAGACCGCTGAACAGCGAAACAGCCAGGGCGAGCAAGAGTACGCGAAGGTCGAGGGTGGCCTGCTGCAACCTGGGAATTTCATCCGGGGCAATGGAAACAAACCAGCGGAGCAGTCCAAAGGCAACCCAGCAACCAGCTGCGCCGCCCAGAAGACCAAGCAAAAGACTTTCGGTAAGCGACTGACGAATTAAGCGGCCACGAGTGGCTCCGAGCGCTGTCCGCACGGCCAGTTCACGTTGACGAGCGGTGGCGCGAGCGAGCAGGAGATTCGCTACATTCGTGCACGCCACGAGCAACACGGCCAGCACCGAGCCGAGAAAAATCCAGGCCGCGAGCCGGCTGTCATGGATCTGGCGATCGCGGAGAGGACGCACCACCAAGCTGACTTCCGTGCGAAAGCCAGCAGGGACAAATTTGAGAGACTGTTCGAACGCCGGTTGCAGTGCGATGGCGGCTTGTGCCGAGCTGATACCAGGTTTCAGGCGGGCAAACCCTCGTAATACGGCACCAGTGTTCGGCCGCTGCTGAGCCGCTTCATCCAGAGCTTGGGGCAGGAGAAGATCGACGCGCGCAAGCGTGGGCATCTCAAAGTTAGGGGGCAGAACACCCACGACCGTCGTGGGCTTGCCATCGAGTGGAATCGTCTTGCCAACTATCGTGTGATCGCCCGCGAATCGTGAGCGCCACAAGGAGTAAGAAAGCAGGGCTACAGGCGGCGCATTGGGGCGGTCTTCTTCCTGAGTAAAGTTGCGGCCGAGTAGCGGTTGAATTTCGAAAGTGGTGAGAAATGTCGATTCCACCAGGGCACAGGCTAGACGCGCGGGATTTTGCTGCGTCAGATCACAGTCGGAGACGCCGGGGCGCATGGTGGTCATGGCTTCAAATGCCGTGTGATTGGCGCGCCACTCGAGATAGTCGGCACCAAGCAGGAATTCCATGGAATCCAAGGGGGCGTGGAAGCCCAGCGAGACCAGGCGCTCTGCGTGGGGATACGGAAGGCTGCGGAAGAGCAGGCGGTCCACGACGCTGAACACCGCGGAAGTGGCGCCGATGCCGGCGGCGAGCGTGAGAATGGCGACGGCCGTGAAACCCGGGCTCTTTTTCAAATTGCGAGCGCCATAGCGCAGATCCATGAAAAATGTCTCGAGGAAAGGGAGACCGCGCTGATCGCGGTAAGTGTCTTTGGTGCGTTCGAAGCCGCCGAATTCCCGGCGCGCGGCATAACCCGCCTCAGCAGGATTCATGCCTTTGCGGATATTCTCTTCTGTGAGTAAGGCCAGATGCGCCTGCAACTCTGTTTCGAGTTCCTGTTCCACGCGAGGCTTTCCGAACATTCCGCGAAGACGAAAGAAGAAAGTGCGTGGACTGTACATCGAGAGTCTCCTCTATTCGTTGCGCAGAGCAACAAGCGGATCGACGCGAGTGGCGCGGCGCGCCGGGCTGTAGCAAGCCGCCAGCGTGACCAGGAAAAAAAGCGCGGCGACAGCGAGGAGTGTGAGTGGATCATTTGGGCGTACACCAAACAAAAGACTGTCGAGGAATCGAGTGATGCCAATCGCCACCAGTGACCCGATGGCCGTGCCGGCAAGAGCGAGACCCATTCCGCGGCCGATCACCAGGCGCAGCACGTTAACTGGCTGCGCACCGAGGGCCATGCGCACTCCGATTTCGCGCGTGCGGCGCGCGACCTGATAGGAGAGCAGGCCGTACAGCCCGACGCAGGAGAGAGTCAGTGCCAGCAATCCAAAGAGGCTCGACAAGCGGGCGATGAAACGCTCCTGAAACAGCAGCTTGTCGATGGTCTCGGTTTCCGTCTCGACGCGGGAGAGCGGGAGGTTGCTGTCGACTCGATTCACGACGTCCCGGACCGCCGGCACTAAACGGGCCGGGTCCATGGAGGTGCGCAATTCGAAGATGGTATTCAAGCCGGTTTGCGGAACATAAATTGTGGGTTTCGTTTCCTCGCGAAGGCTGTTGTATTTCGCGTCGTGAACCACGCCGATGATCTCCCAACCCGGATCCGGTGGTTCCCCAGGCTCGGTTTTCTCCGATTCGCCGAAGCGCCAGCCGAGCGGATTCCGGTTGTTCGAGTAACGGCGAACAAACGCCTCGTTTACAATGGCGGGAACGGGCGCTTGACTATTCGTAGCCGCAGGATCGGAAGACGCGGCGGCCGAAAAATTCGCGAGCGAAAAATTGCGACCTGAAAGCAGCGGGATGCGCATCGTTTGGAAAAAATTAAGGCCAACGGGGAGCACATTTGCATCGGCACTGGAATCCTGCGGAGTGCCGCGAAGATGAAAGCTGGTGGACATAAGGGCGCCGCTCAGGAGCCCCATCTGCGAGTAACTCGAGGAAAGCACGCCGGGAAGTGCGGCAAATTGATTTTGGAGCTCACGATAGAGACTGTTGATCTGCGCATCCT
>Ga0209447_10000361_pt1 | contig 12141 bp, 8 predicted proteins | sample BogFormECP04_OM3_FD_188243 | JGI IMG/M metagenome (GOLD analysis project Ga0209447, IMG submission 188243) | Bog forest soil microbial communities from Calvert Island, British Columbia, Canada - ECP04_OM3 (SPAdes) (version 2) | ecosystem: Environmental > Aquatic > Freshwater > Wetlands > Bog ... | reverse complement strand
ATCGAGCCGACCGGGCAGCCCACCATGCACAGCGGGTCGCGGCACTGGCGGCAACTGGTAGCCACGAGATATTGATCGAAGCGCAAACCGTCGCGCACCAGTCGCGTCACGCCATCGTGGGCGTCCGCGCAGGCATTGACGCAGGCGTCGCAGCGCGTGCAATTTTCCAGGTCCAGCACCAGCAAACTCTGCGCTTCCATCAGTCCCTGCGACAGGAATTGATCGATAGGCACGCTGTGCAGCATTTGCATGCGCTGCTGGTTGGCGAGCTGGCGCTCTTCGGCTACCGCGGCCAAGCCCGCGCGCACGGTAGGGAAGCGTTCGATCATCTGGCGGAAGTCGTCGCCGGAAATGCGCACCACTTCCACGTGGTCGAGCGCGGTACAGGTGGCGGTGCGCACGCCGCCGCCGAGCAAGCCGATCTCTCCGAAATAATCGCCGCGCGAAAGATACGCCAGCACCAGTTCGCCGCCGGGATAATTCTCTGAGATTTTCACGAAGCCGATGCGCACCAGGTAGAAACAGTCCGCGGCATCGCCCTGCCGCGTGATCATTTGTCCTGGGCCGTAGCGCTGCAATTCCACGCTTTCTTTTAGGTGCTCGATGAAATCCGGCGCCAAATCCGCGAACATGGGCACGCCGCGCAAGTGATTTTCCAGCGCGCGCCGCCGGTAGTTGGCGTCGATCTGCGCGCGGAAAGACTTGTTCTTCAGCATGATGTCCAAGACGTTGCGGAGCATTTCGTACGCCACCACGTCGGACTCCGCGCGCACCGTGGCCGAGCGCGGATAGAAATTCATGCAGGTCATTTCGCCGAAGAGATCGCCGGGGCCAAGCTCCGCCACCGGGCTGCCGTAGTTCAAGTCCACGCTGGCGTCGATGGGGATGGTGCGGTCGCGGCGTTCTTCGTCGCGCTTGTCTTCGGTGCGCGAGGCCAGCGAGCTGGTGAGTTTCTTGAAAAAACCTTTCGCGCCGCCGTCGGTTTTTACGTGGGCAATCGGCGTGGAAATGGACACCTGTGCTTGGCCTTCCAAAATGTAGAACGCCGTGGAACCGAAATCGCCTTCCTTACAGATCAGTTCGCCCTTGCGGAAGCGGCGCTTTACGATGGCGCCACGGTTCAATTCGAGGAAGGTGCCGGAAACGCCCTTGAACACGGGAATCTGCAGCAATTCTTCGGCGTCGAAGACCTGCGCGTCGGCGGTCTTGGCGATGGCCGTGCCCACCGCGATGCGATTGGTCAACGCACCGGTGGGGCAGGAGACCATGCATTCGCCGCAGGAAATGCATGTCGATTCGCCCATCGGCGAGTTCAAATCGAAGGCAATGCCCGCGGCGTAGCCCTTGCCCATGCGGCCGAGCACAAAATTGTTTTTGATTTCGTCGCAGCCGCGAATGCAGCGGTCGCACAAGATACACGCATCGTGGTCGACGGCAATCGCCAGCGACGATTCATCGCGTCCGCGCGCCACGCTGCGCTTGGCGAAGCGTGCCTGCGTGATGCCCGCGGCGTGCGCTTGCGTTTCCAGTTCGCAATCGCCCGAGTGCTGCTGCCGCGCGCAGGGCGTGGGGTGGTCGGACATCAAAAGTTCCAGCACCGTCTTGCGCGCCGAGAGCACCTTTTCGGTGGCGGTGGCCACCTTCATGTTCTGTTCGCAGGGCCGCACGCACGCTGCCGAAAGCACGCGCCCGCCGGCTTCCACCAGGCACAATCGGCAAACGCCCACGGGCGTTTCATTCTGCAAATGGCACAGCGTGGGGATGGGGATGCCGTTCATGCGCGCGGCATCGAAGACGCTGGTGCCGGCGGGCACGCGTACCGCCTTGCCGTCAATTTGCAGATCCAGCAGACCCGCGGGAGTAGGAGTCGTAGCCATAATCAGTCAGCGTTCCATGGCAAAAAGTTTTTCACGGCCGAATCCCTACGCGATTCATTTCTCCCGCGCGCACTGCGGGGGAGAAACAGATGCCGCTGGGACACTTGCCGTGCAACACGTGCGCGTCCACTTCCGCGCGGAAATGTTTCAGCACGGACTGAATCGGCGCAGGCACAATCTGCCCCAATCCGCAAATGGAAGCCAGCCCCATGGCGTTAGAAAGTTCATCGAGCAGCGCCAGGTCCGCGCGATATTGCGCCTCGGGGAGTCCGCCCTGCGTCCAGCGCACCAGCAAATCCGTCATTTTTTGCGAGCCTACGCGGCACGGCACGCATTTGCCGCACGATTCGTTGCGATAGAAGCGCACGGCGTTCAGCGCCATGTCCAGCATGCAGGTGTTATCGTCGCAGACCACGATCGCGCCGGAGCCCAGCATAGAGCCCGCATCCGCCAGCGCTTTAAAATCGAGCCGCACGTCCACCATCGACGCGGGCAAATATCCCGAAGAAGGGCCCGAGGGAGCAAAGGCTTTTAGCGTGCGGCCCCCGCGAATTCCGCCCGCATGATTGAAGAGCACTTCCCGCATGCTGGTGCCCATGGGCACTTCAAACACCCCCGGATTCGCCACCTGTCCGCTGACGCCGACAAACTTCCAGCCGCGCGAGCCGCCTTGCCCCTGCGCTTTAAACCACTCGACGCCGCGCGCGAGAATCTGCGGCACGTTCACGAAGGTCTCCACGTTGTTCAACACCGTCGGCTTGTGAAAGAGCCCTTCGGCTACGGGAAACGGCGGCTTGTTGCGAGGTTCGGCGCGGTGGCCTTCGATCGCTTCGATCAGCGCCGTTTCTTCGCCGCAAATATATCCGCCGGGGCTGACAAAAATCTGCAAATCAAAATCCAGCCCGCTGCCCAAAATATTTTTGCCCAGCAAACCCAGTTGATAGGCGCGGCGCAACTCTTCGCCGAGAATTTCCTCTTGCAGGTGATACTCGTGGCGAATGTACAAGATTCCGATTTTGGCGCCGCTCACCAGGCCGGCAATGGCCATGCCCTCGATCAGCAAATGCGGCAAATGCGTCATGATAAAGCGATCTTTGATGGTTCCGGGTTCGCTTTCATCGGCATTGCACACCACGTATTTGGGTGTCGCCGCCTCTTTCCGCACCAAATCCCACTTCAAGCTGGTAGGGAATCCCGCGCCTCCCATGCCACGCAGCTCCGAAAGCTTCAGCTGCCCGAGCACGTCGTCGAACGCCTTGGTCTGCGTCAATTCTTGCAGCACGCGGTACTTGTCTCCTACGGAAGCAGGACCCGCATAAGGATCCGAAGCGCAGTCCACGCGGGGCACATGGGGATGGTCTTCATGCACTGCGTCGCCGCGCAACGCCGAGCGTCCAATCTGCTCCGCGCGTTCCCCGGTCATCTCGGTGAATATCTGGTCGTTGATGGCCACCGCGGGCGCCAGGTCACAGCGGCCCAGGCACGAAACGTCGCGAATCTGCACCGCTTCGGCGGGTGCTCCCGCGAAACGCCGCTCGAGGTCCGCGCGCAATTCCGGCGCGCCATTCAAGTGGCAACTCATATCCACGCACACGCGGATTTCCGCTTTGGCGGGCATCGCCAAGTGAAAATGCGGATAAAAACTGGCCACGCTGTGAATTTGGTACAACGGCATCTGCGTGCGCGCAGACAGTCCTTCGAGTTCCGCCTTCGGCAGAAAACCGTGTCGTAGCTGTATCGCACGCAGATCGTCGAAGATCACTGGGCCAGTCTCTTTTGAATAGCGCGCGCAGTTTGAATGCTCCCGCGCCTCGCCGTTGGGAGAGTCAAGTTCCCTGCATACTACTGTCCACCCGGAAAACTGTAAAGGGAACGTTTTGCGATTCTTTTCCTGGGCTCCTGGGATGGCCCTTGCGCCCGTTCACGGCGCAACAGCCGGTTCGGCTGCTCCGGCGCCGCAATCGCCTGGCAAAACAGCAAGCGCGTTCACGGAGCATCGCCGATTTTGCTCTGCTGAATATAATAAAAGTGCGTCAGACGCAACCCCTTGTTTAGTCCCCAGTTTGGGGAGGTGAGCAGGAGCAACTCGCATCCGGCATTCCGCCCGCATTTCCTACAGGCAAAACCCTATCGAGTTTTTTGGGCGCAACCTTAAGAATGCATACTCGAAGACTCTCGGCCACGTTGCACCACGAAAGTTCGCCTCTCCATCCGCGCCCGTCTTTTTCGTTGCCGTACCGGGCACTAAAAAAGGATGAGCGGCCAAAGGATGCAAAATGCGTGCTGCGGTTGCTATTCGTTCCTTGCTGTTTTCGTTTGTGCTGCTCGCTTTGTCCCACGCCGCTTTCGGGCAGATTGGCGTAGACATTTCCGTTGGTTTCGGCCCACCCGCGCTTCCCATTTACGAGCAACCCATCTGCCCCGCGGACGGCTATCTCTGGACGCCCGGCTACTGGGCCTATGACGACGTCGACGGCTACTATTGGGTTCCCGGGACGTGGGTTGAACCACCTGAAGTAGGTTTCTTGTGGACACCCGGATACTGGGGCTGGGGGGGTGCCGCGTTCATCTTCCATGAAGGCTATTGGGGACCGCATGTCGGCTTCTACGGCGGCATCAACTACGGCTTCGGCTACGGCGGCGTGGGATTTGAAGGCGGGCGCTGGGAAGGTGGACACTTCGCGTACAACACCTTCGTGAGCCACGTGAACACCACCATCATTCACAACACCTATAACACGCGGATCACGGTGGTCGACAATCACGTTAGCTTCAATGGGGGCAGCGGCGGAGTAGAAGCGCGCGAGACCGAGCAAGAACGGTCTTACGCCAGCGAGCGGCACGTTGGCCCGGTAGCAGCGCAAGCCTCACACGTTCAAGAAGCCCGCGGCAACCCTGAGCTACGCGCCTCGGCCAACCACGGCAGGCCGCCCATCGCTGCCACCGCACGCCCCGGAGATTTCAAGGGCGGCGCGGTCGCCGCTAGAAACGCCGGCGGAGAATACAAGGCTCCTCCGGCGAACGCTCGCGGCAGCGGCGAAAACGCCCCACGCCCGGAAAATGGCGCACGCCCGGGCACCGAGGAGCGTCCAGAAGCCGGAGGAGCGGCACGTCCGGCTCCAGGCCACGCGGCGGACATTGAAACGCACAAGTCCACGCCGCCCAACACCGGCAACGCGGCAACCGACAAGAAATACCAACAGCAGCAGGATAAACTAGCCGCCAAGCAGAATCAGGAACATCAAAAGCTGCAACAGCAGCAGGAAAAGGAACATCAGCAAGCCGCGCAGAAAAACTACAACGATCAGCAAAAACAGCAGATGGAACAGCGGCACACGCAACAGACACAACAACTCGAACAAAAACACGCCACGCAGGCGCAGCATTTGCAGCAGCGTCAGGCCCCGGCTCCGCATCCCGCGGGGGGCGGCGGAAAACCACACTGACGCAAAAGTTGTGGTGAATACGCGGCTGGTTCTAGCAGGCGGGCCAGATAGTTGCCGGTGCTCGGTAACCATCTGGCCCGCTCTTTCTTTGCCGCAATCTTCCGTTGGTGCCTTACTGGTGACGGCAACCTAGCTAGCCAGCGGTAACTAGTTCTTTCAGGTTGGGGCTGTCATGGAACATGGCTCTGTGGGTTCTCAGTGTTTTCCTGTATTACTTTCCCGACATATCATGCGATACAACCAACACTGTACGTGCAGACCTTACATAGTGGCATGGATATACTAATAATTGTGTTGAAGTACTGATCAGGGGTACCTGCCGATGTCACAGAAACGTGCCTATGCTCCACCTCGGGTCTACCGTCACGCTACCGAAGCGGACTATCCGGCCTGGACCAAAGAGATTGTCAAGAGTCTTCGCCAGGAAGCGGCGCTCAAGGCGCCTCAGGAACTGAAGCTAGGGCCTAGCTACACTACCGTCGTAGATGCCGACAGAAAGTATGTTCAGGTCTCCGACGCCTTCTGCCAGTTGGTTGGATATAGCCGGGAAGAGTTGATCGGCAGACGCTGCGACGACCTTACGGTGCCGAATACCACCGATATCCCTGTGGCGTTCAATCTATTATCCCGGCTCGGTTACATGCAAGGTTTGTGGATGCTGGTCTCCCTGCAAGGCACGCGCATCCTGGTGCGGTATGAAGCGTGGGTTCGGCCCGACTCGTATATCGAAAGGCGGATGGAACTGGTAAGTGCGGGCTACTGACGAAGAGTGCTTGCAGTTACCGTAGCGTACCGCGCGATTGTCACAGCGCGCGCTCGCTAAACGCCGAACTGCCGTAAATGATGGTCGATAAGAAGGTAACCGACCCCAGCGCAGCCATTCTTCTCGCGACATGCGCCCAAACATAGGGTGCGCTGGCCCGGCGCCGCGGCTCGTGCAGAAGCGCGCGAACAAAACGGATTTCACTCGAGACCGGGCCTCAAGTTCCTTCACATGTTTCGAGTCGACGATAGCCGTCGCGCAGGCGCTGGAACCGTCCGTCCCCGGGCTTACCGGACATCTGCAATTGACGGATGCTTACTTGCTCGCAGCGGCCAAGATGAAGCGCGGCTAAGGTCGTCACCTTGGATCCACGCATGGGGATCCACGCACGGGGATCAGGGCACGCGAACGCTGCTGGGAAACGAGCCCGCGGAAGCGGTCTTCCTGATCGTGATTTAATGACCGCCTGACGAATTGCAGCGCACCCTTGACTTCTTTCGCGCGGAGAAGATATAAGCTATCCAGCCGAACGTACCCTCGAATGAGAATCGCGAACAATCCCCGCCTCGCCTCCGTCGCGCTGTGTGCCGCGCTTTTCGTTTCGTTTCTCTTGCCCTGTACTGTGTTGGCGCAAAACGAAAGCGGCGCCTCGAACGTCATCGGAAATGACAAATACGTTGGGCCGGGATCCTGCGCCGCCACCAGCTGCCATGGCAGCGTCAAGCCCATTGCAAACAGCCGCGTGCTGCAAAACGAATATTCCACCTGGATCATCAAGGACAAGCACAGTCGTGCGTATCAGGTGCTGACCGGCGAAGTCGGCGAGCGCATGGCCAAGATTCTGAATCTCGGCAAAGCGGAAGCCGCGCCGAAATGTCTGGCATGCCACGCATTGGCGCCGCCTGCGGAAATGAAGGGCCGGCCGTTTGAGGTCAGCGACGGCGTGACCTGCGAAAATTGCCATGGTCCGGCGCAGGGCTGGCTCGGGCAACACACCGCCAGGGATTCCGCGGAAAAGCATGCGCAGTCGGTGCGCGAATTTCACATGGTGGATACGCGCAACGTGATTTTGCGCACCGAAAAATGCCTCGAATGCCATCTCGGCACCGCAAACAAGTTCGTCGATCATGAAATGATTGCCGCCGGGCATCCCGATCTATTCTTCGAGCTGGATTCCTTCTCCGAGGTGATGCCGCGCCACTGGAACAGCCCGCGGCTCAACGCCGATGGTTCGCCCGCGGAAGATGCCGCATGGGAAGGCGTACGCGATTGGAGCACTGGACAGGCCGTGCAACTGCGCGCCGCCATGGACCGCGTGGCTTGGCGCGCCCGCGGCGAACGCTACGATAAGAAAAACATCTGGCCGGAATATTCCGAGCTTTCCTGCATCGCTTGCCATCACTCCTTGACGCCGCCGAAAGATAGCTGGCGGCAGGAACATGGCTACACCGGGCGCCGCCCCGGGGATCCCGCGTGGAATGAATCGCGCTACGTGGTTTTCCGGTTGCTGGCCAAGCAGGTGGACGCCGCTGGCGCGCAGGACCTCGATCAAAAACTGGAAACCGTGGCAGCGGAGATGAGCAAGCTCAATCCGGATCGCAATACCGCGGCATCCGACGCTACAGCCGCCGCTCCCGTGGCGCAGCATTTCGCCGAGCGACTGGCGGGCATGACCTACGACCGCGCCATGGTTCTACGCATGATGCAGAGCATCTGCGACGACGCGGAAGAAATTTCTCTGGCGGACTTGCGCGCCGCCGAACAAGCCACCATGGCCCTCGATTCTTTGTACATCGCCTACAGTAAGGAAGCCAAGCCCGGCAACGCCGCCGAGGTTCGGGCGTCGATCAATGCGCTCTTCCAGCAACTGGAAAATCAATCCGCCTATAACGCCGACGTCTTCGCCGCATCGCTGCGCCGTATCCGCCCGCAGTTGCAATAAGCCACGCTATTTTTTCGGCAAAACATGAATCGCCTTGAAACTTGGTTTTGCGCCACGACTTTCTGGCGCAACGTGACGCGCGCGCGCCTGTTGCCGCGGATGCTCGACGGCCAGGACCTCGGTACGCACGTGCTGGAGTTAGGCGCCGGCTCCGGAGCCGCCACGCCCGAACTGCTGCGCCGATTTCCCAGCGTCACAAGTTTGGAATACAGCGCGGCGATAGCCCGCAAAATTGTTGCGGCGCAAGTCCAAGGACGCGCTGCGCGAATGGTGCGCGGCGACGCGGCACAGCTACCCTTTGCGGATGGAAGTTTTACCTGCGCCATTGCGATCCTGATGCTCCATCATTTGCGCTCGGCGGAATTGCAGGATTCCGCCTTTGCAGAAATTCGCCGCGTACTGCAACCGGGTGGAATATTCCTGGCATTTGAGATTGGCGATGGGTGGCTGCAGCGGCTGATCCACACGCGCAGCACGTTCGTGCCGGTGAATGCCGCCACGCTAAATGCCCGCCTGAACGGCGCGGGCTTCGCGCGGGTTTCCGTCGATTTCATGCGCGGCGCATTCCTGCTGCGCGCTCGGCGGGCGGAGGATTGACCGTCCTCCAGCGCGGGTTTAGCATCCCAAGATGACCACAACGACCAGCGTCGGTACGGCCACCGCGAAAGCGCGGGGAAAGGTTCCTCCGGGCCCGGATAACGCCAAACAGAAAAAGTTCAGTGGGCAACTGGGAATGGTACGGCGCGATCCGCTGGGATTTTTCACGCACTGCGCGCGCACCTACGGCGACATCACCGCAATGCGCTATTTCAACTTCCGCATTTTCTTCATCAACAACCCGGACTACATCGAAGACGTGCTGGTAAACAACGCACGGAAATTTCATAAGGGGCGCGCGCTGCAGGCCAATAAAGGAGTTTTTGGAGAAGGATTGCTGACCAGCGAAGGCAGTTTCTGGCTGCGCCAGCGGCGGCTGGCGCAACCCGCGTTTCACCGCGCGCGCATCGCCGCGTATGCGGAAACCATGGTGCGCTACACCGAGCGTTTGCTGGACACATGGCACGATGGCGAAGAACGCGACCTGCACGAAGAAATGTTGCGCGTAACACTGCAAATCGTGGGCAAGACGCTGTTCGACGCGGACGTGGCAGGCGATGCGCAGGAAGTGGGCCAGTCTCTGGAGTTGCTGCTGGAACTGAGCGCGAATTTTGGCCGCGACATCTTCATTCCCAGATGGCTCCCCACGCCGCAGAATATTCGCAAAGCGCGCGCCATCCGGAAACTGGACAAGATTATCTACCGCATCATCGAAGAGCGGCGTAAATCGGAACGCGACACCGGCGATTTGCTTTCCATGCTGCTGGCGGCGCGCGATGAAGATGGTTCCCGGATGACCGACCAGCAGTTGCGCGATGAATCCATCACGTTGTTTCTTGCCGGGCATGAGACCACCGCGAATGCCCTGTCCTGGACGTGGTGGCTTTTGGCGCAAAATCCCGCAGCAGAAAAAAAACTGCATGCGGAGCTCGGCACTCTGCTCGCCGGACGAGCGCCCACCTTCGACGATGTAACAAAATTAAAATACACCGAAAACGTGCTGACCGAATCGCTGCGCTTGTATCCGCCGGCGTGGGGCACCGCGCGCGTGGCTATCGAGGATCACGAAATCGGTGGCTACGAAGTCCCGAAGGGCACTGGCGTTTCTCTCGCGCAATGGGTGATGCATCGCGATCCCCGCTGGTTTGACGCGCCGGAAGACTTTCGCCCGGAGCGCTGGGAGGATGGTCTGGCGAAACGCCTGCCGCGCTTCGCCTATTTTCCGTTCGGCGGCGGCCCACGCCAATGCATTGGAAATACTTTTGCATTGATGGAAGCAACGCTGGTGCTGGCGACGATTGCCCAGCGTTACCGCTTTCGTCTGGTGCCAGGGCATTCAGTGGTGCCCTTAGCGTCCATCACTTTGCGCCCGCGCCACGGAATCCGCGCCATCCTCGAAGCCCGTTAAAGACTCTTTTTTTAAATACAATGCTCGCGAACCGAAAACACAATCTGAGGTGTCAATTGAAACCCAGGCCAGTGTCTTTTTTGCTTGCGCTTCTGCTGGTGTTGTTTTGTTCCGCCGCGTCGGCGCAAGCGCCTTCTCAGGCCAACCAACCCGCGACGCAACATGCCATTGTGTTGCGCGCCGCGCGTCTGCTGGACGTCAAGAATGGCCGCATGCTGGAACCCGGCGAGTTGCTGGTGCAGGGCGAACGAATTGTCGAAGTCGGGACAAAGGTAAAACATCCGGCGGGTGCGGAATTCATTGATCTCGGTGACCGCACGCTCTTACCGGGCTTGATCGACGCGCACGTACACCTGTTTCTGCATCCCGGAGCGGAGGACCTGCAGACCGTCCAGGAATCGGTGCCGCAGCGCACCATTTCCGCCACGCTCGCGGCGCGCGATGACCTGATGGCGGGCTTCACGGCGGAGCGGGACATGGGCACCGAGGGCGCCGGTTCGGCGGACACCGCGGTGCGCAACGCCATCAACGAAGGCCGCATCCCCGGCCCGCGCCTGCGCATCAGCGGCAACGCCGTGGATATTTTAGGCGGCCACGAAGACGCGATCGGCTTCAATCCCGACCAGCATATTCTTTCCAACGCCACGTACGCGAATAACGCCGCCGAACTTGTCGCCGTCATCCGCCGGCAAATCAAGGAAGGCGCCGATTTCATCAAGATTTACCAGACCGGCCCCGAATCCGTGCGGGACGGAAAGCTCTTCGCCAACTATCAATACACAGAGGCTGAACTCAGCGCCGCGGTACAGGAAGCTGCGCGCGCGGGCAAGCGTGTTGCGGTGCATGCCATGGCGGACCCGGGAACGCTCTATGCCGCGCAGGCCGGTGTGGCGTCGATCGATCACGCCAATCAGCTTGGCGAAGAGACCATGCGCCTGATGCGCGAAAAGCAGATTTTCGCGGTGCCCACCTTTACCATCTTTGAATACTTCGCCGATCAACGTGCAAAAAATTCCAGCGATCCCACAGATCCCGCTGTTTTGCGCGAGCGGCAGATCATCGAATTGCACCAGCAAGAATTCCGCAAACAACTCGCCGCGGGAGTTCCCATGGCGGTGGGCTCCGACGTAGGTCCCTTCCCGCATGGCACGCAAGCCCGCGAATTGGTGCTGATGGTAAAGAACGGTATGTCGCCGATCGCCGTCATGCAGGCGGATTTGCTCAATGGAGCAAAGTTGCTCGGTTGGGATGGCCAGATCGGCGCGCTCGAGGCCGACTATTTCGCTGACGTCGTCGCTGTCTCCGGTGATCCGTTGCGGGACATCAGCGTGCTGGAAAATGTTTCGTTCGTCATGAAGAACGGCGTGATCTACAAGAAGTAGCGATGCCGCTACTGCAGCGGCGGCCACGCGTGGCATTCCGCCGCGGTGGGAGGCGCGCTGAGTGGTGGTCCCGTCTTGATGTGAATGACGCCGTCCGAAGTCGAGCAGAAACTTCTGCTTCCTGTATTGGTGCTTACCGGAGTGGCAACAACAACATATTCTTTGCACACATGCAATTTGCAGAGTGCCGCGACGCGAAATTGATATCCGGATTTGGTGCACCACGCTTCCACCGTGCACGTTGCGTTGGCTAACGTATCGTCGAGTAGGTTTGCGTGTTCTGCGGAGCCTGCGACACTTCCATGCGGATCGGGACCGAGCTTGGACAAATCCAGGGCATATCCAATCTTTGGGTACAACCCGGCATAGGCAACCTGCGCGGTGTTCACCGAGCGCATGCTGCCAACTGCGCTCGCTTCATTGGCGGCGATTCGCGAACGCAGCAAATTGGGAATGACCATTGCCGCGCCAACCAGAACTCCGCCGAGATCCAACGCGCTGCTACTGCCCGCTTCGCGAATGGCCGATTCTTCTCCGTACAGGCAGACGATCGCCGGTGGGGCCGCGCTCCACAGTTGCGTAAAGGGGTTTGACAGATCAGGCGCTAGTTGTTGCAGGCGTAGCGCGGTCATCGCGCCGGGATCTTCGTACAGCAGAGCGGACGCTGTGACCGCGTGACTCGTCGACGATCCAGTAGGTGATCCCGTAGCCGACTGTGCAACCTGA
>Ga0209447_10000360_pt1 | contig 12142 bp, 11 predicted proteins | sample BogFormECP04_OM3_FD_188243 | JGI IMG/M metagenome (GOLD analysis project Ga0209447, IMG submission 188243) | Bog forest soil microbial communities from Calvert Island, British Columbia, Canada - ECP04_OM3 (SPAdes) (version 2) | ecosystem: Environmental > Aquatic > Freshwater > Wetlands > Bog ... | reverse complement strand
ATCGTAATCGGGCATCACGCCGATTTCCGCCAGGCGAGCCCAGGTAGAATCCATCGCCGCGCGCGAGACCCCGAGCGCGTAGGCCGCGACCACGGGGCGCGACTCGCTGAAGGATTGCAGAGTCTTCTTGAGGTCGCCGTCGATATGGTTGAGCGCGGGGATGCGGCAATGTGAAAACGAGAGCCCGGCGGTATCCTCGAAACGGATGCCCATCTTGCGAATCTGCTTGCCGACGGAAAATCCTGGCGTTCCCTTCTCGATCATGAAGGTGGAGAGCCCGCGCGGCCTGTCGGGGTGGATCATGCGCGCCAGCACCAGCACCGCGTCGCAATTCTGAGCGTAGGTGATGAAGACCTTTTCGCCCTCGACGATCCATTCGTTGGTCGCTGGGTCGTAGGTCGCCGTGGTGCGCGTCGAAGCGGGGTCGGAACCGCCGATCGGCTCCGTCAGCCCGATCGCGATCGTCTTGTTGGCCCAGCGCGCATATTGCTCCGGCGTGCCCGCGATCGTCAGCACCGTGTTGCCGAGGGAGTAGCGCGATTCGCGCAGGGGAATGCCGCCGTACCAATCCTCGAGATAGAGCAGCGCGTGGATGATCTTGCGCCCACTCAATTCGTCGACATGCGCATCCATCAACGCGCGCACGTCGGGACGTCCCCTGGCTTCGGGATATTCGTGGGGAAGCATCTCGTCTTCGTCGAACTCGAAGTCGCGAGCATATTTGACGGCGAGCCTCGCCTGCTCCCGCGCTTCGGCGAGGATTTCGCGATCTCTCTCGGTCAAGGCGAAGCTGATCATCGGGCGGTCCCTCAGCGGCTCACGCGCCGACCAGTCCGTCGAGCACGGACAGCGATCGGGCGTTGCGGTACCACATCTCCAGCGGCAGATCGCGGACGTAGCCGTGTCCGCCGAAAATCTGCACGCCCTCGTCGGCGATGACGAGCCCGTGGTCGGCGCCGTAGCGCTGCGCCAGCCGCGCGTTGCGCGTCGCCGTCTTCGTCTCGTCGAGTTCCGCCGCGGCCCTCAACACCATCCAGCGCATCGCCTGGACAGCGATATGCATGTCCGCGAGTTTGAAGGCGACGCTCTGCTTTTTGGCGATCGCCTCGCCATGCACGACGCGTTCTTTCGTGTAGGGCAGGGCGTAATCGAACACCGCCCGCGCGAGGCCGCCGAGAATTGCGCTCAACGCCACGCGCGACAGGTCGACGATCCGCTGCACGTTGGCGCCGGCGCTTTCGCCGAGCCGGGCGGCATCCGGGACGAACACGCCGTCGAAAGAGACATCCGCCATTTCGAGCGCCCGCAGGCCCAACGTTCCTTTGGCCGGCGCGATCTTCAAACCCGATTGCCCGGCGGAAACCAGGAAGGCGGCCCGGCCGCCGTGGCTCTCGGCCGTCGCGAGGAAATGGCTGCATCGGGCCGCCTGCGGGATCAATGCTTTGACGCCCGAGAGCCGCCAGCCGCCGGCGACGCGCTCGGCCCGCGTCGTTTGTCCCGCGCCCTGGAACCAGCCGGCGTCGCGATGCGCGATTGCGGCGAAACGCGGTTGGTCTCCGGCGAAGGGGGGCAGATACTCGCGCTTCTGCGTCTCCGAGCCCTGTTCCGCGATTGCCTTCGCGAAGCCCAGCGGACCGGCGAGCGCGAGCGCTACCGCGCTGTCGCCGTAGGCGAATTCTTCGAGCAACAAAACGTTCATGACGGTGGGCTGCTCGAGCGGAGCGGCGCCGGCTTCGGCGATCGTTTGCACCAACCCCAGTCCCCAAGCCGAGGCCAGAACGGAGGCGGAGAAGGCAGCCGCCTCGTCGGCCGCTCGCGCTGCCGTCGTCAGCTCGGCTCGCGCGAACTCGGCGACCGCGGCGCGCGCGATCTCCTGTTCCTCGGACAGCGCAAAGGAGATCATGCTCGTCTCGTCGGGTTGGAGCGCGCAGCTCGCCACTCGCCCATCGGCGCGAGCAGACATTCCTGGGTCGCGCTCGCGACCTGCCGCCCCGCCCGATCGTAGATGCGCCCGATCGAAAGGCCCCTGCCGATCGCGCCGCTCGGGCTGATGCAGTCGAACAACAACCAGTCGTCCGCGCGCAAAGGGCGATGCCACCAGATTGTATGGTTGAGGCTCGCGACGTAAATTTCGGAGCCCCCTTCCGCGATCGGGCGGACTTCGGCGATGCAGCCGGCGAAGTTGATCCAATAGTCAGAGAGATAAGCGAAAGCCGCCGCGTGCAGCGACGCCTCGTCGGGCAATCGCCGCTGCATCTTGATCCAGAACCGCACGCGTGGCTGGTCGGTGTCTGGACGTAGCAAGTCGTCGACGAAAGGCGCGCGGAAATCGATCGCCGCGTGCGAGCGGAACATATAGCCGAGCGTGCGCTCGATCGCGGCCACCCCAGAGGCGGCGATGTCCGCGAGCCCCGGCAGGCTCTCGGGATCGCGATCGAGACCGCAATCAGATGCGGGCGGCGCCATATGCTCCGGCGAATCGATTGCGGCGGCGAAAGAGACGTTGGCGTCGCAGACCATGCGTCCGCCGCTCTGCGAGCCCCTGACGTGGCGCGCCGAAAAGCGCTTGCCGTCCTGCAGCGCGGCGACCCCGTAGTCGATCGGCTGGTCTGGAAGCGCGCCCGCAAGGAACATGAATTGCATCGCTGTCGCCGGCCTATCGGCGGGGACGGTCCGCGCCGCGGCCGCGAGCGCCTGTCCGAGCAACTGGCCGCCGTAGACGCGTCCGTGTTCGTTGATCTCGCCCACGCGGCTACGGAAGCGCCCTGACTCAGGCGCAGCGAGGCCCAGGAGGTCGGCGATGTCGGCGCCATCCCAAGCCGGCGTGCGTTCACCCATAAGGAACTCCTGGCGCCGCGCGATGGTGTCCGTTCTCGTTGACGCTGACGACGCCGAGGCCGCAGTCCTCGCGTCGACGGAGACGTGTGATCGAGCCGTAGCCCGGATGGAAATTCGTAATCCGATCGAGGCCTAGAGCATGCGAGAGCGTGATGTTGATGGGAAGTCCGTGCGTGAAGACGACGACGCGCACGCCGCGATCCGCCTGCGGCGCCGTCGCCTGCAACGCGGCGAGGACGCCGGCGCGAAATTCTTCCGGCTCGGCGCCGAGATAGCGAATCGGATCGGCGACGAACCGGGCCCACGCCTCGCCGCCCTCGGCGCGCAACGTCTCGGTCGAGCGATAGCGCATCGTCGCGCGATCGGCTTCGGCCCAGCCGTCGATCGTGTTGATCGACAGGCCCAGACGCTCCGCCAAAGGGACTGCGGTCTGCTGGGCGCGCAGCAGCGGGCTTGCGACGATGCGGGTGACGCCTTCGCCCGCGAGCCAGTCCGCGACAGAGCGCGCTTGACGCCGGCCGTCCGCGTTCAGCGGGGGATCGTGGGGAGAGACGGCGTCTTGCTCGTCGGGACGCCCGTGGCGGACGAGGATCAGCCGCATTGGCACAACTTCATGTCTGCGCCATCGCCTTGGCGGCCTCGAGCGCCGAGACTTCGGCCTCGGACAGGCCCCATTCGCGCAACACTTCGCGGCTTTGCGAGCCGGGCGCGGGAGTCGGACGCCGCAGCGAGGCGGGAGTTCGCTCGAAACGCGGCGCGGGGCTCGGGTGCCTCAGGCCGTCGAACTCCGCATAGGTTGCGCGCGCCCGCATCTGCGGATGTTCGGGCGCTTCATCGATGGTCAGCGCAGGGGCGAGACAGGCGTCGCGCCCGGCGGACGCCGCGACCCATTCGTCGCGGGTGCGGCCGCGGAATATCGACGCGAATCGTTTCCGCATGTTGGGCCATGCGGCGCGGTCGTTCTGATCGGGCAGGGTCTCGCCCGCGAGCCCCATCACGCTCAACAACGCCGCGTAGAACTGCGGTTCGATCGCGCCGACCGCGACATATTGACCGTCCTTGGTCTCATAGCTGCCGTAGAACGGCGCGCCGCCGTCGACGATGTTGTCGCCGCGCTTCTGCGTCCAGGCTCCCTGCTGTCGGAAGGCCTGGAACGCCGACATCAGATGAGTCACGCCATCCAGCATCGCGACATCGATAGTCTGGCCCTTTCCCGAATTGCGCGCCTCGATCGCGGCCGCCAGCAGGCCGACGGCCAGATAGAGCGCGCCGCCGCCGAGATCCGCCACCAGATTGAGCGGCGGCGGCGGCGGCCGCTCTGGGTCGCCCATGCTGTGCAGCGCTCCGGTCAGCGCGAGATAGTTGATGTCATGGCCGGCCTCTTGTGAGATCGGGCCTTGTTGTCCCCAGCCGGTCATGCGGGCGAACACTAGGCGCGGATTGATCGCATGGCAGATCTCGGGGGCGAGGCCGAGCCGCTCCATCACTCCAGGACGGAAACCCTCGATCAGCGCATCGGCGCTCCCTACGAGTGTCAGCACGGCCGCAACCGCGGCGGGTTGTTTGAGGTCGAGCGCGATGGAGCGTTTGTTGCGGTTGTAGAAGTCGAACCGCGGCGGCGTTTCGGGTTCGGCGCCCGGCCGCGGGATGCGGTCGATCCGCACTACGTCAGCTCCGAAGTCGCCGAGCAGCCCTCCCGCGAAAGGCGCTGGGCCGATGCCTCCCATTTCGACGATGCGAAAGCCGTGCAGCGGACCCGTCAAGCGTCTCTCCTTTGTTTCGATTCGGCGCGCCAGGGCGCGAGACCTTCGCCACGCGCAGCCAAATCGCGCAGCCACGGCGACGGCGCGAACCGAGCCCCGTCGTTGTGCGCGAGCGTGTCGCAAGCCGTGACGAAGGCGCTGAGACCGAAATCCTCCGTCCAGCGAAGAATGCCGCCGACGCGTTTGGGAAAGCCGAGCCCGAGCACCGAAGCAGCGTCGCCGTCGTCCGCGCTGGCGATCACGCCTTCCTCGAGGCAATGTAGCGCTTCGCGCGCTTCGGCGGATAGGAGGCGCAGCTTCACGGCTTCGCCGTCAGACTGATCGATTCGGAGCGGGAATGCGCTCCCAAGACCTGGCCAGACGGTCCGCGGCCCGTCGGCAGGCCAATCGAAGAACCCGCCGCCGTTCCGCCGCCCGCCGCGGCCGAGCTCTGCCATGCGCGCGAGCACGGGCTCGGCGAGCTGACGGCAGAATCGCGGTTCCAACCCATCCGCGCGCGCCTGCTGCGCCTGCTGCAGGTTGAGCGCCAAACCCGTCTCGTCCAGCATCGCCAGAGGCCCCAGCGCGCGGCCGTTGGCGATCGCCGCGGCTTCGATCAGCTGCGGCGCGACGCCTTCGCTCAACATCGCCAGCGCTTCGTCGAGATAGGCCGCGAAGACGCGGGTGGCGAAGAAGCCTGGGCCATCGCGCACGAGAACCGGTCGTTTGCCGATCTGCTGGATGAACGCGAGCGCGGACCGGACGCAATCGGCCTTGGTCGCTTCGCCCTTGACGACCTCGACCAAGGCCATGCGGTCGGCGGGCGAAAAGAAATGCAGGCCGAGGAACCGACCCGGGTCGCTCAACACTTGCGCGAGCCCGCTGATCGCGAGGCCTGAGGTGTTGCTGGCGATCAACGTCTCGCGGGGCGCCGCGGCTTCGATCCGGCGCAGCACGCTCGTCTTCGTGCCGCGATCCTCGTCGACGGATTCGATGACGATTTCGCAGCCGCCGAGCGCATGGTCGCTTTCCGCCGCTTCGACCCGAGAAAGAATCTCGGCGCCGACCGCGTCTTCGAGTCGACCGCGCGCAACCTGCCGCTCCATTGCGGCGTCCAGCCGTCGCCGACCAGCCTGAGCCGCCTCCGCGTTCCGAGCGCACAACACGACCTTCGACCCCGAAGCCGCGACGGCCTGCGCGATTCCGAGGCCCATCAGGCCCGGACCGACGATTCCGACGCACCGCGCCGCCGTCGGCGGCTCAGGAGTGGAAATGGGCGGCATGGTCGATTTCGGCGCGCCCGACGCGGGCGGCGTTGGCTTTGGCCTGCGGATCTTCGTAGCCGAACGAGACGCCGAACAGCAGTCTGTAGTTGGCGGCCACCCCGAGTTGCTCGCGCACGATGTCCGGAAACAGCCCGAGCGCCCCCTGCGCGCAAGAGGCGATGCCCCGCGCGGCGAGCGCCAGCATCAGCGTCTGTGCATACATGCCGATGTCGGTCGCTTCGCGCGTGTCGAACGGCTCCGGCATGAAGACGAATACGACATGCGGAGCGTCGAAGAAGGCGTGATTGCGGACGTAGGCAAGCTTTCGCCCCACGAGGTCACGGCGCTCCACGCCCATCGCGCCATAGAGCCGCTGCGCCGCATCCACTTGCCGCTCGCGATAGACGCCGACGAACTTAGTGTCAGCCGGCCAATCCGGCTTGATCGGCTCGTCCCGCATACCCGCATCGACGAGCGCCTCGCGCAATCGCTTCAGCGTGGCGCCGGAGACGACGTGCGGGGTCCAGGGCTGCACGTTGCAGTTGGAGGGCGCCCATTGCGCGAGCGCGAATACTTCGCGCAGCGTCGCCTCAGGCAGCGGATCGGGCAGGAAGGCGCGCACCGAGCGGCGGCGACGGATCGCCTCGTCAACCGAAAGAATGGGCATTTCCCTCGCGCTCATGGCTCCTCCTCGATCAGCGCGACGCCGCGCTTCGCATAGGCGCGCGCGAGACGGCGGCCGATACGGGCGGCGTCCGGCAGTTCGCCGTTGCCGAGTTCGCCGCGAGCGGCGACGCTGGCGCTGCCGACCGCGCCGCGGAACATCGCGAACACCTGATGAAATCGGGTCAACCGTTCCTTAGCGCCGGAGAGTTCATAGTAGAGTTCGAGATATTCCCCCTCTGACGGAATGCCCATCTCCTCGAGCGGGAGGCCGAGCAGGCCGCCGTTCTCGTCTGGCGCCATCCGCCAAGCCTGGCTACTGAACGCGAGATCGACGAGGGGATGCCCGAGCGTCGAGAGCTCCCAATCGAGCACGCCGATCACGCGCGGCTCGGTGGCGTGGAAAATCACGTTCGCGATGCGGAAGTCGCCATGACAGAGCGCGATCGCTTCGCTGTCGGGAACGCGCTCCGAGAGCCAGCGCACGATACGGTCGAGGTCCGGGTTGTCGTCGTCGCCGCGCCGAAACTGCGTCCACTGGCTCGACCAGCGGTTCAGCTGCCGCGCAAAATAATTGCCGGGCTTGCCGAAATCGCCGAGGCCCAGCGCGCGAAAGTCCAGCTTGTGGATCGATGCGAGCGTCGCGCACATCGAGCGGTACGATTGCGCGCGTTCTTCGTGATTCAGTCCCGGCGTGCGGAACTCGTGGTACACGCGACCGTCGAACCGCTCCATCAGATAGAACGGCGTGCCGATCACTCCGCGGTCGTCGCAATAGAGATAGGGCTCGGGTGTCGGAACGGGGCTATTCCGCAGCGCGGTCAGCACCCGATATTCGCGATCGATCGCATGCGCCGAGGGCATCAACGTGGCGTTCGGCTGCTTACGCAGCACGGCGCGCCAATCGCCGCGCGTGAGAAAATACGTAGGGTTGGACATGCCGCCCTGTGTGCGCTCGACCCTTGTCGGCTCCGCGCCGCCGAATCGGCCGCGCAGGAACTCGTCGAGCCGCGCGATCTCGAAATCGACGCCGCGGTCTTGGGGCGTAGCGTCCATCAGGCGTGGCTCGCGCGCTTGCCGCGGAAACCAAACAGATATTGAGCCACGCGCCGCATCTGAACTTCCTCGGTGCCTTCGGTGATGCGATAGCGGCGGTGATGGCGATAGATGTGCTCGAAGGGCAGAGCGCGGCTGTAGCCCATGCCGCCGTGAACCTGCATCGCCCGATCCGCCGCCTCGCAGCAGAGTCGGTTCGCGCGAAAATTGCAGATCGAGACCATATCGCTGATCTCCAGCGGGTTCTGTCGATCCATCTGCCACGCGGTTCGGAAGATGAAGTTCTTCACCAACTCGTACTCGGCCCAGAGTTCGACCAGTGGGAACTGCACCGCCTGCTTCTTGGCGAGCGGTTCGCCGAAGGCAATGCGCGAATTGGCGTATTTGACCGCTTCCTGGATGCAATAGCGCGCGGCGCCGGCGCTCGCAGCCGCCTGGCGGACGCGGTTCTCGTGTACGAAACGCTGGGCGACGACGAGACCGTCGCCCTCCTTGTGCAGGATCGCACTGTCGGGCACGCGCACGTCCTTCAACTCCACCTCGGCGTGGTCGCTCGGCATGTTGAAGGTCCAGTGATTGTAGAGGATATTGTGGCCGGGCGAGTCGGTCGGCACGATGAAGGCCGTGATGCCCTTGGCCTCGCCGGCCTCGCCTGACGTGCGCGCGAAGATCAAATTTCCGTGCGCGCGCGCGACTTGGCTGTTCCAGCGCTTGCGGCCGTTCAAAATCCAGTTCTCGCCATCGCGAACTCCGGTCGTCTCCAACCAAGTGGCGTCGCTGCCATGGCCGGGCTCGGTGAGGCCGAACGAGAGATGTTTCTTGCCTGAGATGATCCCCTCGACGTAGGTCTTCTGCTCGGGCGTGCCGTAGTCGGCGAGCGCCGGAATGATTGGGAAATTACCGACGATCGAGGATTCGTCCTGCAGGTCGTTGTGCAATCCGAGGCCCTTGCCGGCGAGATGCTCGCGGATCGCCGCGATCGCGAGGGTGGACGCCGCCTGACCGCCGCAGGATTTGGGCAGGCCGTAGCGGAGATGCCCGGCGCGGTCGGCGCGACGCTCCATCTCGACGATCAGCGCGCGCCATTCCGCGCGTGGACACCCGTCCTGCTCCCAATCGGTGCGCGCATTCTCGCGCCGATGGTCGAAGAACTGCATGTTTTCGCGCTCGAGCGGCTTGATCTCGGCTTCGATGAAAGCATCGAGTTCCGCGAGTTTGGCCGTTATTTCGCCCGGCAGCTCAAAGTCCATGTCGCGTCTCCCCGGCGTCTGTCTGATCGCGTGAACATATCGTACGCTGGTGTACGAGATGCGTCAAGAACCTGTGCCCAGCTATAGCGCTATGCGGCCGTAAGGGTGTGTGCTGCTGACGCCGCCGTCGACCGACAGCATTTGCCCATCGACATACGAGGAATCGTCGCTGGCCAGAAATGCTGCCGCGGCCGCGATCTCGTCGGCGCGGCCGGGGCGCTTCATCGGCGTGACATGGCCGAGCTTGCCCTCGATGCCGCGCGCGCGCGCATCCTCGAACACCTTGCGCGTCAGCTGTGTCTCGACCAGCCCGGGCAGAACGGCGTTGACCCTGACGCCCGTGCCCGCAAAGGCGTTGGCCGCGGTCTGCGCGAGATTGTTCACCGCCGCCTTACTGGCGCTGTAGGAGATCGCGCCTGCATTGGCCCGGAGCGACGCCGCCGAAGAGGTCAGGATGATCGAGCCGTAGCGCTGCGCCGTCATATGGCGCCCTGCGTATTTGATCGCGAGGAAACAGCTGATCGTGTTGATCCGATACACCTCTTCCCACTCCTCGACCGTCTGCTCGAGCAGCGGCGTATTGGTGCCGGTGACGCCGATGTTGGCGAAGAAGATCTCGAGCCCGCCGAGATCGGAGACGCTGCGCTGCACCATCGCCTCGACATTGGCTTCCACGGCGGCGTCGGTCACCATGCCGAGCGCCTTGCCGTCCTCGGCGCGTATGAGATCGACGGTCTCCATCGTGTTCTCCGCGCGTCCCACGACCAGCACAGACGCCCCTTCGCGTGCGAAGCGGATCGCGCTCGCTCGACCGATTCCGCTTCCGCCGCCCGTCACGATCGCGCGTCGTCCTTCGAGCCGTCTCATTTCGAATTCCCTCTATTTGGCGGCGACCGTCCAACCGCCGTCGGCGGTGATGACGGCGCCTTGCACGTAGCTGGAGTCGTCGCTCGCCAGGAATGCGGCAACCCCCGCGATTTCCTCGGGTTCGCCGAACCGTCCGAGCGGCATCTGGGCGCGACGCTCAACGATCGTCGTCTCGTCGAACTGGGCGATCGACGTGGGCGTGCCGATCATGCCCGGCGCGATGGCGTTGACGCGGATTCGCTTCGGGCTCAACTCCATAGCCGCCGCGCGCGTCAGGCCGACGACGCCCGCCTTCAGCGCGGAATAGGCAATGGAATCCTTGGCGGGATGCGAGGCCGAGACCGAGGACAGATTGATGATTGAGCCGCCGCCGCGTCGCTCCATCTGCGGCGCCGCGGCTTGCATAGTCCAGATCAGGCCGTCGACGCCACAGGCGAACATGCGGTCGACCGTCTCGCGGTCGATCTCGTCGAGCGGCTGGAACCGGGCCCAGACTGCGTTGTTGACGAGTACGGCGACCGGCGCGGCAAACTCACTTTCGATGCTGTGGAACATTTCGTGGACCTCGTCGCGGCGGCCCACGTCGACCGCGAAAGCGCGCGCATCGACGCTGCGGCTCACGAGTTCCGCGACCGTTGGCTCGAGCCGCCTCGCGCTGACGTCGACGCAGGCGACGCGCGCCCCTTCGCGGCCGAAGCGCTCTGCTATCGCGAGGCCGATGCCTCGTGCGGCTCCTGTGACGACGCAGACCCGATCTTGCAGTCGGCCGTTCACGCGCTCGCTCGCGTGAGGACGTCGCCGAACGTCTTCGCCAGCTCGCGCAGTTGGAATTTCTGCACCTTGCCCGCCGGGGTCTTCGGCAGGTCGGCGACGATCTCGATGCGCTCAGGCCAATATTGTTTGGCGACCTTGTTCTCCGCCATATAGGCCTGCACGACCTTCAGGTCGAGGTGATGTCCTGGGCGCAGCGCGACGAAGGCGCACGCGCGCTCGCCCAGACGCGAATCGGGATAGCCGACCAGCGCCGCAGACATCACGGCGGGATGCCTGAACAAGAGGTTTTCGATCTCGACGATCGGGATGTTCTCGCCGCCGCGAATGACGACGTCCTTGATGCGTCCGTTGATGCGGATATAGCCTTCGGCATCCATATAAGCGAGGTCGCCGGTATCGAACCAACCGTCAGCATCGAACGGCTCGATGTCGGGACGTCTGTAATAGCCCAGCGCCATCTGCGCGCCGCGCACCATCAACAAGCCGGTTTCGCCGGTAGGAGCTGGGCTGCCGTCGGGCTTGACGACCTTGACGGCGACGCCATCGATCGGCCGCCCGTCGGTAGTGGAAGATTTCTCCAAGGCGCGCTCGGGCTCGGTCAAGGTGCTCGACAGCGACTCGGTCATACCCCAGAGCGAGCAGACCTGAAGGTCGAGTTCGCGGTAGACGCGCTCGATCAGCGCCGGCGGAATCGGCGCGCCCGCGCAGAGGAACTTGCGCAGCTTCGCGGGTTTCGGCGCGCCTGCGGCGACCGCCTCGCACATGTCGGAGAGGAACGGCGCCGCGCCCGCGGAATAGGTGACGCCCTCGGCCGCCATGATGCCGACGCCGCGCTTCGGCTCCCAGACGTCCTGAAATATCACGGTGGCGCCGATCTTCAGTCCCAGCAGCATACCCGCGGCGTAGCCGGTCATATGGCCCAGTGGCGAGCAGACTAGCATCACGTCGCTCGCGTCGAGACCGAAGCGCCCGGCGAGCCCGATGTTGCAGCCCATCAGCGTGTTCAGGCAGTGCATGACGCCCTTGGGCGAGCCGGTCGTGCCCGAGGTGAACATCAGCACCGCCATTTCGTCGGTAGGCAGCGCGCCGATTTCGCCGATCGGCGGCGGCGGCAGGAGTTCGGCCCCCGAGAGCAAGGTGGCGTTGAAGTTGTTGGGCCCTTCGCCGTCGACCACGATCACATGTTGCAGCTTCGGCAGCGAGGGACGAAGCGAGGCGGCCATCGCTTCGTGATCGAAGCCACGGAAGACCTTCGGCACGACCAGCAGCTTGGTCTCGGCGAAATCCAGCATGTAGGTCAATTCGCGCTCGCGAAAGATCGGCATCAGCGGATTGACGACTGCCCCGATGCGAGCCGCGGCGAGCGAGACGACCGCGAATTCCCACCAGTTCGGCATCTGCACAGAGACGACATCGCCGCGCCCGATGCCCATACTCCTGAGCGCCGCTGCGGCGCGCGAGACGAGATCGCCAAATTCCGCGTAAGTGAAGCGCCGTTGTTCGGCGCGGTCCGCGCGATCGGCGAGGATGGCGAGCTTGTCGGGCGTCGCGGCGATCGCCTTCTGGAGGAACTCGTCGTAGGTCTTGTCGACCCAGAAGCCCTCTGCGCGCATCCTGCGAGCATGGGCGGCGGCGTCGAAGCGCGGACCAATCATCGCGTTCCCTCCTGCTCCTCACGACCGGTCCG
>Ga0209447_10000358_pt1 | contig 12177 bp, 8 predicted proteins | sample BogFormECP04_OM3_FD_188243 | JGI IMG/M metagenome (GOLD analysis project Ga0209447, IMG submission 188243) | Bog forest soil microbial communities from Calvert Island, British Columbia, Canada - ECP04_OM3 (SPAdes) (version 2) | ecosystem: Environmental > Aquatic > Freshwater > Wetlands > Bog ... | reverse complement strand
ATTCTGGTGGAATCGGAAGCGGCGGCGGTGTCGGCTAGTGTCGCGGGGGAATCCGCGGACACCGGCGAGATGGAAGAAGACGACGAGACGCAATCGTCCAGCGCGCCTGCGGGACTGGCACATGCGGTGGCGGAAAACACGCTGCGCGTGGACGCGGGGCGGATTGATACGGTGATGAACCTGGTTGGCGAGCTGATCATCGGGAAATCGATGCTGCAGCGGACCATTGCGGAGTTCGAGCGGCGGTTTGCAAAGGATGCGCTGCGCAGCAAGTTTTCGGACGCTCTGGCGTTTCAATCGCGGATTCTGAACGAGCTGCAGAAATCGGTGATGAAGATTCGCATGGTACCGGTAGAGCAGCTGTTTCGAAGATTTCCGCGGATTGTGCGCGACGTGGCCAAGCACCTGAACAAAGAGATCGCGCTGGAAATTGCGGGGCAGAACACGGATCTGGACAAGAGCATTCTGGACGCGCTGGCCGAGCCGCTGGCGCACTTAATTCGCAATGCGGCGGATCACGGGGTTGAAACCGCGAGCGAACGCGCGGCGGCGGGAAAAGCCGGCAGCGGCAAGATACGGCTGGACGCCTATCATGAGGGCGACCAGGTAGTGATTGAGGTTTCCGACAACGGCCGCGGTATTGACCGCGAAAAAATAATCCGGCGGGCGATCGAACGCGGCATTTTGAGCTCTACGGAAACTTTGCGCATGAACGAAGCGGAAATCAATCATTTGATATTTACGCCGGGATTCAGCACGGCCGAAAACGTGACGGAAATTTCGGGGCGGGGCGTGGGACTGGACGTAGTGAAGTCCGCGCTGGACAACCTGAAAGGCTCGATTGAAATTGAAACCGAGGCCGGCAAGGGGACGACGTTCCGGCTGATCGTGCCGTTGACGCTGGCGAGCATTCAGGCGCTGCTGTTCCACGTGGCCGGGCGGCTGTACGCCGTGCCGATTGCGTCGGTGGTGGAGATTACGCGGATCACCGAAGCGGAAGTACATCGCGTGGACGATCACGAGGTGTTTCAACTGCGGCAGCAGGTGCTGACATTGGTGCGCCTGGAGCGGCTGGAATCCTCGGAGACGTTTGAAAGGTCGAAGCGAGTTTTTGTGGTGGTGATTGGCGCGGGCAGCCGGCGATTTGGATTGGCGGTGGATAAGCTGATGGGCGAAGAGGAACTGGTCATCAAGGCGTTGGAGGACCAATTGGTCACTTCTCCGTTGGTGAGTGGCGCTTCGATTCTAGGTGACGGGACAATCGTGCTGATCCTGAACATTCCAGCGGTGGTGTCGCATCTGGCGCGGATTCCGGCGGTGGGAGCGACGGCATGAGCCCCGGCATGAGCGAAAAGATACGCGTGCTGGTGGTGGATGATTCGGCGCTGATGCGGAAATTGATTCCGCAGGTGCTGCAGCGGGATCCTTCGATTGAAGTGGTGGGCACGGCGATGGACGGCGAAGTGGGATTGCGAAAGCTGGAAGAGCTGCATCCGCACGTGGTGACGCTGGATCTGGACATGCCGCGGATGGATGGGCTCGAGATGCTGCGGCAGATCACGCGGAAGCATCGCGTGCCGGTGATTTTGGTGAGCGCGCAGACGGAGCGCGGCGCGTCAGTGACGTTGAAAGCGTTGGCGCTGGGCGCTTTTGATTTTGTGACCAAACCGCCGGAAGCGGCTTCGGGACGGCTGGACCAGATTGCGGCGGAGCTGGCGCTGAAGATCAAGGTGGCCGCCGGGTCGGGCGCACCGAAAATGATCATCACGGTGCCACCGACGAAGCAGAAGGAGCAGCGGCGGACTTCGATGCCGAACTGGCCGTCGCGAATTGTGGCGATTGGCATTTCCACGGGAGGCCCGAACGCGCTGCAGTATTTATTTTCGCAGCTGCCGCCGGATTTTCCGGGATGCATTTTGGTGGTGCAGCACATGCCGGAAGGATTTACGGAAATGTTTGCGCGACGCCTGGACGAATGTTCGGCGATCGAAGTGAAGGAAGCGCAGTCGGGCGACCTGCTGCTGGCGGGACGTGCGCTGATATGTCCCGGCAACCGTCACCTGAAAGTGCGGCGGATGGAGCATGGGAACGTGGCGATTTTGGTGGACCAGCCGCGGGTAAATGGACACAGGCCGTCGGCGAATGTGCTGTTCCATTCCGTGGCGCAGGAATTCGGCAGTAATGCGATCGGAGTATTAATGACCGGCATGGGCGACGACGGCGCCGAAGGCCTGGGCGCAATTCAGGCCGCGGGCGGAATGACCATCGCGCAAAGCCCGGACACATGCATCGTGGACTCCATGCCGCGCTCGGCAATCGAGCGGGGATTCGCGGGGCGGGTGGTGTCGCTTTCCAGTCTATCCAGTTACCTGCAGGCGAAATGCATTGCAGAGCGGCCGCTGGCGGAGCAAGGGAACCAGGATTCGACCGCAGACATTCTCACTACTGAATCGGGATTACGAAGGAGATCGTGATGAAACAGTTCGACGCATTAACGCGAAAGAATGACCATCAGGCGGTGAAGTACTTGATCGTGGACGATTCCGTGTTCGCGCGCAAGAGCCTGGCGAAAATGGTGGAATCGTTCGGCGGGCACGTGGTGGGAGAAGCCGGCGACGGGTGCACGGCGATCACCGAGTACGCGCGCACGCGGCCGGATATCGTGCTGATGGATATCACCATGCCGCAGATGGAAGGCATCGAGGCGGTGGAGCGCATCGTGCAGGAGCATGCCGAAGCGCGGATCATCATGGTCTCCTCGGTGGGCTACCAGGACAATATTCTGGCGGCGCTGCAGAAGGGCGCGCGGCATTTCGTGCAGAAGCCGGTGAAGCCCGACGCGTTGTACGAGATTATTCGCTACGTGCTCAATGATGATGGCGTGACGACGCCGGTGGGCGCCGCCGAGGAGAGCTCGCGATGAGGATGGACCTGATCCAGCCGTTTATCGGCTCGCTGGACGCGGTGCTGGCCGAGATGATGAAGGCGCCGGCGAAGATTGTGGATTTGACGATGGAAGAAGAAGGCTACCGGCGTCGCGGGACTGCGGCGGCTGTGAGTTTCAAAGGACAGATCGAAGGGCGCGTGATTCTGGATATGGAGCCGGGAGCGGCGGCGCAGGTGGCGAGTTATCTGGCCGGGGGCGAGGTGGATCCTTCGGCGGCGATCGTGACCGAAACGGTTTGCGAGCTGGCGAATATGGTAATTGGGAACGCCGTGACGCAACTGAATGATGCGGGATTTCATTTTAAGGTGCTGCCGCCAGAGGTTTTGACGCAGGAACAGTGCGAAAAGGCGGGGCAGGATTCGGAAGCGACGATACTGTGTTTTGAGACGCCCGGCGGGAATGTGCATTTGAATATTGCGATGCAGTATTTGCAGCGGCGGACTGGGGAGCGGGTGCCGGCTGGGGTGTATTAGGGTTTCGTTTTTGGCGAGGGTGCTGCAAAGTCAAAGGCAAGGGAAACCGCAAATTCAAAGACGCCCGCCTAAAAAAGCAGGCGGCCGCTACAACGTCTAAACCGACTGCAACGGCTGCCCGGTTCGATGAAATTGAACCGGCCACTACAAATTCAACGGCAAAATCAAAATCTACGCTTCGCGGAAACTATTCTTTTGATGGTTCGGGGCGGCGATATTCCACGCCGTGGCGGAACAGGCCTGCCTTGGGCAATTCTTCGCAGTACACCACGCGGGCGGGGATGAAAATATTGGCCACTTCGGGCGTGTAGGGGACGGCGACGTCAATCACGTCTTGCGCTTCGTAGCGGCGTTTGCTGCGGAAGCACATTCCCACCGGAGAAATGTCTTCGCAGACGGCCAGTTCATCGTCGGCGTTGGCCTGGCGAACGCAGGCTGTGAGCCTGGTTCTCATGCGCAGGCGTCCGCGTTCGCGCTGGTCGCCGCCGGACGGAATCTCTCCCGGAGCCTGACCGGCGCGGCCGCGCGCGGCGCGTGATGCGAGTTTCTTTTCGCTTTCGTGCGGCGCCTGCGACCAGATGCTGGGGACGCTGCAGGTCTTGCAATAGCGCGCGATGCCGCGGGTGCCTTCGAATCCGCGGAGCTGGAGCTCGTTGAGGTAAACGACTTCGCGCGCGCGGCAGTAGGTGCATTCCAGGAGCATGCGCGCGACGGCTTCCTGGGACTCGGCGATGTGCGGGAATTCGATGGCCCAGACATCGTTGTCGGGCTCGAGAATTTCCACACCGTAAACGTAGCCTTCTTTCTGGCGCCCAAATTGGCCGACGACGCGGACCTGGCTCTGCCGGTGCTTTTCCGTCGGAGCCAGCCGCCGGATCAGTATGTGCTGATCGGCACGCAAATCACGGTCGAGCAGAATCACCGCGCCGGTGCGATTGATTTGCATGGTGCGGGCTGGCTGGGCGAAGTCCTGGTCGTTGAGGTCCTTGCCGGTAGCTTCCAGCAACAAAGTCAACGAGACACGATCACTACGACGCTGCGACGGCGACCCCATGCCAACCCTCCTGAAATGAAGCTGGGCGAACCGTGGAACACGATAGCATACCCGCGGCGCAGGTTGGACTTCGGCACGTGGGGCGTTCTTCGCTGATTTACGGTTTGGGGGCTGGGATATGATACGCGCGGGGCGGCGTGGGGAAAGCGGCGTTTCGTGGCGTGGAGGTTGGCGGCTTTGTTTGCGAGACTTTTGCCGGGAGTGAAAATCGGTGCTGGTTGCGTCTGCGCGACTGCGGTTATCGCGCTGATTTTGGTCGCGGCTAGTGTTTCGAGCGGGCAAAGTGCGGGCGGCGGAGGGCGCGTCGAGGGGGTGGTGCGAGATTCCAGCGGCGCGGTGGTGGCAGGGGCGCAGGTGGAAGTTCATGCGGCGGCGTTTTCGGCTTCCACTGTTAGCGACTCCGGCGGGACGTTTACGTTTGAGAATGTGCCGGGTGCGGCCGGGACGGTTTTGGTTGGCGCGCAGGGCTTTCAGAAAATCGAGCAGGCTTGGAGCCGAGTGGGCGGCGCGACAGTGCACGTGGAGATTGTGCTGGCGCCGGCTGCGGTGAACCAGCAGGTGCAGGTGACAGCTTATCGCGCGGCGACTTTGCTGAGCGACGTGCCGGTGAGCGATGTGCAGCTGACGCGCGAGGATTTGCAGGATACTCCGGCGCTGACGCTGGATGACGATTTGCGGCAGGTTCCCGGATTTAGTTTGTTCCGCCGCTCGAGCAGCCGCACGGCAAATCCCACGACGCAGGGAGTTTCGTTGCGCGGGCTGGGCGCGAATGGCGCGAGCCGCGCGCTGGTGCTGGAAGATGGCATTCCGCTGAACGATCCTTTCGGCGGATGGGTGTACTGGGATCGCGTGCCGGTGGAGGCGATTGCGGATGTGGAGATATCGCAGGAGGGCGGATCGAGCTTGTATGGGAGTGATGCGTTGGGAGGCGTAGTGCAGTTTGTGTCGCGGCCTGCGCAGCCGGGCGGGATTTCACTGGACACTTCTTACGGAAATCAGAATACGCCGGACCTTTCGCTTTGGGCCGGGGGACAGAAAGGAAAATGGGAATCGAGTTTTGGCGGCGGCGTATTTAATACGGACGGGTACATATTGACGCCGGAAGCGGAGCGAGGTTCGGTGGACGTGCGCGCGGGGTCGCGGGACGGGACCGCAGATCTGATGGTGGGACGCAAGATCGGGGAGCAGAGCGAAGTATTCGCGCGCGGCTGGTATCTGGACGAAACGCGCGGCAACGGCACGATGCTGCAACGAAACGATACGAAGCTGGGACAGGGGGCGTTGGGCGCGAACCTGCAGCTGGGAACTTTTGGCTCCTTGACGCTGCGGTTCTATGCGGACGCGCAGACGTATCATCAGACATTTTCATCGATCGCAACCGGCAGAGACAGCGAGACGCTGACGGATTTGCAGACGGTGCCGTCGCAGGGAGTGGGCGGGTCGGCAGTGTGGTCGCGGCAAGCGGGAAAACGCCAGACGCTGGTGGCGGGATTTGATTACCACGAAGAAATTGGGGCCAGCCATGAAGTGCTGCTTTCGGGCGGGACCACGGATCTTTCTTCCGGCGGGCGACAGCGGACGGTGGGATTTTTCGGCGAAGATTTGATTCAGATTGCGCCGCGGTGGTTTCTTTCTGTTAGCGCGCGGGTGGATCATTGGAGCAATTTCGACGCGGCGACTTTGCGCGAGCCAGTGACGCCGCCTAACGCGCCCACCGATACGATGTTTCCGGACCGCTCGCAGAATGCATTCAGCCCGCGCTTGACGCTGCGGAACCAGGTGAATGCGCATGTGTCGTGGAATGCGTCGGTGTACCGGGCGTTTCGCGCGCCGACGTTGAATGAGTTGTACCGGTCGTTCCGCCAGGGGAATACGGTGACCACCGCGAATGCATATCTCAACGCGGAACACTTGACGGGAGGCGATGCGGGCGTGGCGCTGAGCGGATTCAACGGCAGGCTGCAGGCGCACGGGACGTTTTTCTACAACCAGATCGTCAATCCCGTCGCGAACGCCACATGCCTGCCGCCTCCCAACGCGTTTCCGGGCTGTCCGAACCCGGTTCCGAATGTGATTGAACGCATCCGCGAAAATCTGGGGCGGATTAACGCGCCGGGCGTTGATCTGGGCGTGACGGCGAGCATTGTGCGGGATTTCACGATTTCGGCCGGGTATCAATTTGTGGATTCGAAAGTGAGTTCTTTTCCCGCGAATACGGCGCTGGTGGGGTTGTGGGTGGCGCAGGTGCCGCACAATTCGTTTACGTTCCAGGCGCGCTATTCCAATCCGAGGATTTTGACGGTGGAGGTCACCGGCAGGGCGATTGGAAATGCGTTTGATGATGATCAGAACCAGTTTCCGTTGGGGAGTTTTTTTGTTTTGGACGCGATGGTTTCGCGGAGGATCGGCGCGGGGGTGGAAGTTTACGGGGCGGCGGAGAATTTGTTTAACGCGACGTATTACACGGCCGCGACGCCGGTTTTGCAGTTGGGGCTGCCGATTGTGGGGCGGGTCGGGGTTCGGGTAGAGTTTCCGAAGCGGTAGTCGAAGGCAACGGCGAAAGATTTAACACAGAGGACACAGAGGAAAAACGGAGAACACAGAGAAAGACAGAACAACCGCAGAGACGCAGAGGGCGCAGAGAAAGGCCACGGCAAATTCAAAGGCAAGACTCGATTAATGCGCGGTGAGGGTGGGCGGGGGATATTCGGGGAGCTTGGCGTTTTTCTTGTCGGTGCGTTTTACTTCTAGTTCGTCGAAGAGGATGGAGGGGCTGATTACGGTGGTGGGGACGGCGCCTTCGCGATTGCTTACGAGCGGGTCGTTGCCTGCAGCGACTAGATTGCTGCGCAGGGTGCGGGTGTCCAGTTCATTGAAGACGGCGCCGCGGACGAGTTCTTCGTGGCCGTCGCTTACGTAAACGCGATAGAGCAGGCGCGGGTTGTATCCCACCAGAGTTTCCGCGAAGTAGCCGTAGGGTTTGCCTTCCTGTTTGCACATCTCGATTAATTTTCTCTTGAGCTCGTCGGGCGAGCTGGATTCCTTGGGCTGCAAGATCAGAACGCCGATATTCGGCGAAGGCGCTTGCCCGGGAGCGGCGCGGCCGTGGCCATTGGAATCCGCGAAATCGCGAATGGGCATGCGGCCGAGGAGATATTGGACCAGGATGCCGTCCTTGATGACCGGGAGCGCGGCGACGTGCACGCCTTCTTCGTCTATCTGGTAACTTCCGATCAAGGATTTCCCATCGAAGGATTTCAAGGTGGGGTCATCCACGACGGAAAGAAAAGTGGGCAGGACGCGGCCTTTGTAATTCGAGGAAAATTCTCCGGTGGTGCGCGCGGAATCGCCGGGCTTCGGACGAATGCCCAGAATATTGGCGCCGATCATGCCGTCGAGAATGTCGCTGGCCGAGTCGTTCGAGAAGAGAACGGGGCCGCGATAATCTTCTTCGACCATCGGAGCTTCGCGCAGATCTTTCAGGGTCTGAAGCATTGCGGCGGTCTCGGCGAGGAGCTTTTCCTGCGACGGCAATTCAGATGCGCTGCCGCCGACGTAGAAGGGTGAGCGCCCGAGTTCCATACCGTCATCCGCCTGGGTCTCCGCGGACAGATTGAGGGAATAAGTGGTGTAGCCCTGGCGGGTGCTGGTGCCTTCCGTGTTGACAAAATAATCGTTTACGGCGCGAAAGCGCACATACGCGGAGAGAGCCTGAATTTTCGCGTCGCTGCGATAGAGATTGGTGACTTTCTCCAGCGTTTCCTTCCAGGTCGCGGCCGAAAAATCGAGTTTGACGAATGAGCCGAACGATTCCAGAGCGGGTGCGCGGGCAAAATCATCGAAAGGCTGGTCGGCAGTGTACTGGCTGAGGACGGCTTTCTTGGAGGCGAGGGCTTCGCTGGCGATTTTGTAGGCGCGATCGGTGGCGAGCCAGAGGTCGCGTCGGAGGGCGATCGAGTCGTCGTCGCGCGGAGCGAAATTCACGACGCCGGTGCCGGGACCGTAGTAGCTGTCCAGCTTGTAATCACCGACGCGGACGACGACACGCAGGCTGCGGCCGTGGATGCGCTGGTCCTGACGCAGGGCGCCAAAGGCAGCTTCGGCGCTGAATTCGTCCACGTCTGAGAGGCGATATTCGATGTAATAGGGCGCGGGGACGTTGTCCATTTTGAGCTGGGATTTGTTGCGGTCCAGCTCTTCGCGCAGAGCTTTGAACAGCGGATCGGATTGAACTTCCGCGGAGGTGGCGGCGGTAGCGGCAGTAGATTTTTGCTGCGCTTGCGCGAGCGTGGCGGGAACAGCGCAGGGCAGGAAAAACGCCGCGAGCAAGGTGAGTGCGAACGAGGAGCGGCGCAGCGACTGCGTGGTGGTGACGGCAAGAACGCTGCTGCGAATTAGCGCGCTCATGGTTTCGCTCCGGGCGCGGCAACTTTGGTTGCGTTCGCGGCAGGCGCGGAAGAAGCAGAATCAAATCCCGGGGGCGGGAGAATCGGCGGGCGTTCAGTGCCACGACGGCGTTTTTGAACTTCGATTTCACTGAAGAGCATCGCGGGAGCGGCGGCGGCTACCGGAACTTGCCCGGATTCCGCGCCGCAGATTCCGTTGAATACTTGCAGCGTGTCTCCCGTGAGGACGATGTTGTTGAGTGAGAGCAGCGGCGTGCCGACGATATCCACTCCGCGGACCAGCTCGTCCGGGCGGCCATCGGCGTAGACGCGGTAAACCATCACGGGAATTACCTGGAAGGCCTGAGGAGAGGCGCGACCGGTGAGCGTGAAGCCGCCCTGAATGTCGTCGAAATACAGGCCATATGGTTTTCCCTGCTTCTTGATTTCCGCAATGAATTTCTCGCGCAGCTCGGAATCCTTTACGGTGTTGGTGGAAGTGACAATCAGATTTCCCTGGCGGCCGGTGGGCATCAGGCCGGGCTGGCGGCGTCCGTGGCCGTTCGATGTGCTGAAATTTTTAATGGGCATGCGCGACATTAGGAAATTCTTGAGGACGCCATTTTCCACGGCGACCACGCGCGCGGCCGGAACGCCTTCGTCATCGAAATCATAGTGACCGGCGAGTTGCGCGCCGTTGAGTTCTTTCATGGTGGGATCGTCGGCGACGCTCAGGAACGCGGGCAGCACCAGCTGATTCACTTTCTTGGTGAAGGTTTGACCTTCGTTCTCATCGCGCTGACGATGGCCTTCGAGGCGATGGCCAAGAACTTCGTGGAAGAAGACGGCCGCGGCTCTGCCGGAAAGCATGGCGGGGCCGGCGTAAGGATCGGCGGCGGGAGCGGCGCGCAAGGCCTTCAGGTCCGCGGCGATCTTGTCCACTTTGGGGGCGAGTTCCGCATCGGAAGGAAGCTGGCTCGCTGTGGCTGCCTGAAAGGATTCCACGCGCATCAATTCCATGCCATCGTCCGCGCGGGTTTCGGCTTGAATTATCAGGCGCGCGATGGCGCCGGGACGAATCAGGGCGGTGCCTTCGCTGGTGGCTAGATAGGAGCGATCGGCCGAAATATTGAAAGTGACGTAGGAGGAATAGACTTCAGGATATTTCAGGAAGCCGGCGGAAATTTTTCGCGTGCGGGCTTCCCATACTTGCTGGTCAGACGGCGGATGCAAGGGCGAAAGATTCAGATGATCCTGCGGAGCCTCGCTGGAGAAATCGGGAGACTTATCTTCTTCTTCGGAGCGCACCGCATTGTTAGCTTTGACTTTCAAGAACGCCGCGGAGGCTTGCTCGTATTCACGGTCGGTGAGTTGCCAGAGGACGCGCGCAATGGCGTTGGTATTGTCGTCCAGCGGGAGAAGGCCGGAAGTGATACCGGAGCCGCGGCTTTGGCCATGCGTATTGTCGAGGGCGACGGAGCCGACGCGCATCATGACGTCCGCCTGGCGCCGGGCCACGCTCGCGGAATAGATCACGCTTCCGTCGGAGGCCGCTACGGCGGTCTCGTCGGTGTCCGTGACGGCGTAGCTCAGGTAGTAAGGCGCGGGGTCTGTTTTGGCGAGGGACGTGGTGGCGCGCTGCAGCTCTTGTTGCATTGTCGTGAGGACTACGTTGGCGGTGGGGCCGGAGGTGATGGCGCCGAGTGGGAAAGCGCAGAGCGCGAGGACGACTAGAAATGCAAACCACGGACGGGATTTCTGCATTGGGCTGGTGGGCTCTTTCTTCAATGGACGAATCCAGCATACTCGCGGGGGGTGGGTGGCGCAACCGGCGCGGTGGGGGAGGTTGCGGAAAGAGGCGCGAGGCGTTTGTTGCAGCGGGCGGCGTGTTACCAATGGCGCACTGAAGTGCGCCGCTACGAAAGACAACGTCAACCGCGAAGAACCGCTGCTTACGCGCCGACCGCAGGACGTTGCAGGTGCATGGCTGCTGCGATTACGTCGGTATACTTCAGGCCCGCGCCGGTGTTGAAGAGGACCACGCGGTCGCTGGGCTTGAGAAAGCCGGAGGCGAGGAGGCGATCGTAGGCGGCCGTGGCTGCGGCGCCTTCGGGTGAGAGGAAGAGGCCTTCGTTTTTCGCCCAGTCTTGCAGGGAGGCGAGGATTTCGGCGTCGGGGATGGCGAGGGCGGTGCCGTGCGATTCGCGCAGAATTTCGAGCATGATGGAATCGCCGTAGGGTTTGGGGACGCGCAGGCCGGAAGCGAAGGTTGTGGCGTTCGGCCACATTTCGCTGGAGCTTGCGCCTTGGTCAAAAGCTTTGGCGACGGGCGCGCAGCCGGAGGATTGCACGGCGATCATGCGCGGACGTTTCCCTGGTTTCACCCAGCCAAGTTCTTCGAGTTCCGCGAACGCTTTCCACATGCCGATGAGGCCGACGCCGCCGCCGGTGGGATAGAAGACTGCGTCGGGATATTCCCAGCCGAGCTGCTCGACCAGCTCGTAGCCCATGGTTTTTTTCCCTTCGACGCGGAAGGGCTCTTTCAGCGTGGAAATATCGAACCAGCCTTCGGCCTTGCTGCGTTCGGCGACGATGCGGCCGCAATCGGAAATGAGGCCGTCAACCAGGGTGACGTTTGCACCGTAGGCGATTGCTTCGACGTAATTCGCGAAGGGCACATCGCGCGGCATGAAAATGTGGGCGGTGATGCCGGCGGCTGCGGCGTAGGCTGCGAGCGCGCCGGCCGCGTTGCCCGCGGAAGGAATCGCCAGTTCGCGCAGGCCGTAATGACGCGCCATGGTGACGGCGAGGGCCAGGCCGCGCGCTTTGAACGAGCCGGTGGGGTTGGTGCCTTCTTCCTTGAGGAATGCGTTGGGATGGCGGCGGCTGGGCAACATGGGTGTCCAGCCTTCGCCGAGGGTGACGGGGCGCGCATCGGGCAGCACGGAACGATAGCGCCACATGCCGAGCCAGGGAGAACCGGCGGCTTCCCGGGCGATGGTATCGCGTGCGGCGATTCCGCGCAGCGGCTGCAGATCGTAACGGACGTAGAGAGAACCCTTGCAGTGCGGGCACAGAGTTTGGGGCGTTGCGGCGGAAATGATGGCTTGGCAGCGCGAGCATTCTAAACTTTTGATTTCGGGCATGGCGGTAACGATACCAGATGGAGCCAGGGCGAAACAGGATGCAGACGAGCGTGCTTTTTTTCAGGCGAGCGCGAAGGAGCGCAAAAAATTTGGTAGCGGTACCGGGAATCGAACCCGGGTTTTCAGGTTGAGAACCTGACGTGCTGACCCCTGCACCATACCGCCGTTTATA
>Ga0209447_10000356_pt1 | contig 12207 bp, 8 predicted proteins | sample BogFormECP04_OM3_FD_188243 | JGI IMG/M metagenome (GOLD analysis project Ga0209447, IMG submission 188243) | Bog forest soil microbial communities from Calvert Island, British Columbia, Canada - ECP04_OM3 (SPAdes) (version 2) | ecosystem: Environmental > Aquatic > Freshwater > Wetlands > Bog ... | reverse complement strand
GCGATGCAATCGAGAAAGTACTGTAGTTACCCAAGTATAAACGGAAGGCCCGTCAGGCCCCCAAATCCTTGAACCGGTTGTGCAGGGATGCTTTCCTGCCCTTCAGACGCTTCCTGATCCGGGAATTTTCGCACCGGCTGCGACCCGCTCAACGATCTGCGCGAATTTGTGCAGCTCTTTGGCGCGATCGTAGCCTGGCGCTGCGGCCCTCGCGGCTTCTTCCATGAGTTTTCTTTTGCGGGGGTCGGCGGCAAGGCCGCGGACCACGGAGGCAAAATCCTCGGGGTTGTCCGGATCGGCGGCGGTCGCGAAGCCCTGGCGGAGACCGAGCGAAACGACATCCGTTTCGATGGGTGCGAGGGCGACGATGGGCTTGCCTGCGGCGAGAATGCCATACATTTTGCTGGGAACCACGACGCCTTCGAGGCCCCGCTTGATCGTAATGATGTGAGCGTCGGCGGCGGCGAGCACGGACGGAATCTTGCTCGAGGGAAAGTAAGGCAGGAAGCGGATATTGGCGGCGCCCGCGGCGGCGGATTCGATCTGGCCGCGCTGCGCGCCATCGCCCACGAAGACCAGACCGATGCCCTCACTGGCTAATTTTCTGGCACCGGCGATGAGCGTGTTCCAGGCGCCGTAGAAGCCGAGATTTCCGGCGTGCAGCAGCACGAAATTGAATTGGCCGCGAATGGCGCGGATGACTGCGGGATCGAGCTGCGGTGGCGGCACATTCGCAGGCGGGATTTCCGCGCCGTGGCGGACCACTTCGATTCGCGAAGGGTCCAGGCCCTTGGCGATGATGCGGGCGCGCATATCTTCGCCGATCACGATGTTGCAGGCGGCGCGGCGGAGCGCCCAGCGATGTAGTTTTTCCCAGACGCGGGCGAGCAACCCGGGCTCGACAATGGCGCCGCCGACGGCCATATCGGGATACAGGTCCTGAATGTTGTAGAGGAACGGCTTGCGCTTGAGCAGCGCGACGAATGCGCCGACGATGCCCTCGAAAGGAGGATCGGTCATCGCCAGGATCACATCACAGGGAACGAACATTGCGCGCGGGACGGCCAGCGCGACGTAACTCAAATAGTTGAGCACGCGGCGCTTCATTTGTGTCCGCGGGTAGTCGGTCGAGCCCACGCGGATGACCGTGGCTTTGCCGAATCGTTCGCTTTGCCAGAGCCTCCAACTTCGGCGCTCCGTCGGATCGTAGGAAGGCCGGCCACAAAGAACGGCTACCTGGTGCTGTACGGAAAGAGACTCGACGAAAGTCTGCGCCATTTTTGCGGTCGCCGCGGTATCGGGCGGAAAGTAGAGGTTGAGAAGAAGGACTTTCATGCGAGCGAACTGTCCGACATGGAACTCATGATTTGCTGATCAGAAAATCGCCGAGGACCAAGGCGTCCATTTGGGTGCGCAAAAAGCAGTCCAGGGCTTCCTCGGGGCGGCAAACGATGGGTTCGTTGTCATTGAAGGAAGTGTTGAGGACGACGGGAACGCCGGTGAGATCGCGGAACGAGGAAATCAATGCGTAGTAGCGCGGGTTTGCTTCGCGCGTGACCGTTTGCAGGCGAGCGGTGCCGTCAACGTGTGTGGGAGCGGGAATTTTGTCTCGTTTTTCGGGACGCACGGAATAGGCCAGGTTCATGAACGGCGAGGGATGCGATTTCTCGAACCACTCGGCGGTGGATTCCGCGAGAATCGACGGCGCGAAGGGACGAAAGATTTCGCGGTGCTTGATGCGCTGATTCAGAATTTCTTTCATTTCGGGGCGGCGGGGATCGGCGACGATGCTGCGGTTGCCGAGGGCGCGGGGTCCCCATTCGGCGCGTCCCTGGAACCAGCCGAGGATTTTCCCTTCGGCGATGATGGCGGCGGTGCGCGGCAGCAATTCTGCTTCCGGCAGTTCGGCGATGGAATATCCACTTTGCGCGATCCCGCTGGCGTCGATGGCGCGGCGGACTTCGTCGCGCGAATAGCCGGGCCCCCAATAGGCGTGATCCATCACAAACGAGCGGGGCTTGCCGAGGATCTGGTGCCAGACGTAATACGCTGCGCCGACGGCGAGACCGGCATCGCCAGCCGCAGGATGCACATGAACGTGTTCGAACGGGGTGGCATCAAAGATTTTTCCGTTGGCCACGCAATTGAAGGCCACACCACCCGCGAGGCACACGGACTTGAGCCCCGTGTGCTCGGCGAGTTTCTTCAACATGCCAAGATAAACTTCTTCCAGACGCGCTTGGAGCGAAGAAGCAAGATTGCGGTGGCGATTTTCGAGCGGCTCTTCCGGCGCGCGAACAGGGCCGAGTTTGCGGGACATTTCCGGCGAAAACATTTTGCCCATCGTGGGTGTTTTGTCCGCTTCCGCCCAGGTCATTTCCGGCCCGGTGCGATGATGCGTGAAGTAGTCCAGGCTTAGCCGGAAGCCGTTGCCGTTCGAACGCGAATCGAAGCGCAGGATGTCGCGGAATGCGGCGAGCTGTTCCGGCTGGCCGTACGCCGCCAGGCCCATCACTTTGTATTCGTCGCCGAATTTCAGGAAGCCGAGATATTGCGTGACCGCGCTGTAATAGAGCCCAAGTGAATGCGGGAAGGCGATGGCGCCTTCAATGTTCATGCGATTTCCGGCGCCGGCGCCCCACATGGTGCTGGCGAAATCTCCGAGGCCGTCGGCGGAGAGCAGCGCGGCGCGTTCGAATGGCGAAACGAAAAAACTGCTGGCGAGATGCGCCTGATGGTGTTCGATGCGGTGAAATTTCGCGGTGAGCTTCGCCGGGTCGGAATCGAAGGCCTGCGAAAGAGCCTCGGGGATACCCGTGAATTTTGTTAGGACTTTGGCGCGCTCGCGCGCGAAGGATGGCATGCGCAGCGCGTAGAACAGTTTGGTGCCAAGACGTGCGTAGGGATTGCGGGGCACGGCCACGTGGTCGATATCCGCAAGCGTCACGCCGGCTTCCTGCAAGCAATAGCGGATGGCGGCGGCAGGAAATCCCGCCGCGTACTTTACGCGATTGAAGCGCTCTTCTTCGACCGCGGCGACGAGCTTTCCATCACAAACGATAGCGGCGGAGGCGTTGCCGTGATAGGCGTTGATCCCAAGAATGTTCATCGTTCGAAGAAGCAGTTTAACTCAGGAGCGCAGTTCATGCGGCGAGATGGCGCCGGCACCATTCGTTTAATACATAGAGCGACCAGGGACGCGACCAGGAGGTTTTGCCGGCCAGGAAGGCATTCCACACGGAACGCACGCCCTCCGCGTGCAGATGCGGTGCCAGGGCCGGCGCAGGATCGGCGAAGCTGGCTTCCAGGCGGGGACGCAGCGGTCCGCGGAGCCATTCTTCCCACGGCAACGTGAACGTTTTCTTGCGCTGCACAAGGATTTGTTGCGGCAGAAGATCTCCTATGGCTTCGACCAGCAAAGCTTTTTGCAAGCCGGCGCGCGAGCGCGCGGCGTCCGGCAGCGAGCCCACGAACTCCACGAGCGGAGTATCGAGAAGCGGCACGCGCACTTCGAGGGAGCGCGCCATGCTTACCGAGTCCGTGTCGCGCAGGAGCGTGCTGGCCATGTAGGTGCGCATTTCGAGCCAGGCCAGACCGGCGACCGGTTCGAGTTTGCGGGCTTCATCGGCGGTGCGTTGCAGCCAGCCGAGCCAGGTGGGCTCGAGTGTTACGCCATCGGCGTTGATGGTGCTGGGGCGGAAACGCGGGGCGGTGAGCTGCGGGAGTTCACTGGGAGGAAACAAGGCTCGAGCAAAATAATAAGGATGCGGCAATACGTCGGGCGTATTCCAGGCGGAGGCTGCTTTGCGCCCGCCATCGGCCGAGCCTTGTTGCTCCGCGAGGGCGGCCACCAGTGGGGAAATGGCCCGCCGCAGAAAAGCGGGGAGAAACCAGGCCGCGCGAATGAGACGCGCGAAACGGGGCGCATCGGTAAAGGTGCGATAGCCTGCGAAGAGTTCGTCTCCCCCCAGGCCGGAAAGCGCAACCTTCAATCCGACCTCGCGTGCAGCCCAGGAAACGAAATAGGTATTGATGCCGTCCATGCTGGGCTGGTCGAGAGACGCAAGCGCTTCCTCGAGGCGGATCAGGATTGCCTCGCCGTCGAGCGGCACTTCGGTGTGTTCTGTTCCGCAGTGTTTTGCAACGACCGCCGCAAGCGAGCCTTCGTCGTAGGCGGTGCCGGGAAAAGTCAGCGTGAAGCTGCGAATGCCAGGATGTTCGCGAGCCGCCAGAGCGGCGATGGCGCTGGAGTCCAGCCCGCTGGAAAGAAAAAGCCCCACGGGAACATCGGCGATGAGGTGGGCGCGCACGGCATCCTGGAGCAAAGGGCGCAATTGTTTAGCCGCAGAAGCGAGGCCGCTGGGTTTGCTCGTATCGCGCGCCGCCGGACTTTGCGTGGCATCCCACCAGGGGCGCGCGCGCGGCATGCGGCGGCGTTCCGGGACGTAGAGCAGCATGCGGTGCCCCGGTGGGAGGGAGAAGACGCCTTCGAGCATGGTCACCGGTTCGCAAACGCTTCCGAAGAGCAGGTAAGAAGTCAGCGCGTCCTGGGACAATTGCTTCGGCACGATGCCAGCCGCCAGAAGCGCGCGCACTTCCGAAGCGAACGCAAAGCCGTCGGAAGTCTGCGTGTAGTAGAGGGGCTTGATGCCCAGAGGGTCTCGCGCGAGAAACAAAATCGGCGCGGTGGCATAGCGTTCGCGCAGATCAAGCAGTGCAAACGCAAACATGCCGCGCAGTTCGGCCAGCGAGTCTTCGCCCCACTCCTCCCAGGCGTGCACCAGGATTTCCGTGTCGGAGTGCGTGGCAAAGCGATGGCCGCATTGCATCAGGCGTTCGCGCAGCTCGCGATAGTTGTAGAGTTCGCCGTTGAAAATTACGGCGATGTCGCGGGTTTCGTTCCAGACCGGCTGGTGGCCGCCGGGAAGATCGATGATGCTGAGCCGGCGCATGCCTAATGCGAGACCCGGCGCGCGGCGTTCCCCGGTGAGAAAACCGTCTTCGTCGGGACCGCGGTGCAGCAGCGCCGCGGTCATGGCGCGCACGCGCGACTCGGCATCGGCGCTGCGCGAAGCGAAGGCGACCCCGCAGATGCCGCACACGCTACTGTTTGATCTCCGGAGTGGTGAAGAAGGCGGTGCCAGCGCGAAAAACGTGTTCGCGCAAACGGAAGCGGGGGACCCTGAGCCGCTTGTCGGCGTACCATCCAAGAAGCACGCGCAAGAGCATCAGCAGCAGCGTGGCCGAGGCGGAAGCCACGAGAACGAAGAAGGATTCCCGCTCGAGGAGCAGGCTCCAGTCGACCAGTTCATCCCATCCGGGGCTGACTCTGTCCAGTACTTTACGAATTCCCAGGCCGTCGAGCGGAAGGCGCGCGACACGCACGTGTGCGAAGTGGTCGAAGTTATATTCCTTGGAATAGTTGGGCAAGGAGCCGGTAGCTTGCTCAAAAATGACGGGATTCTGTAAATCCTTGCGCGTCAGGAAACGGCCTTTGGCGTCGCGAAGCAACACCCGGTAAGTGGGGTCGGCGATAACCCAACGCTCCTCGATTAAGACCTCGGCAACCACGTGCTTCGTTGTGCGCTGTGGAGTGAGCAGAAGCAGCCGGCGCACATTGAGCCCCGAACTGCGCGCAAGATTCAGAAAGGCGTTGGTGGCCGTGCCGCAGACGGACAGGAGTTGCTGGTAGTTGAGCGTGGTTTCGGGGTCGCGCTTGGAAAGTTCCTCCGGATGTTCGGCTATCGGACGCGGCGGGCCGCTGCGCATCCAGCTGAGAATAGCTTCCACCCGCTGCTCCGGAGTGCTGGCCGCGGGAATGATGGCATCGGAAAAACCCTGCAGATACTGGCGGACCGAATACTCCCATCCGCCCGCGTAGAGCAACGAGAGTACCGCCGCGACCAGCAGTACGTTCGTGCTCCACCAACTGGCGCGAAAGATACGGTGCCCGGCCCTGGGTACAAGTGACAAGGAATCAGTCCACGCACCGTGATTTTGCACCCAGAGCATGCGGGAGGGCAAGCTTTGCGTAGAGCGACTCCATGGCCCGGACGGGTTCGTCCCAGCCGAGGCGCGCGGTAACTTCTGCGCAGCCGGCGGAAAGGCGGGCGTGCAATTGCCGGTCGCCGAGCACCAATCGCAAAGCTTCGGCCAGCGCCGCCGTCTCGTGCGGAATCACCAGCCCGCCGCCATTGGAAAAAAATGGGGCAATGCCGCAGCGATCCGTCACGATAACGGGAGTGCCTGCGGCGGCGGCCTCGGCGGCCGTGTTGCCGAAGTTTTCATTCTGCGAAGGAAGAACAAACACGTCGGCGTCGCGATACGCGGCCCACTTGGCCTCGCCAAGCAGCGGCCCGGCAAATTGCACCCTGGAGGCGGACCCGAGCCGCGTGGCAAGTTGTTCGAGTCTTGCTTTCATCCCGGCCTCGTCGGGGCCTACATAGACGAGCACCAACTGTTTTTCTGCGAGGCGCTCGGGAAGCGAAGAAAAAGACTGCAAGAGCACGTCCGGGCTCTTCTTGGAGGACAGCCGGCCCAGAAACAAAACCACTCTTGCATCTGGCGAAATTCCCAGCGTGTGGCGGAACGCCCCTCGCTCCGGCCAGGCCGCGGGTGGTTCGACCCCATTCCGCCGCAGGAAGATTTTTTCGCGCGGCACGCCACCATCGGCAAGCTCGCCTGCTTCCTGCTCGGAAGTGGCGATAATGGAGCGCGCGCCCGCGAACAACTTCCGTCCGAAGAACGAGTGATAGATCTGTTTGAGGCGGAAATTCCGCACGATTGGCGCGAACATCCCGATGGGCTCAAGAACGTAGGGAAGATTGAGCTTACGGCAAGCCGCCGCGACTGCCGGGCCGAGAAAATCATACAAACCAAAAATGTGCACGATATCGAAATTCAGGAGCCGCGCGCGGCAATAGCGTTTCAACGCGGGATTCCAGCTCACCGCGCGGTACCGAAACCACGTCGGCAGATAGATGGCTTGAACGCCGGTCACTTCGCGGCGCCAGCCAAACGGCGAACGCGCCGCTCCGGAAATGTCCCCGCCGATTCGCGATTCCAGCCCCCAGTCCGCCGTCAAAACGGTGACCGGATGACTGCGGCGCGCGAGTCCTTCCGCCAGGGCCCGAATTTTTACCGGCGGCCCGCCAAACTCGAGAAAGGGATCGTAGCTCTGCGTGACGTTTAGGATTCGCATTGTTCGCGGAGTATTTTCTTCAATGATTTTGCGAAAACGCTGAAACGAAATTCGTGTTCGACGCGTTCGCGCCCGCGTACACCCATTTCGCGGCCCAGCGCCGGGTCGCTCAGGAGCGTTTCGATGGAGGTGGCCAGATGCAAGGCGTCGCCATGGGGCACGAGGTAGCCTGTCACTCCGTCCTGAATCACTTCGGGCGCGCCGCCATGAGAACCGCCAATCACCGGCTTGCCGCACGCCATCGCCTCGAGATACACGAGACCGAATCCCTCGCCGCGGCTGGGCAGCGCGAAGATTTCGCACGCGGCATAACACGCCGCTAGCTCCGCATAGCTCACGCCGGTAAGAAAATGAACGTGCCACCGCACACCATTCTTTTCCGCAAGGTCTTCGAGCCAAGCGCGGTCATCGCCCTGGCCTACGGCCACCAGTTGCACGTCCGGGCGGTGCGCCAGAAGCCGCGGAAGAGCGGTGATAAGTGTGTCCATTCCTTTATAGCGCTCGCTGGCCAGCCAGCGGCCAACGGTTAGAATCACGCGCCCGGTTGGAAAGCCTTTTGGCAGGCCATTCTTGGAGGCACCGGCAATCAACGCTTCGAACTGTGGATCCAGCGCCCAGGGCAGCACGCGAATGCGCTCGCGCAAAACCTGCTGCTGCAGGGCGACGTAGTCCGCGGTGTCCTGGCTGGGCGCGAGAACAATATTTGCGCGGCGCAGCGCGCTCCGGCGCAATCCGGAAAGCGGCTCCCACACTTCGATGCCGTGCGTGCAAATAATGCTGTTCAGACGCGGCGCAGCGACCTTCATCGCTTGAACCACCGGACCGAGATGCGGGTGGCCAGCCAATACCAGCTTGGCCTGCCTTCGCGCCGCGCGAACCGCCGTCACCGTGAACCGCGCCTTACCGCGTTCGCAGCCCGTAAAGACAAACTCACGGCCCCCTGCGCTCATGCGGTGCAGTTCAGGAGAATCGTTCAAGCTGAGTAACCGGCAATCCATCCCGCGGCTCGCCGCAAACTCGCTCATCACCGCGGCAAGGTGGCGGCCCGCGCGCTGCACACCGCCGGGCGCATCCAGCTCCGGGAACAATCCAATAAGCACGCGCCAGAGTCTGCCAACTGCGAAGCCGGAAGGCAAGCAGCAGGCCTAAATAGTTGTAGAGAGTAGCAGGGTTGCGCTGCTTGTGTGTTCTTAAGCTCCATCATGATTGAGCAGCGGCACGAGGTCGGCGAATTCATCCAGATAGATGTCCGCGGGGTGGGCGGCGCGGTCGTGCACGCCGAACCCGTAATTCACCGCCGCCGCCAGTGTGCCGGCATTGCGCGCGGTCTGTATGTCCACTTCGGAGTCGCCGATAAGCAGCGCGTCCTGCGCGGCAATACCGAATTCCCGGAGGATGGTGTTGGCTCCGAGTGGATCGGGTTTTTTCGTTTCGAAACTATTGCCGCCGTAAATCGCGCGGAAATGTCTGGAAAGCCCCAGCGCATCGAGAATGCGGATGCTGATGCGCACCGGCTTGTTTGTCAGGACGGCCATGGGCAGCGCACTCAGTTTCTCCAGCGCTTCGGCCACGCCAGGATACGCGCAGGTGGTGTCCATTTTGTGCTCTTCGTAATACCCCAGAAAAAATTGCAGCCCGTGCTGGAGTTCCTCCGGCGCGGCGTTTTTGCCCAGTGCGCTTCCCACCAACTGCGGAGCGCCGTGCCCGATGTAACCCGCGATCGTGGCTTCCGCCAGCTCGGCGCGTCCCATTTCGCGAAGCATGGCGTTGACGGAATGAATGAGATCGCGCTTGGAATCGATGAGCGTGCCGTCGAGATCGAAGATCAGGGCGCGTACGGAAGAAAATCTCGCGGTATTCATGAGATGCAATTGTAATATGTCCCGCGCTATTCAACCGGCAGCAATCTCTCCGTAAGAATCGAAAGGCAGGCTCTTTCCGGAAACATTGCCAATTCGCGTAAACTAGGGTCTTCGCACACCGCTTAAACCAGCACCGGAGAGCCCATGGCCCAGGTCTACCCATTTCGCGCCTACCGTTATAACCCCGAACAAGCTCCCTTCGAGCGCGTCTTAACACAGCCCTACGACAAAATCTCCGTAACCATGCAGGAAAAATATTACGCCGCGCATCCGCATAATCTCATCGCCATCGAAAAGGGACGCGTCTACCCCGGCGATGGTCCCCAAAACAACGTTTACACTCGCGCAGCAGCTGCGCTACAGGATTGGATCAGCAAGAACGTCGTGGTCCGCGATCCCGCCGCGGCCTTTTACCTGTACACCCAGGAGTACACTCTGCCGGGCACGCAGGAGCGCCGCACCCGCCGTGGCTTCATCGGCGCGGGAAAGCTGGAGGATTATTCCGCCCACGTGATTTTTCGTCATGAGCACACGCTTTCGGGTCCGAAAGCAGACCGCCTCGAGCTTCTGCGCCATACCCGCATGCACACCGGACAGCTGTTCATGCTCTATTCCGACCCGCAGCGCCATGTTGACGGCATTCTTGCCGAAGCCGAAGCCGCTGCTCCGCCGGCGACGGAATTGCTCGACGAATACGGCGTGCTCCACCGCCTCTGGGTGATTGCCGACGCCGACCGCGTCTCCGCCATCCAGAAAGCCATGGAAGACCTAAAGCTTGTGATCGCCGACGGCCATCATCGCTACGAAACCGCATTGAACTACCGCAACGAATCGCGCGTGCGCACCGGCAGCAGCGATGCCAACGCACCCTACGAACGCGCCATGATGACCTTCGTCAATACCCGCAGCGCAGGCCTGACCATTCTCCCCACGCATCGCCTGGTCACCAACGTTCACGATTTTTCCTGGACTGAGGTGCGCCGCCACCTCGAGCCGTGGTTCACCGCCGAATCATTTGCTTTTTCCAATGACGCCGCCAAGCCCGAAGCCTGCGGCAAATTTCTCGCGCATCTGGCGAACGCCGGCGGCAAACAACGCGCGATCGGCGTTTACCCCGCCGCGCCTTGGGAAAAACGCGCCTACTACGTATTGACCTTGCGCTCCGGAGTGGACCTCGCCCAGCTCCTCCCCAGTGTTTCCGCGCTGCAGCGCGAACTCGACGTCGTCCTTCTTCACGAGGGGATCCTCGAGCCTGCCCTGGGCATTACTCCGCAAGCGGTAACCTCGGAGAAAAATCTAACCTACGAGCGCGAAGCATCCGCCGCGCTCGAGGCTGTCGATGCCGGCCGCGCGCAAATCTCTTTCCTGCTAAACCCCTGCGATGTCGAGCAAGTCATGAAAATCGCCACCAGCGGCGAAGTTATGCCGCAAAAATCCACAGACTTCTACCCCAAGCTCCTTAGCGGGATTACCATGTACCGGGCCGACGGTTAACGTGCCCATGCATGGATTCCGCAATGGCGGCGCCGCCTCGCTTCGTTGACTTGCCTGGGAGCGCAACCTAAGATGAGCCCGAGTTGTTCGCTTAGCGATTACTACCCGAATGACCGAATCGCCTTCACTCATCGGGCAGACCATCTCCCACTACCGGGTCGCGGAAAAACTCGGTGGCGGCGGGATGGGCGTCGTCTATAAAGCTGAGGACACTTCGCTCGGCCGCTTCGTGGCGTTGAAATTCCTCCCCGAAGACGTGGCCAGCAGCCCGCAGGCCCTGGAACGCTTTCGCCGCGAAGCCCGCGCTGCTTCCGCGCTGAATCATCCCAATATCTGCACGATCCACGAAATCGGCGAAGACAACGGCCGGGCTTTCATCGCCATGGAGTACCTCGATGGCATGACGCTCAAGCACGTGATCACCGGCCAGCCCCTCGAGATCGAGCAGCTTCTCGATTTGGCCATCGATGTCGCCGACGCTCTGGATGCCGCGCACACCGGAGGCATCGTTCATCGCGACATCAAGCCCGCCAACATTTTCGTCATCAAGCGCGGTCACGCCAAGATTCTCGATTTCGGTTTGGCCAAGGTCGCCGCCAGCCGCGATCCAGGCAAGAGCGCCTCGCTGGCCACCGTCACCATCGACGCCGAACATCTCACCAGTCCTGGAGCGGCACTCGGCACGGTGGCGTACATGTCTCCGGAGCAAGTCCTCGGGAAACCGCTGGACACCCGCACCGATCTTTTTTCCTTCGGCGTCGTCCTCTTTGAGATGGCCACCGGCGTTCTCCCCTTCAAAGGCGACAGTTCCGGCGCGATTTTCGACGCCATCTTGCACAAGGCCCCGGTGTCTGCCGTGCGCCTCAATTCGGACATTCCCCCCGAGCTTGAACAACTGATCCACAAAGCCATGGAGAAGGATCGCGACCTTCGCTATCAGAGCGCCGCCGATCTTCGCGCGGATTTGAAGCGTCTCAAACGCGACACCGGCTCGGGACGAATAAGCGCGGTCAGTCCGTCCTCTGCCACTCTCCCCGCAGGCGCTGCGAGCCCGTCGTCTACCGCATCTTCGGGCGTCGCTCTTGTTGATGGCATGCACAAGTGGAATGTTTCCCGCAGCGCTATCTCCGCGGTTGTTTTTGGCTTGCTCGTACTGGCAGCCTTCGGCGCCTACAAATTCTGGCCGCGCCCGCGTCCCCTCAATCTGCAAAACATGCGCATCACCAGGCTCACCGACAGCGGAAAAGCAGTTCACGTAGCCATATCGCCGGATGGCCGCTACATTGTCTATGCCCTCGTGGAGGGCGACCAGCAGAGCCTGTGGGTCCGCAATGTGGCCACGAAAAGCGACGTCCAGGTTCTCCCGCCCGATGCCGTCTTCTTCGCTGGCCTGAGTTTTTCTCCCGATGGCAACTACATCTACTTCGCGCGCTCGGACAAAAACACCAACAATTTCCGCTATCTCTACATCATGCCGGTCTTGGGCGGCACTCCGCGCCTCTTGATCCGCGACGTCGACACCGCCCTCAGCTTCTCTCCTGACGGAAAACAATTCGTTTTCGTCCGCGGCATCCCCGACCGCAATCAGACGCAAATCCACATTGCCAATGCCGATGGCAGTGGTGAACATCTGTTGGTTACTTTACCGGC
>Ga0209447_10000355_pt1 | contig 12214 bp, 11 predicted proteins | sample BogFormECP04_OM3_FD_188243 | JGI IMG/M metagenome (GOLD analysis project Ga0209447, IMG submission 188243) | Bog forest soil microbial communities from Calvert Island, British Columbia, Canada - ECP04_OM3 (SPAdes) (version 2) | ecosystem: Environmental > Aquatic > Freshwater > Wetlands > Bog ... | reverse complement strand
CCCAGACCGACGATAATGCGCAACGCTAAACCAGCCATCGGACGCACTCACCCAGACCTTATAAAAAGCAAGGGCCGTCAACCGACGGCCCCGCTGTACAACGCGATAGGAAGCTTACTTCTTGGCGTCTTTCTTTGCCGGTTCCTTCTTGGCATCTTCCTTCTTCGCCGGCGCAGCCGTCTTCGCTGCATCCGCACCCGCAGCCGGAGCCGCTGCTGCGGCTGCTCCCGCCGCCGGTGCCGCCGCCGCGCCCTCCGCTGTCGGCGCCGCCTCTGCTGCCGTGGGTTCGGGCTCTTCGGCGCGCGGGCTGTGAATCGCCACCACCGCCGCATCTTCCTTCGCCAGTTCCACAAGAACCACGTCCGCGGGAATCTTCAATTGCGATAGGTGGATGCTTTCGTTGAGCGACAGCCCGGAAATGTCGACTTCGATGAATTCCGGTAGGTCCTTCGGCAAGCAGGACACTTCCACCTCGTTGCGCATATGCGAGACTATTCCGCCCTGCGACTTGACGCCCGGCGCTATGGCCGCGCCGCTGAAGTGCAGAGGAATGCTGATGCGGATCTTCTCGTTCTCTTCGACGCGTTGAAAGTCGACGTGCACGATGGCGTTCTTGAACGGATGGCGCTGCACATCCTTCAAGATCGCCGCCTGCGTTTCATCTCCGACCTTCAAATTGAGGATGGTCGAGTAGAAGCGCTCATTCTCGAGCATGATCAGCAGCTTCTGATGGTTCAACGTCAGGGTACGCGCGGCAAGATGCCCGCCATAGAGTATTGCCGGAACTTTTCCGTCGTGACGCAGGCGGCGGCTCGCACCTTTGCCTTGCGTCTCGCGGAACTCGGCAACGAGTTCAAAAGAGGTCTTCATAATCGTCTCCAGTTACATCACGAACACGGCGCCCTCGCTTGCGACCTTGCGAGGGCACCGACCTAATCAATGTACAGCGAGCTCACCGATTCCTCATCGCTGATGCGGCGTATGGTCTCTGCCAATAGTCCCGCCACGCTCAACTGCCGGATCCGCGGGCAAGCCATCCCGGCCTCCGACAGCGGTATGGTGTCGGTGACCACCAATGAATCCAATACCGAGTTCGATATGCGCTCGATCGCCGCGCCCGACAGTACGGCATGGGTAATGTAGGCCACCACCCTGAGCGCGCCCTCGTCTTTCAGAGCGCGTGCGGCCTGACACAATGTACCCGCCGTATCCACCATGTCATCGACCAGAACGCAGGTCTTGCCCTCGACTTCGCCGATGACGTTCATCACCTTCGATTCATTCGGGCGCGGCCGGCGTTTGTCGATGATGGCGAGATCCGCATCGTCCAAGCGCTTTGCCAGCGCTCGTGCGCGCACCACACCGCCCACATCCGGCGACACCACGATCATCTTCTCGTACTTCTGCTTCCAGACCTCTCCGAGCAGCACCGGCGATGCATACACGTTGTCCACCGGTATGTCGAAAAATCCCTGGATCTGATCCGCGTGCAGATCGACCGTCAGCAACCGATCGACCCCGGAACGCGCAATCATGTTCGCCACCAGCTTGGCGGTAATGGCCACGCGCGTGGCGCGCGGCCGCCGGTCTTGTCGCGCGTATCCGAAATAGGGCACCACTGCCGTGACCCGCTTCGCCGAGGCCCGCCGGCAGGCGTCGGCCATCATCAGAAGCTCCATCAAATTCTCGGCCGGCGGATGCGTCGGCTGCAGCAGGAACACGTCGCGTCCGCGAACGTTCTCCCGGAGTTCGACACTGACCTCGCCATCGCTGAAGCGATCGACGTCGGCGCGACCCAATGGCACGTGCAAATGCCGGGTGATCTCCTGCGCCAGCGCGGGATTTGCGTTGCCGGTGAACACGGCGATCGACAGTGAACCGAAACCATTATTTTGCGACATCGACCTTGCTCAAATTGGCTGGGGTGGAAGGATTCGAACCTCCGTATGGCGGGATCAAAACCCGCTGCCTTACCGCTTGGCGACACCCCAACTTGGAAAACTACAATCGACGAACTCGCTTTCGCTCAAGTCCGCAATCTTTCAAGCAAGGGCGAGTCGTTCATCCCGCGAGCCATTAATCCCGCAAACGCCGGCGGCAACTCACGCAATATTTCACGGCCGCGATCATAAGTCTCGCAGGCCAAAAAAACGCAGGCCCCAGTGCCAGTCAGCCGCGCAGAACCAAAGAGCGACAGCCAATCGAGCGCATGTGCGACCTCAGGATAACGGCGCCGCACCACGCCCAAGCAATCGTTCCTTCCACCGGACGCCAGGAAACCGTGAATTGTGATGGGCGGAGAATTCCTTGTCAATTCAGGATCTTGAAATACTTCCGCCGTGCTCACAAACACATTTGGCTTTAAAATCAAATAGTTAGTCTCCGGCGGAGCCTGCGGCGGATACAATGGGGTCAGGCGTTCCCCGACCCCTTCCGCCCACGCGGCACGCCCATGGACGAATACCGGCACATCCGCCCCCAATTTCAGACCCAGCGCTGCGAGCTTTTCTGGCGGCCAATCAAGTCCCCACAGACGATTGAGCGCCACCAAGCAGGTGGCAGCATCGGAACTCCCGCCTCCCAAACCGCCGCCAACGGGGATTCGCTTCGTCAAGCTGATGTCGGCTCCCAGCCGACATCCCGATGCCTCCTTGAGTGCAGCGGCTGCGCGCGCGCAGAGATCTGCGCTCGGCGGGATACCGGCAATCTCCATCGTGCGGATCGCACCGTCCGCGCGCGGTTCGACAGTAATCTCGTCGCACAAATCGACGAACTGAAAGCAGGTTTGCAATTCATGATAGCCGTCGGGCCGCCTTCCTAAGATATGCAGGAACAGATTGAGCTTGGCGGGCGCCGGCCATGGGGCTGGCTTTAGGGCGCTCAAGGGTGCCAATCCCAATGATCGATGACGATGCGCACCCGCACATCGTCGCGGCTCAAGGTCAAGTGCGCAGGCAGCAAGTCGCCGGAGACCTGCATGTAGCGATCATAAACGACACTCCAGCCGTCCTGGCTCACCTGTTGGGCGCGGTCTTGAGCATTGCGAGTCACCGCAAAGGGAGTGTCGGGATCGGGAATCCCCAACAGCCAGAATCGCAAATTGTCGAGCGGCAACGCGAACCCGAGACGGTCCTGCAGTTGCGACAGCACCGCGTCGCTCGGCGGCGCGCCGTTCACGGACAGACCATTGGGTTCTTGGCGGAGCAGCAGCGCCCCGATGCCGAACGGCCCCGCGAGATGTACTTCGGCGTACCTGTCGGCCTGCCGCCAATTCAACGTCGCTTGCCAGCCCTGCTCCCCTAGGGCGACGGCGGCGCGGCCGTCGAGTTGCCACGCATTGGCCTGCTGCAACTCGCTCAGCCGCTGCTCCCAGTGCATCGCCGGAGCCGCGGGCCGGTTCGTCACGCAGGCCGGCAACGCCGCGCAGCAAAGCAAAATCAACCCAATGCGCCGCATAGCTAGTTGGTCGCGTTCAGGCGCTGTCGCGTTGACTTGAGCAGTTGATTATCGGCGTCAAAGGCGCTGGCTTCGTCCCAGATTCGCCGCGCCTCGTCCGGCTTGCCCAGCCGCCACAGCACTTCCCCAAGATGCGCCCCAATGTCGCCGTCGCGATCATCCGCATAAGCCGCGGTCAAGTACGGCAAGCCTTCCGCCGTGCGGCCCTGCCGGTACAGCACCCAGCCCAAGCTATCGAGAATTGCCGCATTTCTCGGCGCCGCGGCATGCGCGCGTTCGATAAGCTTGCGTGCCCTCGAGAGTTCCTTGTCGTGATCGGCGAGGGTAAATCCCAGCGCGTTCAACGCTGCCGGATCATTCGGCCGCGTCTTCAAGACCTGCCGCAATTCACGCAACGCGGCGCCGGTTTGGCCCTGCTCCTCGTACACGGAGGCCGTGGCGTAGCGCAATTCCACGCTGTCGGGATACTGCAAGACGCCTTTTGACAGAACCTCGAACGCCCTGGGCACATCGCGGGAGCGCGCGTACATGCGGGCACGGGCGGTGAGAATCTCCGGTGCGCGCTGCGGCTCATCCTCGATCAGCCGGTCGAGCAATTCATCGGCGGCACTCGGGGCGCCGTTCTTCTGCAGCAGCGCGGCAGCTCGCAGCAAGGCGGGCACCACATTGTCGCCGCTTTGCACCTGGGCGTACAAGCGCAGCGCGCGCTCCGGATCCTCACGACGATCCGCGATCACACCGAGATAGTAGAATCCGTCGTCCAGAAATTTACCGGTTCGCAGCAGCTGCCTGAATTTCGCCGCTGCCGCGTCGAGATGACCCTGCTCAAACTCGAGCAGCGCCAACAGCCGCAGCGCCATCGGTTTGGATTCAGGATCGCGCGCCAGGATTTCCAATTGTTCGCTTGCCTCCCCATAGCGCTGTGCAGTCATCAGCAGCACCGCATAGTCAAAGCGATTGGCGGTTGTTGCATCGGCTTGGAGCTGCGACTCGACGGAATTGAGCGGTTCATCCACATCGCCTGCCATGATTCGCGCGCGCGCCAGGGATTGCGCCAATTCGCGGCGCGCCTGCCGCGCCGGCTCATCGGCGCCGGCTGCAAACGCCATTGCACCCTGCAAGCTCTTCGCCGCCGCGGCAGGATCGTCCGCGCGCAACGCGGTGAGTCCTTGAAGTCGCAGCGCGGCGGGCGAGGCTGGAAAAAACACCGCCAAGCGGTCCGCGACCTGGCGCGCGCCGAATACATTCTCTTCCGCGCTCAAATCGACTTCCAGATCGGCGAATTCCGCATCCGTGCCCGCCGGGGAATTCAGCAAGATGAAGCGATAGTGGGCGGCCGATTCGTCGATATCGTAAAGCGCCAGCGCGGCTCGGGCGGCCGCGCGTTGCGCGTCCAGTGATTTTGGATCCAGGTGGATCCAGCGCGCCGCGACCGCAGCGGTCAACGTGGGCTGCAGGGTCTCAGTGGTGACTTCGGCGGCGCGCTTGAATAGCGCTGGATCGGTCTCGGTTGCCGCGGCTGCCGCATATTGGAGCGCGGCGACGCGCGGCTCGCCGCGCGCCAGGGCTATCTCGCCCGTGACGGTATAAAATGCCTGCGGCGGCTTGTCATCGGACTTGAGTCCTGCGCCTGCACAGGCGCAGCAGGCGAGCAGGGCAAGCCCCACTGAGGCTCTGGTAAGGATTGAAAGCGAGAACACGGCCGCACTATAGCGAAATGAATACCCTGATGCCGCGGATTCATCCTTGATCTCGCGGCGTGTAATCCACCAGAATCCTCAAAGTTAGGGCCAAAGCGCTTCCATGGCATTCAACATCCTCGGTATCAACCATAAAACCGCGCCCGTTGCGCTGCGCGAGAAGGTCGCCTTCAGCGAGGATCGGCTGGTCGCGGCTTTGCGCACTCTACGCGAGCAAAGCGGCGTCGCCGAGGCGGTGATTCTGTCGACGTGCAACCGCACCGAACTGTACTGGGCCGGCAGCGCCAGCGGCGCGGACCTATCTTCATGGCTGGAGCGCCACCACGGGAACAATCTCGACCTTGCCGCCAGTCTCTACCTGCATCAGGAATCGCGCGCGGTCGAGCATGCCTTCAGCGTCGCCTCGGGCCTCGATTCCATGGTGCTCGGCGAGGCCCAGATCCTCGGTCAACTGAAAGACGCCTACCGGGTGGCGCAGGAAACCGGCAGTACCGGGCCGACGCTCAACAAGCTATTCCAGGCGGCATTTTCCGCCGCCAAACGCGTGCGCTCCGAGACTCGGGTCGGCGCCAACGCGGTGTCCCTGGCCTCCGCAACGGTCAGTCTGGCGCGGCGCGTCTACTCGGATTTGAGCGTCCATAACGCCTTGCTGGTCGGCGCCGGCGACATGAACGCGCTGATCGCGCGGCATTTCGCGACCGCCGGCGTCAAGCGCATGGTTATCGCCAACCGCACCTTGGGCAGGGCGCAGAGCCTCGCAGCGCAGCTCAATGCCCACGCCGTAGGACTCGCGGATCTGGGGCATGAACTGACCGAAGCGGATATTGTCATCAGCTGTACCGCAAGCAGCGTTCCCATCATCAGCAAACCGGCGGTGGAGGCGGCAATCCGGGCCCGTCGTCGCCGGCCGATCTTCATGGTCGATATGGCGGTGCCGCGCGATATCGATCCCGAGGTCGCGGATCTTGAGGATGTCTACCTCTTTTCCATCGACGACCTGCAGCAGCTGGTGGACGAGAATCGACAGCAGCGCGAACAGGCTGCGAGCGGGGCGCGCCTCGTCATAAACGAGGAGGTGGCGAAATTTCTGGCGGAAGCGCGCGCGCACGACGCGGCTCCGGCCATCCGCGCGCTGCGCGAGCAGGCCGACGGGATTCGCCGGCAGAGCGTGGAACAGGCGCGGCGCATGCTCGCTGCCGGCAAATCCAGCGACGAGGTCATCGAGTTTCTGGCAACCACCCTGACGAACCGGCTGCTGCATGCCCCCACGCAGGCCTTGCGCCAGGCCTCGGAGCTGGCCGATTTGGCATTGGCGGAGACCGTAACCAGGCTTTTGACAGCAGAACGCGATTCGCATTGAGACCAGGGCCGCTATAATTCGCGGCCATGAAAGATTCTATCCGGCGCAAGCTGGAAAAACTTGACGAGCGCTTCGAGGAAATCAGCCGCCTGTTGTCGGATGCGGGCGTCATCGGGCGTCAAAACCAATTTCGCGAACTGTCGATGGAATACGCGCGCTTGGGACCCTTGGTCGATCGCTATCGCCGTTTCGTCGCGCTCGAGGGAGACGCCGCAATCGCGCATGAATTGGCCGAGGATACCGATCCCGCCACCAAGAATCTGGGCGAGGAGGAACTTGCGGAGCTGAACCCCCGCATCCTGGGCGAAGAGCTCGAGTTGCAGCGCCTGCTGGTTCCGAAGGATCCGCATGACGACAGCAATATCTTTTTGGAAGTCCGCGCCGGAACCGGCGGCGATGAGGCGGCACTGTTCGCCGGCGATTTGTTCCGCATGTACGCCCGCTATGCCGAGTCCAAGGGTTGGTCGGTCGAAATCCTGAGTGAAAGCCCCGGCGAGCATGGCGGCTACAAGGAAATCATCAGCCGCATCATTGGCCGCGGCGCGTTTTCACTGCTGAAATTCGAATCCGGCACGCATCGCGTGCAGCGCGTGCCCGCGACGGAAGCGCAGGGAAGAATTCATACTTCCGCTTGCACGGTGGCAATCCTGCCTGAACTGGAGGAAGTGGAGGCGGTCGACCTGAACCCCGCGGAACTGCGCATCGATACCTACCGCTCCTCCGGGGCGGGCGGCCAGCACGTGAACAAGACCGACTCGGCCATCCGCATCACGCATTTGCCGACCGGCATCGTGGTGGAGTGCCAGGACGAGCGTTCGCAGCACAAGAATCGCTCGCGGGCGCTGTCGCTGCTCAAGGCCAGGTTGTTGGCCGCCGAGCGCGAAAAGCAGCAGAGCGCGCAGGCGCAGTCGCGAAAGCTGCAAGTGGGTTCCGGCGATCGCTCGGAGCGCATTCGCACCTACAATTTTCCGCAAGGACGCGTCACGGATCACCGCATCAATCTCACGTTGTACAAGCTCGACGATGTCATGAACGGCAATCTCGACGAATTGATACGCGCGCTCAACCAGGAACACCAGGCGGAAGAGCTGGCGCAGCAGGTGGAATGAATCACGTGGCCACCATCGCCGAATCCGTCGCAGCCGGCGCGCGCGCGCTGACTGCGCACAGCGACTCGCCGCGCCTCGACGCGGAATTGCTGCTGGGAAAGGTTCTGGGTCTGTCCCGCGCGGCGCTGATCGCGCGCGACGCCGAAGCAGTTTCCGCGGAATGTGGGCGCGCCTATGCAGGCATGATCGCGCGGCGTGCGCACGGAGCACCGGTCGCGTATCTGACCGGCAGCCGCGAGTTTTGGTCCTTGACGCTCAATGTGACGCCCGCTGTGCTCGTACCGCGGCCCGAAACCGAAACCCTGATCGAACGTGCGTTGCAGCTCAAATCTGCCGATGCGGCATGCACGGTTTTGGATCTGGGCACGGGCAGCGGCGCCATCGCGCTTGCCATTGCCGCGGAGCGCCCAAGGTGGCAGGTCACGGGCGTGGACATTTCGCCGCAAGCGCTTGAAGTCGCGGCCCAAAATGCCCTGCAGCTTAAATTGGCGCGCATTCACTGGCGCTTAGGCTCCTGGTTCGACGCCGTGCCGGCCGAGCGCTTCGACCTGATCGTCGCCAACCCACCCTACATCGCCACCGCGGACCCGGCCCTCGCGAACCTTGCCGCCGAGCCTCGCATCGCGCTGCACGCGGGCCCTACGGGACTCGAAGCCCTGGCAGCAATCATCGCGGCGGCGCCGCTGCATTTGCGTTCGCGCGGCTGGCTGGCATTGGAACACGGGGCGACGCAGGCGCTTGATGTTGCTCGCCTGCTGGAAACGCGCGGTTTCTCCCAGGCTTGCACCTACCCCGATGCTTTCGGCAAATCGCGCGTTACGCTGGCCATCATTCAAACTCAACACTAGGAAACAAAATGATCCGCTTCGAAACCACCCTCGGCGATTTCACCATTGAGTTCTACGAGAAAGAGGCGCCCGAATCGGTCGCCAACTTCAAACGCTACATCAACGATGGCTTCTTCGACGGCACGATTTTTCACCGAATCGTGCCCGGGTTCGTCATCCAGGGCGGCGGCTTCACCGAAGACATGAGCCAGAAGCGCACCAAACCGCCGGTCAAGAACGAGGCCGATAACGGCTTGAAGAATTCGCGCGGCACACTCTCCATGGCGCGCACCAGCGACATCAACAGCGCCACATCGCAATTCTTCGTGAATTTGAAGGACAACGATTTCCTCGACAACTCGCGCGGCAATTTCGGCTATGCGGTATTTGCGCGAGTTTCGCAAGGCATGGATGTCATCGACAAGATCGCGGCAGTGGAAACCGGCCGCAAGCGCGGATTCGACGATGTCCCGGTCGAAGCGGTGATCATGAAGAGCGTGCGGCCGGTCCCTGCTTAACGCGAGTGGCCCAAAAGCGCTCAATATTCCGCCGACTCGCCCGGTGGATTCTGTGGCTGGCCGTGATCTGCGTGGCCGCCAGTGTTTTCTGCGTCCTGGTGCTGCGCGGGATCAATCCCCCGTTCACGGCGTACATGGCGGAGGCGCAGATTGACGCCTGGTCGAGGCGCGACCGAACCTACGTGGTGCGTCATCGTTGGATGGATTTGGACAGTATTTCGCCGAACCTGCCGCTGGCGGTCATTGCCTCGGAGGATCAGAAGTTTCCCGAGCACTGGGGTTTCGATGTGGAGGCCATCGAAAAAGCCTACGAATTGAATCAGCACAGCCACCGCGTGCACGGTGCCAGCACCATCAGTCAACAGGTTGCCAAGAATCTATTTCTCTGGTCTGGCCGAAGCTATGTGCGCAAGGGGCTGGAGGCATATTTCACCTTGTTGATCGAAGCTTGCTGGCCGAAGCGGCGGATCTTGGAGATTTACCTGAACGCGGCGGAATTCGGCTACGGCACTTACGGCGCGGAGGCCGCCGCGCAACGCTTCTTCCACACACCAGCCGCGCGGCTCACGCGCAACGATGCGGCGTTACTGGCGGCGGTATTGCCGAATCCAAAGCTGTTATCCGCGGCGCAGCCGTCGGCTTACGTGCAGCGGCGGCGCGACGAGATTCTAGTGCAGATGCAGGCGCTCGGCGGAGCGGAAATGCTTGGCGAGATTGACGCCTACCCGAACCGGCGCCGCTAGAATTCGCCCGAGGATTTCCGGAATCTCGAAGACCGCGCGATTGTGGATGCGCCGCACGTTCGCACGCAGCGCCTCGATGTCATTGGCCAGCTGCGCGACGCCGCCGCGAATGGCCTTGAATGAATCCAGCACCACGCCGGCGCCGTTCTCCTCGACCCATTCGGTGTTGTAGCGCTCCTGCGGCATGGTCCAGGCATTGCGCGCCACGATGACGGGCAGGCCCTGTTGCACCGCCTCGCTGATGCTGCCGGGGCCTGGCTTGCCGACGAAGAAGTCGCTGAGCTGCATGTAGTAGCGGATCTGCGAGGTGAAACCGACCACCAGGCGCGGCGCTGCCGATTTCATGGCTCGCAGCTTGTCGGCGAGCAGCGCATTGTGGCCGCAGGCCAGAATCAGCTGGGTGTCATCGAGGCGCTTGGCGATACCGCGCATGACCCTGGAACCATGGCCGCCGAACATCACCATGCCGGTCGGCCGATCCGGATCGAGCTGCAAGTTCTGCATTTCGGCGCGTCGATCCACGGCCAAATCCCGATAGAAATCCGGACTGATGATCATGCCCGAGGCCTTATGAATATGCGCATCGTCGTAGCCGGCAGCGCGCGCCTGCAGTACCGCACGCGGCGTGCCGCAGATCAGATGCTGCGCCTGATGGGGCTCTATCCAGAAGTGCGGCGGGAAATCCGCAAAGTCCGTCAAAATGGTCACGTACGGTGCGTGCGGCCGGGCCAATCCTAAGGCTTGATACATCGCGCGGTTGAAATTCGGCACCAGTGAGACCACCAGATCCGGCTGTGTCAGCTGCCAGTGGCGGCGCAATTGACTGATCAGCGATTTGTGGCTCAATCGGATCAGCGCCTGCAGGATGCGCAATTCCTGCGCCAGCCCTAAAGTCCAGCCGCGCGCCAAGCGCACGTTATAATAGTGCTCCGGTTTAACGCCGGTGGTTCTGCGAAACATATCCTGCGGATCGAGGACTTCGAACAGATTGACCAGTCTGACTTGCCAGTCTCTAGCCTGATCGCGAATCGCCGTTTCGAGGGCAGTCGCGGCCGAACGATGCCCTCCCCCCGCGTTGATGTAGACGAGATCGATTGTTTTCATCTGGCCTCATTATATTGCGCGAGTTGTGACCATCCCATGAAATTCCGCTTGGCGATGAGCGCGGTGGCGCTCATCGTGAACGCCATCACATTCGCTCAGGCGCCCGGTGTTTTACCCGCCAATGCCACGCGCTTGAATCACGGACGGTTCAAGGATGTCGTGGTTTACGCGCCTAAGGGCGCAGCGACGAGCTTTGTGCTGTTCATATCCCCCGATGAGGGCTGGAACGCCGCGGCGCGGGCCATGGCACTCGCACTGGTGCAGCAGGGAGCCATGGTTGCCGGCATCGATTTGCCGAAGTTCAAAGCGATGCTGGCAGCAGACGGCGCTGAGTGCGTATCCCCGGACGGCGATCTGGAGAACTTGAGTCACTACATACAAGCATACTTGCACAACCCCAGCTACCTTGCGCCACTGCTGGCGGGGATTGCATCCGGGGGGACTCTGGCGTACGCGGCGTTGGCGCAAGCGCCGAAGGATACTTTCGCGGCAGCTCTGACATCGGGCTTTTGTCCCAGTCTCAATTGGGACAAGCCGCTCTGCAAAGGTTCGGGACTCGAATCAGTACGCAGCCCGCTTAGCTTCGGCGTGAATCTCCTGCCGATCAAGCATTTGAACAATCCCTGGGTCAGCATCGAAAGTCCGCAAGATGCTCGCTGCCCGATAAGCCAAGTCCGCGAGTTCGTGGCCCAGGTACACGGTGCGGCTATCGCGGCGGTTCCACCAAGCTCAGGTGCGCTGGCCTTCAGCGCCGCCTTCGCCAAGCTCGCAGCGCCAAACCCGAGCCTGCAAGTTGCGCCGCCGCCCGCGGCGTTAGGCGGCCTGCCGGTGATCGAGGTCGCGGCACAACCCGGCAGTGAGTCTTCCGATTCATTCGCCATCCTCATGTCCGGCGATGGCGGCTGGGCGGGATTGGATCAGGACATCGCGGCGGCGTTGAGCGCGCAAGGCATTCCCGTCGTCGGATTGGATTCCTTGCGCTACTACTGGACCCCGCGCACCCCGGACAGCCTGGCCGCCGATACTGACCGGATCATTCGCTACTACCTGGCGCGCTTCGGCAAGAAAAACGTGCTGCTCATCGGCTATTCACAGGGCGCCGACGTGCTGCCTTTCGCGGTAAACCGCCTGCCGCAAGCAACCCGCGCGCGCGTCGCCTTGACCGCGATCCTGGGGATGTCCGAGCACGCGCTTTTTGAATTTCACGTCAGCAGCTGGATCTCGGACGACAATTCCGGACCGCCGACCCTGCCCGAGGTCAACCGCATCACCGGCGTGCCGGTGCTGTGCATCTATGGAGAAGACGAGAAGGACTCTCTGTGTCCGAAACTCGACGCGCACCGCTTCAAGGTGGTGAAGGTCAAAGGCGGCCATCATTTCGACGGCGATTACGCCGG
>Ga0209447_10000354_pt1 | contig 12218 bp, 12 predicted proteins | sample BogFormECP04_OM3_FD_188243 | JGI IMG/M metagenome (GOLD analysis project Ga0209447, IMG submission 188243) | Bog forest soil microbial communities from Calvert Island, British Columbia, Canada - ECP04_OM3 (SPAdes) (version 2) | ecosystem: Environmental > Aquatic > Freshwater > Wetlands > Bog ... | reverse complement strand
CGCCCCGAATCCGTCCATCGCGCAACCCGCGCTCGATTTCCCGGCGCTCTCCCGGTAAATAACCGCCGCGATACCCGCGAATAGACTCGGCTTCGCCCGGTCCCGGCCGGTTCGCCTGCTGCAAATAAGTGAGCAGAACTTCCGTATGCAAGCGGCTATTCGCAAAGACGATGGTTTGCAGCTTGCGCGCCAGCAGCTCTTTCGCCACGCGCGTCGTCTCGTTCAAATAGCTGCGGCGAATTCCCAGATTCCGATTCACCATCGGCGGATTATAAAAAACAAAAACCTTCTCCGCCGCCGGCGCCCCGTTTTCTTCCACCACCTGCACCGGCTGCTCGATCAGCTGCGCCGCCAGCTCCCCGGGATTGGCGATCGTCGCCGAACAGCAAATGAATTGCGGCTTCGAGCCGTAAAATTCCGCGATCCGCGCGAGGCGCCGAAGCACATTCGCCAGATGGCTGCCGAAGACTCCGCGATAGGTGTGCAATTCATCCAGCACGATGTAACGCAGATTCTCAAACACGCGCGTCCACTTGGTGTGGTGCGGCAAAATCCCCGTGTGCAGCATGTCCGGATTCGTCAGGATCACATGCCCGCGCTCGCGGATCGCTCGCCGCGCGTCGCTCGGCGTATCGCCGTCGTACGTGAACACGCCAAAGCAATCATCCAGCCGCTTCGCCAGGTCGTGCAGCTCCGCCAATTGATCCTGCGCGAGCGCTTTGGTGGGGAAGAGGTACAGCGCGCGCGTGTCCGCATTTTCCAGGACCGCATTCAGCACCGACAGGTTGTAACAGAGCGTCTTGCCCGAAGCCGTGGGCGTCACTACGACGAAATTCTTCCCCGCGTGCGCCAGTTCCGCCGCCGCGGCTTGATGCGTATAAAGCTTTTCGATTCCCTTGGCGTGATAGGCCGCCGCCAGCTCCGGCCGCACCCACGCAGGCATCGCACGGAACTGCGCCTCGCGCGCCGGGATGTGCCGCACGGCGGTCAGCACTTCATCCGCGCGATAACGCGCGACCAGCGCTCCCAGAGCCTCCTGAACCGTCTCCAGGGTCGTGCGAGCCCGCACCACCAGTCCTCCTGCCAAGCCCCCCAACCCTTGTTGCGACGCCGCCATCACCGCCTCCCCCTTGAAATTGCCAAGCTCCCGCCCGTCCGCAAGCTTTCGCCTTTTATTCGCTGAGGCTATCACGCAGCCTCGACCCGCGCAACAACAGTCTTGCCCCACGATTTCCATTTCTGGGCTTTCATCTGTGCGCCGCTATCTGTGTTCATCTGCGTTCATCTGTGGTGCCTTTGAATTTGCCTTACCATTCCACGCCAAAACCGCCAGCCCCTAGCCATCCCCCACCAAATTTTGCTATACATGAACCATGGCCCATGACTTCCTGATTTTCGATTTCGGCACCAACGAAGAAGTAGCGCAACAAGCTCGTCACAAAGTGGAAGGCTGGACGCAAGGGTTCCGCCTCGGCAAGAAAATGCTCCTGAAGTTCGAGCGCGAAGCAGCCGACGATTCGTCCGAGCCCGAAACAGACGCCAAGAAGTCGACAGCCTCGAAAAAGAAATCCGCTGCAAAATCCGACGCTGCCGAGCCCAGCTCCAAAGTCCGCGTCCTGCTCCGCCTGGATTTTTCCGAGCACGAGAAGCTCTCGCACCAGCGCTGGCTCGACCGCATCCCCACGGAAGAACCATTCAAATCAGCGAAAACAGAAATTATCCGCCCAGGCCAGCCCGGATTCACCGAGACCGCGGAACTGTTTGACTCCCTGTCCTAACGGCCACATGCTGCCTGTCTATTTTCCCAGTAATCCCAGGGCGATTGCGGCGCGCGTTTTTTCTCCCCGCGCCGCGCATTTCGCTATAATGGCCTGTACCTAATTCCCGCGGCGAGCCTCTAAGGCGAGAGTGCCCGATGCCGACCCAGACGAAAACGAAATTAGCGAATTACGACGCGTCGAAATACCAGGGCCTCGAGCGCGACACCCTGATCCGCGTCTATCGCACTATGTTTATGTCCCGGCGTCTGGACGATCGCGAAATCCAGCTGAAACGCCAGAACCGCCTTTTCTTCCAGATCAGCGGCGCCGGCCATGAGGCCGTCCTCGCCGCCGCCGGGCTGTTGCTGAAACCAGCCCACGATTGGTTCTTCCCGCATTATCGCGACCGCGCGCTGATGCTGATGCTCGGCATCACACCCTACGACATGCTGCTGCAAGGAGTCGGCGCGAAAGCCGATCCCGCTTCCGGCGGACGCCAGATGCCCTCGCACTGGGGCAACCGCGATTTCAACGTCGTCACGCGCTCTTCGCCCACTGGCACGCAATTTTTGCAGGCCATCGGCGCGGCGGAATGTTCCTCGTATTTCGAAAAATTTCCCAAGGCTTTCGACCGGGCGCGCAAAGCCCCCATGGGCGCCACAGTCTCCTTTCACGCCGACGAAATTGTTTACGTTTCCGCGGGTGACGGCACTACCAGCGAGGGCGAATTTTACGAGTCCCTGAACACCGCCTGCGGCAAACGCCTCCCGGTTCTCTACCTGATCGAAGACAACGGCTACGCCATTTCCGTCCCGGTGGAAGTGCAGACTCCCGGCGGCAGCATCTCCAAGCTCGTCAGAAACTATCCGAACCTGTACGTCGAGGAATGCGACGGCACGGAGCCGCTGGAAAGTTATGCCGCGCTGCGCCGTGCCGCCGAACATTGCCGCACGCGCAAAGGCCCGGCGCTGATCCACGCGCACGTCGTCCGTCCGTACTCGCACTCGCTTTCGGACGATGAAAAGCTCTACAAGTGCGAGCCCGAACGCGCCGCCGACGCGCAACGCGATCCGCTTCCCAAATTCGCCCTGTTCCTGGTGCGCGAAGGCATTCTGGAAGAAAGTGAAATCGAAACCCTGGAAGCCGAAGTGGACCGCGAAATCATCGAAGCCACCGATCGCGCCCTGGCCGCCGAACTCCCGGCGCCGGATTCGATTTACAAATGGGTTTATTCGCCTGATGTGGATCCTGCCTCCCGCGATTTCGAAACCGCGCCGAAAAAAGAAGGCCATCCGAAAACGATGGTCGAAATGGTCTCCATCACCCTGCTCGACGAAATGAAGCGCGACGAGCGCATCGTCGTCTTCGGCGAAGATGTGGCCGATTGCAGCCGGGAGGAGAGCCTGGCGACCGTAAAGGGGAAGGGCGGAGTCTTCAAGGCCACCGCAGGCTTGCAGCGCAAGTTCGGTTCGCAGCGGGTGTTCAATTCGCCGCTGGCCGAAGCCAATATCGTCGGCCGCTCCATCGGCATGGCCATTCGCGGCTTGAAACCAGTTCCCGAAATTCAGTTCTTCGACTACATCTGGCCGGCCATGATGCAACTGCGCAACGAAATGGCCACTATACGCTGGCGCTCCGCCGGACATTTCAAATCGCCGGTGGTGATCCGCGTCGCGATTGGCGGCTATTTAACCGGCGGCGCGATTTATCACAGCCAGTGCGGCGAAGTCACGTTCACCCACATCCCGGGCCTGCGCGTGGTGATGCCTTCCACCGCGCTGGATGTGTGCGGCCTGCTGCGCACGGCCATTCGTTCCGACGATCCCGTGCTGTTCCTCGAGCACAAGCATCTGTACCGCCAGCCGTATAACCGCTCGGAATATCCTGGACCGGATTTCACAGTGCCCTTCGGCAAAGCGCGCATGGTGCGCGAAGGCACGGACGTCAGCGTGATCACCTACGGCGCCGTGGTGCACCGCGCCGAAGTAGCCGCGGCAGAACTTGCGCGCAACGGGATCTCCGCCGAAATTCTGGATCTGCGTTCGCTCAGCCCTTACGACTGGGAAGCTATCGCCGCGACGGTTCGCAAGACCAACCGCGTCCTGGTGGCTTATGAAGACACGCGCTCCTGGGGATACGGCGCGGAAATCGCCGCGCGCATTGCCGACGAATTATTCGACGAACTCGCCGCTCCGGTGCGCCGCGTGGCCGCCACCGATACTTTCGTCGCCTATCAGCCCAGACTTGAGGACGCTATCCTGCCGCAAACCGAAGACATAGCTCGCGCCATCCGCGATCTGATGGCCTACTAGGCCCAACGGCGCATGGCCCCATGAAACCTTTCAATCGCTTCGTTCGTATACTAAAGTAGGCGGGTGAAACTCGAGCAGAACCGCTCGGGAGGGTAAAATCATGAATTGCCAGAGTTGCCACAAGGAAATCGCCGAATACTCCAATTTCTGCTACTACTGCGGCGCGCGACAGAACACGGGCACCGCGCCCAGCGCCGCGCCGCGTCCCCAGAAGCGCCTGATGCGTTCTTCTACCGATTGCAAATTGGGCGGCGTCTGCGGCGGCATCGCGGAATATCTCGATGTAGATTCCACCGTCGTGCGCCTGATCTGGGTAGTGCTGGTTATTTTCCCGTTTCCGCTGATTCCAGCGCTGCTCGGATACTTCATCGCTTGGCTGGTCATACCGCAAGCGCCTCCGCCAATTCCCGTCGAAGTGGCGCCGCAACCAGCCGCGCCCTCCGCGCCCGGACACGGCTCCGCCCAGACGGCGTAGAAGTATAAGTTTTCGGAGAGGGTTGCTAGGCCTTGTCGAGCGCTGCGGAAATCAATCGCGCTCCTTGCCTTTCGCTCTTCGCGAAAATGATCCGCGCCGGTCGCCGTAAATCGCCTGGTCAATCGATATCAAACCCGCGCCCAGCGCCGCCAGCGTAAACGCGCCCACCGCTACCGCCAGCGGAAATTGATAGTTATCCACCTTCGCCGGATTCGAAATCAATCCGTGCACCTTCACCAGCGCCACGGCCATTTCCCCCGCCACCAGCAATCCCGCTATCCGCGTAAACAATCCCAGGATTAACAGGCAGCCGCCGAAAAACTCCACCACTCCGGCGATGTACACAAAATAGGAGGGGAATCCCATGTGCTCGAAACCCTGCATGACCTCGTGCGTGTGCGTGAAAAGTTTCGGATAACCGTGATACACCAGAATGACTCCCAATCCCACGCGCAGCAGCAAGAGCGCCAGCGGTTTCAATTTTTCCAGGCTGTGCATTCCATCCCTCCCGCGGGTACCGTCTGTAATTTCTCGCCGCGCGCCCCGCATTGTATCAGAATCGAAAAAGGCTCCGGCCCACGGCGCATGGAAACTTTCCGCGGAGCCCCTGCGCAGTTGCGCAGGGTGATTAGTGTAGAATCTTTTATCACCTATTTCTGACGATGCCGCGACCCACGCCATTCAATACAGGAAACGATTACGCCCGCGCGGCGAGCGCCGCCAGCGCCGCCAGTTTCATGAGTGCCGCGAGCATTCCGCTGGGAGCACGTCCGTGATTCGGAAAGGCCTGTTGGGTTCCGCGCTGCTTCTGGTTCTGGTGGTGGCGCTCTACGTACGCTTTCATCATTCCGCACCGCCTCTGGAAACGGCCTACGCCGGCAGCCGCACCGTCACCTTATTCAGCACTTCGGCGCAAGTCCGCGAGCCCGTCGCCACCGTCAGTTTTGGCGATCGCCTGGAAGTCTTGCAGAGATTTCAGAATCAAGTGAAAGTGCGCACCTCCACGGGAATCGTTGGCTGGATCGGCGAGAGCGACTTATTGTCCGCGGATATCTGGCAGACTTTGAAGGACCTGGAAGCCAAGTCCGCCACCATGCCGGTAGTGGCGCGCGGCCACACCCGCGTGCTAAGCAATTTGCACATCGAAGCGGGGCGCGATTCGCCGCGCGTCCGCCAGTTGAATAAAGACATTCCCATCGAAATGATGGCGCGGCAGCCAGAACTTGTCGCGCCCGCCGCCATTTCCAGCCCCGATGAAGAATCCGGCGACGCACCCGCATCCGAACCCGCGAAGTCCGATGACCGCAAGCCCGAGCGCAAGGCTGACCGCAAATCAAAGGGCCGCAAATCAAGCGACCGCGATTCAGAAGACAAGCCCGAGCCCAAGAAAGAAGACTGGTGGCTCGTCCGCGCACACATGACCGATCAGGCCGTGCTCGCCGGATGGCTGCTGGGCCGCTTCGTGGAACTCGATGTCCCATCTCCCCTGCCGGACTACGCCACGTCCGCGGGAATGCGCATCGTTGCCTGGACCGAGCTGAATCGCGTACCATCCGCTTCTGGCAAACCCGTCGGGCAATATTTGCTTCTCGGCACGCACGGACCCGAAGGCCAGCCCTGCGATTTCACCTCACTTCGCGTGTACACCTGGGGCAAGCAGAAAGACCGCTACGAGACCGCCTTCGTCGAAAGCAATATCTGCGGCAAGTTGCCCATCCAAAGATTGCAGTCCGCCGGGCCGGAAGTTGACATCACCTTTTCTTTTCTTGATTTCAGCAATGGCGCGCCCGAACGCCGCACCTATCAAATGCACCAGACCATCGTTCGCCGCGTGAAGGATGGCAGCGAGCAGAAATCTCGCAAACGCACCCGTTAATCACCGCGTTTCATCCTGCATCATTTGAACCCGCACCTGCCGCCGATTGCGCTAAATTTGTGCTATGGCGAATCGCGGGATGATTTTCGGCGCAGCCCTGTTTCTATATTGTTCGCTTGCCGTCTCCGGCTGCTCGCAAGCCACTTCCGAGCCTCTGCCGGTAAATCCTGCGACGCCCACGCTGCAATATATCGGCCAGTGGGGAACCGCAGGCAACGGGCCAGGGCAATTACAGCAGCCCTCGGGAATTGCCACGAATTCCCTGGGCGACATTTTCATCGTGGACGCCGGCAGCGCCTTCATCTCCAAATTTGCGCCGGAAGGGAAGCCGCTGCTCTCCTTCCAGCAAGACGGCCTGAACCATCCGCAATCCGTTGCCGTGGACCGTGGTGGCGCGCTCTACGTCACCGATCCCGTGCGCAACAGCGTTTTCATTTTCATGCCCAATGGCGATGCCTATCGCGAACTGCGCCTGCGCACCCGTCCACTCGCTGGCAACGTGCTCAGCGCGGCGGTAGGCGATGACGGCCTGATCCACGTGCTCGACCCGCACGCGGGCAAAGTTTTCAGTTACACGCCACGTATGCGCCTGGTGCAGACCTGGGAGCCGCGCGAAACTTTCCCCGGCACGCACCCCTTCGGCCCGCTCGTCGAAGGTCCCGATAATTTCCTGTATCTCGGCACGCCCTCGGGCGGCATCATGAAGCTCACGCGCGAAGGCCACCTGATCACGGAGATCACCGCCGCGGCCGCCGCCGGTACCGCCGCTGGGACCAGCGGAGTCACCTGGAATCCCGGCGCAGGGTTCGCGGTCTGGAATAATTGCGTTTTCGTCATGGATTCCGATGGACGCACGCTGCACGTCGCCAGCACCGCCGATGGCGCGGGCAAACTGGATCTGGATCTCGCTCCTGAACTCGGCCAGGGCTCCCGCAAAGCGCCGCCGCTCGCCGTCAGCCCCCACGGCGAACTGCTGGTCCTCGACGCGCCGGAATCGCGCGTCCTGCGCTACCGCATCACCTTCTGACATTTCCCCTTCACGCGCTATCATTGCGGGTGAGAAATAACGAACCACGAGGTATATCCCATGGCCCTACTTCTTTCCGAAGCGGACGTGAAGCAAATCCTGACGATGCCGCTGGCGCTCGCGGCCGTGGAAGATTCTTTTCGCCGCCTCGCCGACGGCTGCGCGCTGCTCCATTCCCGCCAGCGCCTGCACATTCCCGGCAAAAGCTATCTGCATTACATGGCCGCGGCCGATGCCACCAGCGGCTACATGGGCCTGAAGATTTACACCAGCTCTGGCGCAGGCCTGCGTTTCCTGGTCCCGCTGTTTCAGATAGATTCGGGCGAGCTGCTGGCGCTGATCGAAGCAGACTACCTCGGCCAAATACGCACCGGCGCAGCCAGCGGCCTGGCCACCAAGCTGCTCGCTCGCGCCGATGCCGCCAAAATCGGCATCATCGGCACAGGATTGCAGTCGCGCACACAGCTGGAGGCCCTTTCACTGGTACGCACCATCACCGGCGTCCGCGCCTTCAGCCGCAATCCCGAAAATCGCGAACGCTTCGCCAAGGAAATGACCGCGCAGCACAGCTTCCCGGTCGTTGCGGTAGCCTCCGCCCAAGAAGCAGTTCGCGGCGCCGATATTGTCGTCACTTCCACCACCTCCACCAACCCTGTTCTGGATGGCAGCTGGCTCGCTCCCGGAATGCACGTAAACGCGATCGGCGCTAATTTCCCACAGAAGCACGAACTCGACGGCGAAGCCATCCGCCGCTGCGACATCATCGTCGCCGATTCCCGCGAACAATCGAAACTCGAAGCCGGCGACCTGATTCAAATGTATGGTGATGACAACCGGCGCTGGTCCAGCGTCACCGAGCTAGCCGAAATCGTCGCCGGAAAAACTCCCGGCCGCAGCAATCCCCAGCAGATCACCCTCTTCAAATCCAACGGCATCGCCAGCGAAGATATCGTCGTAGCAGGCAGGATTTACGAACTGGCGCGTGAACGGGGAATAGGACGCCAAGTTCCGCTGTGGGAAAAAGAAGCCCGCGCCGGAGAAGCCCGCGGAGTTTAGAGCGTAGCGCCGGCGTCTCGCCAGCTCTTTTCAGATCAAGCTCGCTGGACCAGCGCCGTAGGTGCGATACAGCTTGCGCTGCGTTCGCGGCAAGCTCTTGCAGTCAATTTGGTTTCTGCCAAAAACTTGGGATGTCAACGAGGCTGGATGGCTTCTAGACGCGCGGCCCAGTACGCAGCTTATTCAAATGCTTGAAAAGCGCGTCGCGCAACCGCACGCGCGTATCTTCCGGCAAAGGCGCCGGCTCGGAATTGCAGAAAATCTGAATCGTTTGCCGCGTGGTGTCCACCACCACCCGGCAATCCTCGCAATTCTCTAGATGCTTTTCGATCGAGGATTTCAGCGATGGCTCCATCGCTTCTTCCAGATAATTCGATATTTCCTTGACGATGCTCTTGCAATTCACGAAGTCTCACCCTGTCGAAAGTAACGGTTCAATTTCTGGCGGAGCTTCAACCGCGCCCGCAGCAACCGTGACTTGACTGCCGGGACCGACAGTCCCAGCGCCTCCGCCGTCTCCTCGGTTGACAATTCTTCGATGTCGCGAAGTTGAAAAACGATTCGGAATGGAGGCTCAAGTTCCGCAATTGTGCTGCTCAATATCCCGCCCAGTTCGGCCTGCTTGTAGCGTTCCTCAGGCGAAGGACCCCAGTCTTCCACCTCGCGCGGCATCGTATCCTCGCCCGTATCCACTTCCTCATCCAGAGACACCTGGTTCGGCCGGCGCTTGCGCAGCTTCATCAACGCCTGATTCACCGCAATCCGCACCAGCCACGTATAAAATCGCGAATTGCCCTGAAACTCCCCCAGATGCTGGTAGGACTTCAGGAACGCCTCTTGCATCACGTCTTCGGCGTCTTCCTTGTTCTGGGTGATATTCTGCGCCAGGCGGAAGATCTTGCGCTCGTAGCGGCCCACCAGCGTCTCAAACGCGGTGATGTCGCCGCCCTTGGCTGCGGCTACCAGCGTGCCTTCGTCGTCCTTCACCACCGTCGAAGGCAGCGGCGTGCGCGGTGTCAGCGGATTTAATTTCGATGCGCTCATATAGGTTCCATATCAGAGTAGCATAAATCGCGGCTCCTCCGTGCGGCCGCAACGTTGCCCGCCGGGCAAATCCCCGAATTTCAGTAATTTAGCCCCGCGAAATTCTGCTTGCCCCCGCTAGAATCCGCGTGCCCCAGGGTCAACGCGCAAGCAACACTCGTCGCGCTGCGCTTGCGGATTGGGCGATTGCTGGCGGATAATCGCTCCATTAAGTTGCGCTGCGGCAAGGCCCGGCCCCAGCAGCAATTCAAAGGGACTGAATGCGTACACTGCCGGATTATCTTCGCAAGGGAATGAGAATGATTCTGGTCGGCGCCAATCCCGGCGACCGTTCCGCGCGCGTCGGCCACTACTATGCCGGCCGCGGCAATCAATTCTGGCCGATCATGTACGAATCCGGCGTGATTCCCGAACCGCTCAGCTACGAAGACGACCGCCGCATTCTGGAATTCGGCATTGGCATGACGGACCTGGTCAAGCGTCCCACCCGCGCCGTCGAGGAAATCGAGCGCCAGGAATTCGCCGAGGGCCGCGTGCTCCTCGCGCAAAAACTGGAAGACTTGAAGCCGCGCGTCGTCGCCTTCAACGGCAAAATGACTTACGAGAAATTCACTGGCCGCCCCTGCAAGCTCGGCCTGCAAAAAGAACGGCTCTACGGCGCGCAGGTTTTTGTGCTGCCCTCCACCAGCGGCTTGAATGCCGGCACGGAGCGCGGCGTAAAGACTCGCTATTTCAAAAAACTCGCTGCGCTGCTGAAGGCTTTGAAGGACAAGGGAGACTGATCGCGCATGGGAACCCCGTCACAACCGGCTGCCGCCGCTCCGCTGGTAATCGAAGAACGCGCGGGCGCCATCACCACCATCCGTCTGAACCGCCCCGAAAAGCTGAACGCGTTGAACCTGCAGCTCGCCCATGAATTAGTGCATGCGTTACTGAACGCGCAAGGCGACAGGGCCGTCCACTGCGTGGTTCTCACCGGTGCAGGCCGAGCCTTCTGCGCCGGTGGGGACCTGGAACTGCTGCGCGATGCGCGCCAACGCAAAGCGACGGACGAAGTGGAAGCCCTGGTGACGGCCGGAAAAGAAATCTCCATCGCCATCGCCACCATGCCGAAGGTCGTGATCGCTTCTGTAAATGGCCCTGCGGCCGGCGGCGGCATGAACCTGGCCCTCGCGGCTGATATTCGCATCGCTTCCGATCAGGCGCGTTTCGCGGAATCGTTCGTGCAGATCGGCCTGTTCCCCGATTTCGGCGGTACATACTTCTTGCCGCGCATCATAGGCCCCACGCGCGCAGCAGAATTGTTCTATACCGGGCAGACGCTCTCGGCGGAAGACGCCTTGCGCCTGGGCATCGTCAGCCGCGTGGTTCCGGCGAATCAGTTGGAAACCGAAACCAGGAAGCTCGCGGAAAGTATAGCCGCTGGAGCCGGCCTTGCGCAGCGTGACATAAAACATCGCATGAGCAGCGAACAGCGCAAGGACCTGGAAGCCGCGCTCGACGAAGAGATCCGCCTGCAGCGCCATTGCTTCGAATCACATGATTGTCTGGAAGGCCTGAACGCGTTTTTCGAAAAACGTAAGCCCAATTTTGACGGCCACTGACGCTGGCGATAAAATTGAACCTGACCGGCCAGCAGATTTCTGCGACGCATTCGGCGCCACAGCAGCAGTGGAAATTCCACAGCGCGCAATTATCAGATTTAGAGGACTAGGCTGCCATTCGCGAAAATTCGATTGAACAATACCCTGGTTGCCCGCGTCCCTTCCTAAAACGCCACAAGGCGCAATCGTAATGGCTCGCTCGGAAACGAATCTCGCCGCGCGCGGCTACACTTTTGGCGAACTGATGGTAGCCGCCGCCGCGCGGGAAATCGGCGACGGCGAGCTGGTGTTCGTCGGCATGCGTCTGCCCATGCTCGCCTTCCTCGTCGCACGCCGCACGCACGCTCCCGGCGCGGTTGGCCTCTTTGAAAATGGCGTGCTCCGCGAAACTCCTTCCACCGAGCTTCTCTATACCATGGGCGATCCGCCGAATCTCCGCGGCTCCACACAATGCGGCTCCATGCTCGATGTGATGTCGCTCCTCCAACAAGGCCGCGTGGACGTGGGCTTTCTCGGCGCAGCCGAAGTGGATCGCTTCGGCAATCTCAACACCACATGGGGCTATCGCAACAAGGAAATGCAGCGCCTGCCGGGTTCCGGCGGTGCGTGTGACATCGCCTGCCTTGCGCGCCGCACCGTGGTGCTGCTCGCTCACGATCGCGCGCGTTTGTGCGATCGCGTAGGCCACATCACGTCTCCCGGCTTCGGCAGCGGCGAAGGCTGGCGCCGCGCGCAAGGTTTGCCCGCGGCGTCCGGTCCATCGGCAGTCATCACCACGCTGGGTGTGCTGCGCTTCGGTCATGATGGCGAAGCCTACCTCGCGTCCGTGCATCCCGGCATCAGCGTCGAAGAAGTGCTCGCCAATACCGGTTGGACGCTCCGTGTCGCGGACGAGCTGATGGAAACATCGCCGCCCAGCGATGAAGAGCTGGGCATAATGCGCGAGCTCGATCCCAATCATTTCTGGACGCGATAAGATAAAATGACCGCCGAATCCAAACTGCTCACCATGCGCGACGCCATCGCCCGCCACGTTCCTTCCGGCTCCATGGTCCTGCTCGGCG
>Ga0209447_10000352_pt1 | contig 12240 bp, 12 predicted proteins | sample BogFormECP04_OM3_FD_188243 | JGI IMG/M metagenome (GOLD analysis project Ga0209447, IMG submission 188243) | Bog forest soil microbial communities from Calvert Island, British Columbia, Canada - ECP04_OM3 (SPAdes) (version 2) | ecosystem: Environmental > Aquatic > Freshwater > Wetlands > Bog ... | reverse complement strand
AAATCCTCGACGTAATCCAGCGGGCGCGTCATTAAGTGTCCTTGAATAGCAACGGTCTGCAGACAGGTGTGGCTATCCTTTTTCAGACACATTAGACTGTTCTACGTTCGGTCGAGTAGGGTTATTCGCTCCACAAAATGAGGGAACGGGAGTCCCCCGCAACCGTTATGGCAGATAAGAAAATTAGGGTGTTGATTGCCAAGCCGGGGCTCGACGGGCACGATCGCGGCGCGAAAATTATTGCACGGGCGTTGCGCGATGCGGGGATGGAAGTGATTTATACCGGGCTGCGGCAGACGCCGGAAATGATTGCTTCGGCGGCGGCGCAGGAAGATGTGGACGTGATCGGGCTTTCGATTCTTTCCGGGGCGCACAATACGCTTTGTCCGCGGTTGATGGAATTGCTGCGCGGCAAGGGAATGAATGATGTGACCGTGCTGATCGGCGGAATTATTCCGGAGGCGGATATTCCGGCGTTGAAGAAGGGCGGGATTGCTGAGGTTTTTCTTCCTGGGACTACCACGCAGGCGATTGTGGATTTCATCCGGCATCGCGTTGCTGCTGCGCCGCGCGAAGCGTAACGGCGGCGTTTACCGCGAGTCAAAAGATTTAACACAGAGAGCACAGAGAACTGCGGAGAAAAGTCTGAGAAAGACGATTACCGCAGAGGGCGCAGAGGTCGGAGCGCAGAGTACGCAGAGAAAACCTGAAGCAAGGCGAAACGCAAAACCGCGCCGCGGTTAGGTCGAGTTTCCAGTCGGACTGGGCGACGCTTCGGGTGCCGGCGCAGGTTTAAGCGCAGGTTCCATCAATTGGATCGGCTCGGCTTCGCCGGTCACGTCTACCTCCAGCGTTTCGAAAGTCCAGTGATTGCCGTGTTTCTTCCCTACCACGACGATGTCACCTTTTCCGTTCGGCCCGGAGAGGGGAATGCTGAGGCTGGCGTTTCCTTCCGCTCCACTGAAATTCACACTGCCCAAAACGAACCAGCCGATCTGGAGAGGCCTTCCAAGCTTCGCCGCGACCGTCGGCGATTCGTTAGCGCGCTTGACGGCCAATTGATATGCGTATGACGCCCGCATCATCGACTCGACGCCCCAAAGAAGTCCGCCGACGAATAGCGCGAGCACCAGAACGCCGCCGACGATGAGCACGGGAATGAGCCATTTCCGTCTTCGGTCGAATCTGGTCTGGGAGCGCGGCGGAAACGGCGGTGCTGCGAATGCTGGTGAAGGAGGAGTTGTCATTATGAGCGCCGGGCTGGCAAAGGTGTAATACACCAAAATCGCGATGGCGCCAACAGTTTGTCGCGTGCTGATGCGGCGCCGGCGCGGCGAGGGCGGGTCTGAGACCCGCCCCTACAGACATGGCATGTGACGGCCGGTTGGAACGATGTGCTCGCCGACTGGCTGCTAGTGCGACGGCGGGAGGATTAATTTTGTGCGCGTGTAGGCTACGCGGAAGCCGCTGCGTTCGATGTTGCGGTGCGAGATGCTGCCGGGTTGCGTGATGCTGACAGCGAGGTCGCAGCCTTTTTCGCGGGCCCAGGCGAGGCGCGTTGCAAGCAGGGCCGATTGCACGCCGCGGCGGCGGAAGGCGGGCAACGTGCTGGCGCCGAAAAGGCCGCAGACTCCGTGCTGGGCGGAGACGGCAGCGCCGCCGGCGAGTGTGCCATCCACAAACGCCAGGAAGCAGCAGGCCGTCGAGCGGTAATAGAAACCCTCCATCAAATCTAACATCGCTTGGGTCACTGGAAAATGCTCGGCGAAGCCTTGGGCTACGGTGAGCGTCCAGAGCTTTGACTCGTCGGGCGTGGCGACGCGGACTGTGACGCCTGGGGGCATCTTGTCCGAAATGCGTGCCGCTTTCAGGTCATCGAGCAGCAGGACGTTCGAGACTTCGAGCAGGCGATAATTGCGCGCGGCGAATTTTTCGTAGAGGCCCATGTCCACCAGCGGGCACAGCTCGATGGCGGATGGAGCTTTGCGGCTGTGGAAAAATTCGCCTAGCGCGTCGAGTTGGGCGTCGCTTACTTCGCCGTGCAGACCGACCCCGATGGCTTGCGTGACGGGCGAATCAACTCCAGCGAAGACGGCGATGCCCCCGGCGATTTCTTCCACGGCCACCGGGTATTCCGGGTGCAGGCGATGGCAGGCCTCGGCACATTCGCGTCCGGCGTGGGCTTCGGCCATTTCCACGCGGCGGGCTAAATCCAAATCAATGAAACGCATTTGTGAATCTCCTCTGCGCGCATAGGCGCGCGGTTGGCGGATGATGTCCTGGACGCGGGATTGATGCGCCCGTGAATACGCGGCGCGATTTGGCTTTTTGCGAATGGATCAGCGGGCACGGCATGCCGTGCCCCTACGAAGGGCAGAATCGTCGCGGCCAGCGGGGCGGCTAGCGGGGCGAGCCGGAGACAGACCTATCCTTCGCGTGGGAATCGCTGCGCATAGGCGCCTCCAGAGGAGAGATGTGGTTCGCGGCTTGGCCGCGAGCCGCTGCAATTCTAGCGCAGCCGCGGCGCGAGTCAAAACAATTCAGGGATGATAGAATCCTGCAGCCGCCGGAAACCGATATAGAACGATGATTGTGCGGATTTTTGCGAGGAGAGCGCCGGGTGAGCGGAACGAAAATCGAAACGCGGGTGGACGAGAAGTCGGCGGAATTTCAGAAGAATAGCCGGCTGATGGTGGACCGCCTCGGCGAAATCAAGAACGAAGAACAGAGAATTCGCGAGGGCGGCGGCGCGAAAGCTATCGAGGCGCAGCACAAGAAGAACCGGCTGACGGCGCGGGAACGGATCGCGAAGCTGATTGACGCGAAGACCGAGTTCTTTGAGCTGGGATTGTACGCGGCGCGCGAAATGTATCAGGAATGGGGCGGGGCTCCTTCGGCGGGGACGATCACTGGCCTCGCGCGCGTTTCCGGGCGGCAGGTGATGATCATCGCGAACGACGCCACGGTGAAGGCCGGCGCGTTTTTTCCGATGACCGCGAAGAAAGTGATCCGGGCGCAGAACATCGCGATTGAAAATCACATTCCGACGATTTATCTGGTGGACTCCGCCGGCATTTTTCTCCCGCTGCAAGAGGATGTGTTTCCGGATACGGACGATTTCGGGCGCGTGTTTCGCAATAATGCGGTGATGAGCGCGATGGGCATTCCGCAGATCGCCGCGATCATGGGGATGTGCGTGGCGGGCGGGGCTTATCTGCCGGTGATGTGCGACAAGATTTTGATGACGGAAGGCAGCGGATTATTTTTGGCGGGGCCGGCGCTGGTGCAGGCGGCGATTGGGCAGAAAACTTCGGCGGAAGAATTGGGCGGGGCGCAAATGCACGCGCAGATCAGCGGCACCGTGGATTTTCGGGAGCCGGATGATGCGGCGTGCATCAAGAGGTTGCGCGCGTTGGTGGATAAGATGGGTCATGCAGCGGGCGCGCCATTCGATCACAAGACCGCGGCGGCACCGGCTTATGCTACCGAAGGTATTTATGGCGTGTTTTCGGCGGCACCTGGGAAGCAGTATGACATGCACGAAATCATCGCGCGCATCGTGGACCGCAGCGAGTTTGAGGAATATCGCGCGGACTATGGGCAGACGCTTCTGTGTGGTTACGCACGTATCGGCGGCTGGGCTGTGGGGATTGTGGCCAATCAGAAGAAAAATGTTACCACCGTGGCGCCGGGAACGGCCGAACGGCGCATCGAGTTTGGCGGAGTGATTTATAACGAGGCAGCGGACAAGGCGGCGCGATTTATTCTGGACTGCAATCAGAACTTAGTGCCGCTGATTTTTCTGCACGACGTGAATGGGTTTATGGTGGGCAAGGAAGCGGAGTGGAGTGGAATTATTCGCTCGGGCGCGAAGATGGTGAACGCGGTGGCCAATAGCGTGGTGCCGAAGATCGCAGTGATTTGCGGCGGCAGTTTTGGGGCCGGACATTATGCGATGTGCGGCAAGGCTTACGATCCGCGGTTTGTGTTTGCATGGCCGACGGCGCGTTATGCGGTGATGAGCGGCGATTCGGCGGCGGGGACGCTGGTGGAGATCAAGATCAAGCAGCTGGAGCGCGAAGGGAAGAAGCTGAGCGAGGCGGAGAAGAAAGAGCTGTACGATTCGATTCGCAAGACCTACGAAGACCAGACCGATCCGCGGTATGCTGCGGCGCGGCTATGGGTGGACGCGATCATTGATCCCGCGCATACACGCGAAGCGCTGATTGAGGCGCTGGAGGCGGCGTCATTGAACCCGAAGATTGCCGAGTTCAAGACTGGAGTGTTGCAGACGTGAATTGAGAGTTGAAAGTTATCTTCTAAAAGTCGAAAGTTAAGAAGAACCGGCCGTCAGACGGGAAGTTTTTACCAGGCACTCCTGATCAGACGATGACGAACGAACTACGCAGGGGCGGGTACGGAATGTTCGGCGTAACGATGTTGTTTTGTGTGCCGGCGCTGCTCGATGTGTTCGTCTCGGCGCAGATTTCGGGGAGTTCGTACTACCGTTCGGCGCTGTGGTTCATATTTCAGGTGTGCCAATATTTGGGCGTGATCGGCATCATCGTTGCGGCGGCGCTGACGATTGTGAAGGCGAGCGAAGGGAAGATTTCGCGGATCGCGGTGACGCTGATGGGATTTTCCGTGCTGTTCTCGGTTTTCTTGTTGTGGTACGCAGTACACATTTACCGGAGCCCGTGGTTCTGAAAACTTATGGCCAATGAAGTGACGATTGTGGAATGTCCGCGGGATGCGTGGCAGGGATTGCGCGAGGTGATTCCCACGGAGGAGAAAGTTCAGTACCTGAGCCGGCTGATTGCGTTGGGTTTTCGGCATATTGACGCGGTGAGTTTCGTTTCGCCGAAGCATGTGCCGCAGATGGCGGATAGCGAAGCGGTGATGGCGCGCTTGAGCCAGGTAAGAGCGCCGGGCGGCGAGCCGGTGGAAATTATTGGGATCGTGGTGAATGCGCAGGGGCTGGAGCGGGCGCTCGCGACTCCGGGAGTGACGACCGTCGGATACCCTTATTCCATTTCGGCATACTTCCGGCGGGCGAATGCGAATATGTCGCGGGCGGAATCGCGCGAGTTGGTGGAGAAGTTGCAGCGGGATACGAAGGCGGCGGGAAAGAAATTGGTGATTTATATTTCGATGGCGTTCGGGAACCCGTATGACGAGCCTTGGGGCGCGGAAATTGTGGAAGAGACGCTGGTGTGGCTGAAGGATTTGGGCGTGCAGACGGTTTCACTGGCGGATACGGTGGGGACTGCGTCTCCTGAAGAAGTTGCGGGGCTTTATCAAGCGGTGCGTGGATGCGTGGCTGGCGTGGAGATTGGCGTGCATTTGCATAGCCGGCCGGATCGCGCGGCGGAAAAAATATTGGCGGCTTATGAGGCGGGGTGCCGGAGGTTTGATGGAGCTTTAACGGGGATGGGCGGATGTCCGTTCGCTGGGGATGAACTTGTCGGCAATATTCCTACCGAGGCGGTGCTGACTACGCTTGCTTCGCGGGGAGTTTCTACTGGGATTGATACGAAGTCGCTGGCGGTGGCTTGCGCGATGACCGGGGACTTGCGGGAGAAATACTCGCACGCGGTTGTGGCGGCGGATGCGACGCCTAGTGGGAAGCCGAACTAGCGGGGGCGGCTGGGACTTTTTTACCGCAGAGACGCAGAGAAGGTCAAAAGATTTGACACAGAGAAAACAGAGGAAAAGCGGAGAACACGGAGAAAGAAGGAGAGATCCCCGCCCGCGGCGGAGTTGGCTTGAAGCAGAGGCGCCGGCCTCCCTTCGCAAAATCACTCAGGGCTAGTGGGATGACGATGCTTGTCGCATCGTCAGAGGACGCAGAGAAAAGCAAAATGACGAGTAAGACGCAACATTCGGCTCCGGACAATTACACGACATTGCGCTATGAGAAGGATCGCGCGGTGGCGACGATCACTCTGGATCGGCCAGACAAGCGGAATGCGATTTCCAGCGCGATGATCGCGGAGTTGCTGGCGTCGTTGAACGCGGCGGAAGGTGATCCGGCGGTGCGGGCGGTGATTCTTACGGGCGCGGGCCGGGCGTTTTGCTCGGGGATGGATTTGGAGACTTTGCAGACAATCGCCGGACAGACGGCCGAGGAAAATTTGGCGGATTCGCGGGAGATGGCGCGAATGTTTCACCGGCTGTACTCGTTTCCGAAGCCGCTGATTACCGCGGTGAATGGGGCGGCGGTGGCGGGCGGCTGCGGGATCGCGACGTTTTCGGATATCACGCTGGCGGTGCCGGAAGCGAAGTTTGGTTACACCGAGGTGCGCATCGGATTTATTCCGGCGCTGGTTTCGGTGCTGGTGCGCAGGCAGATGGGCGAAAAGCGCGCACGCGAATTGCTGCTCACGGGGCAGATTATTGATGCGGCGGAGGCGTTTCGTCTCGGGATGGTGACGGAAATCGTGCCGGCGGAGAAGCTGTTGCAGAGGGCACACGAGGTGGCGGCGAAATTTCTGGAGGCGAGTCCCACGAGCCTGCGGCGCACGAAGCGCCTGCTGCTGCAATACAACGACAAGGAAGTGACGCAGGAGATCGAGCTGGCGATCCAGGAAAACGCGGCAATACGAGCGACGGAAGATTTTCGCGAGGGGTTGGCTTCGTTTTTGGAAAAGCGCCCGCCGAAATGGACGGGGCATTGAGAACGTGATTGTGGCGAATAAATTCATCGACCTCGTTGCAATTTTTCACGCCTTGCCGAGAAGGGGCGCAGCAAGCAGCGCCCCTACCGGCCGATCTTCAACTTTTGGCAAGAGCACGCGCGCGAATGGAAACTGACGCGGCGTTTGATTGTGACGCGGGAAAATAAACAACAAACAATTATGGAATATAGCGAAACTACAATTCGTGTGCGTTATGCCGAGACGGACCAGATGGGAGTGGTGTACCACGGCAATTATTTCACCTGGTTTGAGGTGGGGCGCGTGGATTTGTGCCGGCAGCTGGGATTTGAGTACAAGAAAATGGAAGCGGAAGATGACAGCTACATCGTGGTGGCCGATGCGCATTGCCGGTTCAAGCGTCCGGCGCGATTTGACGATTTGCTGGTGGTGCGCACCAAGATATTGGCTTCGCAGCGGCGCACGGTGAAATTCGGTTACGAGATCGTGCATCAGGAATCGCGCGAAGTGCTGGCGACCGGAGACACCTTGCACGTTTTCTGCGACAAGCAGGGACGGCCGAAATCGCTGCCGGAAAAATATCGCAAGTACTTCCCTGCCCTGAAGGATGCGGCGCATGCTCGCGACGGGAAAGCGGCACACTCATGAGCGCAATTCTGATTGACGGCGAACATCTCGATTTTGCGCAGCTCTATCGCGTGGTTTTCGAAGGCGCGAAGGTGGAGCTGGCGGCGCAGGCGCGTGAGCGGATGCTGGCGTCGCGCGCGGTGATCGAGCGGCTGATCGCGTCGGACCAGGCCGTGTATGGCGTGAATACCGGCTTCGGGAAGATGGCGTCGGTGCGCATTTCGCGCGAGCAGATTGGCGAATTGCAGGTGAACCTGGTGCGCAGCCATGCCTGCGGCGTGGGCGCGGCGCTGAGTGAGCAGGAAACGCGCGCGATGTTGTTGCTACGCGCGAATGCGATTGCCAAGGGATTTTCCGGCGTGCGTCCGGTGGTGGCGGAAACTTTGTGCGCGATGCTGAATGCCGGCGTGCATCCGGTGATTCCGTCGCAGGGATCGGTGGGCGCGTCGGGGGATCTGGCGCCGCTGGCGCATCTGGCGCAGGTGGCGATTGGCGAAGGCGAAGCAATTCTGCGGGGGCACAAGAGTTCGGGCGGCGACGCGCTGCGTAGCGCACAGATTGCGGCATTAAAGTTGGAAGCGAAGGAAGGATTGGCGCTGCTGAACGGCACGCAGGCGATGCTGGCACTGCTGGCGCTCGGTCTGTGCGAAGCCGAGATTGCGGTGGATACCGCGGACGTCGCGGCGGCGCTGTCGCTCGATGCTTTGCGCGGCAGTCCCGCGGCATTTGATGAGCGCATCGCGGCGGTGCGGCCGTACGCGGGCCACGCCATCACCGCGCGCAATTTGCGGCGGCTCAATGACGGCAGCGCGATTCGCGAATCGCATCGCGCCGCGGAAAAGGACAAGCGCGTGCAGGATGCTTACAGCTTGCGTTGCACGCCGCAGGTGCATGGCGCGGTGCGCGACGCGCTGGCGCAGGTGCGGGCGACGCTTGCCGTGGAATTGAATAGCGCGACGGACAATCCGTTGGTTTTTGTAAATGCGAGTAGCGATTCCGGCGCGGGTTCCGGTGCAGGTTCCGGCGAAGTGATCAGTGGCGGAAATTTTCACGGGCAGCCGCTGGCGATGGCGGCCGATCAACTGGCGGTGGCGCTGGCAACGCTCGCGGGAATTTCCGAGCGCCGCATCGAACAGATGACGAATCCGCAGACGAGCCTGCTTCCCGCGTTTTTGGTGCGCGACGCGGGCCTGAATTCCGGATTCATGATCCTGCAGGTGACTGCGGCCGCGCTCGCCAGTGAAATGAAGACGCAGGCCGCGCCACATTCCGTGGATTCGATTCCGACGTCCGCCAATCAGGAAGATTACGTTTCGATGGGGATGGGCGCGGCGCGCAGGATTCAGCCGATGCTGGGAAATTTGCGGAATGTGCTGGCGATCGAGTTGCTCGCCGCCTGCCAGGGAATTGATCTGCTCGCGCCTCTCGCCACGGGAGCGCAGGCCGCGAAGGCGCAAGCGATTGTGCGCGCGGAATCGAAGATGGTGGAGGCGGACCGCTCACTCGCGCCGGATATTCGCGCGGTCGAACGGCGCATCGCTGCGGGCGACCTCAGTTCAATTCTGCGTTAAATCCGCCGCGCCAACCACTCCACGAAAAATGCAACCGCGCTCGGAGTTCCGTGGTCGTTGTGACGGAGCTCCGCGTCGCGGCCGGTTGGATCCGATAGCCGATACAATCACTTACTTGCTGTCGCCGTCGTGGTCAACGTCACCGGACGGTTTCGCGGCGGGCTTCGCCTGGCTCGCTGCTTTTCCCGCCGCGCTGATGTTGACGGTGTCCTGCGGAGTTACCTTAGCTACGTTTGCCGCCGGTTTAGCGGGCGGGGCTTGCGAAGCCTGAGGCACTTGCGGAGCCTGCGAAACTGCACCTACCGGATTTGCCATTTGATTACCTCCATGTTGCCTATCGGCAACGGCTGCCGAGTGCTTTAGGAAATAATTTGCCGGATGGTGGGAAGCTGGGATTCCGCTGGATTTTTGCAGAATTAGCGGACACAAGGCACTTTTTGCCGTGCTATGCGAGCGCTTGAAACAGAAATGTACCAAAACGGTAGCCTACGGCGTAGCTGAAGGGCGCGACTCCCATCGAATAATGGCCGCAGGGGAGCGAAAGGCTTTCGAAGGCGACGCCATCGCGGCGGATCGCGCTGATGAATTCGTTGGTGAGCTCATTGGGGAAAGTGGGATCGTAGCGGCCGCTGATCGCCAGGATTTTTTTGCGCGTGCCGTGCAGGCGCGAGATATAAGGATACGGACTGATGGGCGAAAAATAGCGGCGGACTTCGTCGAGCGAAATTTCGTGATGCAGCGTCTGCCACACGTTGCTGGTGGTGAGGCCGGCGGCAACCACGTCACCAAAGTATGTGGAGACGTGCAGGAACGCGCCGGCGCGCAGGGCTGGTTCGTGCGCGATGGTGAGAAACGCGAGGCAGGAGCCGATGCTGGTGCCGAGAATGCCGAGGCGATTGTAGCCTCGCTGTTCGAGCCAGCGCAGGGTGCGGCGCGTATCCAGCACCGCCTGGCGATTGGCTTGCAGCGTGAGGCCTATGTTGGGGCTCACCATATAATCCGCGCGCGGATGGCCGGGAACGGCGCGGCGATCGTGATACGGAAGGCTCAGCTTCACGGCGGTGATGCCGAGTTGATTCAGCCAGCGGCAGACATTCTGCTGCTCCTCCCAACGTGAATTCCATTGCGCGAGAACGACCACGGCCGGACCGTTGCGGCGCGCCTGAAACAATTGGGCGTGCACGCGATTATTTTCCGGCCACGGGGATTCGATGGCGCTGGTGAAAGTGAGCACGTCGTCGGTGAGCGCGTAGTCGTCAGCGGGAGTGGTGGCGAACCATTCGTCGCTGCTTGCTACTGTGTCGCGCGCGAACTTTTCCAGCCAGCCGCGCGGGTCGGGTTCGGTTGCCGCGCCGCCGATATGTTCCAGGCCCCAGGCGAACGGCAGCACGCGGCGATTCGGCTCCTGCGCGAAGCGCATCTGTTCGTAAGCCAAGACCTTCTGTTCGAGCCAGGACATGAGGTGTAAACCATCGAATATAGCGTATGGCGTAGGTCGCGTTCAAACGGCGAGGCGCTCGGCCGGCGTGGTCGTGTGTATAATCCGGTCGGATTTGGGGGAGATTATGGATATTCGCTGCGTGGTGACGGGGCAGAATGCATCCGGAAAGTCGCTGATCATGCGCGACAAGGGCGTTCAGCCGGTGAGTGTGGCGCTGCTTCCGGGGTACGAGTTTCATCGCGTGTGGGGCAGCGATGCTTTGCTGGAACTTCCGTCTGATGGAGCCGCGCCGACGCAGCCGCGCTACTTCCCTGCTGAGACTGGCTTCCGCTTCGGATTTTTCACGCTGCCGCCGGCGACGACGCGCGGCGAGCGAATCGTCACAGAGGCGGCGTTGGAAGAGATGCAGGAAAAGTTGCCGGGGATGATGGATGTGCTGGAACCGGATCATCCCGGCATGCATACGACCGATACGGTGGATTTCGACGTGGTAATTTCCGGCGAAGTGTATCTGGAGTTAGACGACGGAGCGGAAGTGCTGCTGAAGGCGGGTGATTGCGTGATTCAGAACGGGACCCGACATGCTTGGCACAACCGGTCGGCCGAAAAGTGCGTAATCGCGGTCACGTTAGTGGGTGCGCAGCGCAAGCCGTAGTTAGAATCTCTTCAAGCTCCGGGTCGCGCGATGGGCCACCAGCGGCTGACTCGTTGGCAGTAGGCTGCGTACTCTGGGCCAAAGGTGCGGCGGAGTGTGGGTTCAATGAGAAATGGTCCCGGCCGTGCTGCTCGGTAAGGAAGGCCGGGACCAATCTCGCGCTGCTTTGGTCTCTAGCTGACTAGCCCTCGCGCGTGGCAGCGTCCGCCGCTTCCGCCATTTGCTGCAGTATCTGGAGGAACTTCGGCTGCTGACCGACGAATAGTCCATCCGCCGTGAACGAAGCGATCGTGGCCACGGCGCCAGCAAACTTGTCGTCGCTCGGACGAATCACCGCGCAGTGTGGCAAGTCTGCACTGATGAATTCGCAGGGCACGGGGAAGATCAGGCTGGGCTGAACGCGGCTGGGCGGTTGCAATGGTGGGTTGTTGAAGAAATCGGGAAACGACAAACCAGAGATGGGGTCCGTAAACGGCGCCACTGGTTGTTGCACTGCGTTGCCCGCGAAATCCACCCATTCGAGGAAGTGCGCGATCTCGTCGCCCCCGATGCCCAGGGTGATTTTCAGCACTTCCAGGCTGCTGACCTTCTGGCTAAGCGCAGCATAGAGGCTCGAGCCACCTTGTTCGATGTACCCGAAGTGAAATGCCGCTACGTTGGCGATCGCCTGGATGTGGTCGTTGCCCTGAAAGTTAGGGTTGGAAGCGCCGTCGAAATCCTTGTTGGTGCGGGGAATGGCGGTGACGTTTTTGAGTTTGAGCGCCTGCGGGAAAGTGGCGCCAAAGTCTGGATTGGTGGCGCTGCGGTAGCGGACGAACCAGCTGGTGTCCACGTTGAGGTGCATCAGGTTGGTCAGGCGGCCAATGTTCTGCGCGCCCGTCGCCGTGCTGCCCTGGAGTGTGCGGAACTCGTCGAAATTGACCGGGTCCGCGCCTTTGGATTCCAAGTAACCGTTGAGGAAGTTGGCGTGGCTGATTTCGTCAATGGTGTTGCTGCTGATGTATTGCGGGCCATCGCCATCGAGATTCGACAAGGCGGTCTGGTAATTGTTCAAGACTTCGTTGTTGTCAACTTCGACTGGCGGGTTGTCGCCGATGCCACCCAGTTCCGCGTACTGTATCCAAAGATCCGATTCGATGAGTTCGGCCGCAGCCAGGAATTGAAGGATGGCTACGTCTCCCTTGTTCAGGCCGCTTGAGCTGCTCTGGCCAAATGCGGCCTTGCCCACGCCCAATAGACCAGCGCCTACCGTAGCTGCGCCTGCCATTACGCCCTTCTGCAATAGCGACC
>Ga0209447_10000351_pt1 | contig 12243 bp, 13 predicted proteins | sample BogFormECP04_OM3_FD_188243 | JGI IMG/M metagenome (GOLD analysis project Ga0209447, IMG submission 188243) | Bog forest soil microbial communities from Calvert Island, British Columbia, Canada - ECP04_OM3 (SPAdes) (version 2) | ecosystem: Environmental > Aquatic > Freshwater > Wetlands > Bog ... | reverse complement strand
GCTGAAGTTAACGAAAGGTAAGAAAGCCGGCTCGCGTAGCAGAGTTTTGTCCCATTTGCGGACTACCGTTCGCCATGTTTCACGCGTCCCGAAAACGAACAGGGTACATTTTGGCCGCATTTTTGGCCTTCTTTTTACAAGAACCCGTGAAACAAAATCGCGGCTCGCCTCGTCTGAATGAATGTAGGTTCACTGCAACGCGCGGGGGAAAGGTCCTCCCCGGTAACCAACCGCAGCGTTCCAGTACGTTGATTCCTGGAAAGGAAAGAGGAGGAAGCCATGGGTGTCTCTAGACGAAACGTTGTGGTAGCCATCGCTCTGTTGGCCGCGTTGGCGCTGGCCTTGCCGGTGCTCGCGCGTCCCTCGCGAACCAACCTCACGCTCACGGATACTTGCCAACTCGCCGGCACCAAACTGCCGCCGGGTGAATACGTGATGCTCGTGGACGGAAACACAGTGACCGTTCTGCGCAACAACAAGGTGGTTGTCACTGCAACCGGGGAATGGAAAAAGGCCGACTCCAAGTTCCGCGACAGCGGATTTGCCTGCAACGCGGAAGGCCACGTAGTGCAGATACGCCTGGAAGGCCGGGATTCCTATCTCGCGATCGGTTAGTTCCGATCCCTGATTTGCCCGGGCCTCAAGCGAAGTGAGGGCGGCGCCTTGCTCCCGCCGCCCTCGCTCTATTTTTCGCGAAGGCCGCGCGGCATTTCTTCATTCCTTTATTCCGCCGCCGGCGGTTCAAAACGTCCCGTCAGGTAACTCCGTCCCACCATCGCCACAAAACGGTACACGGTTTCCTCGCGCGCGGAAAACGGCCCCTGCCGGTATCCCGCGGAACTCACCCCGCGCTGCACGGACTCGCACGCGCGCCAGTCCTGCCGGTTGGTCACGTCCCAGAACTCCACGGCGTAGTCCGGCGAAAAGCCCTCGCGCGCGATCACGTCCGGAGGGAACAGCCAGTTGCATTCCACGCGCGTGCGGTCCGCCGCCAGCGGTTCCAGGCGATGGGTCAGCACGTAATCCGGATGCGGGCTGATCAGCAAGTTCGGAAACAGCCCGTAGTAGAACACCTGCCGGCGCTGCTTTTCGCTCAGGCCGGGCAGATACTCTCCGCGCATTGACCCGTCCATGGACATGGTCTGCGCGTCATCCGCCAGCTCCATGGAGCCGCCGATCCACGCGGCGTTTTGCGGAGGATTCATCCCGCTGTCCGGCGGGCTCACGCGGCAAAGCTGCGGGTGAATCTGCGGGCAGTGGTAGCACTCGTGATAATTCTCGGTAAGGATTTTCCAGTTGGAAGCGACTTCGTAGCTGGAGTGCGCGGCCACGCGAAGGCCGCCGGGCGCGTGCGCGGCCAGCAGGCGTGATAGGTCCCCGGTCCAATGGGCCAAAGGCGGCGCCTGGCCATTCGCGTTCACAAACACCCAGCCCATCCACGTTTCCGTGCGCACCGGCACCAGGCCGCTGCCCCCGGGATCAAAGCAAGGCACGTCGCCGAAGCGCGCCGCCGCCTTCAGGCTTCCGTCCAGCTCATACACCCAGCCGTGATACGGGCAGCGGATCGCGCGCGCGTTCGCGCATGCGCCCGGCTCCAGCAATTCGTGGCCGCGATGCCGGCATACGTTGAAGAAGGCGTGCAGCCTCCCATCCGCATCGCGCGACAGCAAAATCCCGTCGCGCCCCAGCCGCACCGCCCGGTAATCACCCGGACGCCCGGCATCTTCTTCGCGGCCCAGGCACACCCAGCCGCCCTCGAAGAAATGTTCCATTTCCCAGCCGAACACCTCGCCCGAGGTGTAGGCCGCGCCGGGAAGCGTAAAGCTTTCGCCAAAAGCGGCGGTCGAACGCGCCACCGCGTCCAGTGCGATCGGGGCAGGGTTGGAGACAATGCTAGCCATAGCACTGCGATTTTATCGTGAGGCCGCCTCCGCCACAACAGGGGGCATATGGGTCCGCCTGTATCACCGCGGCCCGATCCAGATGGATGGTTGGGGCGGACCTATGTGTCCGCCCTCCGTCCAGCGTGGGTGCAATTCAGCCGCCGCGTTCATGGAGCAACGCAATCACCTGTTTGTGCTTCTTCGTGGCGGCCAGGCTGGAGGGAGTCTGCCCGGTTTCGTTCTTCGCATTGGCTTTGCCGCCCGCGTCCAGCAGCAGCCGCACCAGCGGCAGGTTGCCGTGCAGCGCCGCGGCGTGCAGCGGAGTCCAGCCGCCGTGCTGCGTAACGTTCACGTCTGCGCCGCGAGCTACCAACGCGCGCGAAATCTCCAGCGCCACCTGCGGCTGGCGGCACGCCACCGCGGAATGCAGCGGCCGCATACCGGATGGATTCTGCGAGACCTCGTTCACGGGGGCGCCGCGCTCGAGCAGCAGCTCCACCACGGGAATCCTGCCGAAAAACGCGGCCAGGTGGAGCGGGGTAAAGCCGTCGTGGGAGATCGCCCCGATCAGGCCGGCGTCTTCCTTCAGCCATTCCTCCACCTTCGCGCGCACGCCCGCTGCGGAAGCCTCGAAAATGTCGAGAGGCACGTCGCGCTCGAGCAGCAGATCGCGCACCTCGTCTTTCCCGTAGTAGATGGAAAGAAGCACGGCGGATTCTCCTGAATCCGTCCGGGCCATGGCGAGCTCCGGATTGGCATCCAGCATCTGGCGCGCCAGGGAGGCGTTTCCTTCTTTCACCGCCGCCAGAAAATCTGCTTCGCTGGCCACGAAACCTCCCCTATGGAGTGCGGGAGCTTGCTCCCGCTCTTCTTCGCCGAAGCTCGCTTCGGCGTCTTCTCCGCGCTCCTGAGCTGCGGGCCGAGGCAACGCGGCGCCGAAGGCCGCCTCACGGCGCAGGTTCGGCTCGCCGTGTCACTATTCGCAAGACTCGCAAAACTGATGATGAGCCCGGCGGTTGCTCCTCGTACCGCCGAAGCACTGACTCCAATCGGATCAACTGCCGCGATTGCGATCGTCCGCCGTAATCCAGGGGATGGCTTCCGCCGGCAGTGGAGGCAGCCCGTAGCGTTTTCGCGAGGCCACCAGATCGTGCACCTGACTGCGCGTAAGGAGCTTCGCGCCGCCCGCCAGCTCGGCCACCAGAGTCACTCGCGCGCAGTGCTCCACAATCTCCATCCGCTCAACCGCTGTGCGCAGATTCTCGCCGTACGTCACCACTCCGTGATTTGCCAGCAGCACCGCATTCGCCCGCGTCACATACGGCGCCAGCGAGTCCGGCAGTTCGGGCGTCCCCGGCGTACCGTAGGGCGCCACCGGCACCGCGCCAAGCAGCAGGGCCGCCTCGCACAGTCCTGCGGTGTCCAGCGCCCGCCCGGCCGTCGCGAATCCCGTGGCTACGGGCGGATGCGCGTGGCACACCGCGCGCACGTCGGGCCGCAATAGGTAAATCCGCAGGTGCATCAGTATTTCGGACGAAGCGGAGCACGCGGGACGGCGGCGGCGTGTCGCCCGCGCGCCATTTTCCGCGGGCGTCCCGTCCGCGCAGAGCAGCACCATGTCTCCCGGCGCCAGCCCGCCCTTCGCCGCGCCGGAAGGTGTGGCCAGGATGCGCCCATCATCGAGGCGGATGGAGAGGTTTCCAGCCGCCGCGGGAATGAACCCCAGCTCACGCAGAGCGCGGCCTGCGGCGCAAATCTCACGCCGGCTGCGCAGTTCCATTCTCGAGCTTGAACCCATGGGTCTCCGGCCGCGAAGAGGTTACGCGGACTTATGATGCCGTGGGATCCCTATGGCACGGGAGACGACTCCCCCGATTGCCTTCGATCCTTAACTACAGCCCGAAAAAGCCGCAGGCGTCGCCTGCGTTATAAGTGCAGTAACCCCGGGCGTCGCAGTCCGAAACTGCGCCGCCTAGGCGTAAATCCCGCGCAGCTTCAGCGCCCGCGCCACCCGGTCAATCGCTACCATGTATGCGGCGATCCGGTTGTTCACCTGGTGGGTTTCCGCGTAGCGCACGACTGCGTCGAAGCTGCGATCCATCACATCCTGCAAACGCTCGTTTACCTCGCTCTCGCGCCAGAAGAATCCCTGGCGGTCCTGCACCCACTCGAAGTAGCTCACCGTGACGCCCCCGGCGTTGCCGAGGATGTCGGGAATCACGAATACGCCCTTGCCGTCGAGGATGGAGTCAGCCTGCGATGTGGTCGGTCCGTTGGCGCCCTCGATCAGGATGCTCGCCTGCACGTCCTGAGCATTCTCGCTGGTGATTTGGTTCTCCGTGGCCGCGGGCACCAGCACGTCGCAAGGCTGGAAAATCACGCCGTGCGCGGACATCCTGGCCCCGCCGCCCGGGAACTCGTTCAGGGGCTTTTTTTCTCCATGCACCCACTGGATCACCTTGGGGATGTCGAATCCGTTCTCGTTGTAGAGCGCTCCGGAGATGTCTGCGAGGCCGACGATGGTGTACCCGGCTTCGTGCATCAGTTTGGCCGCGTAGGTGCCTACGTTGCCGAAGCCCTGAATCACCACGCGCGTGTCCTGGATCTTGCGTCCCACTTTAGCGAGCGCGCGGTTGGTCACCATCAGCAGCCCGCGTCCGGTGGCTTCCTTGCGGCCGAGCGATCCGCCCAGGTCGAGCGGCTTGCCGGTGACCACCGCCGTGGTGGCCTGCCGCGTGTGCATGGAAAATGTGTCCATCACCCACGCCATGGTCTGTTCGTTCGTGCCCATGTCCGGCGCCGGAACGTCGCGCTCCGGCCCCAGCCACTCAGAAAGCTCCGCCGTGTACCGCCGCGTGATGCGTTCCAGCACGCTCAGAGACAGCTTGGTTGGATCGCAAATCACTCCGCCCTTCGCCCCGCCAAACGGAATGTCCACCACCGCGCACTTCCAGGTCATCCAGGCGGCCAGGGCGCGTACTTCCTCGAGCGTCACATCCGGGGAGAACCGGATGCCGCCCTTCCCAGGGCCCCGTATCGTGGAGTGCAGCACCCGGTAACCGCGGAACACTTCCAGTTTGCCGTTGTCGAGCGCCGCGGGAATGTAGAGGGTGATTTCCTTGCTCGGGTACTTCAGGTACTTGTGCAGGCCTTCTTCCAGGCCGAGTTTCTTCGCCGCCAGCTCAAAGCGCGCCTCGGCGGACTCGTAAACATTCAACTCGTTCTGAACGGTGATGACGCTCATGGCAGGCTCCACGCGGCTGCGCCGGACTCCGGCCCCCGCCGAACGGTCCCCCAGACTCACGGGACGGGGCACGGACCAATTCAATTCGGGCGGCGGGGGGCAAATATACGCCCCCTGTATCGCCCGCGCAAGGCGCAGCCACGCGATCCGCTGAATCCCGGCCAATTACAAGCCCGGCAGGCTAAAAGCTTGACGCGCGGAGGAGTATGGAGACAATGACGGGAATCGCCGTGCACCTGGATGAGAAGACTTACGGGCAACTGCTGCGCCGCACGCTTCCTCGCGTGATTCGTACCGAGGAGGAATGCGCGCGCCTGACGGATGAATTGATTCGTTTGGATGAGCGAGGGAACGTTACCCGGGAGGAAAAGGAACTGGCCGAATTGCTGACCATGCTGATTGAGGAATATGAGGAGCGCCGCTATCCGATCCCGGAAGCCAGCCCCCGGCAAACCCTGCAGCATTTGATGGAAGCGCGCAATCTGAAGCAGAAGGATCTCTGGAAGCTCTTTGGCTCCAAAGGCACTGCTTCAGACGTATTGCACGGCAAGCGCGCCGTCAGCAAGGCACAAGCGAAGAGACTCGCAGAGTTTTTTCACGTGAGTGCCGCGCTGTTTATCTAGCACTCCCCAAAGACTGCCGGAAACCGCTCCGTTCTCCGGCGCGTCCATAGCTCACCAGGGAGATTGTGAGCCGCAGCGCCGCAGATCCCCATCTGCATTGCGCTCCGGGCCCTGACGGCGTCGCGGTTCCCCACCGCCGCTTCTCGGAGGTCAAACTGAGAGGAGAATTCTCCATGAAGCGAGCATACCTGCTCGTCGGTTTGCTGGTGTTGTGTCCGTTTTCTGCGCCCGCGCAGGACACGTTCCACGGCAATGTGGCGCGCACCGGCGTATACGCCTCGTCTGGACCGGCCCAGCTTGGCGGCGTGAAGTGGACGTTCAAGACCGGCGGGCCCATCGTCGGCTCACCCTCCGTCGCCGGCGGCATCGTGTACATCGGCAGCTTCGACGGGAACCTCTACGCGGTGGACCAGGAAACCGGAAAAGAGAAATGGAAGTTCGAGATGCCGCGGCAAGTGGCCTCAACGCCCGCCATCGCCGACGGCGTGCTCTACCTGCGCGGCTACGACGCGGTGCTGTATGCGCTCGACGCCGCCACCGGCGCCGTCAAATGGCGCTTCATTACCGAATTCGAGCGCCGCTTCCAGGCAACCGCCTGCACGGCTATCCGCCGGGCTATCAGACCATTCCCGACTCGTGGGACTTGTATCTCTCTTCGCCCGCCGTCTCGGATGGCCGCGTTTATTTCGGCAGCGGCGATGGGGGCGTCTACGCGGTGGACGCGAAGACCGGCCTGCTGATCTGGAAATTCTCTACCGGCGACGTGGTGCACGCTTCGCCCGCGGTGGTAAACGGCGTCGTCTACATCGGCAGTTGGGATAGCTATTTCTATGCCCTCGACGCTGATACCGGACAGGAAAAGTGGCGCTTTCACGCCGGCGAGGATTCCTTCGTCCACAATCAGGTCGGATTCCAGTCGTCCGCCGCCGTTGTGGACGGCGTGGTTTACACGGGCTGCCGCGACGGCCACTTCTACGCCTTGGACGCCGCCACCGGCCGCAAAAAATGGGACTACATGACCAACCAGTCGTGGGTGAATGCCACGCCCGCCGTGCGCGACGGCCTCATCTACAGCGGCACGTCCGACAGCGGCCGCTTCTTCGCTCTCGATGCGAAGACCGGCCGGCTGCGCTTCAACTTCGAAGCGAAGGCGCAGGTGTTCTCCTCGCCCGCCCTGGCCGGCAACCTCGCCTATTTCGGCGCCGCCAACGGCAGGCTCTATGCCGTTGACGCGAAAACCGGCAAGGAAACGTGGGTCTTCCAGACCGAAGCGTCGAAAGAAGATCGCATGAAAGTGCTGAAGCCCGACGGCAGCTTCGACGCGCCAAAAACCTATGGAACCTACTTCCACGACTACCAGGACATGATCCTGGCCTTCGAGCGCATCTTCTCCGTCGGGGCCATCTGGTCGTCGCCGGTCGTGGACCGCGGCGTCGTCTATTTCGGCAGCACAGACGGCAATCTGTACGCCTTGCAGTAACTCAGTGGGACAGGCTTCAGCCTGTCCCGTTTTCGCGCAGCCAAAAGCGCGATGAACGCCGGCTGCCCTTTGATTTCGTTCAGGATTTTCGAGAAGCCCGCGCCACAAGACCGTGGCGGGGTTCTACGCCGGCCGCCGTTCCACAAACTCTTCCAGCAGCAGCCGGCTAAGCCTCGTGGCGTCGTGGCGCACCACGTTTCCCTCTTCCACCAGATGGTCGAAGACGCAGCGCACGCCGATCTTTTGCAGTTCAGCGAGGTTCACGCGCACGGGCGCGGCGCCCTGCTTGCCGTAGCGCTTCAGCAATTTCGGCGAAATCTCCTGGTTGTTCAGCACCGCCCAGTCGAAGATGCTCCCTCCCGCGTGCTCGTGGATCGCGCGCACGTGGTCGGTGGCGCTGTACCCGTCCGTCTCGCCCGGCTGCGTCATGATGTTCGCGATGTACACGCACGTGGCGCGCGCCTTGCGGATCGCGTCTGCCACGCCCGCCACCAGCAGGTTGGGAATGATGCTGGTATAGAGCGAGCCGGGACCCAGCAGGATCAGGTCCGCCTTGCGAATCGCCTCGAGCGCCCCGGCCAGCGGCTGCACGTGCCGCGGCTCCAGCCGCACGCGCCGGATGCGCACCCGCGAACGGCTGATCCGCGTTTCTCCCGAGATCACGCGCCCGTCCGCCAGTTCCGCCTTCAGCGTCACCATCTGCGTCGTGGCCGGAAAAATCCGCCCGCGGATCGCCAGCACTTCGCTGCACAAGCGCACCGCTTCGGGAAAATCGCCGGTTACCTTGGTGAGCGCGGCCAGAAACAAATTGCCGAAGCTGTGGCCCTTCAGGCTTCCCGCGGACTGGAAGCGGTACTGGAACAGCCGGCTCAGCAGCGCCTCATCCTGCGAGAGCGCCACCATGCAGTTCCGCAGGTCGCCCGGAGGCAGGATGCGGTACTCGCGCCGCAGGCGGCCGGAGCTGCCGCCGTCGTCGCTCACTGTCACAATCGCCGCCAGGTCCGCGATTGGCCCGGTCGGCTCGCCCGCCGCGCCGGCCGTTCGCGGCACCGGAGCGTATTCCTTCAACCCCCGCAGCAGCGTCGAGAGTCCGGTCCCGCCTCCCAGCGCCACAATCCGCACGGTCCCCGAGCGTCGGGCAAACGGAGCGTTTTTGCGAGTGGCAGGCGGCATCGCGGTCAGGCCGGCCTTTCGCCGGTTTGGAAAAATCGCAGGGCTCGTTGCCCCGCGCTGCACTCCGCCGTCCACGGCCGGGGATTCATGCGCAATAGGGCCGTCTAGCCGAGCGGCCCGTCGCGCTCCGGATAGAGCAGCTCGGTGAAGCGGGGATCTTCCAGCAGGTAGGCGAAGTCTTCGTCGTTGCGCGCGTGGTAGCGATTCTCCGGGCGCAGCTCGATGGCCAGCTTCAGGTGCGTCATCGCAGACTCGACCTCGCCCGTCAGCGAATCGAGCGCGGCCAGCGCGTAAATCACGTAGTCGGCTTTCGGCGCGATCTTGCGCGCGCGGTCGAGCGCCTGGCGGCTGTCTTCCCAGCGTCCCAGGTTCATCATGGCCACGCCGTGGTGGTAGTGCTCCTCGGCGGTGCGCGGCGCGGTTTCCAGGGCTTTAGACATGCGCCGCTCGCAAATCCGCACATGCATCTGGGCGCGGTCCACCAGTTCCCGGCTGGGACCTTCCATCACCTTTTCAAAGGACTGTTTCGCTTTGGGGAATTTTTGCTCGTGGAAATGCCCCATCGCTTCTTCGTAAGACTTCTGCTGTTCTTGAAGGCGAGGGTCGATCATTTCTTTCTCCCGGCGGAGCGTCCCGGAGCCAGCGGTGATCCCTTTTCGTTTCAATGTGTTAGAAGGAAGTGACGCTGTACCCCGACCCGTTGCGGCGCGGCGCTTGCCGGCTTTGGTCATCTTGGTCAGCGCCGGATGGTAGCAAAGCCGCCCGAGCGAGTCAACGCGGCCCCCTTGGCACAACCTGCGATCATCTGCGATGGCCAACCGCGCGCAAATGACGGCGCGAGTTGCTCCCGAATCCCCCTCGCCCTCACGCCCGCGATTTTTGCCTCGCCGGCCGCCATTTCCATTTTGGCAGGGGGACGTAACACCTGTGTAACCTCAGACTCGCGCCATCGGCCCGCGTGTGCTATAAGAGGACGCTCAGTCTGGTTGGGGAATCCGTGTCTTTTATCAACTTTCCCGCGCGCGAAATCAACTGCAAGCTCGTCTACTATGGCCCCGGCCTGGGGGGCAAGACGGCGAATTTGCAATGGATTTACGAAAACACGGGCCAGCAGCAAAAGGGCAAGATGATCTCCCTCGCCACGGAGACAGACCGTACTCTGTTCTTCGACTTCCTGCCCATCGATCTCGGCACCGTCCGCGGCTTCAAGACGCGCTTCCATCTCTACACCGTTCCCGGCCAGGTGTTCTATGAAGCCAGCCGCAAGCTGATCCTCAAGGGCGCAGACGGCGTCGTCTTCGTCGCAGACTCGCAGGAAGAGCGCCTCGACGCCAACTTTGAAACGCTCGAGAACCTGCGCGAGCACCTGAAGGAGCACGGCCTCCCATTCGACACGATCCCCTACGTCTTGCAGCTCAACAAACGCGATCTGCCCAATGCCCTGCCCGTCGAGGAATTGAAGAAGCAGCTTCAGGCCAAGGGCGAGCCGGTCGTGGAAGGAATTGCCGTGCAAGGCATCGGCATCTTCGAAACCCTCAGGGAAGTCGCCAAGCTCGTCCTCACGGAACTCAAGAAAGGCGCGTAAGCGCAGTTGCACAGGCTTCAGCCTGTGCGCCAATCCCAGGCCGTCACCCACAATCACGCCTGGTTACGGGGAGACTCTAAAAGTCACCTCAATGGGAGTTTGAAATTCAGTCGGCTTCCCCTGGCGTCTCTACTTGAAACTCGCCAGCGCCGCCGCCTCGTCGTCGTAGCACGTGATCGCGCGCGAGAGTTGCGTCACTTCAAACACTTCCCGCACCCGGCCCGGCGGCACCACCAGCCGCATCGAGCCCCCGCTGCACCCCATGCTCACAAAGCTGCGCACCAGCGTCGCCAGTCCGGAGCTGTCCACCTGTGCCAGCCCCGTCAGATTGGCCAGCAGCTTGCGCGTTCCCCCGCTCAACTCTTTGCGCAGGGCTTCGTTCAGGCGGTCGGCCTCGCCGCCCAAGGTCGCGCGTCCCTTCAGGTCCAGGACCACCACGTCGCCCGCGGTCCGTCTTTCAATTGTGAGCGCCATTCGCCTCTTCCTCAGTGGAACACGTTTGCCACCATCGGCAGGGCCTTGGCCAGATGGTGGCGAATTATAGCGCCGGAAGCGCCCCGCGGAGTGGAAAAAGCAGCAAGTGCCGCCAGGGCCTTGCTCCTGTTGCTTGACACGCTTCGCCCACGCCTCTAGCGTGCCACCGTGAGAGATCCGCAACAGGTGCTCGCGCTGCATCGCTGGGACGTCACCCCGGCCGAAGCGCGCGCTCTCCAGCTCGAGTGGCGCGCTCGCCTCGAACGCCGCAACCGCCTGGGCCGCATCCGCCGCGTAGCCGGCGCCGACGTGGCCTTCGATCGTCCCCTGCACAGTGCCGTCGCCGGCCAACCCGCCTGGAAGAACGGCGAGGCCGTCGCCGGTGTCGTCGTCTTTTCCTACCCGGATTGGCGCGAACTCGACCGTGCCTCGGCGCGCTGCCCGGTCACTTTCCCCTACGTGCCCGGCCTGCTCAGCTTCCGCGAGATTCCCGCCATCCTCGCCGCCCTCGCCCGCTTGCGCGAGCAGCCCGATCTAATCTTCTGCGACGCGCAGGGCTACGCGCACCCGCGCCGCTTCGGCCTCGCCTCTCATCTGGGTGTGCTGCTCGATGTGCCCACGATCGGCTGCGCCAAATCGCGCCTGATCGGCCGGCACCGCGAGCCCGGACGCCTTCCCGGCGCCTGGGCGCCGCTCATGGACGCGCGCGAACGCATCGGCGCCGTCCTCCGCACCCGCGCCGGCTCGCGCCCCATCTACATTTCCATCGGACATCGCGTCTCCCTCGAACGCGCCGTGGCCCTCACCATCGAAGCCTCGGACGGCCGCCGCATCCCCCTCCCCACGCGCCGCGCCGATCGCTACGTCGCCGAAGCGAAGCGCACTCCTCAATCCCTCTCGTGATACCACTCGCGAAACTCTGCTCGTAAAGAATTCCCCCGCGCCAGCCGAAGTAACCAATTGAGCCGGGAACTTCCGCCGGCCCCTACCGAGGAGCTCGTGCACGTAGACAGCCGCATTGAATCCGGCCTCGAGGAGATGCAGCGCATCCGCGAGTCGCTCGCGCGGCTCGAACGGCGCGACTGGTGGCTGTGGTCGGCGGCCGTAGTCGTCATGCTCCTGCTCACGGTGGCCGTCGTCACCATGTCTTTGCCGGCCCTGATGGCCGACCCCTATTCCTTCTTCCAGTTCCATCTCGAGCAGGCTGTCCGCGGGTTGGTGGGCCTCGTCCTGTTGTTCAACACCTACACGATCTACCAGCAGGTGCTCATCAAAAGGCTCCGCTCGCAGCTCGCTTCCCAAATCGAAATGATGGCCAACCTGCGCCTGCGCGCCAACGAATACCACAAACTCGCCATGGTGGACCCGCTCACCGGCCTCTACAACCGCCGCTTCGCGGAGTTGCGCCTGATGGCGGAAGTGGACCGCTCCAAGCGCTACGGCCGTCCGCTCACCGTGCTGGTGATTGACTTGAACGATTTCAAGCAGATTAACGATAGGCACGGCCACCTGGCCGGCGACGTGGTCCTCAAGGAATTCGGCCAGCGCCTCAGCCGCTCCATCCGCGTCTCCGATCTGGCCGTGCGCATGGGCGGCGACGAATTCCTGGTCCTCCTCCCGGAGTGCCCGGCGGAACACATTCCCAGCCTGCTCACCCGCCTCGCAAATCTGGTGGTCACCTTTCGCGGCACCCAGATTCCCGTGAGATTTTCCTCCGGCGTGGCCGGCTTCGAGCCCAACGGGACCCCCGAGCAAATGCTCGAGCGCGCGGACCACGAGCT
>Ga0209447_10000350_pt1 | contig 12254 bp, 10 predicted proteins | sample BogFormECP04_OM3_FD_188243 | JGI IMG/M metagenome (GOLD analysis project Ga0209447, IMG submission 188243) | Bog forest soil microbial communities from Calvert Island, British Columbia, Canada - ECP04_OM3 (SPAdes) (version 2) | ecosystem: Environmental > Aquatic > Freshwater > Wetlands > Bog ... | reverse complement strand
GCCTGTTCATCGATTCGACTTTCGGCAAGGGATCGCGATTCACCATTCGCCTGCCGTTCACCCTGGCCATCAGCCAGGCGCTGATCGTGCGCGTGGCGGACGAATCCTATGCGCTGCCGCTTGCAACTGTGGAAGGCGTCGTACGCCTGCCGCGAAATATCGTCGCGAGGCATTTGGGGAAGGATGCGCCGCTGTTCGAATACGGCGGTCAGAAGTACCGCTTCCAGCACCTCGGCGCATTCGTGGGATTGGGCGTCACGCGCCTGCCGGAGACCGATGTATCGATGTCGGTGGTCCTGATCCGCGCCGGCGAGCATTCCACCGCCTTGGTCACCGATGAATTGGTCGGCAGCCGGGAAATCGTCGTCAAATCCTTGGGTCCGCAGATATCGGCGATTCGCGGCATCGCAGGCGCCACGATCCTGGGCGACGGCCGCATCGTCCTGATTCTGGACATGGGTTCCTTGGTACGTTCGGAATGGCGCGCGCGTCCGACGGAAACAGTGGTGCTCGACAATCGCGATCGGCGCACATTCGCGCTGGTGGTCGACGACTCGATAACCGTGCGGCGCGTGACCCAGCGCCTGCTGGAGCGCAACGGCATGCGGGTATTGACCGCCAAGGACGGGGTGGATGCGATGTCGCTGCTGCAAGAGCACCAGCCCGACATCATCCTGCTCGACATCGAAATGCCGCGCATGGACGGCTACGAGGTCGCTGCCCACGTGCGCAACGATCCGCGCCTCAAACACATTCCGATCGTCATGATCACCTCGAGGGTCAGTGAAAAACATCGGGCGCGCGCCATCGAGCTCGGCGTCGATGATTACCTCGGCAAGCCATATCAAGAAAGCCAGCTGCTCGACGCCATCGAGCCGCTGGTAAACCGCCGCAGCGCGGTCGCGCACTAAAGCAAATGACTGAATTGCGCGACGAGCTGTACAGCTTGCTGGTGCCACTGGCAGGGGAAAGATTGATCGTGCCGCGCGCCTGCGTCGCCGAGGTCATCGGCTATCAGGCGCCGGCCGAGATGACCAACGCGCCGCCGTGGTACGCCGGCCTCGTCAGTTGGAGCGGACGCAATGTGCCGGTGGTGTCCTTCGAAGGAGCGTTCGGTCAAGCGTTGCCCAGCATATCGAGCCGGACTCGAATCGTGATTTTCCATGCCGCCAGCCCGCAGCTGCAATCGGGCTACTTCGGCATATTGACCCAGGGCTTTCCGCAGTTGGTGCGGGTAAATGCCGACGTGGTACGACCGGATCCGTCGCGCAGTTTTCCTGAGCGCTCGCCCGTCATCTGTCAGGTGCGCATGGTCAATGAGACGCCGCTGATTCCGGATCTACAGCGCCTCGAACAAATGATCGCCGAGGAAACCTCGGTGATGCAGTAAAGCTTGGCTTCAGGGCAATAAGCCGAAAACCGCCACCGAATTGGTGGTTCCCACCAGCACTCTGCCGTCGGCCACCACCGGCGTGATGTATTTGTTGCCGGCGCCGAAGTGATCCCGATTTGCGGCCGCCTGATTGCTGTTGTAGATCTCGTGGGCAAGATTGGTCGCATCGTAGGCGTGCAGCACCGCTGGACTCGTGTTCTCGTGGGCCCAGACGATGCCATTCGCCGTGCCGTTCGCGGACACGCTGGGCGCGGTTCCGGGAAACGTGAACTGCGTAGCGGTCTGCGATTGCGGCGCCGCCACCAGCTTGGCGCTCGATATGGCGAATGCCTTCAACGTGCCGGACACGTCGCCGTAGTAGACGGTGCCATTGAAGTACGCCGGTGTCGACCAGATGCCGCCGGGCAAAGCGTTGCTCAGCGTCTGATAGTTGTTGTTGTTGTTGGCGTTGAATTTGCCCATCGAGTCGCGGTCGACGAGGTAGATGTTGCCGTCCTTGCCGGCTCCGACCACGAGGTGCCGCACGCTATTGCTGGAGTCCGTCAAATCAGGCAGCAGCATCTCGCCGCCGGATCCCAGATCCTGATCGGCGTTGGACTCCGTCACCTCATTCGACATGGCGAAGTAATCCTGTATGTTCAAGCCGGCGCTCGCGCTGGATATCTTGAGGAAGGAATTGCCGAAGTCCTTGAGGCTGGGAAAGCCGTTGGCGTCCATGCTGGTTTCGAAGGCGCCGTTGGCCGTCAGCAGATAGATGTTGCCGGTGGCGTCGGCGCCGGGTCCGCCGCCGCTCATCCAGATGGCGGGTCCCGCACTGCTGTTTGCCGCGACATTGAGGACGCCGCTGATGGCGAGCGAGCTCTGCGCAAACGCGATTATCCAGCCGGAGTATGGCTGGCCGTCGCAATGCGAAGTGAAGCTGGTATAAATCGTTCCGTTCGACAGCAGCAGCGCCGCCCGTTCCGCATGTTGCCCGGGATTGAAGCTGTTTGACCCGCCCGAGTTCGGATACGATGCGGAAATCTCCGTCGGTCCGCCCACAAGCTCTGCGCCGGTGGTGACATCGAGGGCGTGCAGGCGCTGATGATAGGCCTGCTTGGAATCTATGGACATTGCGACCAGGTAGATTGCGCCGTTGGCGCCGGCGCTGCGATCGATCACCGGCGTCGAAGTGACGCCGATTTCGGGGGTGATTTGCCCGCAGCCCTGGGAGCCGCTGGAGCTCTCGCCGGCGCCCAGCAGGGATACGTGCCACAGCACCGCGCCGCTATCGGCGTCGAACGCGTACACGGAATCGTGTTCGGTGGCTGCGAACACCACATTGTGGGCCGCGCCCGCAACGCTGAGCTGCGACAGATACAGCGGCTGGGCGTCGACTCTGCCGTCGACGCTCAGTGTGCGCAGCAAGCCGAAAGTTGCCGATGCCACATTCGCAACGGTGAGCGATGATTCGGCCGGATTCAGGCCGCTGCGGTTGAGATCGTACTTGTAAGTGGTCACGTCGATACCCGCAGGCGGCGGGCCGCCCGCGACGGTGAGCTTTGCCGAGACACTCGGCGTGCTGCCGACCTTGTTGCTCACCACCACCTGGAAGGTGCTGCCGCTGTCCCCGGCCTGGGTATCAGGCGTGGTATAGCTCGAGGCCGTGGCGCCGGCAATCGGCAGCGAATTTTTATTCCATTGGTAGCTCAAGGGAGCGCTACCCACTGCCGTTACCGAAAATGTCGCAGTCTGCCCCAACGGCACGTTCTGATCGGCGGGCTGCACGCTGATCGTCGGCGCGCTGGGGGGCGCCGGCATTGACGCTCCGCCGCCGCCACCGCCACAGTCGGCGAGCAGCAGCAACAGGGGAGCGAGCGCGATACGAAATTGTTGGTTCAAGGGCATCCCGCCTAACCGCTTGTCTTGAGCCTATTAGACCCCGAATGCAGCGGGGTTCAAGCGTCGGCGGTTCGCGACGGATCGAAGTCCGCCAACATGTCGCCATACCGCGCTTGCAACATAACGATGGCGGCGATTGCCGCGGTTTCCGTGCGCAGCACCCTCGGCCCGAGACCGGCCCGAATGAACGCCGAGAGTTCAAATGCCTCGAGTTCCTCGGGCGCGAAGCCGCCTTCCGGCCCGATGGCGATGTCGGCAGCGGCAACCGCGTCGAGGGAGTCGCTATCGAAAGGACGTACGCCGTTCTGGCCGCCGTGCTCATCCTCAGGCTCCATAACCAGCCGTAAAGACCGGACGCCGGCGGCAGTTGCCTCGCCCGGCTTAGGCCGATGCGGCGCAAGCGCGCCCAGGTAATTGAGCAGCGGTTGCGGAGCCTCAACGGTCGGTAGCCGATTGCGGCCGCATTGTTCGCAGGCGCTCACCGCCACAGCGCGCCAATGCGCCTGCTTTGATGCCGACTGGGCGGCATCGAGGCGCACCACGCTGCGTTGACTCAACACCGGCACGATGCGCGCAACACCGAGTTCCGTCGCCTTTTGTACGATGAAGTCCATCCGATCGCCGCGCGGGACGCACTGTATCAGGGTCAGGCGGCAAGGCGATTCCCGATCGATGATGCGCGCCGCGCCGATCGAAGCAGAAACACGCGAGCCGCGCACCGCGTCGATGGTACCGATAAATTCCCGCCCGTCGCCGTTGAACAGCACCAGCTCATCGCCGCTGCGGGCGCGCAGCACCTTCGCCAGGTGCGCGCCGGTCTCTCGGGCCAGGTCGACAATGCTCCCGGGATGCAACGCCCCGTCGACGTATACGCGGGTCAGGCGCGTCGCGCGCCCGCGCTTGAGGCTGGCATTCATATGCGCGCAATTGTCGCATATGCTAACCGTGGTATCGGAAACTCGAGGGTCGCGCTTGCAGGTAGATCTTGATACAGGGCTGATGCGGGGCGCGAGACAGGTTGCTTCGCCGAATTACGATGCCCGCCCTGCCGGCGTGGAGGCCGACTTGATCGTCGTGCACGGCATCAGTCTGCCGCCGGGCGATTTTGGCGGCCCATGGATCGAAAGACTGTTCACCAACTCCCTGCCTCTGGACGAGCATCCCTATTTCGCCGAGATCGGTGCATTGCGCGTCTCCTCGCATCTGACCGTGGCGCGCGATGGCGGGCTGACCCAGTTTGTCAGGTTCCCCGATCGCGCCTGGCATGCGGGCGAATCCAGCTACAACGGCCGCGATGCCTGCAATGACTTCTCGATCGGCGTGGAACTCGAGGGAGTCGATACCGTCGCCTACGAAGCTGCGCAATACGCGGCGCTCGCCGAAATCGTTGCGGCGTTATGTCAAGCATATCCGCGCCTGTCTGCGGATCGCCTGGTAGGACACAGCGACATCGCGCCAGGGCGCAAAACCGATCCCGGCCCTGCATTCGATTGGCCGCGGGCGCGTGCGGCGGTCGCCGCCGCCTGCGCCAAAGCCTAGCGCGCCCATAACTTTCGGCGGGCGCCCGTTCGTGGGCACAACGTGAACCTTGTCACGTTAGCTCACAGCAGATTTCTGTCTCCACGCCGACATCTGAGGATGAGGTTGTAATTCATTTTGTGCGGTGAAGGGAGGGCGGTTGACTCGTTGGTTCGCGGACCTCCCAATTGAACGCAAATTGCGGATCGTCATCACGGTTCCCGCGATGGCGGCGTTCGCCATTGCGATGATCATGTACATCGCCACGAATTTGCTGCATCTGCGCGCCGACATGCAGCAGAGCGCCGCGGGCATCGCGCGCGCCAGCGGGGTGAGCGCCATCGAAGCGTTGCGCTTGGGCGAGACCAGCGCCGCCATCAACGCTTTGAACGCGCTGCGCGATGATCCCATGGTGAACGTTGCGGAGGTTTATCTGGCCGACGGCCAAAAACTCGCCACGTTCGATCGGGCCACCAACGATGTACAGCTGGAGCAGCGGACCTCGGATAGGCGCTTCGATCCAAACAGCACGCAGTTTCTGGTGCACGGACAATTCCAAGTCACGGTCCCCGCGACGCGCGCCGGCGCCGTGCTGGGGTATGTGCATATCCTCATGCCGCTTGCGGCGCTTTATCCGGACTGGCGCGGCTATGCGCTGATCACCCTGGCGGCCATCGCGGCCGCCGTTTTGGTTTCCTATTGGCTTTCTGCGCGTCTGCAGAAGCAAATTTCCGGGCCCATCGTCAACCTGGCGCATACCATGCAGCGGGTCTCGACCGAGGAGGATTACACGCTGCGCGTCGAGCGCAGCTCCGCGGATGAGATCGGTTCCCTGATCGAGGGCTTCAACCAAATGCTCGCGCAGATCAGGCATCGCGACTCGCGCCTGGAAAAATACCGTCAATTCCTCGAGCAGCAGGTTGCCGAGCGCACCGAGAACTTGGGAAACGCCAACCGCGAACTGCAGGTCGTCATCGACCAGGCCACCCGCGCCAAAGAGGCGGCGGAGCGCGCCAGCAGCGCGAAAAGCGAGTTTTTGGCGCGCATGAGCCACGAAATCCGCACGCCGATGAACGGCGTGATGGGCATGTCGGAGCTGCTGCAGGCGACCGAACTGACTCCCCGCCAGCGGCATCTGTCGCAAACCATATCCCACTCCGCGGGAGCTCTGCTGCAGATCATCAACGACATATTGGATTTCTCGAAAGTCGAGGCCGGCAAGCTCGAGCTGGAGTGCATCGAATTCGGCTTGCGCGAAACAGTGGAGCAGGCGATTGAGATTTGCGCATCGCGCGCGCATGCCAAGGGCCTCGAGCTGGCATGCGACGTCGAGCTCGATGTGCCCGCAAAAGTGCGCAGCGATCCCATGCGCCTGCGCCAGATTCTGATCAATCTGGTCGGCAATGCCATCAAATTCACCGACGCGGGAGAGGTCATCGCACGCGTCAAGGTGGTCGGCGACGACAACTTATTGCGCTTCGAGGTGCTCGACACCGGGATCGGCATCTCGGCGGAAGCCCAGGCCGATATATTCAACGCGTTCAGCCAGGCCGATTCGTTCACCACCCGCAAGTACGGAGGCACCGGGTTGGGTCTCGCCATCTGCCGTGAATTGGCGACGCTGATGGGCGGCAGGATCGGCGTCGACAGCGTGGTGGGCCGGGGTTCGGTTTTTTGGTTTGAAGTGCGGCTCGAGCCGATCGTCGAAGCGACGCCGACCTTTACGCGCCTGCCGCGCATGCGCCTGGTCGGATTGCGGGCGCTGATCGTCGATGATAACGCCAGTATTCGCGGAATCCTATGCAAGCATTTGGAATCATGGGGAGTCGAGGTGGTCCCCGCAAAGACCAGCGCCGAGGCGCTGGCGGCGCTGCGCACCCGGGAGGGCGCGCGATTCGACTTTGCGCTGCTCGACGATCAGATGCCTGGCATGGACGGCATCACGCTGGCGAAGCACATCCGTGAAGATTCGCGCCTGGCGGCCATGCGCCTGATCATGCTCACCATCCGCGACACCCACGAGAGCGACTCCGACAAGGTGCAGTTGTTTGCCGCAATCCTCACCAAACCCTTGCGCCGTTCGCAGCTCCTGAACTGCGTGACCCGGGCCATGACCGCGGCGCCGGATTCGGCGCTGGAAGACACCGCCATACGGGCGGTGCCGACCGCCGCGGCCCGCACATTCGTGCCAAAAATCCTGCTGGTTGAGGACAATCCCGTGAACCGGGAAGTGGCCGTCGGCATGCTGGAAAGCTTGGGCTGCACCGCGCATGCTGCGGAAAACGGCTGGCAGGCCCTGCAGGCCATGAACAACGATGCATTTGACGCCGTGCTCATGGATTGTCAGATGCCGGTGATGGATGGTCTGACCGCCACCGCCGAATTGAGACGACGCGAACAGAATTCCGGTGGGGCGCGGCTGCCGGTCATTGCATTGACCGCCAACACCATGGAGGGCGACCGCGAACGCTGCCTCGCCGCCGGCATGGATGATTTCCTGAGCAAGCCCTTTACCCAGCAGCAATTGGCGGCACTGCTGAAGCGCTGGCTGGCGCTGCATGTGCTTCCGGAGTCGGAACGGCGCGACAGTTCGCGCCTACCGCTGATCGATGCCGCCGTGCTGCGCAATATCACCGCACTGGCGCGGCCGACGCTGCTCAATTCGATGATCGAACTGTATCTCAAGCACTCGCCGCAGTTGATCAGCGCCATCGAAAGGGCGGCGGCGAACGGCCAAGCCGAGGCGCTGCAGGATGCCCTGCATACCTTCAAATCCAGTACCGCCAATCTTGGCGGCATCCGCCTCGCGACACTCACAAAAGAATGCGAAATGCTGCTGCGCGAGGGGGGCGTCGACAAGGCGGCGGCGGCGGTGCAAAGAATCGGCAGGGAATATCAAGAATTTTGCAGCGCGCTGATGCGTGAGCGATCGACGAATGCGGCTTAGCTTAAGAGGTTCCGATGAACGCCATTGACGATCAGACCAATATTGCCGCGACCGTGCTCGTCGTCGACGACGATCCCGGCGCCAGATTGCTGGTCGGCAGCGCTCTGGAAGTTGCGGGCTTTCGCGTCACCACCGCCGCCGACGGCAAAAGCGCGCTGAGCGAATTCCATGCGCACCCCGCCGATTGCGTGGTGCTCGACGTGGTCATGCCGGGCATGAGCGGCTTCGAAGTCTGCCGCGCACTGCGGGCGCAGCAGAGTTCCAGGCACGTGCCCATCTTGATGCAGACCAGCCTCGATGACATGGAATCGGTGCAGAGCGCCTACAACGCGGGCGCCACCGACTTCTCCTCCAAGGGCATCAACCCGATGCTGCTGGCGGAACGCGTGAAATTCCTGGTGCGGGCCAAGCAGACCCAGGATCAGCTGCGCGAAAGCGAAGCGCGAGTGCGCTATCTGGCTTATTACGACCCGCTCACCGCGCTGCCGAACCGGCAGCGATTGCTGCAGATTCTGGAGCAGCAGGTGACGTGGGCCGCACCTAGACAGCGCGGCATCGCCGTGTTGATGCTCGACGTCGACAACTTTTCGCGCATCAACGATACCCAGGGGCAGGCGGTCGGCGACAGCCTGCTCAAGGAAATCGCGCACCGCTTGCAGCACTGTTTGCGCGATACCCAGCGCACGATGGAGGACGGCGCGGATTCAACCGACAACAACGACTGGGTGGCGCGCACCGGCGGCGACGAATTCGCCCTGGCGCTGCCCGGCATAGCCACGGTCGACAGCGCGCAGGTCGTGGCCCGCCGCGTACAGCTGTCGCTGGCGCGACCCTTCGTGTTCGCGCAGCAGGAAATACCGCTGTCCGCGACCATCGGCGTCAGTCTGTTCCCGGGCGATGCGCCGGACGCCGGGGCACTGATCAAGAACGCCGATGCCGCCATGCACCATGGCAAGAAGACCGGAAACGGTCGATTGGAGTTCTTCAAGAAATCGATCAGCACCCGCGCGGCCAAAAACCTGTCGATGGAAGCCGATCTGCGCAAGGCGCTCGATCGCGGCGAGTTCACGTTGAATTATCAGCCGCGATTGGCGATCAACAGCATGCGCGTCGAGGCCGTGGAGGCGCTGCTCCGATGGTGGCATCCGCAGCGAGGGTTTGTATCGCCGGACGAGTTCATTCCGCTGGCCGAGCAGAGCGGCTTGATTGTGGAGATCGGCGACTGGGTCCTGCGCGAGGCCTGCGCCCAAGCGCGCCGCTGGCGCGACGCCGGGGATGCAGGTTGGCAGGTCGCCGTGAATGTATCAGGCGTGCAGTTTCGCGACGGCACCTTGGTGGAGCGCGTGTCGCGCGCCATCCATGCCGCCGGGATCGAACCGCGCATGATCGAATTGGAATTTACCGAAGGAGCTTTGATTGAATACTCCGCGGTCGTGAGCAAGGCGGTCAAATCGTTGAAGGATTTGGGCGTCGCGACTGCCTTGGACGATTTCGGCACCGGCTATAGTTCACTTTCCTACCTGCGGCACTTCCCGATCGACACTCTCAAGATCGACCGGGTGTTCGTGCGCGACATCGTTTCCAAGAGCGACGGCAACACGCCGCTGGTCGATGCCATCATCGCAATGGCAAAGAGTTTGGGGCTGGCCACGGTGGCCGAGGGCGTGGAAACCGAAGCGCAATGGCACTATCTGAAATCACGGCAAGCCAGCCAGGTTCAAGGATTCCTATTTTGCCGGCCGCTCGCGATCGAGGAGTTGGAGCGTTGGCACGCAGAATGGCTGCATTCGAATCAAACGCGCGCCAGCGTGGCATGAATTCCCAAGGGGTCAGGCGCCTTTGGTTCGGCGCCAGATGACCTCGCCGCCCTCGGCGGCGCGGGCCAGCACCCTGGCGAGTACGAACAAGAGATCGGACAGCCGATTCAAGTAGATGAGCGCATCCGGTGCGACGCTTTCAGCGCGCGCCAGCGACCAACAGCGCCGCTCAGCGCGGCGGCAAACGGCGCGCGCCACGTGACAGGCCGCGGCAGCCGGACCGCCGCCCGGCAGTATGAAATCTTTGAGCGGCGGCAGCGCGGCATTGAAGTCATCCAGTTCCTTCTCGAGCCTCTCGACATATGCCGCGGTGATCATCAGATTCCCGGGGATGCACAGCTCTCCGCCGAGATCGAAAAGATCGTGCTGCACTTCGGTGAGACAGCGTCTGATCTCCGGCGGCAGCGCCGCAGTGCCGAGCACCACCCCGATGGTGCTGTTGGTTTCGTCGACGCTGCCATAGGCCTCGACGCGCAGGCTCTCTTTTGCCACCCGTGACCCGTCGCCGAGGCCGGTGGTGCCGTCGTCGCCGGTGCGGGTATAAATTTTGCTTAGCCGGTTGCCCATGAGTCACGAACTTCCCTGGGGATGATGCGACGGTAGCATAACGTTTGCTAAGGTGGCGCTCCATGAAACATTCGGCTGAACTTCAGACCGCGCTCGATGCGGCCGCGCAGGCGGCGAACATCGCGCGGTCGATGTACCAGCACAATATCGAGGTTCGCGTCAAAGCGGACAAATCCCCGGTTACCGATGCCGATGTGCGCTGTGAGACGGCGATTCGCGAAATCATCGAGGCGCGCTTTCCCTCCCACGGCTTTTATGGCGAAGAAACCGGGTCGCATGACGTGGACGCTGAGAGCCTGTGGCTGGTGGATCCGATCGACGGCACCAAGGCATTTGTGCGCGAGTACGCGATGTTTTCCACGCAGATCGCTCTGATGCGCAATGGCGAACTGGTGCTGGGAGTGTCCAGCGCGCCGGTATACGGCGAAGTGAGCTTCGCGGAGCGCGGCCGCGGCGCCTACCTGAACGGCAAACCCATAAGCGTCAGCCGGGTATCGACGATCGAGGCAGCGGCACTTTCTTCCGGCAACCTGAAGAGTCTTGCCGGCAGCGCATCGTGGCCGCGTTATGGCGCGCTGATCGCACAACTTGGCCGCATCCGCGGCTACGGCGACTTTCTGCACTACCACCTGCTCGCCGCGGGAAAAATCGATGCCGTGATCGAATCCGACGTGAATATTCTCGATATCGCCGCATGCGCGGCGATCGTCACCGAGGCAGGCGGCCGTTTCACGGATTTGAGCGGAGCGCCAATCACGCTCAATTCCACCAGCGTGCTGGCCAGCAATGGACACATGCATGAGCCGCTGCTCGCGGCATTGAGCTAGTTGCGCCAGCGAATTTCCGCGGCGGTCGCCGCTCCGATCACCACTTCGTCGAGGCTCTCCGCCTGCCGCCATTGGTGGACGCTCAGCATCCGGCGTCCCGCCATCAGTTCAGCATTGCGCTGCGGAAATAGCGGTACCTGCTGCGGGTCCCCGTAACCGTCGGGATAACGCGGTGCATCGTCGGCGGCACGGTATTTATCCGTGGCTCCGAGGGTGTGCAGCAATTCGTGGGCGATGACGACGTCGTTCTCGCCATCCATATCGGGAGCCGCGAAGGCATACACCACGCCGATCAGTCCCTTCGTCAGACCTAACGAATGCGGCACGGCCGGAGTCAGGGCGGGATCGTGGTACAACACGAATATGCGGATGTCTTCGGGTTCGTTGACGTGCCCGCTTGCGCGCCATGCCCAGTAGCGAAGCTTGAGACTCCATAGAGCCGTCGCGAGTGGACCTTGCGATGGCGCGCGCCGCGGCGGCAGCTCGTGCAACTCGGGTCTCTGTCTGGTCCTGACGGGTTCGCCGGTGCGCAATTGATAGCGGGCGGCCTCGCGCGCGAAGAAACGGTCGATGGGCTTGTAGCGTTCGACGTCTAAATTCGCCACGTAGCGCGAGGTCACAGGGCTTTCATCGGCTGCGATGGGAAAGATCGCGACGTACAGCGGTTCCCGCCAGCGCGTACTGCGGTAACGGTCCTGCCAGGTGCTCAATGCGACGACCAGCAACACCAATAACAAAAACAATATGCGCAGGTTTTTGAATGCGCCGCGAGACGGGGGAGATCGGTGCGGCTTCAATCGGATGCTTCGACATGCAGTTCGTCGATTTCTCCGTTCGACGCACTGTACGACACGATCATCGGTTTACAGCAGACCGGACAGTCCTCGATATAGGTTTGCTCGGGCGCCGAGAGATCGAGTGTCAGATTGATCGGCTCCCAACAATGTGGACAGGTGACGTCGTGACCCTGGATGAGGATCATGCTCCACCTCGTAAAATATTGATAAATTTCAGAGTCTTAGATCTAAACGGGGCGTTGACCGTCAGTCTATTCATATAGCAGGTTTTGGGCAAGGCCGGCCTTTAGTGTCTGAGCGCAACCATACTCGGTACTACTTGCCCTGCGTCACGCCCGAATGCGAGGTTCGGCCGCTATACTTCGCAACTGTCTATTTGGGGTTAGACTTACGAGGAAACATGGAGCCGACCGATACTTCAAAACCTGATTACTTCCATCGGGTTGTAGATTGCCAGTGGGCCTGTCCGGCGCACACCGACGTTCCCGAGTACATCCGTCTGATCGC
>Ga0209447_10000349_pt1 | contig 12278 bp, 11 predicted proteins | sample BogFormECP04_OM3_FD_188243 | JGI IMG/M metagenome (GOLD analysis project Ga0209447, IMG submission 188243) | Bog forest soil microbial communities from Calvert Island, British Columbia, Canada - ECP04_OM3 (SPAdes) (version 2) | ecosystem: Environmental > Aquatic > Freshwater > Wetlands > Bog ... | reverse complement strand
TACGGAACGCCGTACTGCGGCGATGAGGAAGCTACCTTACGGCCGGTGACGGTCGCCGTCGCCGGATATGGCAAGCTCGGCGGATTGGAGCTCGGTTACGCGTCGGACCTCGATTTGGTGTTTCTGCATGATTCTTCCGGCAACATCCAAACGACCAAGGGCGACCGGCCGCTCGACAACGGCGTGTTTTTCTTGCGGTTGGGACAGCGCATCGTGCACCTGCTCACCATGCATTCTGCCGCCGGCCGCCTCTATGAAGTGGACATGCGGCTGCGCCCAAACGGCAAGGGGGGCTTCCTCATGACCGGCCTCGATGCGTTCGAGCGCTATCAACAGAAAGACGCATGGACCTGGGAGCACCAGGCGCTGCTGCGCGCCCGCGCGGTGGCAGGCGATCCGAAGCTTTGCGCGGCATTCGAGGCAATCCGGCGCCGCACGCTGGCGGTTGCCGTGCGCCGCGACCGCTTGCGCAGCGACGTGCTCGACATGCGGCTGCGCATGCGCCGCGAGCTGTCGCGGTCGCAGAGCGGGCAGTTCGATATCAAGCAGGATGCCGGCGGCATCGCCGACATCGAGTTCTTGGTTCAATACTGGGTACTGGCGGCGGCCGGCGCCCACCCGGAACTATTGACCTATACGGACAACATTCGTCAGCTCGAGGGTCTGGCGGCCGTGGGTGTGCTCGATGGCGCAACGGCCATTTGGCTCACCGCAGCCTACATCGGCTATCGCAGCATATTGCATCACTTGTCGCTGGAGGAGGTTGGCGAGCGAGTAGTCGCGGCGGCGCCGCACGCAGACGCGCGCGAGCGCATTCGCGGCATCTGGCGCGCAACCTTCGAATCAGAATAGTGAGCGCGCCTGCCTTGCGCTTGGCGCCTGGCTGCAGCAAAATCCGCATGATGGTCCAAGACGATTTGCAGCGTCGGTTGATTGAGCCGAATGCGCTGCATCACTACACCGTGAACATGGCGGACCTGCCGCTGTCTTGCCCGATGCCAGGAATGTTCCTGTGGGATTCGCACCCGCGCGTGTATCTCGCGATCGAGCCAACCGGCTGGATCAAATGCCCGTACTGCGGCGCGGAGTACACGCTCAACCGCACGGCAGCGGGTCCCGCCGACATCAAGTCCGAGGTTGACGCCTAAGCCTTGTATTTGGCGTATGACTTCTCCTCGACAATGCTCGAGTCCAGCTTGACGTTGATGCGCCGCTTGATGGCGGCTCGCTCATCGTTTTCGAAGTAAACGGCTCTCGCGAGGCGGATGAATTCCGCGTCGAAGGCCTGCGCGCGCTCTTTGTCGCGGATGTCGTCTTCAATGACCCAGAGCCGTTCGTTGACCTTGAGCAATGCGGTCATTTCGGCTTCGATGTCGGCCATCGCGTATGCCGAGGCGCTCCAGGTGTGCTCCAGTGCAGCGAGCTCGAGCCGCACATTGGCAAGCTTCCGAGGATCGGTCATGCGTGCCGATTTGATGCGCAAGATGGTGATTTTATCCAGCATTTCGCCAGGAGAGATCGGTACCTTGATGTCGCTCATGGGCGCATCTTAGCTAAAATCCGAGGCCGCGATCAGCGCGTCGAGTTTCTCGATCACCTCGCTCACGGCAATCAGGTCCATGACGCCGGGCTGTTCTATTTTCGTCGTCCATGGGATTTGTGCCGCGGGCCTTCCCAGGAATTTGCGCGCAGCCTCGTCGTACTTGTCGACACACCACTGGCGGCTGTAGTAGGGGCCGGTGCGCTCTGGGTTGGTTGCGGCGTACAGGCCGATGACCGGCAGACCCACCATCGCCGCCATGTGCGCGGGACCCGAATCCGGCGATAGCAGCACAGTGCTTCGCGACATCAAGCCCAACAATTGCGGCAGAGTATCCGCGCCGATTTGATTCACGATTGCGGCGCGCGATGCCCTGAGAATCGCCCTGCCGATCTGCGATTCCAGCGAGCTGCGTCCGCCGACCAAGACCACCCGCATTCGATGCTTGGCCTCGGCGTGATCGGCGACAGCGGCGTACCTCTCGGCGGACCAATTGCGGGCCTTATGGCTGGAGCAGGGGTTGATCAAAAGAGTCGGGCGATCGTCGCCGATCACGCTGCGCGCATACTCGAGCGCATCTGCGGGCGGCGACACGTCCCAGTGCGGACTTGCGGTTTCGATGCCGCAGGCATGCGCGAAGCCCATGAATGAGTCGAGCACGTGCTCCGAAGTCGCAGCGGCTATCTGCGCATTCGTGAACCACCATTGCAGTTCGCGCGCGCGATCACGATCGAAGCCGAGTTTGATGGGGGCATCGATCATGCGGCTGAGCAGGCTGGCGCGCAGCGACAACTGCATGTCGAGCAGCAGATCGAAGCGCCGACCGCGCATTGCCGACCGCACGCGCCAGAATTCCGTGAGCGTTGCGCCTTTATCGAAGGTGATAAACTCGATGTCCGGAACCAGCGCCGTCATCAGCCTGGCTTCGACTTTGCCGATCACCCAGGTAAAGCGGGCTTCGGGCCACGCCGTTTGAAAAGCGCGCAGCGCCGCCAGCGCGTGGCAGGTATCGCCGATTGACGAAAGACGCAGCAGGCACACATGCTTGAGCGGCGGTTTAAAGCTCAGGGTACTCAAGAAATCGCTTATCCTAATAGAGACGCGCTTGAAGGACGCGCACAATAAAAATGACCAACGGCGGCCAACGCATTGCCACTGCCTCGGGCGTCATGCTGGCTGATCCGGCCGGCCTTGGCAATGCGCTGCAGAGCGATGCGCGGGCGCTCTTTGACCCGGATTTCTGGGCGGCGCGCGGCGAGCTCAACGCCGTGGATAGCGGCCGCGGCGCGGCGTGGTTCATCGGGCCCGCATCGAATCAATGGGTGCTGCGCCATTATCGCCGCGGTGGACTTATCGCCGGAATATCGAAAGACCGCTATGTGTGGAGCGGCGAGCGCCGCGTACGCGCCTTTGCGGAATGGCGCCTGCTCGAGCAGCTTGCGAAGGCGGGCCTGCCCGTTCCCAAACCCATCGCGGCTTGGTATAGGCGCGCCGGCCTCACCTACAGCTGTGATTTGATCATTCAGCGCATTGCGGATGCCCAGTCTTTGAGCGCGGTGCTACGTTCGATTGCACTTACGCAAGCCTCGTGGAACGCCGTCGGCGCCATGATCGCAAAATTTCATCATGCTGGGGTGGATCATGCGGATCTCAACGCCCACAACATTTTGCTGGATGCCGCGCAGCGCGTAAGTGTCATCGACTTCGATCGCGGACGGATGCGCTCGCCGGGCAGTTGGCGCTTGCGGAATCTGCGGCGCTTGCACCGCTCGCTGCTGAAGATTTCTCGTGCGTTGCCGCCCGGGCGGATCACACCGCAGGCCTGGGATGAACTCATGGCCGGCTACCTGGCTTTCCCGTAGCCGTGAGCCTCTTATATTCTTTGCTGATCAGCTGCGCCGCGCCGTGTGCATTTGCGGTGGTTTTATGGCGCGGACTGCGCGATCGGAGTTACTGGCACGGGCTCGCGGAGCGATTCGGGTGGGGCCCTGCGGTGAGCGCGCCCGGCGTGTGGCTGCACGCAGTGTCGCTTGGCGAAATGTCCGCAGCCGCGCCGCTGATCCACGCCATCCGGACGCGCCATTCGCAGCTGCCGCTGCTGCTGACGACGGCGACTCCCGCGGGCAGAGCCCGCGCTCAGGCGCTGTTCGGCGCGAGCGTGGATGTGCGCTTCCTGCCGTACGACACGCCGGGTTCGGTGCGGCGATTTCTGGCGCGCGCCCGGCCGCGGCTCGCCATCATCATGGAGACGGAGCTTTGGCCGAATCTCTACCGGGAGTGCGAACGGCGCGGAGTGCGCGTGTTTCTCGCCAATGCCCGGCTCTCAGCCAAATCAGTCGCGCGCTACCGGCGCTTAGGCTCGCTGTTCAGCGGCCTGTTCACCGCCAATGTGCAAATCGCTGCGCAATCCGCCGAGGATGCCGATCGATTCCAATCAATCGGATCGGCGCCGCAGAGGATTCACGTCGCCGGCAATGTGAAATTCGACCTGCAGTTGGCTGCGGGGATCATCGATCAGGGTCGCAGCCTGCGCGCCGCGTTTGGCAGCGGCAGACCCGTGTGGATTGCCGGCAGCACACACGCCGGTGAAGAAGAGCAGCTGCTCGATGCGCATGCGCGGCTTCTGGCCCCTATGCCCGACGCACTTTTGCTGTTGGTGCCGCGGCACAAGGATCGATTTGCGGCGGTCGCCGAATTGCTGGCGCGCCGCGGCGTGCGCTTCGCTCGCCGCAGCGGCGGCGTCGCGCCGGACGCCGGCAGCCAGGTGTTGCTGGTCGATACGGTGGGAGAACTCGCGCTGCTATACGCAGCCGCTGATGTCGCCTTCGTCGGCGGCAGCTTGGTTGCAGTGGGTGGGCACAATCTGCTCGAGCCCGCGGCTCTGGGGCTGCCGGTCTTGACCGGACCTCATTATTTCAACAGCCGGGAAATCGCGCTGCTGCTGCTTGAGCGGGGCGCGGCATTGCAAGTGGCGGATGCGCAGGAGCTGGCGGCGGTGTTGCGAAGACTGCTCGATGACCCTGAAGCACGGCGGCGCATCGGCGCGGCGGGCAAGCAAATCGTCGAATCGAATCGCGGCAGCGTTGCGCGTTTGCTCGCCCTCATGGACCCTTGGCTGGTGGAGGATTCTCCGTCAGCAGGACGTTGATTCGCTGCAGGCTTTGTTCGGAAAGAATACCGGCCGCCTGCTGCAGCTTGATGACGTTGATCATGTAGTCATAGCGGCTGCGCGAATAGTCGGTCTGCGCCTGAACCCATTGTTGCCGCGACTGCAACACGTCGACGGCGGTCCGCGTACCGGCCTCATAACCGGATTCAGTGGCGCGCAGCGCCGTCATGTTCGATTCCACCGCGCGACGCAGCGCCTTGACGCGCGATATCTCCGAAAGTACCCCGAGATAGGCATCGCGCGCATCGTGCTCGGTCTGGCGCGCCACCCGCTCCAGGCGCTCTTTTGCCGCCCGATGCTGGTACACCGCCTGACGAACCTGCGAGGACACGAGACCCCCGGAATAGATGGGAAAGGTGAATTGCAGACCGATCGATTTCTGGTTTTGGTCCAAGGTCGTGCCGCCCGCCGGGCTGCCATCCGTGAACGTGTCAACGCCATTGGTGTTCAACTTGCCGGCGCTGCCCACCAAGTCGAGCGACGGGCCGTGGCCGCCGCGCGCCACCGAGACGTTTTCGCGTGCAATGTCGGCGGCCAGGCGGCTCGATACCAGCGATAGATTTTGTTTCAACGCCATATCGACCCAGCGGTCCTCGCTGATCGGGTCCGGATTTGTCATCTCGAAGGGTTCGATCGGACGCGCCAGGGAATCAAACGGGTCGCCGATGATTTCCCGCAGCAGTTCCAGCGTCGAGGCCAGCACGCGTTTGGCGGCAATCACCGCCGCGGCGGTGCTGTCATGAGAGGCGCGGGCTTCTTCCACATCGGTCACGGCGATCAGTCCGATCTTGTACCGCGCCTCCGCCTGTTCGAGTTGGCGGCTGACCGAGGTCAGCGCGACCTGCTGGGCCTCCAGATCATCCTGCGCACCGAGGACGTCGAAATAGCGCTGCGCCACCCGCTCCATCAAGTCCTGCTGCGCGGCCTGGTAATCCGCTTCGGCCTGCGCCACCTGCGAATCCGCGCGCTTCAACGCCTCCCAGTTTCCCCAGCTGAATAAATTTTGCTTGAGGTCGACGGTATAGCGATGGGTGGTGGTGTCCACTTTGCCGTTGAAGGGGAAGGATTCGAAGATGGTCGTCGGTGTGCCGCCGCTCGAGCAGGGCGGCGGAACGCCAGGACCGCACGGCGGAAGTCCGACCGCCTCCGTGGTGTTCTCCGAGCCCGTGTCGCGCTCTTTCGATATCAAGCCGTTGCCCGTGAGCTGCGGCAATAGGGCGGACAGTGCCTGGGGTTTGGCTTCGAGCGCGGCAAGACGCGTGGCCTCCGCCTCGCGCAGCTGCGGGTCGTTCTGCAGGGCGCGCTGATAGACGGCCATCAGATCCGCGGCCGGGGCCGGAATCGCGCTTAGGCACAAAGCAATTACGATCAACAAACGCTTCATGAAATACCCTTGGCTGAACAGGTAGTATAGTGTTATATACTACTATATCACCTACGGAGGACGGGTCAATACTGCGGGATCCTCGGGTCCAAGTCCCGGGACCAGGCCAAGATACCGCCTGCGAGGTTAAAGACCGACCTGAATCCTTGCGCCACTAGAAACTCCGCCACCTGTGCGCTGCGGCCGCCGGAGCGGCAGATCACGACGGTCTCCTGTTGCGCATCGAGTTCGCCGAGACGCTGCGAAATTTCAGACATGCGGATGTGCACGTGCTCGCTTGGCACCGGCGCCAAGGCGACTTCCCAATCCTCGCGAACATCGAGGAGCGTCAAGCTGTCGCCGCCCGCACGCCGCTCGAGAAATTCCCGCGGGCTCAAATCCCTGACCATCTTAGAATACGAACCTCTGCACCGCAGTTGCATTGATAAGAGGGTCAATAACCGTCTCGAACAAGCTCTCGCGGATCCATTCACCGCCGTCGACCCGGCGGACCAACACGGCGTCCATGACCGGCGCCGATCCGATCACCGCGAACAGACGCCCGCCGATGCGCAAGCTGCGCTCAAAGCGCTTATCGTAAACCGGCATCGAACCGGTGACCGCGATCACGTCGTATTCCCCCACCGGCGCATCGCTGAACGCATCCCGCGTCTCGAATTCAACCCATGAACCCTGGATGGCGCGCAGGTTTGCCGCCGCCGCCGCGGTAAATTGCGGATGGATATCGACAGACCGGGTCGAAGCGCCCAGCAGGCTAAATGCCGCGGCGAGATAGCCCGTGCCGCTGCCGATCTCGAGCACACTGTCGGTTGCGGCCACGCCCACCGCTTGCAAAATTCGTCCCTGTAGTTTCGGCGCCAGCATCGATTGGCCGAAGCCAATCGGTATCGGCGCATCGGCAAATGCAAGTTCGCGGTATTCGGGCGGCACGAACGCTTCCCGCGGCACCATGGATAACGCATCGAGCACGCGCGGATCGAGAACTTCCCATGTGCGTATCTGCTGATCGACCATTTGCTGCCGAGCGGCCAATGTATCCATGATTTCTCGCGCGCGATTAAGGCCGCTGATTATGGTCAATTTCTGCAGGCGACGCGAGCCCCATGCGCTATTCTTCGCATGACGATGGTTCGCGACGTGTAGAACCCTAAAGGGTCCCAAGCTCCAGCATTCATAAGAACCATCGCGCGAGGTCAAGGTTGATCCTGTCTTCCCTGCTGTTGTGGTTGTTAACCGCGGCCATTCTGGCGGTGGGTTTGGTCGTGCTCCTTGCTTGGAAGCAGCGGCAAGAGCGCGCGGTCAACGAATTCTCCAACCAGATATGGCGTCTCACGCACGCGAGCGGCGCTCCCGGACGCATCGCGCTCGAAGGCAAACCGCAGGCTTTGAGCCACCTCGGCTCAGCCGTCAACAAACTGCTGGAAGACCTGGAGCAGCGCGGCGCGCGGCTGCAGGATCGCGAACGTCTGTTTCAGCGGCTGGTCGAGACCGTGCACGACGCGGTACTCGTACACCGCAACGAGATTCTTTTTGCCAACTCACGCTTCCTGTCGCTGCTGGGCGCGGACGCGCCGCATGTCATCGGCAAATCGTTGACCGAATTCGTTGCGCCGGAATATGTCGAGTTGGTGGAAAACAATCTGCGGCGACGCTTGTCCGGCGAAGCCGCGGCGGAGCGCTACGAAATCGAGCTGCTGGGTTCCAAAGGCCAGGTGACGCGCGTCGAGCTGTCCAGCACCCTGATCGACAGCGCCAGTGAACCGGCGCTGCTGCTTACCGCGCTCGAAATGATGCCGGGGGCGATCCCGACGGCGATTGCGCCGAAGCCGCGCGGCATGGTGACGCTCGATGCCATGGGCGAAAGCGTGCTCACGGTCGATGCCGACGGGCGCATCGACTACATCAATCATGCCGCGGAATTGCTGCTCGGCCAGAATTTCGATCAGGTCTTGGGCAAGACCTTCTCGGAGGTCGCCTCACTGGTCGATGAAAGTGATCGCCGCTCGCTCGGTGATCCGGTGCGCAAAGCATTGAACACCGGCGGTCGCGTGACCATGGGCAGACGCGCGGTTCTGGTTCCTGTGAACGCGGGTGCCGAGCGCTCCGTGGAGATCAGCGTGACGCCGCTGCGCCTCGACGGCGATAAAATTTCGGGACTGGTGCTGGTGCTCCACGACACCAGTGAACTGCGCGGCCTCACCCGGCAAATGACTTACCAAGCCAGTCACGACGCGCTGACCGGCCTGGTGAACCGGCGTGAATTCGAGCACCGCCTGCAGGAAGCCATGGACTCGGCGCAAACGGGCGACATTGGGCACGCCCTTTGCTATCTCGATCTGGATCGATTCAAGGTCGTAAACGACACCTGCGGACATACCGCGGGCGACAACATGTTGCGCGAAGTAGCCTCGCTGATCCGCGATGCGGTGCGAGATTCGGACACGGTGGGACGCATCGGCGGCGATGAGTTCGCGATGCTATTGGTCGGCTGCCCGCTGGAAAAAGCGCGCCAGATAGCCGACAACGTCGTGCGCTCGGTCAACGACTATCGATTTGTCTGGAAGGACAAGATCTTCAACGTCGGCATCAGCATCGGCCTGGTGGAAATCGGCCGCGGCGGGGGCACCATCGAGGAGCTCATGAACTCGGCGGATTCCGCGTGCTATGTGGCCAAGAAGAACGGCGGCTTGCACGTCCATGTCTATTCGGCGCGCGAGGAAGCAAGCGCGCGTCACAGCGGCGAAATTCACTGGCTGCAGAAACTGCAAATTGCGCTGCGCGACAACAAGTTCGAGCTTTACTACCAGCCCATCGTGCACGCGCGCGCCGGCGGGGTAAGCGGGCCGGCGCTCGAGGTATTCGTGCGCCTCGCGGGTGAGCCTGGCGAGCCGGCCAATAGTTCGACGAATTTCATCCGCGCGGCCGAGCGCTATCGCTTGATGCCGCACGTCGACCGCTGGGTGGTGCAATCGGTGCTGTCGGCGCTCGGCCGCGGCGGGCTGAAGTTGCCTCCCGGCCGCAGCGTCGCAATCAACATCGCCGGTCAAACCCTGGGCGATGCGGAGTTTTTGGAGTTCGTCGTCGATTGTTTCGATCATACCGGAGCCAGCCCCGGCGATATTTGCTTCGAGGTCACGGAAGGATCAGTGGTTTCGAATCTCGACCTTGCGCAGCGCTTCATTGCCGTGTTGCATGGCATGGGCTGCGAGTTTGCTCTCGATGACTTCGGCAGCGGTTTGAGTTCATTCTCGACTCTAAAGACTCTGCCGATGGACTACCTGAAAATTGACGGCTCGTTCATCACGAATCTGGCCGGGGATGCGGTGAATCGGGCAATGGTGGCGGCGATGATCGAGCTGTCGCGCAGCCTGCATTTCCGAGTGGTCGCGGAACATGTCGAGGATCAGCTGTCGTTGGACACCGTGACCGATATGGGCATCGACTTCGTGCAGGGATTCTTGGTTGGCCGGCCGCAGCCCCTATCCATGATTCCCAGCCAATCCTAGATGCTTGGGCCCCAAGGCGCGCTTATAACGGTTTGTTCCGCCCTCATAACAAACATCTATGGCATTTCCACCGCGCTTAGGAGGAAAATCAAGGCCATCGGCAAAACCCTTTGGTCACGAGGTGCAACATGCAAATATTCGAGGACAACACCAAGTCCATCGGTCACACGCCGCTGGTTCGCATCAACCGGCTCGATGCCAGCAGCGGTGCGACCATTCTCGGCAAAATCGAGGGCCGCAATCCCGCGTACTCGGTGAAGTGCCGCATCGGTTCGGCGATGGTGTGGGACGCCGAAGAGCGCGGCACCTTGAAGCCGGGCATGTCCATCGTCGAGGCCACCAGCGGCAACACCGGGATCGCGCTGGCATTCGCGGCGGCTTCGCGCGGCTATGGATGCCTGCTCACCATGCCGGACACCATGAGCATGGAGCGGCGCAAGGTGCTGGTGGCATTCGGCGCCAAACTCATTTTGACTCCCGGCGCCAAGGGTATGAAGGGCGCCATCGCCAAGGCCGACGAATTGGCGGCTGCGAATCCCGGCGAGTATCTGCTGATGAAGCAGTTCGAGAATCCCGCCAACCCGGCGATTCACGAGAAAACCACGGGTCCCGAGATTTGGGACGACACCGACGGCAAGGTCGATATCTTCGTCAGTGGCGTCGGCACCGGCGGCACCTTGACAGGCGTGTCCCGCTACATCAAGAACACCCGCGGCAAGAAGATTCTCACCGTCGCCGTGGAACCCACGAACTCGCCGGTCATCACCCAAACTTTGGCCGGCCAGCCGTTGACGCCGGCGCCGCACAAGATTCAAGGCATCGGCGGGGGATTCATTCCCAAGAACCTGGACTTGAGCCTGGTGGACCGGGTCGAACAAGTCACCAATGAAGAAGCCATCGAGGTGGCGCGCCGGCTGGCCCGCGAGGAGGGCTTGCTGTCCGGCATCTCCTGCGGTGCGGCGATGGCGGTGGCCCTGCGTTTGGCTCGCGAGCCCCAGAATAAGGGCAAAACCATCGTCGTGATCCTGCCGGATGCCGGCGAGCGCTATCTCTCGGGCGCGCTGTTCGCGGGGCTGTTCGAGGAAGTCGAGAAGATGCAGGCGGTAGCTTAAGAGATCTCATGAGCGCCACGGCCCCCACCAAGCCCCCTGCCGCACCGCTCGATAAAGTCAGCGGCAAGCTGCTCGACAGCTACCTTGGCGATGAGCGCGCGCGGCGTATTGCGCAGCGCTATCTGCCGTCGCGCGAGGCCATCGTCGAGATACTGGAGTCGGTGCTCGATTTGATGTACCCCGGCTACTTCGGTCGGCAGGATCTGAACCGCGAGAATCTCGGCACGCACGTGGCGCAGATGCTGGCGGCGCTGCTGCCCAAGCTTGAGCGCGAAATGGAGCATTGCCTGTGCTACGGACGCGAGCGCGAAACGGCGCGGCCGGAGTTCGGCGAATGTGCGCCGCGCGCCCGGGAACTCACGCAGATTTTTCTGCGGCGGCTGCCCGAGATCCGCAGCCTCCTGATACGCGATGTGCAGGCGGCTTTCGACGGCGATCCTGCGGCGATAAATCTGGACGAAATCATCCTCGCGTATCCGGGCGTGCTCGCGGTCAGCGTGTATCGGATCGCGCATGCTTTGTACGATCTCGGCGTGCCCATGATGGCGCGTATCATGACCGAGTGGGCGCATTCCAAAACCGGCTGCGACATCCATCCCGGCGCCACCATCGGCGCGGCTTTTTTCATCGATCACGCCACCGGCGTGGTGATCGGGGAGACCACGCACATCGGCGATGGCGTGAAACTCTACCAGGGCGTGACCTTGGGCGCGCTGTCATTACCCAAGGATGCCAGCGGACAAATTATTCGCGGCAAAAAGCGTCATCCGACGGTGGAGAACGGCTCGACGCTGTACGCCAATGCCACGGTGTTGGGCGGTCAAACCGTGGTGGGCGCCGACAGCGTCATTGGCGGCTCGGTATTTCTCACGCGCAGCGTGCCGCCGCGTTCGCGCGTCTCCTTGAAGGAGCCGGAGCTGCGGGTGCTGACGCGCGACGGCGCCGCGGAACCCGACGCCATCTATTTTGATATCTAGTCGGGCGCTTGCGTGAGCTACATCATCTTGCCGAGAACGGGCACGAGCAGCAGCGCCACGATGTTGATGATCTTGATCAGCGGATTGATCGCCGGTCCCGCCGTATCCTTGTAGGGATCGCCGACGGTATCGCCGGTAACCGCGGCCTTGTGCGCGTCGGAACCTTTGCCGCCGAAATGACCCTCTTCAATGTATTTCTTGGCGTTATCCCAAGCACCGCCGCCGGTGGTCATGGAAATCGCCACGAACAGTCCGGTGACGATCGTGCCGATCAGCAATCCGCCCAAGGCCTGAACGCCGGCGCCCGGACCCATCAAGAAATTAATGATCAGCACCAGCACAATCGGTACCAGGATGGGCAACAGCGACGGGACGAGCATCTCCTTGATCGCCGCCTTGGTCAGCATGTCCACGGCGCGCGAATAATCGGGCTTCGCGGTGCCTTCCATGATGCCTGGGATTTCGCGGAATTGACGGCGCACCTCGTTGACCACCGCTCCGGCGGCGCGTCCCACCGCTTCCATGGCCATCGCGGCAAACAAATACGGCACCAGGCCGCCGATGAACAATCCGATGATCACGGCGGGGTT
>Ga0209447_10000348_pt1 | contig 12335 bp, 12 predicted proteins | sample BogFormECP04_OM3_FD_188243 | JGI IMG/M metagenome (GOLD analysis project Ga0209447, IMG submission 188243) | Bog forest soil microbial communities from Calvert Island, British Columbia, Canada - ECP04_OM3 (SPAdes) (version 2) | ecosystem: Environmental > Aquatic > Freshwater > Wetlands > Bog ... | reverse complement strand
CGCGGCACGTCCTGTGAGAGCACAGCCACGAGAGATAGGCCAAAAGCCTGGTAAATATTCGTAACGAACTCGTAGCGCGGCAAATCTTCCAGCGTCGAGTTATCCGAAAGCTTCTGTTCAAACGGCAGGTGCCAGTTCTGGTCTCGCTCGTTCCACCACAAATATTGCAATCCGCGCCAGAATTGATGCGCTTGCTTGATCCTGCGAACTTCCTGCCGGCGCGTCCCCTCCGACTCGAACGAGAATTGATACACCAGCCGCCGCAGCGCCCCTTCCAGCTTTTCCGGCAGTTGCTCGTTGTTCGGGCCGTAGGGATTGCTCGGTGTTGCCGCCCGCACCCTCGCCTTTCCTGCGTGACCGGATACGGCGCTTCCTTCGCTCAACACCGGCCCTTCCACTGGCACGATCGCCGGGTCGGCTGCTGAAAATGATTTCTGCGTGGGCATGCACTGTCCTCGCTTGCTTGAATAACCTTCGTGATAACCCTGCCGGAAACGAAATCTGCCGCAACGTCGGCGCGCGTAAGAGGCACACCAGCAGAAAATCTGCACTCAAGGGATTAATTGTGTGGAGACAGGCAACGACGAACCGTGGCACAGCCACTCCTGGCTGTGCGCGAAGATTTCAACCACCCGAGCCTTGCCGTCGACGTCAGAAATCTGCGATTAAAGAATTGAATCGTAAGGAAAAAAACTAAGGCACCAGGAAAATCGCCGCATCAGCACCGGCAACAACATCAGCAGCGACGCCCGCTCGTCCAACTACTGCATCACGAACGACCGCTGCCCGAGCGCGATCGCGTCAGCCAGCCGTGCTCCGCGAGCGTCGGTGGAAAATCCAAACGTGCAATTCACGAATCGCACGTTCTGCAAAGAAATCTCGCCACCCTCATAACGCAAACGCGTGCTGACGAACACCACGTCCTTCCAGCGAATCCCGTCCAGCGTCTGCGCAGCTCCCGCCATCGTTAGCCCGTCCACGCGCACTCCGTCCGCCATCAGCCGTGTCGAGGGCGGCAGCAGAATCTCCGCCGCGTCCGGCATCAGCGTCGCATCAATGTAACTCCCGCGCAGCGCACTAGGGTCCAGCAACTCATTCGCGCTAAGCGCCCGCGGCGCAGCCAATACCACGTGTCCCGGAATATCCACTGCGTGCGGCGCTTGTGCACCCGGCCCGACATTGATTTCCCGATTCGAACTTGCGGCCGGATTGGCGCCTCCATTCTTCGGCGCGCCACTTTCTCCGCCTGCAGCCCGTTCCGCCAAAGCCGGCTGCGCGGAACGCAGCTGCGCCAGTTCAATCCGCGCCAGCGTCACATGCTCGATCAATCTCTCGTCATCAGGCTGCGAACGCAGCACTCGGTCCAACTCACGAATCGTTCGCTCGAAGAAATCCGGCGCCGCCGGCTCTGACCGCATTCGAGCGGTCATCAATATCGTCGCGGCGCGGTCAGTCTGCATTTCCGCCGCTGTGATGTTGCCGCCGACGCCCTGCGTCACCGCCTGCTCCAAAGAATCAGACAACCCAGTCTGCCACGCCGCCACCCCCGGCCTGTCGCTCGGCGGCGTCACATAAGCGTGCGGCGCGTCGCTGCCCGCCATCTTCGTCGGATCCAACAACCGTCGCAGGCCTTGCCAAACCAGCGTCCCAAACAGCGCCGCTGCCAGCGCCACGACAGCCACGCGAACGTACGTTGGCGCCGGCGCAAACCCATGCTTGCGCCTCTCCCAACGGCGATCCCGCCTGCTCGGCGTGTCCCAAATCCCGAATCCCATTCAGACTCCGCTACCGCTAGCTACTGGCCTTCATTCTAGACCAGCCCGAGCACCAGCGCGAACCTGACTCCGACTTTGAACTTGTAGCGGCCGCCTGCTTCTTCTTTTAGGCGGGCGACTTTGACGTTGGCTTCGAATTCTACTTTGGCTCTGCCTTCGCCCTTGTAGCGGCCGGTTCAGGTTCATCGAATCGGGCAGCCGTCGAATTAGGTTTGTACGCCGTGGCCGTCCCTAACGCCCCCACGCGCTAACCGCCCTGGCACTGTTTCCCGAATTCATCACGCAAGAAATTCACCAAATCACGATGGTCCGCGAACACATGCGTTTCCGCACGCATCGCATTTCCGGCCGTGGGTGATTGCCCTGCCCGCGGCGATCGCAGGGAAACGAATCGCGCTCGCGGCGAGTCACCAGACCGCAGGTAATCGCCGCTGGCGCCCTGGTCCGGGGGAATAGCCTCCCGGTGAACGTGCGCCACGAATCCGCGCTGCGCTCGCCCGGAATGTGCCGGCACCAACTCCGCCGCTTCGATTTCAACACGGTGAATCGGCCCCTGGTACTCGCCATCCGCGGATTCCGTCTCGTCTGCCTCGTGATACTTATCGCCGCCGGCCTGCGTGGCGTCGTGCTCCAAGGCTAGCAGCGCTGCCTCGGCTTCCCGCGCCGCTTCCAACGCCTCTCCCGCAATCGCATTCATGTGATAACGCCCGCGAATGAACGGCATGTTTCCTCCGCATGCAAAAGATGTAACACCGAATCCCCAAAATAGATGCGTCCGTTCCTGCACCAACAGATGTCGTAACCGCGATCCCGCCGCCTAGACCACTTCCTTCTTCCGAGCAGCGTCAATTTCCAACATCCGATAGACCTGATGCCACGATCGCCGCCGCATCGGCGCAGCGACGCTCTTCATTCCCCGCTCAACCGACGCCCGCTTCCCGATTCCGCTCACCCTCGTTCCCGATGCGTTCTCCACCCGAGCTGACTTTCCTGTGCCACTCGCAACCTCGAGTCCCGGCACCGGGCCTGCTGTCGTTTTGTCCGCGCTAAGAACGGTCGCCGCGCTCGCCGTCGCATCATCCGCAGCCAAAACGATCGGAGGCACACCCGCAATACCCAGAATCGAATTTAGTAGCGCGCGATTTTCCGCACGTAACCGCGCCACATCCCTTTCCAGCGCGCTCGTATAATTCGCACGAAACAGCTGGCCCCAAAGTTCTCGCAGCCTCATTCCCGCGCCCTCCCGGACCACGGCGCCACACCAAAAGGTGCGGGCTCTCGTCGTCCGCTCACGTTCGCCGCCGGCGCAGAAACGAAACCGGCTGCGCTCGCTTCGGCACTTCCAATTGCGCTTTGCGCGCCTGTATCGCGCGAATCGTCGGATCCGCCGAAGTCACGCGCTCAGCCAAACGCTGCTCCAGCGGCGGCCGTGCCATCCCGCTCCGTCGTGCCGCATAGCGCGATATCAACCCATAACGCGCCGCATCCGCTGCGTCGTCTCCATTCATCTTTTCCACGTCTTCAATCCGCACCGAATCACGAACCAACGTCGGCAGCGTGCGAATTAACTCCACGCAGTTATCCGTTAAAAGCCATTCCCCCGCATCCAACATCTGATACATCAACATCCAACCGCCGATGCGATCGTCGTCCGCGGGCGTCGGCCGCGGAAATCCCGCCTCCGCGAACACATCCCCCATCTGTTCCGCGATCGAAGCGTCGTCCGTACGCCGCGCAAAAGCGTCCGGTGAAAGATATATCGCGGCGATTTTCTCCCGAGAATTCTCCGACAGCGGCAACGACCCAGGCGGTGCAGAAAACCCGCCCCCAGCCGCTCGCCGCTCGCTCCCCATGCTGCGCGCGATGATTTCGCGCGCCAGTTCGCGCGGCGAGGTCCGATGTGTCACATATTCCCGGTACGTCACCACGGACGAGCTCGATTGCGTGGGCCCATCCCCGTTCGCGTCTCGGTTCCCCTCTCCCGCTCGATTCGCCGCCGGCCGTGGCACAGCCACTCCTTGCTGTGCGTGAAAAACGTCGCGAAAGGCGTCATCCGCGGTTGCCGAAGCGGGCGCCTGCGCGTGCCAGTAAGTCGCCGCCGGGTGCTCGAACCCCCAGTCAATCGAAATCCAGCGCGGCCACCACGGCTGCCACTCGATCTCTTCCGCACGCGCCGTGTTCCGCCCCAAATCAAAGCGGTCGAAATACTGCCCCGCGAACACTTCCCAATCCCCGTCGAAAAATGCCCGCTTCAAATTCGTCGGCAGCGCCAGCAACGTCTTCTGATAGTTCTTGTCCGCCGCGTAGATCGGATTATCGAAGAACCGCGCCGGAATAAAATCGTAATCCTTGGCGTTATATTCCTCCGGACGCTCCATCCCCGGCGCCGCCTGCTTTTCAATCCACAGCGCCTTCACCCAAGCGTGTCCAATGTTCCCCGGATTCGTCGCCCCTGCCATGCACGGAAACGTACCCGGCACCGGACAACGATTCCTGCTGGTCAAAAATTGCCATTGCCGCAAAGTGAAAAGTGTCAGCTCATCAATCCCGATGAACAGATACTCCGCGCCCTGGTACTGATACACATCATGCTCGCTCGCACAGTATCCAAAGCGCGTCGTCGAGCCGTTGGTCCATTCCACCAGGTGCTTCGATTCGTGAAATGCCACGTACAAATGCCGCGGCACATCGCGCCGAAAATAATGCAGCAGCGAAGCCTCCAGCTCCGGAAACGCCCGCCGCAAAAGCAGCGTATTCACGTTGGGGTGGGTCAGCGCCTGTATCACCGCTTCCATCAGCAGCGCTTTCGACTTTCCAGGCCCTGCCGCTCCGCCGAACAGCCGGTACTTGGCAGGAGATGAGTGAAACTGGCACTGCTTCGGAAAAGGTTCGTAGTCCAGGTGGTAGTTCGGTAGGACCGTTCCTTCGCCAGACGCGGCGTCAGCCAGCGCTTCTGCTGTGTTGTTCTCGGCGCTGCCGAGGTCCTTGGCGGCGACTCCAGCCCGATCCAGCACCCGTTTCAAACCGAATATAATCTCTGGCATGAACGCTTGCGCCGTGTCTCCCGCCGCATCTCCAACAAAGTCCTACGCTAGGCTGCGGATTTTTTCCCCAATATAAAACGCCGCCGCCCCACCCAGAAACGCCGCCGCAATCGCCGCGTGATGCACACTCAACACCGCACCCAAAACCAGCGACCCGATCCCGCCCAGCTGTACCGCATATCCGATAGTCGTCTTGCTCGCGCTCATGAAAGCTCCTTTATGTACTGCAGCTTCGAAATCCGCTAGCGCCTCTTCTGCGCTGCACCGTAGGGGCGCTGCTTGTGAATCGCGCCGCAGCGCGATTCATCCTGAGATCCCGCAGTGCAGGATCGAAGGGCTGCGCCCCATCTCGCCAAGATGTCAACCTCACCAAATGTCCTGGTGTCGCTTTATTCCGTGCGAACCGGCCGCGGTACGTTGTGAATCAACCGCACAAACTGCGGCGCTTCACTCGCGTCGCGGTTCCCCATCGTTTTCTGCGGCTCCAGCCGATCCGTCAGTTCCTTCAGCACGTCAAATAACAGCTTCGCAGCCGCTACCCCCACCGCCCCTTGTTCCGTATTGCGGCTTAGCTTCTGCGTTAAGCCCGAATACATCGCCGCGAGCTTGGATTCATCCAGCCCGCGTTCGCGCAACGCTTCGGCCACCTTCAAGCGCTTCTTGCGGCGCTCCGGGTCCTCGCAGGTTATTACGATAAGCTCCGCGACCGACTCCACAACCGCGTGTCCGTCTCTGTCGCCCTTCTGAGGTGACCTAGGCGGCTTACGACTCCCGGGAACTCTACGACTCGCCGCACCCGCCGCGCTCCGCCGCACACCATCTGCATTTACCGGTCCCGCGGTTTTCGCGCACACCGTCACTCCGGCCACTCCGCCAGTCTTCTTACCGGACTGCTCCACCATCGCCTGCGATCCTCCGCGCTGTCCGTGTTCCGCAGGATCCGTTTCCGCGCCGCGCGCCTCTTCCGATTCCTGCATTCCGCTCATAATTGATCCCGCGACCCTTTCACCTCGCCGCCATTTTCTGCCGTGGGAGCGGGACACGCGCGTGCCGGGTCCGGTTCGAGCCGCTCGGGCGTCGTTGTTGCCGCCGCAGCGTTGCGCGTGTCCCACGCAGGTGCAATTCCTTTACGGCGATTGTTCGTGGCCTTGAGCGCCTGCTGCGCTCGATCCGACTGACGAACGTCTTCAAACCCCAGCATCCCCAGCAGCGCCCCATGCAATCCGTCGCGATGCTCGATGCACAATCTTCCGCGCCTTGCCGCCGGCCGCGCGCACCGCGTCCAGGCACTCGTGGAAGATTGCGAGCGCACGAAACCGATGCACACTGCCATGAGGCGGCTTGGAAGAATTCGCGCGGAAAGAACTGCTGACAACAGGAAAGAACGAGAGCGCCAGTCCTAATGAGACGCGGGCGGGCTTGGCGGAGGATCCGCCTTAATTTCGATGATTACTTTGCACTCGCGCGGCGGCGATTTCTCGCCATCGGGCATCTGCGCCGATACGCCGATGCGATGCCTGCCGATCGCGAACCACATCCTCGGGCTGGTAGCCGTGATTCCTTTCATCACCCCTTGCGCGTTCGGCGGCGCCGGAATCGAAAAAAGAAGATACGGCTTGTCACCCGAGATATCGTACACGTCAAATTTCTGCACGCAGGCCTTTGTCACTTTCGCTGCGCACGCCGGCGTTTTCGTGAAGTCGTAATCAAATTGCACGCTGATGCTGTGCATCGCCGATCCGCTCTCCGGCGGGTCCGTTCCCTTCTGCGTGTCGGACGATTGCGCCGCGCCGCTCGATTGGCTCGCCGTCGCCTGCTGCCAGCTGCCCTCGCGCGGCACCGCACCAACTGTCCCGCCGGCACGCGCAATCGCTCCGCCTATGAAAGTTCCCCGTGCGGGCGATAGCAACGCGATCGCGAGAACGGCGGCGTATCTACGGCGATCCATCAACGATGCTTCTCCCCGTCAACGGCCCATTCGTGGTTATCCAGCGGCACACTCACAACTAGCACGTTATCATTCCAAACACGCTCGCCGGAAGCGCCGCGCGGCACATAATTCCCAGGCGCTAATGGCCCCGCTCCCCCGCCCGCCCTTACCCCAGAATTTGCACCGTCACGCCGGAGCCGCCGGAAATCGCGATCACCTTCGCTCGCACGAAGTTCGCGCGCACCCCGGTGGCCACCAGATTATCTCCCGCGGTGAGCGTCGAACTCATGTTTGCAGCGCCGGTGGGCACCGCGTACTGTGCATCCACGTCGTTGATCGCGGTCTGCAGCTGAATGTTCACCGAAGTGGGAGCAGTGGCAAAGCTGATCTGCCAGCGAATCGTGCGGCCGTTCTCCGGAAATCCTGCAAAGCTCGGCAGCGCAAACTGCTGGCTCGCCTGCCCCGCCGCCGGTGCTTCAGCGTTGAAGGCCAGGGCAACATCGCCGGGAAAAATCGAGTACGGTGGGACCTGCGCATTATAGTTCGGCATCGTCGGGCGTCTCCAGAAGGATCTGCGTTTCTCACTGTCGGTGCAGCGAATGTGGCGTGAATGCGATACAGCGAGTACGAACACAAAAATCTGCGTCTTGCAGTTGAATTTGTAGCGGCCGCCTTCAGAGTCTGCGTGAAAACTACGGAATCTTTGTGGGTCGTGGCTTTAGCCACGACAAAAGCCGCGCCGAATCCGAGCAACTGTACAGGTTGCGGAGCAAGTCGGTTTCTTAGGGGGTCGGAGCTTTAGCTCCGACAATAAGCGCATGGCTCGCGATGGGCTTAAGCCCCTGAGGAAACGGTTGGAAGCCTTTTTCCGCCGCCTGTTTAGCCGCTGAAGTTCCGCTTTTGTGGTTCCCACGCCGACTCTTCAGGCGGGCGTCTTCGACTTCGTCCTGCGCTAATGCTGTTGCCCTGAGCACTCTGCATGTTCGTATCTGCAACGACGTGAACACGCCCGCGCTTCACCAGGCACACCACTCCTAGTGCGTAAACGATGTGGAAGAAGGAGGGCTACTGCAAACTCGCCGTCGGAGGCGGCGTTCAAATCACTTGCTGCGCTCTACACTTTTCGAGGTTAACGAATAAGTTTATACGCTCATTTAATAATTCTGTCAAGTCGTTGTGTGTGTACACGAAAATAATCCAAGTCCACTACGCGTCAGAGGCGCCCATCGGTTGAAAAAGTTAAAAACTGCCAGCTTCGTATGCAGCCAACCTCACGCCGGAAATATCCTCAACGCCGCCTATTCCAACGCGATAGCTACCGTCCCGCGCACGCAACCGTCTATTGTTGCGGCTTCTGAGGCTCGGAATTCCGCGCCGGCGCCGCCGCGTCGCCGGCTCCCGCCGGCCCGGGCCGCAAACTAAAATCCACTCCGCGCGCCGCGTTTTCATCCACCGTGCGTTGCAGGTCCACCCGGCTCTCGTCCACCGCATTGTCACCGCCATACGAGGTGACGTAATGCAGTTTCCCATCCGCCAACCAGTAATCGCTCACCGCAAAACTCGATCCATCCTTCAGATACAACAAAACGTACATCTGCTGCGGTGCCGAATCCGTTCGCAACACCTGCGTTCCGTTCGCCGAATCCTCCGCCACTCCTGCCGCGCCATTCCCCGTTCCAGGTGCCGCCACCACATAGGAATCAGGATTGTCCGGCGACGTCACGTTCCCCGCGCCTTCCGCCGCCGCATCGGTCCAACCCGATCCGTAACCGCCGGAAGTAGCACCGAAGTATCCCAGCCCTCCGCCAAAGCCGTATCCAAAACCGTATCCAAATCCATTCCCGAAACATCCCCAGAACGGATCGCAAGGCCCGAAACCGCCGAACCCGAACCCAAACCCAAACCCACCGTAATACGGGTTGTAGCCAAAAAATGGGTAATACGAGTAGTAAGGAGATCCCGGCCGGATGGGCTGAAATGGATGCTCCGCAGCAGCAACCACCGCCGCGCTATGCGCCGTTGCTAAGGGTGCGCGCGTCGTAGTCGCGATTGGCACGAACGGCCGCGAACCGTTCACGTTCGCAGGGCCGTAATAATTCACGCGTCCCACCGCGGACATCCCCGCATGAGGCGGTTCCTGCCAAGTATTATTCTCCGCCGCAAAACGCTCGGGAGTCGCACTCGATTCCGACCTGATATTCCCCGCCGGCACACCATTCGTTCCCTTCGCCGACGAATTCGCGGACGCGCTGTGGAACGGATTCCACCAATGCCCGCCGCCGCTGCTACTGCCGCTACCGCTAGCGCTTCCGCCACTCGCATGAGAGCTGCTGCTGTTCGACGACGGCGCGCTGCCTCCACCGCGGCCAAAGCCGCCGCCTCCACCGCCGAACCCGCCGTGCGATCCGCCCCCTCCGCCACCACCATGCGCGCCTCCACCGCCGCCACCATGCTGCGCGAATGTGGGGACCGGCGCTAGCGCCAGCCCGCACGCAAACACCACTGCAGCGCCGATTTTTAGAAGTGTTGGTCCCTGTGAAGTAAAGCGCGGCGCGTGATCTTCTTTCGCCATGCGAAGCTGCTGAGAGGTTTCGATCATGTTGTATCCCTCCACCCGACTGGGCGACTGAAGGGTGGCACTGCATGTACCACTACAGCCCTGTGATTCTATATCATACGACGCCCCCTCGCTCGTATTGGTTTCCCCAAGGTACCATCATTTTACAATTCACCCGCCGTCCCTCCCTCCTGCCTGCGCCGCGCAATGACGTTATACTGTCTCCGATGATTCCTTTTCTCCACGTAGGCGGCTTCGCCATCCCCACCTTCGGCCTCATGGTCGCCTGTGCCATGCTCGCTGCGTATTTCCTTCTGCGTGCTGACCTGGCCCGCCGCGGAATCGCCGCCAAGGACTCCGGCGAAGCCGAAGCGCTGATTTCATTCCCCTGCCTGGCCGGTTTTGTCGGCGCCAAGTTGTACCACTTGCTCGAATCACCTGCGGAGTTCTTCGCGGATCCTCTGCACTTGCTCTTCAGCCCCTACGGATTCGCATGGTTCGGCGGCCTGCTCGCCGGCTTCGCCGCTTTTGCGTTCGTGGCCTGGCGTATCACCCGGCACAACGCCGCGGCCGGTCATCCTGTTTCTCTCCTCGCGATTTTCGATGCTGGCTCTCCCGCCGCCACGCTTGGCTACGGAGTTGGCCGTATCGGCTGCCTTCTTTCCGGCGATGGTGACTACGGAATTCCCACCTCCCTCCCTTGGGGCATGAGCTTTCCCAATGGATTAGTCCCCACCGTCGAGCGCGTTCACCCCACTCCCCTCTATGAATTCATCGTCGCTTGCGCCATCGCCTGGTGGCTCTGGCGTATCGGCGCGCCCAATGACCGCGCTCCAAGTATCCCAGAATCCACGACCTCCGCCGGCAAGCAGCCCACTATCGGTTCGCCCAAACGCCCCGGTGAAGTCTTCGCAGCCTATCTGATCCTCACCGGCGCCGCTCGCTTTCTCGTCGAATTCATCCGCATTAATCCTCGCTCCTTCCTGGGAATGTCCAATGCGCAGACTGCCGCCGCCGCGTCTATGATTGCGGGAATTATTTTATGGCGATGGACGAGTAGACGGAACGTAAGTACCTAGCGGCAAATCCCAACTCAACCTCTCAACGGCACAGCACGAACCGCTCAAGTGACGCGCGGTACCGGCGTTTCCAAAACCGCTTTACCCATCCGAATCGCCAGCAATCCGTTCGAAAGCACCGCGACACTTCGCTCCGGATCAACCTTCGTCCGCAATGCCACCACGCAGAATGGCCGCGGTGCGCGCAAAATCGCTACCAGCCGCTCCGCATCGCGCTCCTCGCCTTCTGTCTCAGGGCTTTCACCTGCGCCATCCTTCACGCGCAGATCACAGGATTCGCGGGAACGGATCGCCACCGGAACCTTCGCGCCTTCGCCGCTGCAACCTTCCGTGCCGAAGTCTTCCATCACGTAATCCCCGAAATCTTCTTCGCCGTCTTCCCGCGGGATTGCGTCTACATAACTGGCGATCAATAGCCAGCTTTCATCCACCGCCACGGTAATCTCCGTGCCAGCGCATCCCGGCAGACTGGCCAGAGCGTACAGATTTCCGCCCGACTCTTCGAAGTCCACCGAAATTCTCGCGAACAAATCAGCCTCCGCCGCCTTCCAGTCTTCCCGCTCGCTTCCCTCTTGCGCCCCGCGCACCATGCAACGCTGAAACGCTCTCCGCGATACTTCGTCATACACCGCCAGCAGGCAATCCGACATATCCCGCAGCGGAATCTGCTCGTGCAACATCTCACCGTTTTTTTGCTGAACAGCTCTAACGACCAATTCTCGAAATTTGGCAGGACGTTTCACGGCTCCGGTCCTTACAATCCCCGCCATCGTTTACCCAATACCCCCGAGTCCCAAACGACGTGCCCACTCACAGCGAACGACGCATGCTCCCGCGATTTCTCCGCGAATCTCAGCTCGTGTCGACGAGGGGCGATGGCTCCCCTGGAAATAGCATCCTCGCCCTGCTCGAATCTTTGGTTCCCTTGCCGGCCGAATCGTTCGCCGCTCGCAACTTCTTCCGCCACTCCTGTTGCCACCGCGGCGCGCACCACTTCACCAGACGAACCGCTCCGTCGACTGCGCTCGCTTTCCAGCGCCGCGTTTGCTTTGTCGCTACTCCGCAAAATTCCCTCCGCCTCCGTCGCCAGCATCAGCGGATTCAACGCGCGTTCGCCCAATGACCTCACGCCATTCTCGACCGCCGGCAGCCAGAGGCAAGTCTCCGACAGCGGCACCGCGATGAACAGGTTCCCGATTTGTTGCGCAACGAGCGAGGCCAGATCGTATCCTGTTCCGTCGGGGAGTTTTTCGTTCGCCAGAGTAAGTTCAAATCGGATCGTGCGCAGAACCGTGTCCGCTTCGCGCACGGTCTTCACCGGATGTGATTCCCATCCGGAGCGCGCCAGTCCCTTCAGTGTGGATTCAGTGCTTGCTGTGGAGGTCCCGACAACTAAGATGCGTACAGCGGCGGCGGACATGTTGGCCCCTTTGAGGAAGGGGAACGTGCGGTTCAGACCTGAATTCGACCCACTCGGACTTGCCGTATCCGCTCTTTCTTGCACTTCCCCGCTCGCCCGCCACGCACGCCACGTGGCCACGAACGGTCCATCGCCCTACCGCGCTACAACTGCCGCTCAGCCAAACTACGGATCCCAATCTCTCCCGCGACGTTCCCACCCCGCCAGAGTCGCGCGCAGAGCTTTTCAGGGCGTGCGGTGTGACAGCTGCCGCGCGCGACCCCTGCGGGGCGAGTAACCAGTTCCGCGAAATCCCATTTACCTCATCGGGAGATGCGCCGCAGAACGTTACCTACAACTACCCCTTCCAGCTAGGCTCCGGAATGTACTCCGCCCTCAAATCTCTGACAATTCGCAACATTACTGCTTTTGCATTACGGCCCTTACTGATCCCCCAAACTCTCTTCCCCTCAACAATTCGCTTTTATTCTTGACACGCTAATACCATAGGAGTAATTTGCGAATTGTACCCGGGTTGTACACGTCCCCGT
>Ga0209447_10000347_pt1 | contig 12361 bp, 10 predicted proteins | sample BogFormECP04_OM3_FD_188243 | JGI IMG/M metagenome (GOLD analysis project Ga0209447, IMG submission 188243) | Bog forest soil microbial communities from Calvert Island, British Columbia, Canada - ECP04_OM3 (SPAdes) (version 2) | ecosystem: Environmental > Aquatic > Freshwater > Wetlands > Bog ... | reverse complement strand
GCCGTGTCACTCACCGGTTCGCCCGTCCTCTATGACGGTATTCCCGTGAAAGACATCAATTGGGAATAGCGATCTCGGGCTCACGCAACGCATCATTGCCCGTGCCCGGCAAGCTCCGTCGCGTTCACTTCTTCACCGCGCAATCGCGCAAGATTTCCGGCTTGAAGGCGAGCCCGTGGCCCGGCCGTTCCGGCGCGGTGATCATGCCGTTGACGACCGGCACCGGGTCAACCCACAGATCGTCGGCAAGTCCCATGTCCTCGATCCACAGCCCGTTCGGGATCGAGGCGAGAAGCTGTACGTTCAGCTCGGGAAACAGATGCGGCGCGATCGTCATGCCCCAGGTGTCGGCGACGGTTGCGATCTTGCGCAATTCGGTCATGGCCCGGCCTACAGCAGTGGCGTCCTTGCTGGCAGCGGCTAGATCGGGTTCGTGCCCCGGAATTCCCGGATAAGAATGTCCCTTTCCGGCGGCGATAATGGCGAGCGCAAAAGCATCGAGCACGGCAGGATTCATCGCCGTATCTTTCGCCGCAGCGATCGCATCCGCAGGAGCTCCGGCCAGTCCTTTGTTGAAGTGCAGTTCGATCTCCCACTGCCGCGACCCGGCGAACAACGCATTCGCCAGCTGCTCTTGCGAATCGCTCTCGAGCAGCGATGCAGGCAGCCATTGCGACTGGTAGCCATAAATTGACCACGCTACCTGGCCGCCGTCTCCGTTCCACCACACATTATTGGTTTGGGCGCCGGGGCGTGAATCCGCATGAAAAACATCGTGGTGATGTTCCTTCCGCCACTCCACGTCCCACCAATTTCGCGCCGGCATGCTGCCGATAATAAGTGGCGTCCCAATCGCGTAAGAACCGGGCGATGCCGCCACCCAATCGAGAAAGGGTTGCCACACTTTCTTCGCCTGTTCTGTATCTAAGCCATGCGAAACCATGCTGACGACGAGTTCATTATCCGGCGTGAGGTGGATTTGCTCGCCCCAATGATCATTAAAGAGCGCGTCGCGATAGAAGCCCGCGAACCGCCGAATCAGGCGACTGTAGGCGTCATCCGATGAGGCTTTGATCGTGAAAATAGCGCCGCCCCAGAACTCGGGCAGATCGCGAAGGCGCAACGTCACTTTACTCACGACGCCCAAGCTGCCTCCTCCGCCGCCTTTAAGTCCCCAGAACAGATCTGAGTTCGTGCACGCGTTCGCGATACGTATCTTGCCATCGGCTGTGATGACTTCAGCTTCCAGCAATCCCGCCGCTGCCAGGCCATAATGTTTGGAGAAACTTCCGAAGCCGCCACTTTGAATCAGGCCCGCCACGCCGACTGTCGTGCAACCGCCGCCTTGCACGTAAGCACCGGCCTTGGTCGTAACGGCTTCGTACGCCTGCATCCAAATTGCTCCAGCTCCGATTGTCACGGCCGGTTGCGGAGGAGCGCCGTCGCATCCCTGCGGAACAAACGCCGGGTGCATGGCGATGTCGTTCATGTGCCGGGTCCAAATCAGAAGAGAATCGGGAGCGTTGGACGTGCCCTGGTAGCTGTGGCCGCCGCCTTTGACCGCGAGACGCAGGTTGTTTTCACGTGCGAAATTCACCGCCGCGGCGATGTCCTGGGCGTTGCGCGCCGCGACCGCATACACGCTGGGCTGCGTCGCCCACGCATCGACCCATCCCAGGGTTTCTGTGAGCCCCGGCGTATCGCCGATGAAGTAGGGATTTTTGAGGTTCTTGGCGAGTTCCCTGGCGGCGTCGCTATCAGGATCGGTCTTGAGAATCGAAAGCGGGAAGTCCACCTTGATCAGGTTTCCGCCGACCGCTTCATTGAGTTGCTTCCACGCTGCCGGCGATGGCCATGCGGCGTCGGCGGGACGGCGCCGTCGAAAATTCGGAGCGCTGGCCCACAAACGGCGCGGCAAAATCGGCAGCAGCGCCGCCGATCCGATCGCCTGCAGGAATGCTCTTCGGTTCACTGCGATAGCACGCAGTCCCGCGATGTCACTTGACCGCCATGTCGAGACGGCTGAGCCCGCGCAGGAAATAAGAGCCCTTGTAGGTCAGCGGAGCGTCGGGATTCTTCAGGCGCAGATGCGGGAAGCGCTCGAGCGCAGCGCCAATCGCAATCGATCCTTCCAGCCGCGCCAGCGGTGCGCCGATGCAAAAATGGATGCCGTCGCCGAACGCCATGTGCTCGTTCGATTCGCGCGTGATGTCGAACTTCTCAGGATCGTTGAACTTGGCAGGGTCGCGATTCGCCGCCGCGATGATCACGAACACGCCCATCCCGGCCGTGATTGGCGTGCCACCGATGCTCGTGTCTTTGGTCGTGGTGCGGAAGGTGGACTGCACCGGGCCGTCGTATCGAAGCATTTCTTCGATCGCACCACGCATCAGTTCGGGCTTCGAACGCAACGCCGCCATCGCGCCGGGATTGCGTCCGAGTGCCAGCATTCCGTTGCCAATCAGATTGGTTGTCGTCTCGTTGCCAGCCAGCAGCAGCAGCACGAGGAACTGAAGCAGTTCGTCGGCGTTCAGAGCTTCGGCCTCGTCATGCGCCGCAACCAGCGCGCTGACCAGGTCGGCGCCGGGATTTTTTCGGCGCCGCGCGATCTCCGCAACGAAGTACGCTCTCAGCCCGGTGAATGCGGCCTTGATTTCGTCGGGCATCGGCATGCCCGGCAGAGTGTTGTCGGCTTCCACTATCTTGTCCGACCAACTTTTGAATTGGTGGTAATCCTCGTGCGGTACGCCGAGCAAATCGCTGATCACCATCACCGGCAGCGGATTTGCGAGGTCCGCCATCACGTCGAATTCGCCCTTGCGTTCGGCAGCGTCGATTAGATTTTTCGCGATCTCGCGGATCCGCGGCTCGAGCTCGCGAATGCGGCGCGGCGTGAAGTCGCGCGAGACCAGCCGGCGCAGGCGCGTTTGAGTCGGCGGATCGGAGCCGAGCATCGTCGGCGCGTCGCCGAAGAAATCGATCTGCTCATCGAATCCTCCCCCTTTCGGCTGCACGCTCGAGAAGCTCGCGTGGTCCGACAGGATCGCGCGCACGTCGTCGTAGCGCGCGGCGAGCGCGAATTTGAATCCCATGTCGAGCACGCGAGGCGGGCCCGCGAGCAGCGGGCGATAGTGCGGATACGGATTGGCCCGGAAGTTTTCGTCCCACGGATTGAAGTAGAAATCCTGCGACGCCTGGGTTTCGATTGCTTCGCTCATCGTCAGATCACCTCCCGTCGATTCGTTCCGATCAATCCAACTCGCGCACGAATGCAGCGCTGACCCGTTTGGCGGTCTCCAAGCCTCGTACGAACTCGGGCGGATCGATTTCGCCCGCCGCAAACAGCACGCGCTCGAGCGCCATCGCCTCGAGTTGTCCGAATATGACGTTAATCAAATCCTGCAGCGTGTCTTCGCGGCCGGCGGGCCAATCAAGCAGCGCGGCCAGCCCGATGCGAAATCCTTCGCCGAAGCGCTCACTCGCCGCGCGCACTGCGTCGTTGAGCGCGGGATCGGTGCGGCTCGCGACCACCAGTTCGAGCCACGCATAGAACGTCGGCCCTTTGAACATGGGCCACATCGCGTCGATGATGGCGGCCAGGCGATGCTCCCGGCTACCCGACGGTGGCTCAGCGATGGCAACGCTCAGGTCTCTCAGCCGCAGCTCGAACACATGCTCGAGCGCGCTCACGACCAGCTCGTCCTTCCTGGGAAAATGGTGCAGCTGCGCGCCGCGCGACACTCCCGCGCGAGTCGCTATCTCGGTCGTCGTGGTGCCGGCGTAACCGCGCTCGAACAGGCAGGCGACGGTGGCGTCAAGCAACCGCCGTCGAGTTTCGGCGCTCCGCTCGTCTTGTAGCGATGACATGCCTCTTCGCTAACATACAGGCGTGATTGTTACAAGCAGACTAGACTGTATCTTTGCTAAGGTCACTGCAAAACAAGAACGATCATAAACGGGTAAGGGACGCCTCAGCGGCCTTTGAAACTGGGGCGGCGCTTTTCCAGAAACGCGCGGACGCCTTCGCGATAGTCCTCGCTGTCGAAACATCGCGCGACCATCGCCGAAACCGACTTCGCGTCGCGGTCCTCGCGATCCTTCAGGCTCTCGCGAATCGCCAGCTTGGCGGCGGACATCGTCAGCGGCGCGTTGCTCGACATCTTGAGCACATAGTCGCGCACGTTGTCCTCGAGCTTTTCGGCATCGACCAGCCGATTGATGAGCCCCATTTGCAGAGCTTCTTCGGCGTCGAACAACCGCGCCGACAGCAAGATGTCGCGAGCGTTGGCGGGGCCGACGGTATCCGCGAGCATGTTGACGCCTTCTAGCGGATACGCGAGCCCGAGCCGTGCAGCGGGAACGCCGAAGCGGGTGCCGCGCGCGGCGATGCGAATGTCGCAGGAAAGCGCGACCTGCACGCCGCCGCCGATGCATACGCCGGAGATCATCGCGATGACCGGCTTGCGGCATTCGACCAGCGCCGAGATTGCCGCGTTGGGCGCGTCACGATATGCGCGGGCCTGCGCCGCGTCGGCCCGCATGGCGGGGAACTCCGAGATATCCGCGCCCGCGATAAACGCCTGCGGCGTGCTGCCGCGCATGACGATCACGCGAATCGCGTCGTCGCTGGCCAGCTCGGCGACACCTTCCGCCATCCGCTGCCAGGTCCTAAGATTGAGCGCGTTGCGAACGTGCGGCCGATTCAGCACCAGCCATCCGATCGGCGCTTCGTGGGTTACTATCAACGGGTCGGCTGAAGTTTCATCCTTCACGGATATCGCACCTCTGGCGGGAATTCATGACGATAATCGAGCGGGCTTCCAGTGGCGATTTTGAGCACATTTGTGCGCTGGACGAAACTGTCCATCAAGGCGCGCCGCGGCGCAGATTTATCGGCGAGGCATGCGCGCACGGCCGCGTCGCAGTCGCGCGCGTCGACGACGCCATCCGCGGCTTCGTAATCTTCGACGAAAGTTTCTTCGATCAGTTTTTCGTGCGCCTGCTGCTCGTGCATCCGGACTTCCGTCGCCGTGGCCTCGCGACCGCATTGATGCGCGCGGCCGAGCTGGAATGTCAGACCCCCAAGATGTTCACCTCGACCAATCAGTCGAACCTCCCGATGCAGCAACTGTGCTCGCGATTGGGCTACGTGAAGAGCGGCTACGTCGAGAATCTCGACGAGGGCGACCCCGAACTCATCTATGTAAAGCTGCTCGCGCCCCGCTGATAGCGACAGCAAGTCCAAAACTAGGGGGCCGAGGAGCGGGGCGCCTTAGTCGCCATGGAATATTTTCGGGCAATATTTTTAGCTTCTTCTTCGCTCAATCCATGGCTCTTCCAGGTCGATTGGGGACCTTCGACCAAAACGTCGGCATCGCCCGAACGCTTCGCATGTCCGACGACGTCGCTCTTGTAGCTACGGACGCACCCGATAGCATCCGCCACAAGTGAGATGTAATTACGCACGGTCAGCGTCTCATCGCTTACGTCGCACCATTCACGCTGACATGCATGCGAGACCGTCGCCAACACGTCGGGGCCAAGGTGGCGCACCGCGTCAAGCTGTTCGGTGCGCGATGAGAGCCAACGCTCACGGTCTCCGCGCATCGAACTCGGACCACAATCATAGTCGAACTCGGAGGGGGCGGTGACGGCGCCGAGAAATTGAAGTCCGGGAATCTGCATTAGCAGGGTACTGACGTTTTCCTGATCTGCCCGTGCCCGCCGCTGGCCGGTTTCGTGTCCATCGCGTCCCCTATGGCTGTGCAGCGCGACGCGGCCGGGAACACTATTGCGCCATGGCACCAAACCGCGCCGACTCAGATCCGCCAGAAACGCCGGTGCGTTGGTTACGTCAAACGGAATCCCTTTGCCATCCCGCTCAGTGACTACATCGGTGAAGTGCACGTCACACGACGGACACCAGTGAACGACAACGCGCGCCCCATACGAGCCGAGTCGGTTGATCGTCAAATCTGATACGGTTTGTCCTTTCGCGACGTCGCCGGCCTTGTTCCAGGTCGTCCCGCAACAGAACTGCACCCCTGCCACGGCGATAAAATCGATCTCAAGCGCGCGAAATACTGCGACAACATCCGCGGCCACGTCCGGTGTGCGGAGGATGTTGCAGCCGAGGTAAAGTACGACGTCATAAGTTCGATCTGGCGGGCGGTACTGTTCGGTCCAGCACACTGATTCCGCCGGGATCTGGAGCTTTTTCAGGTCCTGGAGGCGACGGTAATATGCAGAGTAGTCGAATTTCGCCATGTATTGCCCATGGTCGATGCCGTGTCAGGCCACTCTACTGCTGCGGCCTTCCTACGACAAACAGATAGTCAAGACTCATATTAGTTTATATCTTCGCGATCACGTCGTCGTGCAGCTTCTCGAGGCCGCGCGTCAGGCCTTCGGCGTCGAAGGCCGGCGGCGCGATCACGACGCGCGACACGCCGATCGCCTCGAGCGCCTTCAACTCCTCGACCCGCGGACGGCCCATGCACGACAGCTCTATTTTGCTCGCGTCGCGTCCGGCCTTGTCGGCCTCGGACTTCATGATCGCGAACAGTTCCTTGAGCTTGGGAATTTCCCCGACCCCGGGGATGAAGCCGTCGCCATACCGTCCCGCGCGTTTGGCGGCCGCCGGCGAATGGCCGCCGATATGAATCGGCACGCCGCCTTTCTGCACCGGCTTCGGGTAGCACTTGACCGGCCCGAAGTTGAAATGTTTTCCGTGGAACGATGCTGAGTCCTCGCTCCACAACGCGCGGAGTGATTTGATCGACTCGTCGGTACGCGCGCCGCGCGTGTGGAAGTCGAGCCCGAGCGAGCTGAACTCTTCTTCGAGCCAGCCGCTGCCGATGCCGAGGATCGCGCGCCCGCCCGACAGCTGGTCGAGCGTGGCCGCTTCCTTGGCGACGTACAGCGGATGCCGCTGCGGCAGAATCAGCACGCCCGTCGCGAGCTTGATGGTTTTCGTCACGGCGGCCGCAAATGCGAGCGGCAGCAGCGGATCGGGAATCGACACGTCTTCGCCGCCGGGAATTTTCCCGCTGGACGAGTAAGGATACGGCGACTTGTAGTCCTGCGGGATGACGACGTGTTCGACCGTCCACATCGACTCGACGCCGCATCGCTCGGCGGTGGTCGCCAGATGCGCCAGCAGGGCAGGATTAGTGAACGGTCCCGAGTTGACGAACATCAGTCCAAGTTTCATGGGATTTCCTCGTTGCGCGATGCGGCGAATCGAAATTAGTTCGGGCCCACTCTATCGCCGCTTGAACGCCGATGAAAAGTGGAATGTCGCGGTTGATTCGCGGTCCTCGCGCGGATAATTTCGAGAGACTCAAGGGCTCAACCGAGCCCTCATCCAAACAGGAGAGACTCAAAGGCGTGCGGAAGTAACTACTCCATCGTTCGTGTCTTTGGACAACGGCTCGCGCCGCTTTTTCGCGCGGGTGTTTTTGTGGAGCAGTTATTATGTTCGTGCGACTTTCAGGTCTCTCTTTTTCGTATATCGATTCCGTTTCAACTCTCAGCGACGTGACGCTCACGCTCGCGGCCGGATGGACGGGAGTCGTCGGCTCCAACGGCGCCGGCAAGACGACGCTGCTGCGGCTGATCGCCGGCGAACTCGAGCCCACCGCAGGCCACGTGAATCTCGATCCGCCGCGCGGAGTGATTCGCGCATGCGCGCAGACCGTCGAGACGATGACGCCCGAGATTGCGGCGTTCGCGCTCGCGACCGACGGTGTCGCGCGGCGAATCCATGGCGAGTTGCGCCTCGACGCTGCCGCGCTCGCGCGATGGGCCACGTTGTCGCCGGGAGAGCGCAAGCGATGGCAGGTCGGCGCCGCTCTCGCCGCCGAGCCTGCCATCCTGATGCTCGACGAGCCGACCGATCACCTTGATGCCGAAGCGCGCGAACTGCTGATCGCGGGGCTCGAGCGCTTTCGCGGCGTCGGCATCATCGTCTCGCACGACCGCGCGCTGCTCGATCGAATCACGAATTACACTGTGCGCGTGCATGACGGTTCGGCGCGAATCTGGCGCGGCGGCTACTCCGACGCGAAGCTCGCGTGGGAGGCCGAGGAGCGCGAGCATTACGCGGACTACGAGCGCCTCAAGCATCAGCGCGAGAACCTCGCGCGGCGGCTCGCCGACAAGCGGCGCCTCGCGATATCGGCCGAGGCCCAGGCCAACGCAGGCACGCGCAAGCGGATGAAGTTCCGCGGCGACCATGACGCCACCAGCATGTTTGCCAAGGGCAAGGCGCGGATGGCGTCGGAGAGAATTTCGCGCGACGCGGCGGTGCTGCGCGCGAGCGTCGATCGCGTGTCGGAGAAACTCGGCGAGTACAAATTTCGCAAGGCCAAAGGCCGCTCGATCTTTGTCGACTACCTTCCGGCTCCCGTCGCCAAAGTCTTCACGCTCGACGAGGCGGCGATTTGCGCGGGCGATGCGCGAATCCTCGAGGACGTGCATCTGGGCGTCGCGCGCGATGCGAAGGTTCGCGTCGCCGGCCCCAACGGAATCGGCAAAAGCACGTTGCTCGCCGCGATGTTGCGCGGTGCGCATATCGCGCGCGAACACATCCTCTACTTGCCGCAGGAACTCACGGCGCGTGACGGAGTCGCGATGCTCGATGCGGTCCGCGGGCTCAACGCCGCCGAGCGCGGGCGGGTGCTTACGCTGGTCGCGGCGCTGGGAATCGATCCCGACCGTCTGCTCGAGTCCGCGGCGCCAAGTCCCGGTGAAGCGCGCAAGCTCGCGATGGCCTATGGGCTGGGGCGGCAGGTGTGGGCGATGGTGCTCGACGAGCCGACCAACCATCTCGACATGCCGGCGATCGAGCATCTCGAGGCGGCGCTCGTCGAGTATCCGGGCGCGATGGTGATAGTCACGCACGACGACGCGCTCGCGCGAAGGTGTACGACTATCGAGTGGCGCGTCGATGGGGGCCGAGTCGAAGTGAGATGAAGCGACCCGCTACGCGATGGTGCCGTTGGCGCGCAGGCGCTTGAGTTCGTCCGCGGTGTAGCCGTGCGCCGCGAGGACTTCGTCGGTATGCTCGCCGACCAGCGGTGGGCGGGTGATTTTGCCTGGCGTCAATTCGAGCTTGGCGGCCAGGCCCGTCGTCAGGAATTCGCCGAGTTCCGGATGCGGCAGCTTCAGCAGCATCTCGCGGGCCGCCGTTTGCGGATGCTTGAACATTTCTTCGATCGTCAGAATCGGCCCCGACGGGATGCCCTCGCGATTCAGCACTTCAATCCAATGATCGGCGGGATGCGGCGCGAGCGCGCGATTTATTTCTTCGGTCAGCGCGTCGCGATTTTTTATGCGACGGCCGGTGTTCTTGAAGCGTTCGTCGGCTGCCAGTTCGGCACGATCGATCACCTTGACGAACTTTTGCCACATCGCCTCGCTGCCGCATGCGATGTTGAACGGCCGATCCGACGCCTTGAACACGCCGTACGGCGACGACAGCGGATGATGGTTGCCGCCGGGCGCGGGAGTCTTGCCGGTTTCAAAATAAATTCCCGCCGACCAGGTGAGCGTGCTCACGATTGATTCGAGCAGCGACGTTTCGACCCGCTGGCCGCGGCCGTCGCGGTGGCGCGCCTCGAGCGCGAGCAGAATTCCATTGGCCGAGAAAATTCCACCGAGCAGATCGCAAATCGCGATGCCGACCCGCGTCGGCCCGCTCTCGACCGTGCCCGTCACGCTCATCAGACCCGACATCCCCTGCGCGATCTGATCGAAGCCGGGGAAATCCCGCAGCGGGCCGGTCGATCCGAAGCCCGAGATTGAGCAGGTGATGATGCGCGGATTGCGCGCCGCGAGCGTTTCGTAGTCGAGCCCGAGCGCCTTCATTACGCCGGGGCGGAAGTTGTCGACCACGACGTCGGCGCCGTCGATGAGGCGCATGAGGATTTCGCGGCCCGCGGGCTCTTTGATCGCGACTCGGATGCTTTTCTTCGATCGATTTGCCGAGAGAAAAAAATAATTGTCGGTCCGCTTGCCGTCGCCGCTGTCGCCCAACTCGCCGCGCGGATTCTCGACCGGCTCGATCTTGAAAATCTCGGCTCCGTAGTCGCCGAGGATTTGCGTGCAGAATGGACCGGCGAGGTAGCGCGTCAGATCGACAACTTTGATTCCCGCCAGCGGCGGCTGCTGCTGTGGTTGGCTCATAGCGGCCAACCTACTCGAAACTTTGGCGATTTCGCTACGTCTAAAGGGCAGGAGTCCCTGGCAACCCAAAGTTGGAAACCAATGAATGACGGGATAATAATTGAGCATCACCCATGAAGCTTTCGAAGAGAACCGTGTGGATGCTCGCGATCGCCGCGCTGGCCGTAGTCGGCGGCTGGTATTACTTCGCCCCGAGTTCGTCGGGGACGAAAATTGTTACCGCCAAGGTCACCGAAGGGCCAATCGTGCGATCGGTCACGGCGACTGGAACGGTGAACCCGGTCATTACTGTGCAGCTTGGCACGTACGTGTCGGGACCCATTATCGCAATCTACAAAGACTACAACGCCGCCGTGACCAAGGGGCAGCTAATCGCGAAAATTGATCCGAGCACCTACCAGGTGACGGTCGATATCGCGCAGGCGACGCTGGCGAACTCGAAGGCGCAACTCGGCAAGGACGAGGCCGACCTCGCCTACAAGAAGGTTACCTGGCAGCGCGATCGCGACCTCTACAAGGACGACGCCGTCTCGAAGGACGCGCTCGATTCGGCGTACAGCGCGTGGCAGATGGATGTCGCGCAGGTCAAGCTCGACCAGGCCAATATCCAGCAGCAGACGGCCAACGTGAAAGCCGCCGAGGTCAATCTCAACTACACCAATATAGTGTCGCCGGTTGATGGCACTGTGGTCTCGCGCAACGTCGACGTCGGTCAGACGGTGGCGGCCAGCTTTCAGACGCCGACGCTGTTTCTGATCGCCAAGGACCTGACCAAGATGCAGGTCGACTCGAACATCAGCGAGTCCGATATCGGCTACGTCAAGGAAGGACAGAAGGCGACCTTTCGCGTCGACGCGTTTCCGGACCGCGATTTCGAGGGCGTCGTCGCCCAGGTCCGGCAGGCGCCGATCACCGTGCAGAACGTCGTGACCTACGACGTGGTGGTCGCCGTCGAGAATCCCGAACTGCTGCTGAAGCCGGGTATGACGGCGAACGTGAACGTCGTGACGGCGTCGAAGGCCAACGCCGTGCGCGTGCCGATCGACGCGCTGCGCTTCTCCCCGCCGGGACAGCCGCCCGCGGATTCTGCCGCGCTCGACGGCGCGCCGGGGCGGCAGACGCGAGTCTGGGTGCTCGAAAATCGCAAGGTGACGCCGGTTACGATCACCACCGGGCTCAGTGACGGAACTTGGGTCGAAGTCGCCGAGGGCGACCTGCAAGCTGGCGACCGCGTGATAACCGACGAGGTTCGCACCGCGGGAGCGCATAGCGGGTCAGGCTCGCACTCCGGTGGCGCGGGCGGTCCGCTGGGCGGAATGGGCCACATGCCTCACTAGGCATGAGCAGCGCGATGAACACCGTCCGATGAACACCGTCATTCAAATCGTCGGCATGACCAAGACCTACGTGCTGGGCGACATCGAGGTTCACGCGCTGCGCGGAGTCGACTTGACTATCGAGCGCGGCGAGTTCCTTGCCGTGATGGGCGCGTCGGGCTCGGGCAAGTCGACGCTGATGAACATGCTGGGATGCCTCGACCGCCCGACCAGCGGCCGCTACATCCTCGAGGGCGAGGACGTCGCGCAACTCAACGAGTCGGAGCTGGCGACGATCCGCAGCAAACGAATCGGATTCGTCTTTCAGAACTTCAACCTGCTGTCGCGAACCTCCGCGCTCGAGAACGTCGAGCTGCCGCTCTTCTATTCGGCGTGGACCGCTGACGGGGAGCATCGCGCGGCCGACCTGGTCAAGCTGGTGGGACTGGCGGGCCGCGAGCAGAACCATCCGAATCAGCTCTCGGGCGGACAGCAGCAACGCGTCGCGATTGCGCGCGCGCTGGTGAATCGTCCGTCGATACTGCTGGCCGACGAGCCGACCGGCAACCTCGACTCGACCAACTCGGCCGAGATTATGGACGTGCTCACCAACCTCAATCGCCAGCAGGGGATCACGGTGATCGTGGTGACACACGATCCCGACGTGGCGGCCTACGCCGACCGGACCGTGACCTTTCGCGACGGCGTGATCATCTCGGACACGCGCAAGGAAAGAACCGGCGCGCAACCGGCCGCCAAAGCAGTGGCCGCGCCGCCGGCGAAGCAGCCGGCGGCGTCGATGCTCGACGAGGCGTGGGTCTTCGCCAGCATGGCGGTCGTCGCGGCGGGCCGCGCGA
>Ga0209447_10000346_pt1 | contig 12394 bp, 14 predicted proteins | sample BogFormECP04_OM3_FD_188243 | JGI IMG/M metagenome (GOLD analysis project Ga0209447, IMG submission 188243) | Bog forest soil microbial communities from Calvert Island, British Columbia, Canada - ECP04_OM3 (SPAdes) (version 2) | ecosystem: Environmental > Aquatic > Freshwater > Wetlands > Bog ... | reverse complement strand
TCTTTTTCGACGCTGACTTTGCCGGGACCTGCATAGCGTCCCCAGCCCTGCACAAATTCCACCTTATTTTTCTTGAACAAAAACTCGATGCCCTTGGCATGCTTTTTGACGATTTTGTCTTTGCGCGCCAGGATGTTGGCCCAATTCACGTTCAGGCCGCTGACTTCGAAGCCCAGTTCGGCGCCATTTTTGAAGTGATCGTAGACTTCCGCGTGGTGCAGCAACACCTTGGTGGGAATGCAGCCAACGTGCAGACAGGTGCCGCCAAGATAGGGGTCTTTCTCCACGACCACGGTCTTCAATCCTAGTTCGCCGGCGCGTATGGCCGAAACGTAACCACCCGGACCGCTACCGATAATTGCCACATCGTACTTAGCCACACGCACTCTCCTCGATACGCCAATGATGCAGTTGTGCTGGAAGCGTCGCCGCCAGGAATTGGAGCAGTTGCGCGCGGCCGGCCAGTACTCCTAGCGCTCGCGGCAACCCTTCACGGCAAGAACTTGGCTCTTGCGGCCCCTACTCGCAACCAGCAGGTAACCGCAAATCACGAATTTTACCAGTCGGGAGCCGCGCCCGCAACTCGATAGGAGGAGAACAAGGCGAAGGGCATTGAAGAGCGCTTGTCCGTCGAGTGGCCGAAAGCGATTTCCCGTAATGGAACTGGTTGGCGCGGCTAGTTCTCGCAGGTCGGCACCGATTATTATTTATTAGTTGGGTACTTGCTTTGTGAACGACACTTGTGTAGATTGCCACTCCATTCCCCTTTTTCATGATACATGTCCCTGTCGTATACGTATAGTAAACAGCGAATGGAGGCTCCCAGCCATGCTGATGAAGTCTGGAGAACGATGGCACTGTGTCAACACATCCTGCCATTGCGAAATACTGGTGGAATCGGACAGCAGCGCTTCTGGCAACAGTCCGAGGTGCGCTTGCGGTGCCACCATGAAAAGAAACTACGCGCCGCCGGCGTTCAAGTATCTGGACTTTCTGCGCGTCGATGATGCCGAATTGTCGCCGCGGCATTGTGGAAAGGAGTGATGGCGATGCGACGCACCCACCGCGCGCAACGCACACCGGACCATTCACTGGCGCCGTTGCTGGTACGCGCGGGCGCGGCCCGCACGCTGGGCAGCGCCATTGCGTGTCTCGCGCTGGCGCTTTTGTGTTTCGGCGCGTACTTACTCGTTAAAGTAATTCGCTATCCGCTGGACGCGCAGCCCATCGAGATTCTCGGAGCCGCGATGATGATCGCGCTGGCGGCTAACATGTTGTTTGTGTTGTTTGAGCCGCGCTCGGCCGTGCGGCACGTGCATCATCGCCGCGCCGCGCCGCTGCACGGCGAGCGAGCCATCCCGGCGCCGGCACTCAGCCCGCCGCTCAGGCAGTCGACGCGAGCGAACGCGCAGAGTGAGCTTCCTTTTGCGAGCGGGCTGGGAGAAAAACCCAGCGCCATTGCTACCACTGGCGATTGAGTGGTCTGTGCGAGATTGACTGGTTTTGCGAAACTACTCCCGCTGAGGCGACCGGTTGCGCATGTTTTACGCGCGCGGAATGGCGGCGAAGTAACGCTCCTCGAGAATCCGCCGGTGATGCAGCTCGTGACCCGCGGTAATGAACGCCAAGGCACGCACGGTTACCTCATTTTTGCTGGCTGAGCCGCGGCGCGCCCAGGCATCGTTATCGAGAGAGCGGTACAGTGCGATCGTCGCACTGCGGACCAGCGAAAACTCCTCCGCGAGATCCTGCAACTGACGGCGGCCGGAGCCTGCCGTGCGCACGTAATCATCCTGCTCGAATCCTGGTAGTGGCGTGGCGTCACCGCGCGCAATCCGCAGCGCCCGGTAGGTGAAAATCCGCTCGCAATCCGCAAGATGTCCGATGACCTCTTTGACGCTCCACTTCTCCGGAGCGTAGCGGAAGTTGCCGTCTCGTTCGCTGCAGGCCGTTAAAAGCTGTGTCATCTGCAAACGTTGCGCTTCCAGCAGATTCAAGATGTCGGCGGACGGCACGAGCGAAACATACGTTTCGTAAAATGCCGCGTACTCTGTGGTCTCGGGCTTGCGACTCATCGTGGATCACTCCCCCTTGGCTCCGCATTATAGCGCAGTGCTTCTCCAGCAACCGCACGGTCATGGAATGGCTTCATTTGCCCACCGCGAAGTCACGCCACTGAGGCCTACTGACCCCAGGCAGGTTGCTTGAAGTTGCGAGCAAGGTGGCGATCGAAGTTGCGCACTGGTGGCAAACCGTTGTACCAAAGAGTTGCACCAAAGAGTTGCACCAAAGATAGGTCGCAACCGCAGCGCGGAGAGCAACGACATGCGTGTGGCGTTTCAAGGAGAGCCCGGAGCATTCAGCGAGGCTGCGGCGTTACAGTTGCTCGGCGGGAAGATCACCACTGTTCCACGTGCAACGTTTGATTTGGCGTTCTCCGCAATCGGGGAAGGCGCGGCGGACGCGTTGCTGGCGCCCATCGAAAATACGCTCGCCGGGTCCGTGGTACGCGTCTACGATTTGCTGCTAGAAAGTAACCTGGTAATTACCGCGGAAACGATTCTGCCGATCGAACACCATCTGATCGGGTTCTCCGGAGTTTCGACGGAGGAGCTGCACTCGGTGGCGTCGCACCCCATGGCCCTGGCGCAGTGCGAACGATTCTTCAGAAATCACCCGGCACTGCGGCGCATTCCGGCTGAAGATACGGCAGGCAGCGTGCGGCTGGTGCTGGAGGGCGGCGACCGCCTGGCCGCGGCCATCGCGGGACGACGCGCCGCGGAATTTTATGGCGGCACGATTCTGGCCGAGAATATCCAGGATAATGCGGAAAATTTCACGCGGTTTGTTTTGCTGCAGCCAGCAGCATCGGCTTCGCCACAGGCGCGAAAGATGTCGTTGGCCATGCGTCTGGCGCACCGCCCCGGCGCGCTGCTGTCATCGCTGGAGCCATTTGCGGAACATGGCGTGAACTTGCTGAAGATCGAAAGCCGCCCGATTCATGGGCGCCCATGGGAGTATCAATTTTTCCTGGATGTGGAAGCAGAAGCGCTGGAAAGCCTGGAAGCGGCGCTGCTTGCGGTGCGCGCGGCTACCAGTGAAGTCCGCGTGTTGGGGTTGTATGTGGCTGCGCGCGCGGGCTTAGGGCAAAACGCTTCGCTGGCCAAGTAACCATCGTCGAATCAGAAAAAAAACGGGAGCGCGCGGCATCGCCAGCTCCCGTTCTTGTTTTTGTGGACGCCTGCTGATTGCGGCTTAGCAGTAGCTGCAGGCTTCGTCGCCGAGGCCGTTTGCCCCGCTCATGTCGTCCTGAATGCGGCGCAGACGGCGACCGAGACGTTCGGCGAGTTGATGCCGAGCACGCCAGAGGCGAGCCTTGAGCGTATTTTCGGTGACGCCGAGTTTTTTAGCCGCTTCACCGGTCGAATAACCCTGCACCTCGCGCAACACGAACGCGGTGCGCAAGAGCGGCGAGAGCTCGTGGAGATTCTCGCTAATGATTTCGCGCAACTCCGTGCTGGCGAAAACCTGCTCGGGGTTGGGACCATCGTCGGCGAAACGCTCGGTGGCGGGAAGTTCGTCCTCGCGTGGCGTCTCGTCAAGGGACACCGCGGGACGCGCCTTGGCGCTGCGCCGGCGCATCAACGCGGCGTTGATCACGATGCGCGTGAGCCAGGTGGAAAATTGCGAGCGCCCCTCGAAACGCTTTAAGTTGCGAAACGCGGAGAGCAAACCGTCCTGCAAGGCATCTTCCGCATCTTCCGCATTCCCCAGCACGCGCAAGGCGGTCTGGAAAAGTGGCCGGTGATAACGGCGAAACAGCGTTTCCATGGCTTCATGGTCGCCGCGCTGGCCAGCGCGGATCAAGCTGTCTTCGTTTAGTGGTACAGGCACTACCGTGGTGGTTACAGCCGCTTGTGTTGCCATCGCTTGTTCCCCCATTCCATCGACTGCCTACTGCCCTTTACAGCTCATCGTAGAAAACTCGTTGTGCTTTCAATGCACCGGAACATTGCCCGTGGGCGCCTTGGGTTTTTTCATCAGCAAGAACGTGGCGAGCGTTACCGTAACGGCGATCACCCAGGGGTTGATCGAGCCGTCCGGCATGCGCAGTTTCGAGATGAGTCTATTTTTCATGCGTCAGTTGTATTACGCACCAAACACTAAAATCGCTTCGACGTGGCCCGAATTATTTCGTTATCACCGTGGCATCTACATTCATGCCCGGCCGCAGCACGGCTTTTTCTTGTGGAATGGGATCGAGGACGATTTTCACGGGAATGCGTTGCACCACCTTCACGTAGTTTCCCGTGGCGTTTTCCGGAGGGAGCAGGCTCAGCATCGAGCCAGTGGCTCCGGCGATGGAATCGACATGGCCGCTAAACATGCCGCCGTAGGTATCGACACTGACCTCCGCCTTTTGCCCAGGCTTCAAGTTGCGCAATTGCGTTTCCTTAAAGTTCGCGGTGACCCACACATCTTGCAGCGGCACCACCACCAGCAAGCCCTGACCAAGCTGTACAATTTGGCCGGGTTCCACTTGTTTGTGCGTAGCCACACCATCGATGGGTGCAATCACTTCCGTGTAACTAAGGTTGAGTTTGGCGGCTTCCAGCGCGGCTTGCGCTTGTTCCACTTTGGCGATCTTCGAACGCGCGTCCGCCGAGCGCATGACCACCTGATGGCTGCCGGCCTGCGCGGAAACGATTCCAGCACGAGCTTGTTCGACGCGGGCCTTCGCCATTGAAACCTGCGATTTCATCAATTCCACATTGCGCTTGGCCTGCGTCAATCTTTCCTGATCCGCGCGCAACGCGCTGTTTGTGGCGTCCGCGCTGGCTTGCGCGGAGTCGTACAACTGTTTGGAAATTTCTCCCTTATCCAGCAGCGGCTTATAGCGCGCCAGATCCGCACGGGCAAATTCCGCGTTGGCGCGGCTCTTATCGATGTTGGCTTGCGCGTACGCGAGATCCGCGGTCTGCGCCTGGTCGTACATGGTTTCCGCGCGCTCGAGATCAGCTTGCGCCCCGATCAATTGCGCGTCGGCGCTGGAATTTCCGCTAGCCACATCTGCTTGCGTGCGCGGCACGTCCGCACCGGCGGACTGCGCGTCGCTCTGCGCTACATCGAGCGCAGCCTGGGCCTGGTCCACGGCGGCCTGATAGTCTCGCGGATCGATCTTCAGCAAAACCTGCCCGGCTTTTACCTGCTCATTGTCGGTAACCAAAACATCCTGCACGCGCCCGGAAATTTTCGCCGCGATGGGCGTGATATGCCCGTCTACTTGCGCATCATCGGTGCTCTCGCGATCGTGGTAATACAGAAAAAGCGCCGCCACCACGGTAAGCACCACGATACCGCCGGCCATCAGCAAGCGCTGTACGCGCGGGCTCGCCAGGCCCTTGGGCTCTGGTTTCTTTTCTTCTTCCAGAGAGATGGGAATGCGCGTCGCGTTTTCCAGCCCGACTTCGATCTCAATGCTCATGGTTTCCTCACTTGGCGTACAACTTTTCCATCTGCCCAATGGAGCGCGCGTAGTCAGCGCGCGATTGATTGAATCGATAGAGCGCGGCGATTTGATTGTCGTTCGCGCGCGCCAGGGAATCCTGCGCTTGAATTACTTCGATATTGTTGGCCACACCCGCGCGAAAGCGGTCGCGCGCCTGGTCAACTTCTTGATTGGAAAGCTGAATGCCCAAGTTGGCGACCTGCACTTCGTTGCGCGCGGAAGTTAAATTGATCAGCGCAGTCTTCACGTCCAGCGCGATGGAATTGCGCAAATCGTCCTGCTGTTGTTGCAACAGAGCAATTTCCAGATTCGAGCGGGCAATCTGGGCATGAATCCTTCCGCCGGTAAACACCGGCATATTCACTGAGGCCACGAACGCGTATGTCGAAACAGCGTTGTCTGGGTGCGTTCCGAGATAGTTCCAATCCCCATCCACGCGCAAGTTCGGCAGGCGGGATTCGGAAGCCTCTTTCTTCTCGATCTCGGCAGCCTTCACCTGCGAGTTCAGCGACTTCCATTCCTGACGATCGCCGAGCGCCTGTTCGATGCTCGGCTCGACTTCCGGCTGCGGCGTGTCAAAAAAACTCAGCGCATCCGCCAGCTCCAGCACTTGGCGCGGATCGAGATTCAGCAACCGGCTGAGCGCGAATAGCGAACGCTCGCGATCGGCTTCGGCTTCAATAAGCCGCTGCTTTTCATTTTGCAATTCCACGTTCGCGCGCAGCGTATCGATACCCGTGCCCACGCCTTCTTTCTGCAGGTCGGCGGCCTGGTCGAACAAGGCCTGCGCCAAATCCACGCGCGACCGCGACGCTTGCACGTCGGCCACGGCACGCAACGTTCCGATATACTGCGAAACCACCAGCAAAATCACTTGCTCGCGCGTGGACAGGCTGGTGGCCCGCGAGGCGTCCAGCGTATTGCGCGCGGCTTGATAACGGCGCCACAGCGTGAGGTCAAAAATCGGGGCGGCCAGCGAGCCTCCAACGGAAAATTCCGGAAATGGTCCCAAGGCCGCGGGTATCCCAGGGGAAATCGGTTCGCCACCAAACTGTGCTCGAACGTTGAAGCGCTGCACTTGCTCTTTTGCGCTGGCGTCAAGCTCCGGCAGCAGCGCCGCGCGCGCCACGTTCTTGTCCTGCACCGATTGCAGGGCTTGAATGACCGCTATTTGCGCCGTGGGGTTCTGCTTGACCGCCAAGCTGACCGCTTGATTGAGCGTGAGCTGCAGCACACCGGTAGGCGCCGTCGCGCTCAGCGGACCGCGGGCTCGTGATCCTCCCCCGCTTGCGCCGGTTTGCGCATGAACGCTCAAAGAACCCGGTAGCAGTCCGAAAAAGATCAAATAAAAGATGATGTGCGACTTTTTGGTTTTCGGCGGCGTCGCGGATTCGCCCTCTGCGCCAGACTTGGCCTCGCCTTCCTGACCGACAATATCCTTAACGATGGCTTGATTCAGGCAGCCTTCCGCCAGGAGATGGCCCCCTTGCCGATGAATTTCTTTCAGCAGTACCTTGCCGGCGGCGTCGATGAAACTCACGCCACAAAGATTTACGCTGAATTTCCCTACCGGAGAGGAGGACGCGCGCAATTCCCGCCAGCACTGCTCAAGAGTCGCCACCCACTGTCCCGCAAGGCGTCCTTCGACGCTCAAGACGAGCTTTCCGCGTTTTTGTTCGGTGGTGATCCTGAGCATACTTATAGTCCTGCTGTCTCGCTCTGGTGCATTCCAGACGCCAGAGGGTGTGAAATCGTGTTAATGTGTAAGCCTCAATACATCAAATACTTATGGATTATCGACGCTGTCATCGACTTCAACGAACTGCCCATATTACGTCATATTGGAGATTATCGGCACCATTGGTATGCCCATATAAGGGCATATTGACGTGGTGCCGGAAGATTCCAATGCTAGGTTCTGGAGAAGATAGAGAGGGGCGAAAGTAGAAATTGTCCCGCGTTTAGTTGAAAGTGGCGGCTCTCGACTTGGCGCACGTTACGCGACCTGGGCCTGTTGCGTCCACGACGGGTTCATACCGAGCGACGCAGGAAATCGAATGCCATGATTTTCGAAAGGACATCGAGGAGTCAGGCAAACGTCTCCTGACAAACTTGGTCCAGTAGCTCGGCCCTGTCGCGAAAGTAGTGGTAGATGGCGGTCGGGGAGTATTCAATTTTGTTGGCGATGCTCCGCATGGACACATTTTCAAATCCGTTGCGGACAAAAAGTTCACTGGCGGCATCGAGGATCTCCTGGCGGAGAAATTTTCTTTGCCGCGCGCGCCGTTCTCTCACTCCCATGCTCGAATTGACCTCACTAAATTAACACCGTTAACTATATCGCCGCAGGCCCACCGGGACCAAGCCTCCGGCAGCTCCCAGTGAGCACGCCTCGCTACTGCCCGCGGCGCACTGCGATGGACTGCAATTCAAAGTGCCCGCCGCGCAGCAAGGTGGCCGCACCGACAAACTCTCTAGCAGGTAAATCCTTTGCAATGAAATAAGTACGGTAAGTAGCATTGAATTTATCGAACAGCGACAAGTCCGTGCAGGAGACCTGGACATAGACCAAATCGTCCATCGTCATGCCCCCGGCCGCCAGCGTGGCCTTGACGCTATCGAGCAATAGGTGAATCTCTGCGTCGACGTCGGCGGGCGGTTGTCCGGTTTTTGGGTCGAGGCCGATGCGGCCCGCGAGATACATGGTGTTCCCAGTGAGAATGGCGTCACTGAACGGCAACTGCGGATTCGTGCCGGGCAAATGCATGGCCGTGCGCTGGGAATTGTTCGGCACCTGCGAGAACGCACCGAAGGCGACGAGCGAGCCGGCGACGATCAAGCAGCAGACAGTAGCAATCATCCTGCGATTCATGAGCAAACCTCCTAAGACCTAAGGGAGAAGTGGCAAGGATCGGTAAAGCCGGGCGAGTGTACCTTGGGATTGAGGCTCGTTCAAGGACTGCCGGATCTTCCGGAACCCCAGCGCACTAAAGAGAAATAAACCCTGCGCGAATCAGATACAACGATCCGCAACCAACCACAATCCACAACAGAATCGCTTGCAATAGCGGACGCCAGCCGACTTGCCGCAGCGTCTCTCGCGATAGACCCGTGCCGATCAGAAAGAGCGTTGCCGTCAGCCCCAGTCGTCCAAAAGTGTTGAGCGCGTGACTGGCGCGCGAAAAATTCGGCAAATAGGTATTCACGACCGCGGCGAGACAGAAAAACAGAATGAACCAGGGAAGTTGTACGCGCGTCTTGCTGCGCTTAAGCGCGGCCGTCAGAAGCGCCAGTGGCACGATCCACAGAGCACGCGCGAGTTTGACGGTCGTTCCGATCACCAATGCTTGCGGTCCGTACTTGCTCGCGGCGCCCACGACGGAGCTCGTGTCGTGAATCGCCAAGGCTGCCCACAGGCCAAACTGCGTCTGCGATAGATGCAGACCGCTGCCGATTGGCGGAAAAATCAGCAGAGCGACGGAATTCAAAATAAAAACCGCCCCGAGCGATACAGCCATCTCTTCTTCGTTGGCTTGCAGAATCGGTCCGATAGCGGCGATGGCGCTGCCTCCGCAAATCGCCGTCCCGGTAGTAATTAGAAAAGATGAATTCCCGCGCACCTGCAGCATCCGGCCCAGCGCCATTCCCAAAGCGATCGCGAAAGAGATACTGATCGCGGTGTAAAAGAAACCGCTGCGGCCGGCCTTCAGCACTTCGTGCAAATTCATGCCGAAGCCCAGCCCCACTACGGAGGCCTGCAGCAAAAAACGCGCCGCGTTCCGGCTCTGCGCCGCAAAAGGATGAGGGAAAACAAAACCAAATAGAATGCCGGCGCTGAGCGCCAGCGGCGGCGACAGCCAGCCGGTCAAGGACAAAACTAAAATCAAAAAGAATAAGACTTTCACTGCCAGCGTCATGCCGAACAAGAGAGTAACAAGACCAACTCTCAATCGCTATCCATCGTTGTGTGCAAGCGAACTAAAGAGGTTGTCGAAGCGCTCTGGCGATTCGCGCCCGTTCGAATCATTCAGGGGCTTTTCGGGGAGTGACGTCGCATATCTGAGCAGACTACGGACGTACATCTGAGAGGACTACGGGCGCGGCGATTTTTCCGGCGTGGTCTCCGGCGCCGTGCCGGTTCCCGCGGCGGATGGCGGCGCGTTGCCAACCGCTTCTGGGGCGTTTCCAGCGGGCTTCGCCGTCACGCTCGCAACGATTTTTGCAGCGCGATCCTTACTCGTGCGGCAAGCGGAATCGTAGATGCGGCACTGTGCCAGGGTCAACTTGCAGCCGCAAGTACAGCCCTCTTCGTTCAACGCTCGGAGCGCGGCAGCTTTTTGTTCCGCGGACAGGCTCGCAAGCTCCACACCGGGGAGTTCCGTCGCACGGCCGGCGTTCTTCAGAAATATTTCGCCCGTGTCCTCGAACGTTTCAACTTTGAACGGGATTGACAAATTCAGAAGCGCCCGCGTTTCCAGCTCATACAGCCGCGGATCGTACAGCCCCACGTGCTTCTGCACGATGCGCCCTTGCGCATCGAGCACGAACAGCGTCGGCAGCGCCGAGACGCCGCCATACTTCAGGCGTATGTCCGTCGTCGCCAGGGCCACGGGATAATTTATGCCAGCAGACTGCACAAATTTCTTGGCATCTTCCACATCGTCTACATCCACCAGCAAGCTGATGATCTGCAAACTGTCCTTGTATTTTTTCTGCAACACAATCAGGTCGGGAATCTCCGTGCGGCAAGGCCCGCACCAAGTCGCCCAGAAATTTAGGAGCACCACTTTGCCGGTCGTATCAGAAAGCTTCAGCGGTTTTCCGTCCAGCGCCTGCACCGCAAAATCCGGCGCCGCTTCGGGATTGTGCACAAAGCGAATCGTGGGCTGACCATCATCCTGCGGAGGAGGCTGCGCGTTCGGAGTAGCCGCGCGCGTGCTTCCGAACGCAAGCACAGCCATCGCCAGCATCGCCGCAAATAGTGCTCGGCGGCGAAGCAAGAACGGGGGCCAGGGCCTTCTTGGAATCCGCAGCATCATCTCTTTAGCAAAACATATTGCCACGCTTATGCCAAGCGCCGGGCCCACGCAGTTTCGTCGCGAGCAAAGATCGGCCTACGACTTCGCGGCTGGAAGAAGCTTCTTGACGCGCTCGGCAAGCCCCATGGCATCGACCGGCGAACGCACCTTCAAATCATTGTCGAAGTATACGAATACGTCTCGCGCCCGCCGCTTCGGTCCAGCGCTCTCGATGACCCGGGTGGCATCCTCAGGCTCGCGGCCCTGCGCCCAATCGACAACTCGCGTGGCCCAATCGTCCAGCGACTTATCGTCGTAACCATTGGCATACAATTTTTCGCTTCCGTGCAATCGGCAGTAGACGAAATCGGAAGTGAGATCCATCAGCCGCGGCCACTCGGGCGTATCTGCGCAGACCAACGCCACTTTATAGCGCCGCAAAAGTGCCACAAACTCGGCGCTGGCAAAACTCTTGTGCCGGATCTCAATCGCGTGTCGGATCGGCATCTCCGCCGGAATCTCGGCGCCCTCTTCCGTGCGCACCCACTTGTCATGGTGCCGCGCCATTTCCGTTGCGGCCGCGCCGTTCATCGGCAGAATCTTGCAGAAATTCTCAAAAAGCTCGTGGTCGTACTGAAGGCTGGGCGGAAATTGCCACAAGAAGGGGCCCAGTTTCTTGCCCAGCAGCAAGACGCCCGAAGCCAGGAAGTTCGACACAGGTATCTCAACGTCCCGCAGGCGCCGGATATGCGTAATGAAGCGCGGCCCCTTCACCGAGAAAACGAAATCTTCCGGTGTGTCGGCCTTCCAGCGCGTAAAGCTCGTCGGCCGTTGCAGCGAGTAAAATGTGCCGTTGATTTCCAGCGAGTTGAACTTACTCGAGGCGTAGGAAAGCTCCAATTTCTGCGTCAGCTTCTCCGGATAGAACACTCCACGCCATGGCGTGTAGCGCCACCCAGAGATCCCGATGCGAATCTGTCCGCCTGCCGCCACGTGCAAATAGTAAACGCATTTCCGCTTGAAGAAATCCAAAATGTTGCGGCATCCAGAAAACGCCGCCTACTCGCACTACACGAAGTACGGCATACGTCAACTGTCAATTCCATCTACAGTATCCGTTGTATAGACCATCTGCGTCGGTTTTGCGAGGATGGCTATGCGGTGCTTACCCTCCGCAAAATTGAAGGGCGAAGGGGAAAAGCGTGACACCTCGAGAAATCGAGGTCCTAGGGCTGGGGCGCTTTTTCTCTTCCTCTTCGATGTTCAATTCCTGCTTCCCGCGCGGTTCGTCGCCACCTAAATCTACAAAGTTCAGCAAGCCGTAGGCCACGTTTCCCGCAGCTTTTGCCAAGGAAAGAGGACGAATGTCGCACACCGGCACAGTAGGGCGTTTTGACGCGAGAGATATCGCGTCGGGAAATTTGCGCGCGAAATTCGGGGTGGGGACGCGCACCGCTCTAGGGCGGTTCTGGGTTATCTACGGCATCGCCCGCGTTTTGCTGGCAATCTGGCTGCTGGCGTTTCAGGACACCGCCACGGTGATGTTTGGCTCGCTGCTCTCGCGCGTTGCGAACCCCTTCACAATAATGGACACCTTCCACTTTTTTTACGCCGCGATCATTCTGTACTCGATTATTTGTGGCGTGTTGGGTGCCCTGGCTGGTCTCGCGCTGTTGACGGGTTGGTCGTCTGCGCGCGTGCTGGCTTTGTGGGCAGCGTTCCTGGCGCTTCCCGAGTTGCCGTTGGGGCTGATGTTAGGCGTCTATACGCTGGTCACGCTGCTGCCGTCTGAGCATCGCCGCGCGGTGGCCGTCTAGAAGCCATCTCATAAATGCCTGAGGAGGATTACTGCGCATGCAAGCTGAAC
>Ga0209447_10000345_pt1 | contig 12408 bp, 10 predicted proteins | sample BogFormECP04_OM3_FD_188243 | JGI IMG/M metagenome (GOLD analysis project Ga0209447, IMG submission 188243) | Bog forest soil microbial communities from Calvert Island, British Columbia, Canada - ECP04_OM3 (SPAdes) (version 2) | ecosystem: Environmental > Aquatic > Freshwater > Wetlands > Bog ... | reverse complement strand
GAATGGGAGATTTGTGGCGAGGCGCCTGACGGCGAGACCGGCGTCGAGTTGTTCAAAGAATTGCATCCCAACATCGTGATCCTGGATTTTCAGATGCCGGGAATCAACGGAATCGAAGCCGCGCGGCGCATGTCGGAGATTGCGCCGGCCGTGCCCATCGTGCTGTTCACGCAACATGCCAGCAGCGACTTGGAGAAACACGCCCGGGAAGCCGGCATCCGGTCCGTGGTATCCAAAACAAACGCGTTTCCGATGGTGGGGATGATTGAGGCGCTGCTGGGGCCCACGGATTCCGAGCCTGCCGCCGCAGACCCAGGCAATTCTGAAAAGGGGCCAAGCTGAATAGTCCACCGTCCGGGATTGCTGCGCCGCGGCCATAAAGTCCACACGAATCAAAAATACGATAGTTACTGTATGGAGAGCCTGCGAGGAGAGGTTCATATTGCACGCAGGCTCCTCAGGCAATACCCCTTGCCTGGAACACGCCGGGAGGATGTTCCCCCATCCTCCCACCCTCCTCTTGCACGAGCCCCGCGACCGATTTAGCGCGCCGCAGCTGTCTGCGCAGACTGCAGACGACAGCAAGCTAAGCGCCCGCACGAAAGCGCGATCCAGGGTTTCCGGCTTACTCGCGTTTTAGACGATCCAGCAGTGGGGGCGGCAATTCCTGCAGCAGTTCCAGGAAGACGCCGTTGGTCCAGCCAAATCCAATCACATTCTGGCTGTAGCCCTTCACGATACGAGTGATGGAAGTGCGTTTCACGACGTTGTACTTTTCGCGAATATATTTGTCGGTCGCGAAATCTTCAATCACCATGCTCAGGAAATTATAGGCGACGCGATCGGCTTCCGCGTTGAAGCCGTAGCGGCGCATGCCGTCCACTGCAAGCAATTGAATGGGCGCCCAACCGTACGGGTAATCCCACTGCGCCTGCGATTCCACGCGGCTCATGGTCAGGCCGCCGGGCTGTTCAAAGAGCGCAAGGTTTTTCACCACGGCTTGCGCTTGTTCCGGCGTCGCCAACCCCGCCCACAGCGGATAGAAAGTAGTGGCGTACTCGTAGCTGGAAATTGTGTGGGTCATGAAATTGTAGTCGAAGTAGAGGCCTTGCTTCGCGTCCCAAAGATATTTCTGCATCAGTTTTTGGCGCTCGGCCGCGCGGGCATTCCATCGCTCGGCTTCCTGGGGCCGTCCGAGAAGGGAACTCATGCGCGCGAGGTCCTTTTCGGTTTTGTAGAGCAGGCTGTTCAGGCAGACGGGTGCGTAATGGTGGGTCTCCCCGCTGAACGGGCCGAAGCGAAACGAAACGTCGAATCCTGATTCGCGCATGCTGCGGTCGCCCTTGTAGAAATCCGCTGACAAGGTGACTTGCTCGACCGGCGACCCTGCCGTCGCGTGGTTGTCGCTCGAGTTTTGGACCGCTTCTCCCTCGCGAGTGAAAACCGGGAAAAGCGGCCCCACCAGAGATTCGACCGGATGATCTTTATCCACCAGAACCAGGTGAGGATCTTTTGTGCCGTTGTGCAGCAGGAAGTATTGCGCCGCGCCGCGATAATAATCGCTGGGATCGCCGATAATTTCCGGAACCGGGCCTTCTCCGTGATCGAAATAACGGGACAAGCCCGTGTCGCCGGCCAAATGCGGCGGGTGCGTCCATTGCTCGTAATCGGTCACCGCGAAATCGTAAGCTTTCTGCAGCCAGACGCAATCTTTCTGCTGCGCGGAAGGATCTTCCGCGTCGTACACCGCCAGAATCATGGAAGTGAGAAACGGAGGCTGCGAGCGCGTTAGATAGTAGGTGCGGTTCGCGTTCAGAATCGAGCCGTAATGCTCAATTTCGTAAAAGAAGTTTTCCACCATCCCCTTCGCGAGCTCCAGGCGATGCGCCCGCAACAGGCCGAGAATCGTGAAGTAGCTATCCCAGCCGTACATCTCATTGAATTGGCCGCCCGGCACGACGTAAGCGTGAGGAAGATACAACAGCCCAGCATGCGAGATTTTGTTCAGGTGGACATCGTCGGGACCGCTGATGATCTCCGGCAAGCGTTCGACGCGGACTCGGCAATCCTTCACCAGCTCCTGAAAAGCCGGCAAGCTCTGGAAATCCGCCGGAAAATACAGATACGGCTCGTCGCCGATTTTCTGGTCTTCGTACGTTTTGCATTTGTCCAGAGAGCGGGTGAGGTGGTCCCAGCTGACTGAGATGTACTGCTGCACGTCGTCGAAGTGTTGAAATTCATCGTTCATGGATCGCGTTTGCAAGGCGGATTCAGTATATGACGCATCGAGCCACGCCATTGGGAGCAGGAAAAAGACGAGTGCCAGGAAAGCGCGCGCCCAGAGCGAGAATCGAGCTGTATGCACACGACGCGAATTCGGCGCGCGAGACATGCAATCCTTCTATCGCACCTATGTACGTGAATCGCCCTGCGACGCAAGGATATTACCGCGCAGCCTCAAAAAAAATCAGGTGAACACTGGATTCCGCTGGGCCGCCCGGCCACGTCATTATGGAGCCGCTTCCCAGGAGAATGTACCGGGTGCTCGGAGAATCTCCACAGCATGACTTTCGACGGTCGGCCTAAGTGTCCTATTGTGAACAACTAAAACGGGAGCCAACTGGCAACATTCGTGCTGCCTTTTTGCCAGCGAGGCTTGTCTGGACGTCTCCAAATCCAGCCAGAGGTTAATGTGAGACTGAGCTTACGCTTGATTTTATTCCTGGTCACAGCCGTCACCATCGTCACTTTCGTTGTGTCCAAAAATGAAGTGCGCGCGGAGAAGCGTGGCCTGCGCACGGACCTGGTGCATCGCGCGGAAATTCTCTCAGAGAGCTTGCAGGAAATTGTCGAGCCGGCGCTGGAGAAAGGCTCGCGCGAACAATTGCGCCACATCGTCGAACGATTCGGAAACCGCGAGCAGCTCGCGGGCGTGGCGGTTTACAATGATCAGGGCCAAGTGCTCGCGGAAAGTTCCAATCTTGAAAATCGTTTCGTTCCTCCCCCAGTTCCTGTGTCTGGCGTGATTTCGAGCAACAACGGCCTCAGCCAGTTCATAAATGTCGGCGCCGAGCCGATGCATGTGTACTACATGCCGTTGCACGACAAAAACTCGGTCGTTGGCGTGCTGGCGATTTTTAACGATGTGGGCTACATCGAAACGCAAAGCGCGCGTATGTGGCGGGCGACTTTTTGGCACGTGATCCTGGAGGTGCTGCTGATCGTTCTGATCACCGTGCTGATCATCCGCTGGACGATCGTCCTGCCGATTTCGCGCACCGCGCAATGGATGAAGGATATCCGCCGCGGCCGCGTGCTGCCCAGTCCGCCCGGCCCCAAGGAAAGTTTTCTCGCTCCGTTCACGAATGAGGTGATGAATCTCACGCGCAGTTTGGCGGACGCGCGCTCCGCCGCCGAGGAAGAGGCGCGCCTGCGTGAATCCGGCGAGTCCGTGTGGACGGCGGAGCGTCTGCGCGTCAGCATTCAGGGCAAGGCTTCGCAGGGCTCGCTCGTGGTGGTATCCAATCGCGAGCCGTACATGCACGTGCACAAAGGGAAGGCCATCGAGCTGCTCGTCCCCGCGAGCGGCCTGGTGACGGCATTGGAACCGATCTTGCGCGCCTGCGACGGAATCTGGATTGCCTCCGGTTCCGGCGACGCCGATCGCGAAACGGTGGACGAACAAGATCACATCCGTGTTCCGCCGGACAAGCCGGACTACACCTTGCGCCGTGTGTGGCTCTCGAAAGAAGTGGAGAAAGGGCACTACTACGGATTTTCGAACGAAGGGTTGTGGCCGCTCTGCCATATCGCGCATACTCGGCCGATTTTCCGCGCTTCGGACTGGCAAAACTATCAGGAAGCGAATCGTAAATTCGCCGAAGCAGTGCTGCAGGAGATTGAAGGCGTCGAGCACCCGCTGGTGCTCGTGCAGGATTACCACTTCGCTCTGCTTCCGCGCATGGTGAAGGAGGCGCGCCCTGATGCGCGCGTGGCGATTTTCTGGCACATCCCGTGGCCCAATCCTGAAGCGTTCGGTATTTGCCCGTGGCAACGAGAGCTGGTCAGCGGCCTGCTGGGCGCGGACCTGATCGGATTCCAGATCCAGGCGCATTGCGATAATTTTCTGGAGACGGTGGACGCCGCCATGGAATCTCAAATCGAATGGGAACGATTCGCAGTGAAGCGCGGCGGACACATTACCTTCGTGAAGCCGTTTCCCATCAGCGTGGATTTTCGCGAGGCGCAGCGCGGCCAGGATCCGACGGTGTCGCCGTACGTGCTGCGCAGCGAGCTGCTGAACAAGCTGGGCATCAAGGCGAACTTCATCGGAGTGGGCGTTGACCGCGTGGACTACACCAAGGGCTTGCTGGAACGCCTGCGCGGCGTCGAAAGGTTCCTGGAAAAGTGGCCGGCGTATCGCGAAAAATTCACGTTCGTGCAAATCGGCGCGCCCAGCCGCACGGAAATCGAGCGCTATCACGATTTCCTGCAGGAACTGGAAGCAGAAGCCGTGCGGATCAATGCGCGCTGGCAGACGGCGGATTGGAAGCCGATCGCGCTGCTCACGCGCCACCACAGCCACGAGGAAATTCTGCCGTATTACCGCGCGGCGGATTTCTGTATGGTCACTTCTCTGCATGACGGCATGAACCTGGTGGCAAAAGAATTCATCGCGTCGCGAGACGATCAGGAAGGCGCGCTGATTCTGAGCCAGTTCACCGGAGCCGCCCGCGAATTGCGCGACGCGATCATTGTGAATCCCTACGACGTGGAACAGCTGGCCGAAGCAATTCGCGTGGCGCTGGAGATGGATACGGAGGAACGCCAAACGCGCATGAAACTGATGCGCAGCACCGTGATGCGTCATAATGTCTTTGCATGGGCGGGAAGTTTGATCACGGAGCTTTCCGAAATTCGCATTGAGGAACCACAGCCAGAGCTTGGCCGCACTCGATGAACGAATCGCAAGCCGCAACCAAACACACATTGCAGATCAGGCCAAAAAAGAAACGCGCGCTCGAAGATTCGCGCGCCCACGGCGTTCCGGGCGCGGCGAAAGGCAATCCTGCCATGCATGCGCCGCGCTATTTGTTTCGCGCGTGGGGCGAAATCGCAGACCGGCTGCGCGAGGCGAAGACTTGCGCGCTGCTGCTGGATTTCGACGGCACTCTGGTGAAGCTGCAGCGCCGGCCGTGGGAGGTGCGCGTGCCGCAGCGTACCAAGCGGCTGCTCGAACGCCTGGCGCGGCATCCGAGACTTTTTGTCGCGATCGTGAGCGGGAGGCGCTGCCAGGATCTGCAAACACGGATTGGCGTCGAGGCCCTGCACTTCATCGGGCTTCATGGAGCGGAACGGGAGAGCAAAACCACGAAAATCACGAAGGCGGCGGCCAGGATTCTGGCGCGGGCGCAACATGGGGCGCGCAAGAGGATGGCTGCAATGCGCGGCATGCGCATCGAAGATAAGGGCATGAGTTTCGCCGTGCACTATCGCGAAGCCAGCCCACCGATCGCGCGCGCCGCGAAATCCTGTTTGCTGGACGTCGTCGAGCCGCATCAAGAAACGCTGCGAGTGCTCGATGGCGCGATGGTGTGGGAAGTTCTGCCCAATGAAATTCGAGGAAAAGGCGGAGCGGTGCTGGATCTGCTCAGCGAATTCCCGCAGGGCACGCCGGCGATTTATATTGGTGACGACGGCACCGATGAAACCGCTTTTGAAGCGCTGGGCGATCAGATCACCATACGCGTGGGAAAGCCGCAAGGGAGCGCCGCGAAATACTACGTGCGGGATCCGAGCGAAGTAATTCGCTTTCTTCTGCGACTCGAAGCAGAACTCTCATAGCCTCCACCCACCGGCTGCACAGATTCCATCGAATGAAAGTGAGTGGCTGCTGCTGAGATGCAGGAAGGAGGGGCTGCCGATTCTCGGCGACAGCCCCCGTTGGCGGAGTCGGACAGGAGAACATTTTCAGAAGCTTGGCGACGGCCTCACGCCGTCTTGGAAAGCGCTTGTAAAGAGTCCTGTATTTCGATCGTGCGTCCGGATACAGCCAGTGGCGCGCCGCTTTCCGTTACGTAGTATCGTTCCGGCGCAAATGCGGATTCGCAAAACGGACAAATCTGATGCCGCGGGCGTGGCCGCACCGGGCGACGCAGCAGATACATGGACTCCGCCCATTCTTCCAGCACAATGCGCGCAGTGCATTTCGTGCAGCGGCAGCAAAGATATGTGTACATCGCAAACCTCCCAGGTTATTCGGCAAGGGAAACGGCGGTAACGTTCGCACCGGCGTGAACAAAGCCATGAGGCTGCGGAAATAGGCGGCGAACGCGTCCGCGCCCTTCCCACTTTACGTTTTTGCCGATTCTGTTCAATACAGTGGAACACCTAAGGGAAGCCGCGCGATCTCGTACGGCCGGAAACCACGCGGATTACGAATGGAAGGCAGCCCTGCCCGCAAGTCCCGTACCTGCCGCGCAAACCACCGAGCGCAGGGTCAACAAATTCGGGCTACGAGCTAGTTGGCGCGGTTTTACAGGCAAATCCCTATTGGCGGAAGCCGCGCGCGGGGCTAGATTTACGGTCAGCACGGGATGCCAGGCATCTCGCATCGGCCCCTTGTTAAATATTCCTTGGTCATTGAACGCCACCGACCGGAGAAAGCGCCATCGCGCAACCGGCGGAGAATTATCAAGAGGAGATGATCTCTAATGCGTAGCCGATTCATTCGTCCGCTGCTACTGGCAATCGCAATGTTATTTCTTTCATCCGCGTCTTTCGCGCAAATCGGTGTAGCGATCACCATCGCCCCGCCGGAGCTGCCCGTTTACGAGCAGCCGGTGTGCCCCGGAGACGGATATATCTGGACGCCCGGATATTGGGGCTGGGGCGACGACGGTTATTTCTGGGTTCCCGGCACATGGGTGGAAGCGCCGGAAGTGGGTTTCTTCTGGACTCCAGGCTACTGGGGATGGGGCGGCAGCAGTTTTGTTTGGTATGACGGCTACTGGGGCCCGACCGTAGGTTTCTACGGTGGGGTCAATTACGGCTTCGGCTACTTCGGCCACGGTTTTGAAGGCGGGCGCTGGGACGGCGGTCACTTTTTTTACAATCGCGCGGTGGCGAACATAAATGTCAACGTCATTCACAACGTGTACGAAACAAAAGTGAACGTGAGAAACGATGTGCGCGTCAGCTACAACGGCCATGGCGGGATCAACGATCGTCCCACGTCCCAGGAAGAAGCTGCCGCGCACGAGCGGCACGTCGGCCCGGTCGCTGCACAAACGCAGCATTTGAACGCAGCGCGCGAGAATCCGGCGCTGCGGGATTCCGCCAACCATGGCAAGCCGCCAATTGCTGCTACCTCCAGACCGGGAGAATTCAACAATCGTGGCGCGGAAAACGCCGGTGGTCGCGGCAATACCGCTGTACACCCGAAAGAGCTTCCGCCTGCCGAGCGGGCCGCACCTCCTAACACCGGCGACGCAAAGCTGGACCAGAAATATCAACAGCAGCAGAACAAACTTGCCGCACAGCAGGACAAGGAACGGCAGAACCTGCAGCAGCAGCAAGATAAGGAGCATCAGCAACTGGCGAAGCAAAAAGCCAACGACCAGAGGACGCAGCAAGTCGAGCAGAAGCACCAGCAGCAGACCCAGCAACTAGTTCAAAGACACGCGCAGCAGCAACAACAACTGCAGCAGCGGCAAGCGCCACCCGCTCCACACGCGGCGGCTCCGGCGAGGCCCAAGTAAGGCCTGATAAATCGCAGCTAACCTGACGGCGAGGGCATGCGCCACCTGGCGGATGCCCTCGCTTTTTTTTGCGATGCAGTCCGAGCGACACTTCCGATCACGGACTTCGTAAAGCAATTGCAGGTGAAATGCGCCGGAGTGTCATGGCAGAGACGTGAAGGCTTCGATCAGCAGGTGGGATCGCCGGCCACCAAGCTGCGGAAATTCCTGCCCTGATGGCGAGCGACGATTCGCAGATTCGTCCAAAATTGCGCTAAGACTTTTTCCGCGGTACCTTAGCGCCCCGCTTGCGCGCCTCGGAAAGCCCAATCGCAATCGCTTGCGCACGGCTGGTCACTTTGTCGCCCTTACCGCCTTTGCCCGAACGAAGCGTGCCGCCCTTTTCGCCTCATGTTTTATGTCGGCCGCGCGGCGAAACTTCGGAATATTCGCGAATTCGTGCTTACGCCTCGCCTAGGGGAATCCGGAACGCAGGCTACAGGGATTGCTTGATGGCTAAGCCCATGCCGGAAGCCTAGTCTGACCATGCCATCGCGAAGATCCGGTCGCAAGCACGACCCATCCAGAAGCTGGGGGGATCTCTATGAGTCACAATAATTTGAAGAGTCTTTACATGGACGAACCGCGAGATCCCTACAATTCCGAGCAGCAACTGATCAAGGCGCTGCCCAAAATGGCGAAGGCCGGCGGCGCGAATTAATTTCGCGGCCAGGCTCCGAGGGGCGCGGACCGTTGCCGCGCCACTCCGCAAATATTAAAAGGAGGGCCACATGCTGCTGCTCATTCTGACAATCGTTCTAATTCTCGCGCTCTTTGGCAGTCTGCCGGCTTGGCCGCACAGCAGGGAATGGGGATATTACCCCAGCGGTGGAATCGGTTTGGTGCTGGTGATCCTGCTAATCCTATTGCTGATGGGCCGCTTGTAGCAGCCCTCGTCTAGTACTGCTGTGAGCGGCCAGCGAGCGCCACCGACTCCAGCATCTGCGCTGATTTAAAGGCCGACGCAATCACCTTGGAGGCAAGCGGATCGTAAATGAAGTAATTTCCAGGGCGCGCCTCGAGCAATTCCGTGACGCGAGCCTTTGCGTTATCTAAACCTTGAACAGTCTCAATCCAAATCGGCCCAGTTTCCGCAAGTTCCCGGAAGATATCGTAGCTCTCGCTCATATTCCCCCCTTACAGGTTCAAGGCAAACTGCGCCGCAGGGCATTGGTCTATGTATGAAAAGCAATTAAGGTACCAACAGCAGCGCGCTAGGTTTGCGCAAACGGCTCTAAACAAGGAGGTTAAAGTCTGATTCTGAAGGTGGCCACGTACCCGCCCGCTGGATGTGTAAATAGGGATAAGCTCCGGTACATATTTCGCAATCGGCGTCCGGAGCCAGGGATGGGTGTGCTGCTTTCCCGCGACGTTGCTCGCAACAATGGAAAGCGCGGATTGCCACCTGCAGATCGCGTGAAAGCTGATTGCGGTTTCGCGGTCGTTCGATAAAATATGCGAGGAATAGGCGTAGTGACTCTTCGAATCCTGATCGTGGACGACGAAAAAGCGGTGCGCACGGCCTTGGGTAGGTTGCTTGCCACGCGCAAGGAGTGGCAAGTTGTCGGCGAGGCCGCCGATGGCGCGACAGCCATCGGAATGGCGCGAGAGCTGCAGCCCGATATCGTGATTATGGACATTACCATGCCGCAAATGAACGGGCTGGAAGCCACGCCAGAGATCAAGAAGGCGCTGCCCACCGCCGAAGTGCTGATCTTCACGCAGCACGATTCGAGGCAAATGGTTCGCCAAGCCCAGAATGCCGGAGCGAGCGGCTATCTGCTGAAGTCGCAGGCCAATTGGCTGGTGGCGGCTGTGGAAACGGTGGGCCAGCACAAACCGTTTTTTCATGGCAAGAATCTGCCAGCGGAGTAGCTCTTACGATGCGCGCATTTCATTGGTGGATCGAGGCGAGGTTTATCCGCCGGCAATACTGCGGCCAACCCGTGACAGCACCAGCCTGGGGCCCAATCCTGCGCGATTTCCGTCGCCAATCGTACCCGGCTCAAGGTAGCCTGAGATATGCCCGCTAAATCTGCTGGCAAAAAAAGGGTAAAACCAACCCGCGCCTCTCGCGTCGTCAGCGGAAAGCTTCACTCCGAATTACTGGAGCTCGCTCACGACGCCATTATCGTCCGCGATGTGGACGGCGTAATCCTCTACTGGAATGGCGGTGCGCAGAAAACCTACGGCTGGACTGCCGCGGAAGCCTGTGGAAACGTGACGCATCAATTTCTAAAAACGGAATTCCCCGAGCCGCTCGATCAACTATATGAAAGGCTCTTCAAGTTTGGCTCGTGGGAAGGTGAGTTGGTCCACTGGACTCGCGAAGGAAGGCGCATCGTGGTGGCGAGCCGCCATGTCTTGCAGCGCGATTCGCACGGCCGCACAACCGGCATTCTGGAAATCAATCGTGATATCACCCCGCGCAAGGAAGCCGAAGAAGCGCTGCGGAATCTTTCCGCGCGGCTGCTGCAATTGCAGGATGAAGAACGCCGCCGCATCGCGCGGGAACTGCACGACAGCACCGGACAGAGCCTTGCTGCGCTGGTGATTCACCTGTCCGCGGTAAGCGCGAAAGTTGCCGACGTGGACCCGGCTGCCGCCGATTTGCTCCGCGAAGCCATCCTGCTTTCGCAGAAAGCCTCCGATGAAACTCGCACGCTCTCCTACCTTCTCTATCCTCCCACGCTGGACTACGCCGGGTTGCGCTCCGCATTGGAATGGTACATCGAGGGATTCACGCAGCGGAGCAAAGTGAAAGTGGACCTGAATGTCTCGCTCGGTGCGAATCGCCTTCCCGAAATCGTGGAAAGAACCCTGTTCCGAATCGTGCAGGAAAGCTTGACGAATATTTTCCGCCACTCGGGCAGTGACACCGCCAGCGTTCAGATCGAAACGCGCTCCGGAATCGTGCGCCTGGAAGTGGCGGACAACGGCAAAGGGATTCCCGGGGAGATCCTGGCAACTTTGAATAGCAGCGGCGGCCAACTGGGAGTCGGCATCCGCGGAATGCGCGAACGCCTGCGGCAGCTCGGCGGCTGGCTGCAGATCAAATCTTCGGAAAGCGGCACCAAAATCATCGTGACTCTCTCCGTAAAGGAAGCGGCCGGCGACGGCGGCAGGTCGCAGGCATCAGGTTTCAGCTACTGACAGAAGGTGTATGACTATTTCGCCTGCAAACTACAAGCACTCCCGTATTGCCCTAGGGAAATCGCCGCTCCACTGCGGTGATTCGATGTTTTTGCAGCGGTCTTTCTCTGCCGGTGATCGCCTATCGTCAACGACTTCCCGCAAATGCCCGCAAATTGCATGAAGTGCGGCAACGTATTCGCGGCCCGAGCAACGGCCATCTGCATTATCGTTCTGCTGGTCGCACCGCCTCGCTCCGGTGCCTACTCCGTTCTGGCGCATGAAGCGATCGTGGACGCCGCTTGGGATGAAGCGATCAGGCCCCTCCTTCTGGAGCGGTTTCCTCAGGCGACTCCCGAGGATTTGAAGACTGCGCACGGGTATGCCTACGGCGGCTGCGTGATTCAGGACATGGGTTACTACCCGTTCGGCAATAAATTCTTCAGCGACCTGGTCCACTACGTGCGCAGTGGAGATTTCGTCACGGCGCTGCTGCGCGATTCGCAGAATCTGAACGAGTATGCGTTCGCGCTCGGCGCCCTGGCCCATTATTCGGCGGACAACGAAGGTCACCGCACCGGCACAAACCTCGCCGTGCCGCTGCTTTATCCTAAACTCCGCCGCAAGTTCGGCGATGTCGTCACCTATGATGAAAATCCGCTCGCGCATCTGAAAACTGAATTTGGATTTGACGTGCTGCAGGTTGCCAAAGGACGCTACGCCTCAGACGCGTATCGCGACCGTGTTGGTTTTCAAGTTTCAAAGGATCTCCTCGCGCGCGCATTTCAAGAAACGTATTCGCTGGACATGAATTCAGTGCTTTCGAATTACGATCTGGCGATTGCTTCTTACCGCAGAGGTGTCAGTCAGCTGATCCCGGAAGCCTCGAAAATCGCCTGGCAGACCAAGAAGGACGAAATTCAGCGCGGCTCTCCGGGGATTACGCGCACCGCATTCCTCTATCGCATTTCGCGCTCCACCTACGAAAAACAGTGGCCTGGCAAATACGAAAAACCCGGCTTCGGCACCCGCCTACTCGGTTTCTTGCTCGAGTTGATACCCAAAGTTGGCCCGTTCCGCGATCTGGCGTTCAAGATTCCCACTCCCGACGCCGAGAAATTGTTTGTCGCCAGCTTCAGCAATGCGCTCCAGAACTACGTGCAACTGGCGAACGAGCAACGGAGTGCAGGCCGGACAACTCTCGTGGACGACAATTTCGACACCGGCACGATCACCGGTCCGGGCCAGTATCCTCTGGCGGACAAGACCTATGCCGATCTGCTGGACCGGTTGGGGCGGGACAACTTCGCAGCAGTTTCTCCCGGTCTTAGAACGGCGCTGCTGGCTTTCTACGCGGACCTGAACGCGCCCTTCGCCACGAAGAAAGACAAGAAGGGATGGGCCAAAATCATGCAGGAGATCAATCAACTGAGAGCGTCGCACGCCGCCGAGCCGCCCGGTGCCGAATCCAGTACCC